>Ga0325405_1000724_pt1 | contig 32235 bp, 20 predicted proteins | sample PopdelMetagenome_21_FD_205663 | JGI IMG/M metagenome (GOLD analysis project Ga0325405, IMG submission 205663) | Populus deltoides microbial communities from Bellville, Georgia, United States - Xylem-Control-R2 | ecosystem: Host-associated > Plants > Phyllosphere > Stem > Wood/Secondary xylem... | reverse complement strand
GGAAAACGGAACACTGTACAAAACTGGTGGTAGAGAACACAATTTATTCATCATTTTGCATTAGAACTTTCACACGTGTTCTAACTTCACATTTTGATAGTAAAGCCCTAGCTCATTACAATGCTGCAGATTTCCATCATAAACATAACTCCAGTACCTTAGGCCATCCCACCACTAGATGCTGTCCTGATTATCTGAAAAAGAGCTGCCACGCAAAGGAGTAACAAGAAATTCAGCGGTGAATGCATAACATCAAACACAATTTATAATTACTGCACCATAAAACACAGTTCTGAAACAGCAAGACACCGAGGTGGTATTATTTTTAACAACTATCCAAGATAAGCATTTCTTTCAAACAATTTGTTCACCTTAACATTTCAGTACTTTAAACAAGGAGTTGTCTTTGGGTCCATCTGGGAGTGTAATCTCAAAATTGATCATCAACTAGATGGAGGTTTAAACAAAGTTTACAAAGATAACTTTCATTCGATGCTGCTGAAAACAAACTCTAGAAACTAAATCGCACTAATCAAAGTGAGACATTCATATAAATATATCAATAGTGTAAAAGTTGAGGGAAAGGGGGAGGAAAGACTAAAATCACCCACAATATCTCTCCACCTCTCACTTCAGCAGTGACCAATAAACTTGCTAAAGATGACACATATACTTCAGCAGTGACCAATAAACTTTCTGAAGATGACACATATCACTAGCTATACATCAAAGTTCTTTTGATACCAAGCCATCAATTGCTCACAATAAACCCACAACAAAAAGCACCTCCAAAAATTGACAGCTAAAAATTTCAAAATAGATAATGATAAATGGATTATGCAAACCCATGACTTTCACGGATGGAAGATTCAAGTAGCAAATTCATAAAAATAATGCAAGAAACAATAAGATGGACAGAATTTAAAGAGTTCAACATGGTAGAAAGAACATACATGATCCAATTACCACAAAGACAAAGAATCCAAGTAGTATTGGCCCAACTGGGTAGTCATATCCTTTCTTTGTCGAAGTTTCAGGAACAGATCCTCTCTTAGTGATATTCTTGTGAAACTTTGCCACTTTCCTCTCGGAAAGGCGCTTCGAAGTTGTCTGTCAAATCCAAATGATAATCAAAACAAGTTTCTATATATCTTATCTAACCAGGAAAAGAACATAAATGCTAGACTAACAAAGCTTGACATCATATCAACCTTCAAACCACGACAAACAAAACTGCAAAACTACTCCAAAATGACAATAAGAGATGAATTTTTTTGCTGCTATAGCGCTATCACAAGCTTCTTCAGTGAAATGGCGAAACTAGAATCAAAATATCCATTCTGTGACACAACTGATATGAGCAATATCCATTTCAAATTTTTCCTTTACATGCCTTTTATTTTATTTCTCCTCTCCAATTTGAAACTTTCATTTTCCTATTTAACAAGCAGAAAAATTGATTAGAGAGAAAACATGTAAAAATAAAAACTTGATCAGTTTTAGCAAAAAGATCCACTAAAACCAAACCCTTTATTCAAGATTCAACAAAAGGAGCCTCCTTTCACATTCTTTTAGACCCAATGTATCAATTAAACTGAAACAGAACAACTGATCCATCAAAAACATGCAAGAGATGATCAAACCAAGAACACGCAACAAGATCATGGATTCAAATTTAAGACTTGTACAATTTAGGGCAAACAACAATAAAAAAAAATTAAAAAAAAAACCGATAATTGTTCAATGAAAAAACCAAAACAGAAAAACCCCACAAACATTTATCTTCATAAAGCACAACAGAAAAACAAAAAAAAAGTGGAGATTTCATTACCATTGTTTTGGTCTCTCTGTGTGAGATGCAGCTGGGGTTCCTCTTTTCTAACAAGGACAAGACTTGTTGCTGGTTGTTGATTTTAGAGGTGAGACGTGGCTCCGAACAGCTGTCTGTTTCTTATAAGCAGTAGTAAGTAGCAGTATTTGACTTTGACTCCAGCCGGTTGGATTGGTAAGAGGGGACATAAATGGAAATGTTGATTTTTCCTTACTTTTTTCTGGAAATTCCGTTTCTGAAATTGGAAATGAAATATTAAATTGCCAATATTTCATGGAAAAAAAAATATTCCCTTCATTACAATGACTTGATCCTCGTAAATTTGGAAAGGAGTTTGCGGTTGACTTGGTCTGGTTTGACTACATTAATCATGTCTTATCTAGTTTGATTAAATATCTTTCATATCTGTATTTTTTTTTATATAAAAAAAAATAATTGATATTTTATTAAATAAATTTTAGCATGAATTCATAATTAGTCCTAATATTGTAAAAAATAATTACAATCATAATAGCATATTGTACTCTTTGGTGACTAATAAATATTTATTTTTTAATTTACAGTGAAATAATTGTTGGTCAGTAGGTATCTCATTGTAAATCAAAATAATCTAATACCATGGACTCATTTAGTTGACAGAAAGTGATTGTTTGAAAATTAATTCCTAAACTTTGTTATGTTGGTTTGTCATTAAAAAAATTGATTAATAAAAAATATTTTTCAATTAAAAAAAAATTTGGCTTAATTTTTAGTAAAGTGTTTTCCTTTTATTTTGGACGTTTTCTGAAAGTTGTGAAAAAATTAAAAATATCATATTATTTGTTGATTATATCAAATTTGATCTTCAAACTTTTGATTGCTATATATATTTTGTTTTGAATGTTTTTTTTTAATTTTATCCCTTAGAATTTGATTTTTATATTAATTTTGGTCCTCATTTTTATAATTGTTATTTGTTTTTTCTTTATCATTTTTTAATTGAAATTTTTTATATATCAAATTTGATCCTCATTCTTTTTTATTATTACTTATTTTATTTAAAATAATTTATGAAATGGTAATTATTATTATTTTAATTTCTTTATCTTTTAATTTTTTTAATTTGTTAGATTTGATCTCTATTATTTTGATTATTATTTATTTTATTTGAGATAATTTATGAAATTATATTTTTAAAAAAATTTTATTCTCATTCAACTTTTTAAATTGTAAGATTTGTTTTTTATTATTTTAAAAAACTTGAAAAAATAAAACATTAATAAGTTATTTTCCAGTTTATTTTCCATGACATAACCAAATATTTGAAAATATTTTCCAACTTATTTTTCATTATACTACCAAACATCAAAAAATAATTTACTTTTCTAAAATTCACTTTTAAAAAAAAATTATTTTTCAGCAAACAAAAAATTCTATATATCAACTATTCTTTTAATATAACTAAAAAATTCAGCTCATTTGTTTATAGAAAAAACTCTTCAATATTTATTTTGTAATTTTGTTAGTGTTAATCTTAGTTAATTTGCAACCACTCACATTAATAATAATTTTAATGTCCAAGTCACCTTTTTATCATATAAACATAATTATTAAACCCAGCTTCCTTATTTGATGGGCTGGCTTGAAAAATTTAGTATTCGAAGTCATGTTAAATTTGCAGTTGAAGTAAACTAAATACAATCCACTTACCATGAACAAATCTAACATAATTAAAATCTTGTAAAAAAATATTATTTATTTTTGTATTTTAAAAATATATTTTTTAAAAAATAAAATTTATTTATTTTTTTCTTTGATTTAATTTTTTTATGTTTTCATATCATTTTAATGTGTTTAATGTTATATTATTTCATTTCATTTTCAAAAAAAAAAACACTTTAACAAATAATCTAACCGGCTAAAAAAAAACCAAAATTTAGTTATCATGAACAAACCTAGCATAGTTAAAATCTTGTAAAAACAAAGTTGGCTTGATAACTCACAAGTTAACCTAGCTCTTTTCAGATCGGAGCTATCAATTATGAAAACAGGCATTGTTTTTCTACTTGAAAATGTCATTGTTAGAAGTTGTCTATTAGTCTAAATAATAAAAAAAGAAGAAAAAAGACTAATAAAAGGACTTCCAGATTCAGAAACTCAAGCTGAAGGTAGATAAAAGAAACGAAACGTTCAAATGAACTTGTAGCCCATCAGCATCCACATAACAGAGAATGGCACGTAAAAAAAATTTGCTTTGATTCCTCAATCTTGTATTTGTTGCTGATACAGAAGAAATTATTTTTGTTTTCAAAGGAGGGGATCATAATTCCCCAAACCTGTTGAATTATACAAAAATGAGAACATTATTCAACGAAGATATGTACATGAACTGAAGAGAACAATATTTGGACCCAGATGACAAAGGGAAACAGATTACAAAAGCATGAAATCGATTCTTTTATCTATCTAAGGGCTTCTAGGATAGAACATATACATGAGTAAGAAGGGTACGAATAACAAATCTGTTTACTCTATCAAAATTGAACTGTGTTTTGCAAAAGGATATCCCGAGAACAAATAATATTCAGCCTGCAGTGGGTGGTGTTGTAAACGAGACCAGGACCATGCCTTGGAGAGCCGAGACCAAGGATGGTAACCTCGTGAAATTGCAACTTTATTTGTAGAATGGAGAGGGACTGGAATGTGGTTACCAGTTATGCAATTGAGCAGTTACGCTTTTTACCACAGGGTGATATTCTGTGTGCATGTGCCTTTTAGCTTTCTCCGAACCAGGTTGGTCAAGCCACTCATCGTATAAGGATTTAACAAGAGGATTCTCAAAAGGATCTTTTACCAAAATCTACATGTCCAGAAAAAAAAAATTGTTAAATTATGGAAAGATTAAAACAAGCGTTGTACACAAAGACAGAACAGGCAAAGCATGTGCATGAAATAATCCCCGTTCAAGTTACCCTTTTCAAGGGGGCTGGAGAGGGGAAAAGGTAAACGCCACAGCTTGAGTGTATTCGAGACGATTTGTCTCATCCATCAAAACAACAACTGCACACCTAATGTAATTTACTTACAGACCATCAGATTTTTATGTCACTTTGGTAATCTACTATGTTCAGCAATCTCAAGGAGATCTTGCATGACAATAAATAATCTAAGACACGGACCAAAACAGTCGAGCTTTAGAAGTGGCTCAGCCACAGGATAGCAGAATTCAAATCCCTGAAAAGATCAGGTTTGATATCTTCCTTTTGAGAACAGCTTTGATGGTAAGAGTACCTCATAAGCACAGATACATAAGGTCGAGAGCCATAAGCATTAAGCTGAAAGTTGCAAATGGTAATGTGTTTGATTATACTTGGTGCAAAACAATTAAACATGAGCCTCTAGATTTAGAAGAAGAAGAAGAAGAAGAAGGCATCAAACCAATCACAGCATGCATAGCCCTACAAAAATATCTGCAATGTTAGTGAAACTCACATTTTCCATATAAATAGTTTCTAGCGACTGAAGCAGCTCCCTTGGAGATTGTTGAGGCTTTGGCTTGATTTGACCACCACCATTCAGGCAACCTGTTTGATCATAAAGCTTAGTGAGTAAAGAATGTGTCAAGTTTCAAGTGAAAACTGAATACCAATTAGATTAAACTGAAAGCCCCAATCAAGTGAGGATAGAAAGGGAAAAAAAGAAACCTGATGGGCATGCCATAATCTCCACAAAATGATAATCACATCTTCCCATTTTGACTTTTCTTACAATATTTTGTAGGTTTTGAAAGCCGTAACATAGGGCAAATTTCAGTACAACTTTTCCATCCACCTACATAAATGAGAAATATCACATCAGAAGCAATAACCAGATGTTAAAGTATGTACATAGAATTATCAAGTAAGTGTAATTAAGGCTTAAGTTATGGAACTAAGGTAAACATGACACGGAAAAATTAGTATTTTTTGAATTGTGATGATTATCCCTGATCCAGGATGCATCAAGAAACTGTATTAAAAATTATAGAGTACAATTTCATCTTCTAGAAGAAATGTACCAGATAGGAGAATGCACAACTTACTTCCAAAGTAACTTCACAGAAATCGTTGTTTCTAAGACTTCTGAAGGCCAAAGGCCCTTCAATTTCTCTTCCAAATACCATTCTAGCAGCATACCGAAGCACTGTTTCAGCATAACCACCAGAACTTCCAGGTACTCCATAGAGATATCCTTCTTCACTAACATTTGTCAACCTGTAGAACAGTCAACACGTTATTTTTACATCAGCACCTCAACCACATGGGGATGGAACCTCAGAAAGATGATTGTGGTTCATAGGACAATTGGGAACTCTTACATTTTATCTAGAGGTGAGTCATCTAAGGTTTCAATATCCACTGCTTTTAACTGCAATTTGACCCCAACAAACAGAAGGAACAAATACACATCAGTCACCTCTCAGAGCTTGGGCCAGGAGGAAAAAAAGCAGAACTGAACAAGAAAGCTCACATAAACTACCAAAATTGGAAATCTCAATTTCACCTTTATCAAATCTAAGACTTCTCCAGTTGTCAAAACTGAATCAACCTCTGTAATCCTTAGACTATTCTTGTTTGCATCTTCTTGTTCCACTTCAAAAACAAAGTCACCCCTTGCTGCCTCAAGCTTCTTATCATAACAAGGCATCACAGTCACATGATAAACCTCATCTGGCCTATCAAACAAGTTTTTACCATTTACATAATTCAAGCACAAATGAAATCAGTAAGGTAACTCTTTTTTTTTAAAAAAGACAGACTACAAGGTTAGAGTGGTTGGGGGGATTCAGTGAAAGTTCTTTTAATCTGTTTTTGCATCGTCTTCATTAATTTATTTAGTAGCACAGAAATTGGGTAGGGGTTGACTAAAGAGGAGTGAAGGGGATTGGTCCCCTTGTAAGCACAAAGAAGACCAAGAATGCATAAACAATGGTATATACTGACTCGTAATCTTAAATACAGAGATTAGCCATTATAGGTCATTTGAAGATATAGGTTTCCTCGCAAAATAAAGTAGGTTATTCCAATGTTAAAGTTTAGAAGGTACAATTTCTTACAGACCTGTAACTCCCAACAAAACCTGCTTCACAAAATAAAGCTTAAAGCAAGAATAGGAAAGCACTAGCATGGATGGTTACCTGAGGCCCATTTTTTGGCAAATGTGATGCTTAATGGTAGCTCCAATTGTTTGTTGTGGGCTCTTCACAGAAGATACATAAGGCAGAATGTAGGATCCTAGTTGCTTTTCAGCATAGCATATCCAACCTGCAATTACAGAGAAGATACAGGTAAAACAAATTTAAATCAGAGAACCCTTCCTCCCACATGGCCCCATATTCCACAGACACGTACATAGCCACATTCCATCACAGATTATGCTATCGGAAGCATTCTAAATTTTAATCATGATTTTGTATGTTGGCAGGGTGTTTCAGTTTTTCATTCTCTTACTATTCTTCTTTCCCTTTTCTTTTCTAGGGTAAAGTACAGGAGGATGCTATTTATTTTCTGAATTATAATAGGCTAAGAAATTAACCTGGACATGCTGAAGAAAGCATAGGCAAAGATGGATTAGATTTTTCATCAATGTTCAACTGGCTCTGTTTGTAACGACAAAGAAACTCATTACAAGTCTCTACAAGTGTTAAGTCCCTGCTGCAACTTGTATCAAATACAGCCTTCACTCCCAATGACTTAAAAAACGTTGTGAGTTTCTTAAAAACCTGCAAACTCGAAAAACATCTCGAGTCATTAGAATTTTGCAGAAAAGAAACACTATGTTATCTCATATCCTATCAAAATACAGCCCAGTGACCACCTGAAGTGGAGAGATGCCAAAATAAACAGCGAGAGAAGCTCTTGATTGTGGAGACAGAGAAACAATGATAGCTTTTCCTTTGTCAATATTGGATAAGAACTCATCCAAACTTTGCTTCTCAAGCATAACTGTCTCTGCTGATGTTATACACCCGCTGCATCATCACAAGAATAAAAAAACATAAATCCTAAACCTCTACTCAACCAGAATTTTGACAATAACAATATACATGTCAACACTAAGCATCACAAGATTTCCACAATTCCCGTTAATTCCACATATAACCTTGATCAATAACTAAACATCTCCATATCATAAATATTTAACCACTACTTATCACCAACTAAAAATAAAAATAAAATCTATTAAACACTACATTACTTAAAATTTTCAAAACCTCATTCATCCCATATTCTTCTGCCTTCATCAGTAACAAAATGTCGACATCTCCTTCATTAGTACTGAACATCTCTGACTTTAATCATAATTATCTAGACCTCAACTTAATCAACCAAATTACAAATAAAATACATTTTAAACACTGAATATCATAAAACTTCCACACTCCCATTAATCCCATATTTCATTTACCTTCATTGGAATCCCAAAATTTCCAAAATTCAATAAAATCCATACTTCATTTTGCCTTCAACAACAACTACAAGTCTCTAATTTACTGTTCTTAACAAAATCAACAACAAGAAATTACCTGCAAGCCAAACAGTCCTTAAGAGAAATTTTAACAGGGTCATTCTGCTCTCTATTAGCAATAGCAACCTTTAAAACAAAAACACAGAAAACAAAAATCAATATTTTCACTCAAAAATGCAAAAGTTTTCACAAAGTTGAAAACTTTAAGCTCAGTTAACACTAATCTGCTGAAAATAAACTCCAGAACTTGCAGAAATACCTCAGGTTTGCCGCGTTTTCTGGTGTTAGGTGTTGTCGTTTTGAGACCTTTCAAAGAAACAACACAAGCTTGAGAAGGAGCGATAAAGTCACTCAGATCTCCAATTCTCAACGTCGGTGAGAATTTCTCCGACATGTCGTTTACTCAATTAGAGTTTTCGATAACCCAAAGAGAGAAATCGAAGATCAAACACAGAGAGAATCCACTTAGGGTTTTTCAGAGAGAGATATATACATGGCGGTGATGTTGACTGTTATTTGAGTTCTTACGGAAGAGAAGGATTATAATGTGGGCGGGTATAGCGTTTGGAGGTTGGTTAGCGTATAGGATGTGATGGTTATGTGGAAAACGAAAGTAAACGATCCTACGTGTTAAGGGTTGTTGAATATTTGTCTTTATGGCACGTGCCGACCACATGCCATAGAATATTCCTTTTTTAATTATTATTTTTTGTTAAGATTCTACTTCTAGCTTGTACCAAAGAGGAGAATCCATGTGCATTGCCTATTTGAAGAATAAATTCTTGCTTCTTAAAGTTGAAAATGAATATAATTTTAGTTTTTTTTTTTAATTATTTAAATAGCTACATTTATAGATTGAACATGTAAATATCATATTTTATATTTATACATACCATTAAATCTTTATAAATTAATATTATTTAGACCCTAAAAATTCATTAGTTGATCAAGATTATTTAACTTTAAGTCAAAATCTAATAAATATATTATTCAATCAAGGTTATTAATTTATCTTATAATATATATTAAAAAATATATATTTCGTTAGAATCAAAATTTGGAATATGTTTTCGAGTTGTGCTAATTTTGCATTTGTTACTCTAACTTAAAAATTCCCTAATTAGAACCATATTATATAAAAAAAGCTCACTATTTCTTTTAGGATTACTTTTGCATAGAACTTGATTTCTTTATACTCTAGTTATGTTTGGTGAAGTTTCATTAATGGGGCGGGTCAAATTGCATAGAATTTGATTTCTTTGGACTAAGCTGTGAAAGTAATTCACTCTAGTGATGTCTGGTAAAATTCCAATAATAGGGCGGGGTCAAATTGAAGAGCATAAGAAAGTTGCTATCTCACCATGCTTGACCAGGAATGATCCTTCCTTTGCTATTGCCGGCATGCTTTTCTTCCATATTCAAAGCGAACCCTTCCTTGTCCCCAGCTAGAGAGATTTCATTCTCAGTCCCATGATATTTAAATTTTTTTTTAAAACAAAAAAATACTAAAGAAGGAGCCTATTTTGGATACAATGGGAAGTGACTGGTAAATCATGGGCAGTCTAGGATCTAAGAACAGCCGAAAATCTGAGGATGTAATGGATTAACCAGATGTCTGACGACAAGATCTGCACAGGAGGGAACCATCTTGCTGGTAATTAAGATTAAACAGAGTGCAAATATTAATTTGACATTCATATAGAGATGCGAAAAATACAAGAAAGGTAAACTATGACAAGCAGAATGAACAATCCTAATTCCTAATCAAAATCCAGCACTCTGAGTCATAGTGAGTTGATAGAGGAAGCATGCTAAAGAAACAAACTATAGATGTATCCACAGAACGCAACGTTGATTTATTTGTCAGCATTGAGGTCACAGAGCGAGCATACACCATTTTACTTTGTCTTCATATCTAAGAAAAGGCCACCATATTACAGGACATTCCGAGTCACATATATATGGTAGAGCAGGGTGGTGCAATGACCAGAAACGGTAGTTCTGAGAACCTACCACCTGGCGCCGTCCTTGCCCTTGTTGCCACCATACAAGCGGAAGAGACTGAAAGAAGAGATACAAGACAAGACAACCATGCTAACACTGACCAGCAGCGCGCTTGCTATTCCCTCACCAACTTGGTTACAGAACTTTCCGTACATGTTGCATATCTTCATCCATTGGAGATCAGGCTGTCCCAACTTCGCAAATGATGCTGATTGCACAGCAGCTGCCACTGCAGACAAAGTTAGGTATGCCATCATCTGCACAAACAAGTTGGTGTGGAAACATTAGGTGATTATATCAACATGTTCTGATCTCATACTTTTCCATGGATAGCAACAAGTACACCGTCAAACGCAAACGAAAATAGACTCATTCTGAAAATTTATTGATTTCTTTCTCTACTCTTATATTTTAAAGAGCTTCAAAAGAAAAATCAATTCCTCCTTAACAAGCACTCCAATTTCTTTAAATTCATCGAAGCAATTTCATCTAAATATTTTTCAGAGGTTATGACTTCTTCAATGCCAAAAATGTTTCACTAATTCCAGAACATATTCATCATTCATAATGAAATCAATGTCTTTGTTATAAGTTCTTCCATGGAACCACATTTAACCAGAGTATCTCTGAGATGACTAATTCATATGCTTAGTCTGGTCCTATCCTGATGGCTCCAGGCACGTGGAAACCCTATGAAATATCATAACCAAGAGTTAGGGTTAAGCAAAAATGCCACTTTCTCTGTGAGTGCCCAGTTTACTGCCGGACAAACCCATTGTATTCTAATCAATACGTAAGTTTCCCAGTAGCTTATCAATACTACTTCTAGGATCACTTTCAAGATGGCAGTGGGTGTCAGTGTCAACCCAGGAATTCTGGAGCACTCAAGCTCCTACTCCAATATTTAAGGGTCATTGCCTACTTCAAAACAAAATTATTTTATTGTATCTTGTTTCGGAAAACTGCCCTACCGGCATTAGTTTGAGATTCACAAGTGTTTCTCATTCTCAAAAAGGAACCACACTACATAATTGAATAATCATAAGATGAAAGCCTAGTAATTATCCAGAACATTTAATTTCCACCACCTAGCATACCAACTGCTGAAAGATACAGATGCTCTTGGGAGAACGGATTATGAAATCCTCTCCTTTCCATTTCTATATAGCTTGGCTTAACCATTTTTTTATTGAATGCATGTCACATGGTAGATATTAATCCTAACCAACTTTGCATAACAAACACTATCCACGCCATGAACCTCGAATTTTCAGGTAGCATACTCCTGAAAAACACAATTACACATGGCATCTGTTGATATAGAATAGAAAGACCTATATTAAAGAAATGGAAAGGAGTTTCACCAGCAATTGGGACGACAGATATTAATGAAGGCCAGTGATAGCATGCATAAGGCACCACTATAATTGGTACTCAGTTCTCCTTGCTCACAGGGAAGGTTGACAGGCTCAGTTGTCTTGCTCTGGTCGTAAATTAACTAAACCATACTGAACTAACACTGACATTTAAATCCTAAAATCAGACCCTTAAACCTGTTCGAAACATGTGACACATGATTCCACCGATCACTTGATAGTCCTAACAAAGAATGGTGTTGTATTGAATGAACTTAGGTGGGAAACTGGGAGCCATTATTGCAAGAAATCATTCTGTGACATGTCATTCAAGGAATGAAGAATCTATTGGTGGGGTCTTATGTGGTTTCAGCTTTCCCAAAAATTAAATGCGCTTCTTGCTCTTGACACCAACCGCCATAAGCACACACTAATTCTAACCAACGCATTAAATGCAAACAGCTTCCTTAACAATATTAACTCTTATAGTTAAGATTGATTTTGACAAAATTTACAATCTAGGGCAAAGTTTTGAATTTTTTTGAAAAAATAGTTAGACGATTGTCTAACTGGAGTAGTAAATGGTAATTGGGACAGCTTGACATTAACAGGAAGAGCCTAGAGATTGGCACAATATGGATGAAGGCATTAATGTTAGTTGTCAAGTTGGCACCAATATACCACTTGCTCACCCAAAAACAACATGAAACTGGGGAAAGTGTTAAAAACATCCCATAAGAAAGTAGTTAATTGTGAGTATAAAACTTAAACCTGGTACTGGTGAACAACAAAAAAATAAAAAAAAATTGTTGCCCAAAGAAGAAAAAAGAAAAGAAATCAACACCTGATCCCCAGAGAAAATAACCCAAGCCAAGGGCTTGCTAAACAGAACACTTCCTTTAACCATGCCCACAACACAGCGCACCCCTTGAACCAATGAGTAGGCTGCTGCTATCCCATTAGCCACCACCAAAAAGCTGCATCAAAACAAAACCCAAGTTAGTAAACTTATCATCAAACAGAAAGATTCAATCTTTGGAGCCATTTTTGAATGAAATTGAGAGAGGGGTTGATCAGAATCTTACACAAGAGCTTTCATGTCAGTGAACCTTGCTTTCTTTTGAATTGAGAAGATTTCTTTAACTTGAGTATCTGTACCAACAAGCACAGCAGCAAGAACTCCTAAAGCACAGATCACACACCTCAAAACCAACTCTGCTAGCCTCACTCTCCTATCAATAACCTTCAAGTTCATGCCATGATACACTGGTACATTTCCAGGACTAACACCAACACCTAAATAACTCATCTTTTTCTTTCTCAAAAGAAGAGGAGTCGTCTAAGAGATCGCATGTAACTCTCCAAGTCTCTCGAACTCAACACACAAAGCACTATCTCACATCTGAAGAGTTCAACTACTTTAAATAGACATCCCCACGACAACAATACTGTGCATGCTTTCTTTCTTTTATATATATATATATATATATATATATATATATATATATATATATATTGGTGGGTTTGTTTCAAATTTCCAAATGTGTGATCAAGGTCCCCAGGTGTTTCCGGGTCCCATAGAAATTAAAAATAGTAGGATCTATACTGAAAATTAACTGATTCTTTAGTAATTAATGTCTTTTTTAATTCAATTTAAAATATAATTTGAGTCAAGTTTAGAATCATAAATTTTCTACTTTGATTCTTCTGGTTAGATCATATTTAATAATTATAGTTTCAACTGGAGAGTTCTCCGCTTAGTGTTTGATTTTAAAAAAAAGTTATTCATATTATATCCACATTTGAATAGATCCATCTAAATATAATTAAATCAAATTAGAAAAAAAATTAATTTAGATACATAAAAACTTTGTCCCAAGCAACCCCATGTTAAGAAAAGGGGGGTAAAGGACAATGAACCCTTTGGTGCGATGCAAGTTCATGAAGATGCCAAATGGTCAAATGCATGAGCCAAACAGACACCAGTAGAAAGAGCATTGGATACATTTAGGGGGGCAGCATTTATGGCTATTGTGAAAAGAAGGTAAGATGTGAGACTTTTTTTTTTTTTTTTTTTTCTGGGGAGAGGCAACAGTTGCTTGTCCCAAGGAAAAGGGTCAGATCAGGGGTGACGCGGTGATGCCATCTTAGTTTCTTTTGTAATAGTTTCATGTACCGCATGGGTAAATTATTTTTTGTATTTTAAAAATAGTTAAGATTTAAAAATATTAGGTTTTTTTTGTAAAGTTATATTTAAGAGTCTCAAGTTTGGTTGCAACGCCTAATCCAAGAGTAATATTTATAATATTAATAATAATATTAAACTTGGGTTAACCCTTAGCATAAAAGTATCTGGACTGCAATACCAAACCCAATAGCATTAGACGTGGGTTTAACTACAAAGTCGTGTCATAAAGTATGATAATTAAATAGATTAGTTAAAAAGAAAAAAAAAACCAACAGGAAGAAAACAACTAATGAAAAAAATTGAATTAATTGGGTTAACCCTTCAAATCAGGTTAACTCGTCATATCTTGAATTTGCATCGTGAAAGTTTGATAATTAAAAAGAAAAAAACAAATTAATGGGTTAACCCAGAATTAACTGGGCTAACTCGTCAAACCAGGTTAACTTGTCAAACCTGGAATCCGTGTAATGAAAGTTTGATAACTAAATAGAAAAAAATTTAACATTAATAATTTAAATTAAATGAAAAAAATTAATTAAAAAAAACAAAAGGCATCGGTCTTTTTACTGTGGTCTGCACTGTGCAGTCCACAGTTAAAGGCATAAAAAAAAACTAAAGACATCAGCCGAGAACTACTTAGAAAAAAAATTTAACATTAATAAACTAAATTAATTAAATAAAATTAATTAAAAAGAAAAAAATAAAAGAAAAAAAACTTCTAAGAAGAAAAAAAACTAAATAGAAAAAAATTTAACATTAACAAACTAAACTAAACGAAAAAAAAATAATTAAAAAGAAAAAAATAATAAAATTCAGGTTAACTCGTCAAACCAAGTTAACCCATTAAACCCGCGATCCGTGTCATGAATGTCTGGTAACTAAATAAAAAAAAGTGAACATTAACAAACTGAACTAAACAAAAAAAATTAATTAAAAAGAAAAAAAATTCGGGTTAACTCGTCAAACCATGTTAACCTGTTAAACCCAGTATTTGTGTCATAAAAATCTGATAACTAAATAAAAAAAATTAACATTAACAAACTAAATTAAACAAAAATATTTATGAAAATAATAAAAAAAAAATTGACGGGTCAACCCGGAATTAACTGGGTTCACCCGTGAAACCAGGTTAACCCGTGAAACTTGGGATATGTGTCATGAAAGTCTAATAACTAAATAGAAAGAAATTTAACATTAACAAACTAAACTAAACGAAAAAAATTAATTAAAAAAACAAAGAAAGAAGCAAAAAAAAATCCTAAAAAGCATAAAAAAACAGCTAAAAAAACTTAGACAACTTCAAAAAAAAAAAAAAAACAAAAAGGTCTAAGGAATCAGTGTTTTACTATGGACTGCACTGTACAGTCCACAGTAAAACACTGATTCCTTTTAGCTATTTATGAAAGTTTGATAACTGAATAGGAAAAAAATTACGGGTTAACCCAGAATTAGCTGGGTTAACCCGTCAAATCCGGAATTCGTGTCATGAAAGTTTGATAACTAAATAGAAAAAAATTTAACATTAACAAACTAAATTAAACGAAAAAATTAATTAAAAAGAAAAATCAGAAAAAAAATCCAGGTTAACCTGTCAAACCCGGAACCCGTATCATGAAAGTTTGAAAACTAAATAGAAAAAAATTTAACATTAACAAAAAAAAATTCATTAAAAAAAACAGCTTAAAAAAAACAGTTCAGTGTTTCACTTTGGACTGTATTTGAAAAAATAATTAATTAAAAAGTAAACCAGAAAAAAATCTGGGTTAACCCGTCAAACCCGGAACCCGTGTCATGAAAGTTTAATAATTAAATAGAAAAAAATTAACATTAACAAAAAAACTTTTAAAAAAAATCATTAAAAAAATCAAAACAGCTTAAAAAAAAAAAAAAACAACAACTCAGTATTTCATTATAAATTTACTTAAAACATCAAGCAGTTGAAGTATATTTTACAATTATTCAAACATTGAATGAAGGAAGGAAGAGGTCATGGTGGGATTTTAGGATGGCCCATTTCTTTGTTTTGGTCCTCAATGTAGAAGAAACAGCAAAATCGGTGGAAGTACGAGAAAGATTTGATTACTGTTTTGAAATAATAAGAAAAGAAAATAATAAAGATAGAAAGGGTAAGTTTTTTTTTTTATATATATATCTCTTGTTCTTTACACTTGCAAGATAATGAGATTAAAGCTGAATAAAAAAGATTCAAGAGTGTAAAGCTGATCAAAATGATTAAAGTGGTATATATGGCGACATTCTTTATCTGGTGGTGGACCCTTGTGGGGGTGGCGACATTCTTTATCTGGTGGTGGACCCTTGTGGGGGTGGCCAGTTTAGGTATGTATTGGTTTCACATGTATTTTTTGATTGATTTGGAAATTTATCTTTTTTGAACAAGAAAGATGGGTTTGGAAATCCTACCTTTAATTCAAGTCATGGAATTGTAATGATTTTCTTCCACTCAAGGTCAAAGCATAAAGACATTATGCAACTCCCACTCCCTTCAATTATACTAACATGGGCCAAGCTCAGTATTCATGAAACCCAGTTCATCGTGGATGACCCTCTAGGATGACACCAACTACTTAATTCCACCTAGTGTGGCAAGAAGAGCAGCAACTCCCACTCACTTCTCCATGAAAGTTCTAGCCCAATGAAGATCGTTACCGTAAGAAGTCATTTCTTGCTATTTTTACATGGGAAGAAAGAAACTACAGAATGAAGATCGTTACCGTAAACTATAATTGTGTCTTGTATTTCTAGCCCAATGACATAATTAAAATTAATGTAGTTTCACTTGGCACCGTTGATTAAAAGAAAAAGGTTACAAAACCCTATTCTTGTTGAGAGGTAGATTTCTTATTCCGATTTTCAATTTTAGAATTCCAATTCATCTATATAAAAAGAGGGTGTGAGGGGAAAAATCATTATAATCTGACTTGTTTTAAAAGGATAAAAGTTCATTCTAAAATTATTATAGAGATAGATTTATTTTATGTTTTTGATACATGCGAAAGGTATAAGATTAACAATAATATATAAAACACATGATATTTAATGAATGAAAAATGATTACAAATATGAATCTTAGATTCACAATTTTACTCCATGAAAATGAAGTATATGGTGGTTACCTCTGGAATTATTTGGAAAAATTTGAGTATGATCCAACAATCAAATTTTTTGTTATCTTTGTTCTAAGTTGTTAATTCAATTTAATATGATCATATTTCTTTTTAAACCTAGATTTGTATCATTAGTCTATAAATATATATGCTAAGTTATAAAAGCACAACTATATATGTTACAAACATTACACCGTTATGAATATAAATTAAGGTGTTCATTTCAACATTGCTTTCCTAAGGTCACATGAAGATCAATGTGGGACATAATTTGGATGCAACAAGTAACAACACTTTCTCAAAATGGAAAAAAGAAAAGCAACAATCCAAACCTAGTACTGGAAAACCTGTCTTTTTATGACCAAACCAGATTTTGCTGGTCTCATTGCCATGAAATAATCCACAAAATATATATTTGATCCAAAATCTTCAATTCCTTGAATTGTTTCGCTCAGGGAAGATAATCAAATTTGCAAGAGTGCTGACCTGCCATTAATTCAATAAGAAAAACTATCAGCGCTTGGGGATTACATTGAGTATCAATACAGAATTGGGGGACTAATTTTGAAGTTTTCAAGTAGAAAAATTATCTTACTTGGATCAAGATCGGTGATGAGAGCAGCAGCATTGAAGTAACAAGTTGCTCCTTTATGCTTAAACTTCTGATAATAATCATTGAAGGCATAAGAGGCATGATCCCTTATTGTATTTGGCATATAACAAGGTTGATTCATTTGAATCTTGCTGCAATCCGCACCTCCCTTCCCACATGCCCAGTCCATGGCCCTTTGCAACTCATCATCTGGTGTTTGCTCATCAGCTATGCACCATTCCTCAAATTGACCCTCTATAAATTCACCAAAAATCACGATTAAAACAGACATTTCCTTGCTCATCAGGGAGAAAAACTATAGCCTTATCAATGATTTACCTGATTTTTGCAGCATTAAAGCAAGGAGGGACAGAGCTAGGAGAAGAATCCTTGGAAAATTTGGTGACATCATGACAGAAACTTGCATCGATCCCTTGAAGTGAAAACTCATATAACCACAAACAGTTCTGATTAGTCCTGTATATTTATGAAGTGAATTTGCCAGATCAAAGATGATATCCACTTTTTATAAAGTCGAGATTCCAATCTATCTACATTTCTTCGATCTCACGGCAAGAATTCAGGATTTGTTTAGAATACCTATATTACCCTGAATTTTTCTTTTCTTTTTGCTGTTCTTGTTAAATATTCTGCAGTACTTTCTTCCATATTATTCTGATAGAGGATCGGAATAATATGTAATTATGCATGCAGCAATACCCATAAGCATGACCATATTTTAATGGCCAGCAAGTTGCCAGCTAGTTTTTAGTGATCCAATAACAATATAACAATCTGATTAGCTTAATTATTGGGATTTTGCATGAAACATTTAACCAAAACTTACTTCATGCTCACATGGAAATTTATTTCCCCCCAAAATCATTGTTTAATTTTTTTGCTCAAAAAGCTACAGGCATGCAATGTGCATTACCGAGCCTTTAATCTTTTGTCATGTGGACAACAAGAAGACTTTATTGGTGAAGCAAACTAAATAAAAGTGAAAGGAGGCAATCAGGCGATTCCCTTTTCGGAATTCCTGTCAAGCTCTTTTTCCAACAGGTTCTTGGTGTACTGATGCAGCAAGCCAAAGAACTTTAACCTTCTAGGAGTGTCAACTTGAAACAAACTCATCAGATCATTGTATTTTTGCAGCACAGGAATGGTGTGAATCATAGACATTCCATGATCATTCCAACTTCTTAGCTCTAAAATCAATCTGCCAGGTAGTTGGCTAAGGTGCAGGCCACTTGCATGAGCAGGTTTTGCTGTTTGCTTACGTTGTAGCAGAGATAATACCATTTCTTTATCGGTGCCATTTCGACACAGGGAAGGTGAAACATTAAATTTTGATTTCAATTTTAAGCACTGGACTCATGTCTAATCTACTTTCAAACTAATCTGTGGTAAGGAATGTCTTGAATTACCCCACATGGGGCCAGACACCTCCAGCCCCATCTCCACTTCTGCAAACACTCTTAATCTCAAATGGATCCTTGTATTTTGTTCAACCTTGTTTCTCTTTTCGAAGTCTCTCAATCACAACCTGTCTTAACCTCAATGATGTACAGGCAGCAATGACTGATATTATGTCACAGAATTTCTTTGGATTGACTTTCCTCCTTCCAATTGATCAAGAATTGACGAGGCACTCGATGTCACCAGACCACCTTGAAGACTTCATGCTCAGCCACTCAATCCCAGTGCCACTCAAATTCTCTGGCTTGAATCATTTTCCATCAGGGCTTGAGCATCAGCTGATCGAAATCAAAAACCGTGGGAAAGCAGATTTTTCTGTTAACAATGCCCAAGTTATAAAACCAAACCTTTGCGTAAATTATACAATAAAGTGCCATGGCATCGATTCAGTAATCAAGTTTGAAAATGATTGGCATTGATTCAGTAATCAAGTTTGAAAATGATTACTCAATCAACAATAAACTAGATAAACTTCCTTAAGTTAGAAACTATATATAACTAATTCACCTAGTGGTGTTCTCTGCAGCTAAATGCATCAACAAAAACTCTCAATATCTTTCTCTATTTGCCCCTCTAAGATGTTCTCCAGTGATTTCTTGAGTACTACTTCTAGCAATGTTGATTTTAACTTTTAAGAAGGCATATGCATCTCTGCATATTAGCCACTTCTCTCAAAAAGCTTCAAGAAAGTCATCCTTGACAAGTTTATCTATGCATTACTACCAGTTTCTGGCAAGGGTCACAACAATCTGACTCAACAAGGACTTAATTGGTTTAAAAACTTGTGAGCAATGTTTTAGTTTGATACCTCAGTGATGATTATAGTACATTCATTTTCTCATATGTCCAAGGAAAATCTTGTTTACTCAGTTGATCACTGGATACAGTTTAATTGGTGATGAGCTCCTTGTCACCTTAGAGTTTATCGAAAATCATTACAAAAATCCTGTCATTTTCTTTTTGTCTGATATTTGTACTTAAGTTTCCAATTCCTGATTCCTGGAACTTGCTGATCCTGATAGTAACGTTTCCTCGCTACATGTCTAAAAGGAAAGATAAGCAACACTGGCCATGGAGTTCATTCAGGCAATTGAGAGAATTACTATAAAACCAAGAAGAAAGGTAAGCTTCCGGATGGCATCAATTACTGTATCGTTGGTGGGAATGCAGGAAGAGTTGCCATTTCTAATGGCTCTTTGTGTTGCTTATTGGAAAATGAAGATTATGTCGAGAGGCGATAAGAGTACAGCCCAGAAATCCCCGGCTTGTCTTACCATGTGCTTTGTCACAACATTCTGCACTGATCTGACAAGAAATTCATGAAAAGGGGTTGGATAAACCCAAACCGCACTGTTTATTCTCAATCAAGATTTAATCTGCGAAAAAGAATTCCTCGAGAAAACGATGTGATGGACAGGATTTATAAGTATTTTTAGAAAAATAACTTTTAATTCGCTCAAGCCTGTTTTAACATGCTTTGGACCCAAACATAGGTCCTGGACTAGTCATTGGGCACATACTAGCACTTGTGGGCTTCGTCAGCATTTTCGAGCCCAGTGCCAATTTGGGTAACACACCTAGACCCGAGCATTAAGCGCGGGCTCAATGCTCCGTGGGCTCAAGTCCCCCGCCTAAATCCAAGCACGTTGCCCAATATTCTTAGATATAACACTCATCATAACTTTTTTGAGTCTAAGTTTGTAGCTTAAACCCAACATTTATTATGTGGTTTTTCTTTTTATCAAACCCAATTATTTTTTTCTAAACCCTATTTAATGTGTACTGTTAGATGTACAAGAGTCTCTTATATCCTATCACATTTCTTTCTCATTAATATATATATAAATTATATTTGTTCTTTATTAATATTTATCTCTTATTAATATTACAATGGTGAAATAATTCTTTACCCCTCTCTTTTAAATAAAAATACAAGGTTCATGGATGTATAAAAACTCTATGAATCATTTAGTTAAGGGGTTCATAATTTTGATTCTCGACACACACGGTATCATTTTTTACACACCATTCATTCTATACTAAGAACAAAAACAAACAATTTTATTTTTAAAATTTAATATTATTTAGCTTATTTATTACTCTTTCACTCTACAAATATACTAATTTAGAGTGTTTAAATTTGGGGTCTTATTTTTTATGTATTGGAATTCTTTTATTAATAAATTATTTTTTTTATTATGAAAAGTGGATTTAGTTGAATAAATATTTGATTAATTCATAATTAAATTATCAAAAAAACCTTATTTTTAAGCATTTGAATTTTAAAATATTGTTACGAACAATAAATATCTAAAATTAACCAGAAAAAAAAAAGAAATCCTAATTAAATAGAAAAATAGAAGTTAAAATCCAAAATTAAAGAGGAAAAAAATAAAAACTGAAATAACAGCAGCTTCTTAGCAAGGTTTTCTTGGTCATGACTTGTTATATTCAACTGTTCTACTACAGAGCTGAGTTTGTAAAATTTACTAGTAAATTTTGAGCACAGTACAATTATCAAATAAAAAATCATACCTATTTCCATCAAGTAGATCATTAGGCATAACCAGATTTATCTAGTTCATAAATATATCTGCTACGCTTTCCATATGGTTTTTTTTCATTACATCCATATCTACTGTTAAGTTCCTGGTGCATCAAAATCACTGTAACAGGCAACTGTCTCCCATCTGATAAGCTTCTTCTGTGGCAGTGCTTGAAGAAGAAACGAGATGTGGTTGCACTGATTGTAGCTAATAATCTACATGAGCATGGAGACAAGCAGCAGACATTGGCCTTGTAAAGGCAGACTGGGGAACAAGAATGGCAAGTAGAGACCACCTAGACCTCATGTTATGCGATGGAACTTGGAGCCCATTAATTACCGAACATCATAAAATGCAGTCGATGCGCCTCCGAAAACATTCAGAAATTCATCCAACCAGAGCTAGCCATGATTGTTTCCAGGTTATCAACTGCTACCATCTTTTCAATATCATTAGGACAAGCTCTTACGACACCAATTCAGTTGTCTTGGATCGAGTACTATCATGCATATGCAATAATGTTTCATCAATAATTGTCACCAACTATTTTTTCTGAGAGGTGATGCATGCCTTATTAGACCAATCTTTGTAATAAATTAATGTATAATCTTATATGATATTACATCTCATCTTTGTTAATCATTCTTTTAATCTCTCAATATTACCCATGAATTAAAAAAAAATCATCCATCAATATGTTTATAGATTATGCTTACCCGGTCACCTGAAAAGATGACAACAAAGACATGCCACAAATCCACCTACAATGTGCCCTTTCCATTTCTTTATTCCGATGCAAAAGGGCATGCAAGCATATAATAAAAATCCCCATTGGCACGCCTTGGCTAAAAACTCTAGAAAATGTTTTGTCTTCTCGATTCACCCTTCAAATTTCGAAACACCAAAAGAAATAAAAATAATTCAAGGTGGGAGGCTTGATGTTGCAAAAAAGAAGCATCTAATCTATAACTAATATATATTAGCATCTGCAGCTTTCAGTTTTGCATGCCATGCCAATCCAACAAATTGAAGACAAAAAAATATATCTAAAGAGTGAGAATGTTGGGAACCTTGTTCCTTGTCAACACATTATTGTTCAAATCAAGAAATTACAAGCTCCTAAAAAGATTATTCCCTCCTCTAACCCTTGTCTTGTACCCTTCACACCCCTCCCATTTCTTTCCTTCAACAAAGGGAAGCATTCAAAAGGTAGGAGAAGTGCTTGTGAACCCAAATGGTAAACATCCAAAACCCCATCAACAAAAGAGAAAAAGGCTCCATCATCTCCAAAGCTAAAAAGGGTTTCTAGGGCATGCTGACAGGGTATCATACAACCTCTTATTCCTCCAAACATACCCTTCCATTTGCTAATTTCAACATGCTTTTGGACTCTTCTTTTTAGCCTTTTCTACTTTGCCTCTACCCTCATTACACTTAACCAAGAAACTCCTCCTCTTAGATTGGATTCGCAACCTTTTCTTTTTGGATTTTGCAACTTGGCTGCCGATTCTCGTTCCTTTACTAAATCATTTAGAATTTTATTGAAAAAATAAATGTGTCATAAATTAATTTAAACATCTCAATAGTACCCATGCCAACATACTATAAATACACACGTAATGCTTTTCAAGCCTCCTTAGACTTCATCACTTCCATCGTCAGTACCACACATTTCGATAGCTAAAAAACCCCTAAGAGAGCCAAAAACAATCTTTCTTCTCAAATGGGCAAGGAAAATACTGATCCTATTGTCATTCAATCCTCTATCGCTTTATTGCAAGAGAGATTTAGGCAATTACAAAGAGTGAAAGCAATGAGGGAGGAAAAGGAGCTATCAAGAAATATACATGTGGAGAGTAACAAGCAGTCAAGTCCCACCATGCAATATCATGAACCAGCAGCAGCCAACAGGCTGTTCTTTCACCCAGAATTGATCCTTCAACCAAGGTCACCACCCCATGTATGTCTCTCTCTTTGGCCAAACCCACAGAGCAAGCAGGCCGGCTTTCGGTGTGAGGAGACCCCGGCCTTGATGAGTTTGTCTTCTACGAAAACTCCTCCTAAGCTTGGTGTACTAGATACATTTGATGCTTCTGCAACTGATGATGATGATATTGATACTTCTCTTCATTTGTAAACATTAATCTCGTAAACTTTTGGTAACGTAATATTAGAAGAGTTACTGCTATATATATTATTATTAGTATGATCACTAGCTTACTTTGATCGAAGAGTTTTATGCACATTCTGAACCCTTCCCAACATGATATTCTTAATATATATGATTAAATTTGAAATAGTGGAATTTGATATTCTGAATTACATCAACGTGCCAGACAAAAGGAAAAGAAAGTCAAGTAGAGAAAAATTGAGTTTTTAATCATTAATTATTAGCTAAAATTAATCATAATATAAATTGCTCGAGCACTCTTTTAATGTCAATCTTTGAAATTCCTCCGATCATTGAACTTTCTAGCTAGAAATTTTGATAAAATAAACAATTAATTACACATTTGGTATTTTATTTTTTATCCATTAAAATCAAACATATATTCATAAAATATATTTAAACTCATATGCATATTAAATACCTCAACATATATATATTGAAGTAAAAAAAAAATATAACCAATTTTGATTGATTTTAATTGTTAACTAAGTTAATTTTTAATTGAATCAGATAAGATATTAACTCGACGAAACTCAATTAATCTGTTTAAATTTTTAATGATATACATGGTTAATGAGATTAATTTTATTTTATTTTTTAAAATTAAAGCAAAATAAGAAGAGCAAATGTACTATATTATTTTAATAAAAATAATTATCTCAAAGACTTTTATAACTACTTAAATTTTTTTCCAAGTCTGTTTTTTAATTAAATTTGACAATTATGATTTTTAAAGGATTGAAGAATGAAAATAAACTTAATCTAAGGAAATCTTAAGCTGAGCTTTCGGCTATTAAAATTAAATTTGAAACTTAAATGGGTACATTAAAAGGAAAAATCATTTCTATCAGTCTTTCTTATTATTCAAACTCCTGACTCCTGAGGTAGCCCTGCCATGTTCGGAATATATCCCTTTGACATATGAAGGGCCTAGTTACATGATGAACTCATCCACCATGTCTACAATGGCCCAATTAAGTACTTGAGTCATTCTTTGATTCTAAACACTGCTAACATCCCAAAGGCCTAGGTCTAAAAAACACTAGAACGTAAGCATTCTTGTGAGATTTGGCTATTTGTGAGGAGGAGTTTTGTTGATATGCTAGCAAGAGTTAAAAATATACGGATGGATTTTTCTTTAAAAAAATTTTTATATCAGTTTTATTCCTAAAAGATATTGATTTCTCAATTAGGGATTTTTTTAGAATTAATTAACATAAAATGTTAATTCATGGAAGAAAAAAAAACGTTGTTTCTCGCTAAAAGATACAACTGGGAGGTAATCCTACAAGTATGAATGGAAAATCGGGGGATAAGATTTAATCAAAAAAATGTTTAGGATTAAAATTGACACTATCTATATAGTTGGGGGCATTCTTAGGTTTGCCCAAACACACTTGCATATAGAGAGAGAGAGGGAGCAGCAAACAACAACTCAAGCAAAGTAAAAAAAAAAACAAATCAAGACCGGAAAATGAACACAGACATCACAGCATCAGCAAAACCAGAGTACCCGGTAATAGATCGAAACCCAGAATTCACTAAAGTTGTTGGCAACTTCAACACCCTTGATTATTGTCGTTTCATCACCCTTACTGGTGTCTCTGTCACTGTTGGCTACCTCTCAGGTACAAATCTCACATCTTTTGCTCTTCTTTTAGCTTATTTATGTCGAAATTACTCATATGCAAATGGGTTTTTGTTTTTTTGTTTGTTTCTAATAGGGATAAAGCCAGGAATTAAGGGACCATCAATGGTGACAGGAGGATTGATTGGTTTAATGGGTGGTTTTATGTATGCTTATCAGAACTCCGCTGGGAGACTTATGGGTTTCTTCCCTAATGAGGGTGAGGTTGCTCGTTACCAGAAACGTGGTTTTAGCAGTTAAAGATTTCTACTTTTTAAAGTTCTTCGATGGAATGTGGCATCTTTGTTATGTTTTGAATCGTCTCGAATGATGACGATTAATAATAATTGGAACGTTGGAGGACTTATTGCATTTTTATGCTCTACTTTTGGTATATTTTAATGACAGCTTTGATTGATTTAGAGTTCAAATGTGTGTTTTTGGAACAAGATTGGTGGCTAAATGTTGAACCTTGATGGGTTTTTTTTGTTCCTTGAGTTGAGATTTCTGTGTGTTTGATGCAATTTGGTGGGGTTTTTTTGAGAAGGATTGAACTGATATGTCAGTTTAAGCTCTCTTTAAATGAAAGCAAGATCTTGACACCATTTGGAATTTAACTATTGATGTTTCATCATCATTTAGAAGATTTTGTGCTTTATCTACTTAACAAAAGCTTCTTTTTGATTTCATGGATGCCTGTCATCTTGTCTGATTTTGTTAGGGTATTTTCTCAATTTCTTTGTCAATGAGCTTATGTGGTTGGTATGTAAAAATTCAGCGGCAGATGTTTTTTCATCTTGTCTGAAATGTCACGTTTAGGTGGTCCAGGAGAAAAGGGTATTTGATGCCAGATAATCTAGTGGGAGTTCTAGGATAGATGATGATATTTCAGTCAGCTAGCTATCTTAGACATATGATGATTTATTCTGTGCATGCTAAAGGTGTGCTAGTATTCAGCCACTACTTTGTTCAATGCTTAAATCTGGGCAATCATGTGCTGTTATTTGGATGTTTACTTCCAGCTTTTCGCTGCAAAGACCTCAAGAATTTCTCTTTATACATGAATAGGCTGCTTAATTTAAGAGTTGGGCCATTCAGTATGTGTAGTTTCTGTTAGGTTTCTTAAATGTTGCATTGATTTATTATTATTATTTTTTCCAGTCTGGACTATTTATCATGCATTGTATAGGACTTATTAGTTATTATCCCTACCGGAAAGAGGTATAGATGTTGTAGAATTTCGCTTGACAATCATACTGATGTTGCAATAACGGCTTGAAAATATGAATGCCGTGATAACCTCTGTCAAGACATGGAAGCTGTCCCCATCATGTATGCATCTGCTAACACCAGTGTTAACACTGAGATAGGATTTGCCAAACAATAGTGGCGGAGAGATTGTGGTAAGAAAAGGAAGACAATGGATGGATGCCATGTAACTTAAGTCAGGACCCGTAAGCTGTCTTCTTTGATAACAGCAATATTAGCACTGAGATAGGATTTGTCAAACAATAGATATTGACAGATTGTACCAGCCAAAAAACAGTGGATGAACCAAATCGATAGAATTGAATGGTAAGTACAAGTGTGTTATGTTGATATTTTTTAAAATAGCCTGGGTATTGGTTCAGTACACTGTCATGTTGTGTTTGTTGGCAAGCAAAGATAGGCGTATAGTTGATGGCCATCGACGTGTTTTGGCCATGGCATGGCAGATGGGTTACAGACGATTATGGGCTAAGTTGAATTCTTTTAGATGCTGTAAATCTTATATTTCATGCTGCTGTCTTTCGCCTATGCTGGAATCTGGTTTCTGACATTTGAAAACTCTTGATAGGAATTGGCAAGTTTGGTTGTCTCGTGTTCTGCGAGAGGGATGTTATTGTGTTGACTTCCTAGCTAAACTTGGTTCCAGCCAAGCCGATAGTGTGTTGGTGGAGTGGCTTTTCCCTCCACAAAGGTGACTTTCCAGGCGCCTACAATTCATGACTTTGCTGATGTTGTTAACTGGAAGTCATGCGTGGTGCAGCTTAAAAGTGTTGAATGGTCTTATTCCTTGTAGGCATTCACAGAAGCAGTGCATCAATCTTGATGTTGCCTTCATTGCTTTGGAAAGTTTCGTATATTTCCAAGGAATCTGTTGGTAGGAGCGTGTTAGATACTGCTCTTTGGGGATATGAATCTGTCTGCGAAATCCAAGTATTAGGTCTTTAACAGGGTCAAGGGAATTACATAAAACTCTTAATGTAATTGTCAATTTAGTTTTTGATCCTGGGGAATGGAAAAAAAAAAAAGAATAGGTAGAGGGAGAAAAGTGAGGACCATATTTGGAATTTTGGGGATCTACACATTGCATTGTACAGGGGGACTGCTATGATGTTTCTATCGAACAATGCTGACAAGATTGGTTTGTTTTGTGCAGTTTGATAAATAGTTACAGTTCTGGTTAGCGATCTTTTACGGATTTAGAAGTTCCTAGATTTGATCAATTACATTGAGAGTGGTTTGCTTTGCACTTTCTGGTTCTATCAGCAGCTGTAGTAATTTTGATGTATCCTCGGTTGTTGTTGGTGGCTTGATGCACATGCCGTCAGAGCTGTCTATGAATTGGAAACCTGAAAGACCTTTGGTACACATTGCTGTCTCGCAAAAACTTCATGGTTTATTGCCTGTCTCATGGGTCACAGTCTTACCAAATCTTTTGTGTCTCCAATCATGTAGTCTTACTGCGTTGCTATGCAATATGGGGATTAAGATTGTTGGCCTTATCAACTGGCTAATCTCAGTCTATGCTTGCTGAGCCACTACCGTGTGAGGTCAAGCAGAGTAGAGAATTTGGTAGCTGATGGCTATCTAGCTAGCTGATATCCTTGTGGGTAATGGGCTCCAGAAAGTGTGCACTGAGTGGGATTGTGTTGCTTTCCTTTAATCACTAGCTTTGGGCCCTGAAGCAAAGTGCTCCAGTCAAGAGCACTTTATGGAGGGAGTAGCTGACAGGGTTAGATAACCTTTTGGTGACTAGGGAAGTTTTGCTATCGAGGGAGTGAAAAAGGAAGGGTAAGGGAAGAACTTGGCAGGAGTATTTCCATGTTAGCAACAATGGTCCTGATGGATTAGCGGTGCTGTGCAGGTCTTGCTGTTCAGGCTTGGGGGGGGGGGGGGGGTGTGGGGGAACAAAATGGAAAAAGCTTCCCAGTGGTTGCAACTTAGCAGGTAGTGAAGTGGGCAGTTCAAGTGGAGAATCTGCAAAAAAAAGCACCATTGCCAAGAACATAAGATTGGGTTTGGAGTTGTTGGATTAGGAGCCCTTTGTTATCGCGGCCGACCATTGGCCGCGATATTGTTGTTTTTAACGTTGTCGGCCGCAATAACAAACAAATCCTTACAGGATTCACATCCCAGAAAAATAATGTAGTGGTAGTTGAAAGCAACTTGCACATCAAATTAGATGGTAACAAACTCGCTAGTCTAAATCCGTGTGTTGTGTGACACCAATCAATACTCTAATGTTTCTAAAATATAATATAGTTCAGTCAAGTTGTTGTAGTGTATCCAAGAACAGAGAGTGGAAGCAATTTCATGGATATGCTTGGAGACGAAAAATAGCTATGGACGCGGCAATAATTCATTCAACTCTCCTCCTTGATTCGCTTTTTGTTCAACTGTAAAACTTACTTTTCTTTTCTTGTCAAGTGGTAAAAGAAGCCAGTGACCTCATCCCACCAAGTATTGTTTCAAAGCTTTTCTAGCCCTTTATTCTTCTAGCTAGAAAGGAAGAGACTATCCCCACGCAAATCCATGGAAAAAGAAAAGACGAAGAGTCACGGTCATGTATTTATGTATTTTTCTAGTTTTTTTTTTTTTTGGGTTTTATACATAAATTTCAATCCCAATTATAAAAATAAATATACCTAAAATAAATATAATTGTTAACTCAACTTGTAATATAATTTGATAATTATTTTTGGATAACTGAATTATCAAGTCAGTTATAGAATATCGAGATTAATTATCTTTTTATTTATATAATAATCACTTCATTGTGTTTTAAGGGTTATCAACTTATAAGCAAGTTAAATGCGGCTGAATTTATGATTTTTTTTTTATTTAAATTGAGATTCTTTCAAGTTAAATACCTAGATTGAGTCGGGTTAGGTAAGGTTGAAGAACGGACTACATAGAATTAAAGATAATCTCATGTGTCCTATATATAATAAAGTCTCTTGCAACATCCACCACCAAATTTTCAAGGCCATGAGATTTTGATATGGTCTGTCCCTACATGACGTAGTTGATGACTCGCCCAGGTCCCCTTTTGCTGACGTCAATTTAGATGGAAATGAAACAATAATAATAATAATTACATGATAATGGAGTACAGATTTGATTATATTTCTTTTAGTTCCCATCTGATTTTTGTACTGAATTGTTGGAGGGTTGGACGACGTCTTTATTGTATTTATGATGCAACCTCAACACGTTTCAGTGCAGAAATTAGAATGATTGTGACTGGACAGTGATTAATTTTTAAAATATATTTTTGTTTAAAATATATATTAAAATAATAATTTTTATTTTTTAAAAATTATTTTTAACATCAATGTATTAAAATGATCAGAAAATATAAAAACACGTTAATTTAAAACAAATAAAAAAATTAATTTTTTTAAACAAATTAAATTAATATTTTTATTATTATTTTGATATGTTGATGTGAAAAACAGAAAAAATTCTTTTAATATAATTTTAAATAATAATTTTTTAAAAAATAGTCTATATAGTAATCATGTATAGGCTCTAAAGCATAAGTGAGTTGGGGTTCGAGCTTGTTTGGCAGTATGGTTGCGATTGCTTTTCAAATAATTTTTCTTGCCGAAATGCATGCCAATAATTTTTTTTTTAAATTATTTTTGATATTAGCACATCAAAACGATCCAAAATATACAAAACATATTAAATTTTAGTAAAAAAAAATTAAATTTTTTAGGAATATGGTTTGCACCGCGTTCCCAAACGGTGTCGAAAACTCCTTGCAACCGTCTTGATTTAGACTTTTTTGTAGTTGAGATAGTTTTGTTTTCATTGTTGGTTATTTTTAGTTTGAATTTTGGAATTGGTATTTGATAATAAAATAAAATAAATTATTTAGATGCATTAAATCATATAAAAAACACGTCTTTTAATTTATATAAGAATTAATGGTGTTTAGTTTTAATTAATATCTAAATTTGTAGATACTCTTTATTGCTTTTTAAAATAAATTTTAATTGATTTAGTAATTTTTTGTATGCTTTAATCGACATATAATAATGCTTTTATTGTACTAGATATTTTTATCAAAACCAATCTAAAAAATAATCTAACCGTTAAATTATTTTGAATGACTTTATAAGAAATTATGCTTCTAATCGGAGAAGAATTGCAATTTTTCTCATTTTGGAATAGAATGTTTTATATTTACTATATCAATTAAACACTGATATACTATCAAGAATAAAATATAAAATCCCACTTGCATCTTCACTAGGTGTAGGTTGTAATTAAATAAACTGATTTTATTTATGTCTAATCTTCCTGTGTTTTGATATCACGGTATAAAATATTTTTTAATTAAAAATATATTAAAATAATATTTTTTTTATTTTTAAGACCAATTCATTAAAATCACTTAAAAACTTCAAAAAAAAACATTAATTGGGTTTTTTTTACACAAAAAAATAATTTTTTTTATAAAATATTATGGTACCGTTTGGGAACGCGGCTGCGGCTGTGTTCTCAAAAAATTTAAAATTTTTTTTGCTAAAATTTAATATAGTTTGTATGTTTTGGATATTTTTGATGTGCTGATGTCAAAAATAATTTTTAAAAAATGAAAAAACATCATTAGCATATATTTTAACACAAAAAATTATTTGAAAAGCACTCGCAATCATACTGTCAAACGCTCTATACAGTATCACGAATAACATTGGCTATTGCTCTACTTATAAATTGACAAATTTAATCCCATCAAGATGTACTCAGGATAAGAAAGTGGGCCAATAATTGTTCTTTATATCACCAAAGGTTCTCCTTTTTTTTCTCTTTTCTTTTTTTAATCAGCTTGATTTCTGTATCGAAGTTGCTCACAGAGAGATTACTAGAGAAAGGTCTGATTTCTCCATGCTCAAAATCCAAGAGAGTCGAGCTTTTCACACGAATAAAAATCGTCCTTGGGAACTGTATTTGTCCTTCCAAAATCTCTTATATTGTCTCCTCTTCACCTGTTGTTTTCAGCTTTTCTTCACCCTTTTGTTGATGAGGTGACGATGCTTCGATCATCAACATAACAAGAAGTTAAAATCACTCTGTTTTCATTAAAAAAAAAAAATCATTAAATTAAACGGGAGATTGAGGGTAAGAAGATGGTTTTCATTGATATTTTTTTAAAAAAATTAAATAAAAATTCAAACTTCATTAAAATTGTAGTACAGACATGGCTCCAAACAGTCTCTTAGTTCAGATATTTAATGGTATATTTGAAATCAAATAATGTATTAAATTGAATTTAACTTTGTATTTTACTTGAATTCAATTAATATCTTGATAAAATTTTATATTTAAAATAAAATATTGAAACAAAAAGGATGAGAACAATTAAGCTTCACCCAATGAGAGAATCAAGGTTGAAAATCCAAGACCTGAGATAACCCGAAGACAAATATTAGCAATAAGAACAAAAGGGTTAAAATCAACTCGAGCAGGAATATTCCAAACACAGGACAACAGGATCATCGTTCCAGTGTCCCTGTCTGCAAGAAGCTGCTAGAGTGGGGGTTGGAGAAGGAGACTC
>Ga0325405_1000722_pt1 | contig 32278 bp, 18 predicted proteins | sample PopdelMetagenome_21_FD_205663 | JGI IMG/M metagenome (GOLD analysis project Ga0325405, IMG submission 205663) | Populus deltoides microbial communities from Bellville, Georgia, United States - Xylem-Control-R2 | ecosystem: Host-associated > Plants > Phyllosphere > Stem > Wood/Secondary xylem... | reverse complement strand
CGTGATAAAACAAAACATTCATTAAACATGATATTTTAAGTTTGAATTTCTTAATAAAGTAACATCTCTCGGGAAAAACTTCAAATTAGATTTGGGTTTTTACTATTGTTTCGGCTTTGATTGCTCTGCTCTCTCGCAAAAACAAATTCCTTATCAAAATAAAGGAGTAAATTATAAAAGAAAAGGAATGTATAACCAGTAAGAGCATGAGCTTAGGAGAGTATATTTTTTAATATTGTGTGTGGTTGTGTTTTGTTACTCGATGACCCAAAATATTTATACTAGTCATATAAATTACCTCATGCAACATGGGTATAATGGTCATTGATGAGAAATATTAGCATTATACTAACCAAGGTTGTCAATTCCGTTTCGGTAGATGTTTTGTTTTTTCAATTGGAATGAAATATTTCAGTTTCAGAATGTTTTGGCATGCCGTTTCGGGGTTGTATTGTTCATATATATATTCAACAAACATAATTCAAATTCAAGATAAATTAATTATAAATTATACAATACAAACACAATGCCAAACAAATATAATTTTAAAATTTAAAATATTTCTAAATAGTCAAGATTAAATAGATCTTTAACTTAAAGTAATTCAACTTAAACAAAATATCAAAATATTATGAAAGTAAAATGCTTTAACACAAATATTTTAAATATAAAGTTAGGTCAATGTTATCAAGACTAATGGAATCTAAAGCATCCCTTGTTTTACTCAAATTCCTACAAAGTATAAACATGAAAAAAAAAACAACATAAATATAAACCATATATATTAGTGATAAATCTAATTTTAAAAAATTAATATCATTGTTAATGAAAATAGTAATAATAATTTTCAATATTATTATTAATATCATTGTTATTGAAAATAGTAATGAAAAAGAGCCTTTTATAATTGGATGATTTAATTAATTAAATTAAACAAGGTTCAATTTGACTCAATGGCTTGTTAAGAGCGGAACGGAACATGTGGAATGAAATCGGAACGTTTCGGGCGGAATTTAGCTGAAAAATCCGAAACAGACCTAGATTTAAAATGAGATAAAATTTGTTCCGTTTTGTTTCGTTTTTTGAATTGGTATGGAATGTTTCGGCCATTCTAGACGAAACGGAACGGATATGACAACCTTAATACTAACAAGATGTATGTTATACTTATATAACTAATCATAAGAAAGCTAGGTGTTGCATTGACCTCTAGGAGATCATAACACTAAATTATGATGTATACTAGTTATGGGCTCTTTAGAAATTTATGCGGGATTGGGATTTGATTTGTAGTGTGTTATTAGAATAAGGACATAACTTATTAGACATGTCAATTCACTTGGGTGAAGGCTTATTATCAAATAGGGTTATTCATAGAAGGTAAGTTGGTTGTCTTTGATAGATAATTGAGTTGTCCCTGGTCTTTTAAACATTTATGTTTATATTTAAAAGACTTAACCAGAAGGAGAGAAAAAACATTTATTATTTTATGCAAGTTATGTTGCCTTTACATGGCTTTTTTTTTTCCTAGATGCATACCCCGACTCCTTTTGTTAACATGTCATGCATAGGATATGAGAGTTTTAGCAAGCTGGGGAGGTTGGCTTTCTTGTACTTTCTAGGGTGGAGAGCATTTTCACTTGCGATGAAGAATACTTTGTGATCATGAAAGTAGTTTCAATATAAGAATTGAGCTACTAACAATGGAGAATCAATAGAGAAATATCCATGATAAATGTTTAGAGAGATCATTATCTAAAGACATTGAGATTTTGTATGAAGATTTTTCATGGGTATTTTGTTTAAAGATATAGAGATTTAGTGTGGAGATCTTATTTAAAACTATGAAGATTTCATCGAAGATATAGATATTTCATTATAGAGATATGAAGATAAGCAATATCATGAAAAAAAAACATATGGAGATTACTTAAAGAGGTAATATTGATTTTTTTATTGAAAAATTCAATAGATTCTCTTATGTAAATGGAGATACAATACTTGAAAACTATATAATCTCGGGTAATGCACGTATGATATGACAACCTTTCTCTCTTTTTAAAATTAACTACTATAGTAAAAAAGGTGGGGTTTCCCCCACCTCCTTCATTGTTCATATAAACAATGAAAAAAAGTGATAATTTCTTTTTTATTTTTTAAAATTCCATCTTCCAATTTTTTCTTCTTTCATTTGAATGCCTTTTGATTTTTTTTAATTTTATTCTTCAATATTTTAGTGATTTTGAATTTTTCATCATAATTTATTTCGATTTGTTTTCTACAAGGTTATCACAATTTTAAACAAACATCCTAGTATTTAGTTGGTGTTTAATTTTGCAAACATCTAGTTTTATTAGAATATCATTAAAAAATATATTTAAAAAAAAAACAAAGATTTTAAACACAGTGAAATCCATGATTTGGGTTGCGAGTTTAATGAGTTAAACCGTGAAACCCGGGTTGATCTAATATGTCATCATCTCAATATTAAAAAAAATATCATCTTGAGATTATTTTAAAAGTTGAACCACACTTTTACCGATCGTTCGAGTTATCTTTGGACCCATCAAGTTGACTAAATCATGTAGAGACACCCAAGAAGATTAGTTTTAAACTCGAGTTAAGCAAAAAATTAGGTCAAGAGGTATCAAGGTTGACCCGCTCGGTTAAGTTTGATAACAATATCAAATAATTCTTCTTTTTTAAAAAAAAAATCCATCTTCAATTTTTTTTTCTCTTGATTGAATTTTTTTGCCTTTATACACACACACACACACACACACACAATTTTTGATTGATTTTGAATTGGTTTTTAAATTTTGTTTTGGTTTACTTTTTATAAGGTTATCGTAATCTCAAACAAATATTCCGATATTTGATTGTTGCTCAATTTTGTGAAATCTATTTTTGTTATCATATCATTAAGTAAAAAATAGTTAAAAAAATAGAGTTGTTAAACCCAACAGAATCCATGATCTAAGTCGCGAGTTTGATGGTTAAGTTGCAAAGCCTATTTAGATTTAATATGTTGTCGTTTTAATATAAAAAAATATCATCTTAATTTTTTTAAGCAAAACCATTTTTTTACCACTCATATAAAATGTGTTTGGACTTATCAAATCGATTGTATTACGTCGAGACAACTCTCACGTGAGTTAATTTTAAACTGAGTGAAAGTCTCGATATAAACCAAGGAAAATACTATTTTAAGTAAATAAGAAATACACCTTTAATTACAATGTTCCACATGTTGCATATAATATCTTCAATAAACAACCAAGCTTATCCAAATTCGAATTCTAACACCAACATATGATTGTTTTGTCTTCCATTAATTTAAATTAAATGATAAAACCATGATAAAAACACATGATTCCTAAGCCACGATTCCTACCAAATCTTAATTCTATTGCTACTCGTAAAGGCAAAATTGATCATTCTATGATACTTTTGGGATAGTATTGTTTGAATATGTGATTAGAGGGTGTAAATGGAAGTATTGGGGAGCAATTTGAAGTATCCCCGAATTCCAAAAGCCCAGCTTTGGACACTCCCCCAAAATAATCCTCTTGCTTGTATCATGTAAGCTCATGAGAAAAAATTTTAGGTAATTTTTATTGAATGTCTATAAAATCTAGCAATTCAATCCCATTGGGTTTAATATTTACCAAAATTAAAAAAATCAATAAATAAATAAATAACTAATTTTTCCAAAAAGAAGATAAATTCTCAATTTTTTGAAGGAATGAAAAAAATATTATCTATAAAAAAATAAAACACAAAAAATCTTAAGAAATAAAAAAATAAACAACATTCAATTAGAGAATTTTTAATAATTAAAAGAACTAATTTCTTAGAAAAATTAAAATTTTGAATATTTTTAAGAGAAAAAAATTGAAATTATTAGATGAAAAATTTTCAAAAATATCTCAATTATCTTAGAATTTACTTTTTTAAAAGAAATATATAAATTTTTGGAAATATAACCCATTTTTATTCCTAGTTTTTCATATTTTTCTTTTTACTCTTTTTTAAATAATTTTTTATTTCTTAAAAATTCTCGAAAACTTTAAGTAGACATCATACATTTAATGAAAGTTAGTTAAACTAAATTGAATTGACTAAATCTTGCAAGCATAGGATAAAATCAGAGTTATTTGTGTGTAGGTGGGGGATTCTCCTTGCTTTCTATATCAAATTATTATTTTTTACATGTTTTTGTTTTTTTTACAAGTAAAGGTATCTTTTAAATGTCACATTATATATATATATATATATATATATATATATATATATATATATGGTTTGTTATGGGTTTGGTTGATCAATATATTTTTCCTGTATAAATTTCATTTTCATTGTGTATTGGTATGTCATGAATATTTTCTTGTTTATTTACTAGAAAATAATTTTTTTTTAAATGAATTTCTGAAAAGTTAATTATTTATTTATATTTGATAATATCATGAAAAATGAGTTGCAAAAAACTTTTTATTATTTGACTATGTCATGAAAAATAAACTGGAAAATTACTCATTAATGTTTTAATTTATTTTTCAAGTTTATTTAACATGTATAAAACATTAAATATAATTATTTGACCAGTTATAAGAAAAAAATGAGACATAAAAAATATAATTGTAGAAATTTTTTTTATTATATCATCTATGTTAAAATTCAATATCAACTAGGATTTAAGTGGATAGGAATTTAAAGTTTGCAAAAGTTCTCAAATTGTTAGAATTCTGCAATGCTAGATCAATATCTATTAGAGTTTTATTATTGTTACGAGTTAGCTAGTTGATCAGTTTTTATTTTAATTAGAAAAAGATAAATGTCATAGTTCTAGTAAGACTTGTAAAGCTATATATAGTCACCTTAAACATTCAGAATTATATAGAAAAAAATATAAAAAAATAATAAAAGTAAGAAGTTGTGTTTTTTTAAAAGCAAAACTAGCACGCGAAGCAGCATTATCTTTGGTATATCTCCTACAACAGTGACAACAACAAGATTTATTTTCTAGAAGATTGGAGAACAAACCCGAGGCAACAATAGCCTCACGTAGCAATGAAATAATCTAGTAGTGACACTTGTTGTCCAACTGCTTGTCTAGTACACGTGGCAGAAGTAGAACTCTCATGACAATCCGGCAGCAGATAACGTTTCAAACAACAACCTTCTCATTCATTATAGTAGCTTGTATCATATGATCCAACAAGAACAAGCAACATATCAAGAAAATTAAGATAGTAGACTTCATCAGTTGAAAAACATGACATTAACTGTAAGAACATAGATATGTGGCAACAATAATGAATCTTGCAGCAGTGAAACCACAACAAGTACAATGATATAGAAATCAACAATAGTTTCCTTGTAATAACATACAACAGAAGAAAGTTGTTTTGATTAATTTTGGTAACAATAGGTAGAAAGGTCAACATCATGTGCAATAGAAACAATAGTAACACTCAGGAGTAGTTTATTTTATAGCAGTAAACATGAGAGATCTTCAAATTGTTAAAGGGATCAAAACGTTTAACAATCAAAATTACAGTATATAGTCTACATGTATGATGTCTTATATGCAAGGTTAATATATGTGAGAAGTAGTCAACGGTAGTGAAGACACACAACTAGCCAAAGATATGAATGGAGGTCTATGCAGGTGGAAGATTAAAGTTGGTAAGGAAATGTTTGCCTTGAAAACTACAATTGAAAAAAATATGTTGGAGCACATTCAGGATACTACAATGCTAAAAGAAGCATGAGACACCATTGCTCGTCTCTTGTCAAAGAAGAATGATGTCAAATTACAACTTCTCAAAAACAAGTTATTGTCAATGACACAACAAGACATGATGATTCCTTAGTACATTAAAAAGGTGAAATCAACACGTTGTGAGATTTTAAAATTAGAACCTAAAATAGTTATTGGTGAAACAAAGATAAAAAGAATAATCATCTATGGTTTAAAATTTGAATATTAGAGTTCTGTTATTACAATACAAGGATAGCCCACTCAACCATCATTAGTTACGTTTGAAAATTTGCTTGTAGATTAATAAAATATAGCTAAGCAAATGGAAGAAGTCTCGTTAAAAGGCGAAGAGTAAGCATTTTACATCAATAATGACAAGAGTAAGTAGTGGCATACTCACGTAGATAGAAACCATAATTAACACATTGATGTTGAATTCAGTAAGGATGGTTAAATGAAAAAGAATTATCAAAAGAAATAAAGCTTTCATCAAAAAGGAGCTTCAAAGAATTATGGTAATAACAAAAGATTTGAAGGCATATTTCATAATTATGGAAAAAATAGTCTCATGAAAAAACATTTTTGGTTTAAGAAGCTAAAAAAAAAAAATGCTACTATTTCAAGTTCAGAAAAGCAAGTTGAAGATGAATGGGATGCTAAGACATTATTTGCTATAAAAGAGGAATAACAAGCATTTATAATGACAAATAAAGATCAAATCAATTATGAGAGTGATTGTATTTTTTTACTTCGAGTGTTGTAATCACATAACATGTGATATGCAAAGGTTACAACATCTAATATAATATTAAAAAAATTCATGTAATGGTGAGAATTGATAATTCAAGATTACCAATAACCTATATTAGTAAGACAACAATCACACCTTATAGTAGCTCTAATGAAGTACATCTTTGAGATGTTAACCATGTCTTAAGTATGAAAGAAAATTTTATGTTCGTAGCACAATTAATATCTTCATACCATTATGACTTATATGGTCTACATGATGTTAAAGTATAATAGGATTGTGATTTTAACCAAGATTATGACCATAATCTTGATCATGATGAGGAGCCAGATTAATAACTAAAATTCTCTTATAGTAATCCTTGGAAAAAGAAGGTCTTATTACAAGTTTAAGTTAAAAAATCTTTTATTCTATATAAAGAAAAAGATGTTAGAATATATATATATATATATATATATATATATATAAGATCTTATTGATTTTGATAAGCCTGAAGTGTTTAGAGCATTTATTAAAAGGATGTATGTATATAATGAAGATGTCTCACCATGGAATATAGAAGAAAGTAACAATGAGTCTGATCCTAATGAAAAAGATAATTCTGGATCTCCAATATCTTCAGAGAACTATTTAAGAGAAGAGTTTCAGTGGTTAGAGACTTTCCTTCCTTTTATGGATCCAATGCTCCATCTCTTAATAAGAAATCAATTAATGTGCAACAAAAATGTTTAGGTCAAGAGAAGTTTAAAGAAAAATTAATGGCTAATGATGTTAAGGGTAAAAGCTCAAAGAAAAATCAGATTTTTATGTTGTTACTCTTATTTAAGAGGCAGAACTAAAAAATTCAATTGATAACATTGGAGTCAACTTATAAGAATTTAAAGACGTGTAAGCTCGAAAGTCAATCATAGTTGGAAAAGCTACGAATCCGGTTGAAGGTCTGGAAACACAAACATGGTTTGAAAAAATGCAATTGATGTTGAGCTAAATGGTGAAACTGCCTTTATTAATTTCAAAGAAATTCATGTTTGGTAATGATGGAATACATATGACATCAACAATGTTGAGGAAGGACATCACAAAGAGAAGGAAAATATGAAAAAAATGATGACATTTGATATTTAGAGGAAGTGTTAGAGTTCATTATGAACTAGGATTTAGGTTCATAAGAATTTATAGTTTGAAAGAGTTCTAAGATTGTTAAAATTCTACAAAACTATATCAATATCTATTAGAGTTTTATTATTGTTAGGAGTTAGCTAGTTGATTAGTTTTATCTTAGTTGGATAAGGATAATTCTTAATTAAATAAGGATAAAAGTCTTAGTCTGTGTAGGACTTTCAAAGCTATATATAGCCACCTTAAACATTCAAAATTATATATAAGAAAATATAAGAAAATAATATAGAGAAAATGCTAACTGCTATGTTTTTTTTAGAGCAAAACCAACATGAGTTTTGTTCAACAATATATTTATATATTATTTATTTTAAAATGTATGATTATTATATAATAAAACGTGTTTTGTATTCAAAAGTATTTTCTAACAACAATATATAAATTAAAGTATTTATATGCACTAGTGATATATCAAATTAATATAATTTATATTTTATATTAATATATCCTAACATATTATTTCCTACATAAATATATTGGTAATTTATTATTTTCTAATAATAAAATATTGCACTACTTTAGTTTTTAAATTTTTCATTGAAAGTGTTTTCCAATATCTTAAACAATAAAATATTTTTCTGCATCTAAAGCTGATATTTTTTTTTATTTTAAAATGAATTTCATTAATAAGTTTCCGCAATATAGTCAAAAATTAAAAAAAAAAAAAGAAAACTTTCGGATTATTTATGCGGATGATGAACATTTTTTTTAAGCAGACAAGGCATATGGTTTTTAACTTTTAACTGATAATAGGGTTTTCAGTGAGAAAGTTTTTAAACGTAAAGAAGGGTAGCTGGTGATTGGTGAACACAACACAAACGGAAATTTAAGCTGTCGGCATGACCAAACTACCATAATATTGTTTGGTGGTGGCTCTCTCTTGTTGGTAAGCATTTACTAATTAAAAGGTTTTCACACGCAACAATAAAATACTAATAATGGAGAGGAGAACCCTAGTTCAGGAGGCCCTTAACCTCCTCAGCTTGACTCGGACGAGTTGACTCAGTCAGCCATTACAGTTTGTGAAGTCACCCTACGTGGATCTTGGAAATGGGAGTTGTGTAAGGCATCCACTAATTCCTTGGCTTCTATTAGTGTGTTCCGAGAGGTCAAGCTAAACAAAGACTTTCTGAATTTCTTAAAGGTCAAATTCATGTGGAGAATGATCGTTGGTTGAAGTTTGAATGACAAAAATCAAAATGGGAATGAAAATTCTACTCAAAATAGTCATGGTTTTTTTTTTTTTTTTATTCAAAAGATATGCCATCTTCAGATTAGTTACCGCGACGGAATATGTTTGTTTTTATATTTTAAAAGAATTTTTTATAAAAATTTAAAACTTTTTAATTTTTATTAAATAAAAAAGTTATTTTAATGTATTTTTAAATAAAAAATACTTTGAAAAGAAACTATTACCACAATTCTTAGATATATTGGAACACTGTTTTTCTTTCCTATTGTTGTTCTTACTTCCTCTCTTGTTTGCATGACCATATATTATTACTTCTAGCTAGCTAAAATATATCATTAAAGGTGGTTTGGTATAATTGTGATTGTAATTGCTGTAGCCACGGGTGTGATTGTAAAAGTGTTTGATAAAACATGCATGATTTTAAAATATTTTCTTGTCAATCACTACTAAAAGAAAACTTCTTTCATTTTATAACTTCTTAGTACTTTTGATTATTCCCATGGTTTTCAAAAGCTGACCACGCATTTTTTTTCATTAATTTAACAAAAAAATAAACTAGAGAAAGAGAGCCAAAAACCAATGATTTCTCAAGTGAGCTCTAAACGGATATCTCCTTAACGAACATTTCAGGTTTTATTATTAAAAATCATGCAATAGATTTCGTTGTTTCTTCATGTGAGTAGTTGATTAGATGATAGTTTTCAGACCCAGTTTGGTGGCCAGCCCGGTCTAAGATCCGGGTTTTGAGTTTTGACCAGGTTATCCAGGTTAATTTTTTTAAAATCAAAACGACGTCATTTTAGTAAAAACAAAAAAAAACAAAAGTCAACGGGTCGCAACCGGGTTTTTGACCGGGTCACCAGGTTAACCCGCTGGGTCAGGCCAGATTTTTCCTTTTTCTATTTTTTTCAATTCGAGCCAGGTTTCAAGTTAACCCGCCGGACCAGACCGGTTTGAAAACTATGGATTACACGTTAGAAAAGAGAAAAAAGCTTTGTTCATTTATTATTTTATACAATATATATACAAGCCAATCACACAAGTGACAAGAAGAAACGTGGAAGAATTAAACATGTACAGATCATGAAATAGACTTGAGGATGTAATGGCATAAAAAGTAACATCTTCTCCGCATAAAACAACGGGATCCCAGTTGTTAGAGTGAATGAAGAGTTGTGATAAAGGAAGAGTTGTGTTATTCTAAAACAAGTAATGTTGATTTAACTCTTTCTTTTTTAAAGATATATGTTTGTTTATTTTAAATAAAAATAATATTAATTTAATCTCACAAATTGCTTATAAATATTGCATGAATTTTGTTATACAACCACTTACCATTGGTTTTTAACCCAAGATCTCTAGAAAGAAAACACACCCACTTCCCATTGGGCTGCTACATCACTTATGATATGAATATGCATTGATGAATAGTTAAATATTATCAACATCTGTGATAGTAAATGGAAAAAGGATGAAACTGTCTAGAAGAAAATATATGTTGATGCTCAGCTGTGATTTTTGTTATACATTGTGCTGTGTGAATCAATTTAGTTATATTATTTTCTAATATGATATATATTTGTAAAGTTAATCATGTTATTGCGATAAAACATGGTTGAAATTAATGTTAACAACAATAATACATTGGTTACCCTGAGAGTCCCTACTATCCAAGTTACCTCGTTGGTTAACCGCGTTTCTCATGGAGAAAAGCTAGACAAATTAAGCAGTGTGAATTTCTAGCTTATTTATTAGAAAATGAATCTCAAAGCTTTAAAGAAGCAATCTCAACCCTGGAATCACCATTCTAGAAAGACGCTAGAAATGTTGAGATAGAATCTGTCATGCAAAATTATATACGGGAACTGATGGATCTTCCTCTTGGGAATAAACCATTAGGGTGAAAATAGATATTCAAAAGGAAAATGAAAGTTGATGGATCTATTGATAAATATAAAGTCAGACTCGTAGTAAAATGTTACAAGCAAAAGGAAGGTATGGACTACTTTGATACATACTCACCAATTACAAGAATAATATCCATTCGAATGTTAATTACTATAGTTGCCCTTAATAATATTGAGATACACCAAATGGATGTTAAAACTGCTTTTCTAAATAAATACTTAGATGAAGAAATCTATATGGAACAACTTGAAGGATTTAAGGTTCTAGGACATGAAAGAAAGATGTGTCAACTTGTTAAATCTTTGCATAGTTTGAAACAAGCACCGAAATTATAGCATGAGAAATTTGACAACATAATGCTATCAAATGGTTTTAACATCAATGAATCTGATAACTATGTTTATGTAACACACTAATACAACATTTGCATAGTTTGTCTATATATAGATGATTTGTTGATTTTTTACAGTAATATCATTAAGACCACCAAGAAAATGTTGACTAGTAAACTTGACATGAAAGATATAGGTTTAACAAATGTGATTTTAGGAATGAGAATTTATAAAAACACATGATGACTTAATTTATCTCAATGTCATTATATTCAGAAAAATCTTGATAAATTTAAAGAGGATGAAAATAGTATAATCAGGACATCGGTTGATGTAAACCTACATCTATCTAAAAATACATGTGATGCAATATCTCAAGTAGAATATTTGCAAATAATTAAAAGTCTTATGTTTCTTATGAACTGCATTAAACCAAACATAACATACATAGTTAACAAACCGAGTAGATATACAAGTAATCCTGGAAAGAACCATTGGAAGGCCATTACAAGGGTTCTCAGATATCTAAGATACTCCCTAACATATAGACTACATTGCACAAGATATCTAGCTATACTTGAAGGGGACATGCTAATTGGATATTTGATACTAAAGATTTAAAATCCATAAATGAGTTTATCTTTATTATTGGAGGAGCTATAGTCTATTAGAAATCCTCTAAACAATCTTGTATAGCCATATTCACTATGAAATCCGAGTTTATAGCTTTAGACAAAGCTGATGAAGAAGTATAATGACTTAAAAACTTTTTAGAGAATATTCCAAGTTGGTAAAAACTTGTGACAGCTATATGCATACATTTTGATAGCCAATTTGCAATTAGTAAGGTACAAAATAGTATATATAATAGTATGTCTTGACATATACACCAAAGACATAACGCTGTAAGAAAATTGCTCTCAAATGAGATTATCTTTATTGATTATATGAAGTCAAAGAATAACTTGTGGATCCTCTTATAAAAGGCTTAACAAAAGAGTAAGTTGATAAATCATCGAGGGGAATGAGATTAAAGCCTACAAAGAATTGCCATGTAGCAACCCAACCTAGTTACTGGAGATCCCAAGATCTAAGTCTAAAGAGACAACCAAATCATGTGTCAATTCAATAGTAGCGCTCTTACTCATTCTTATGATGAAAAATGTTACCTACAGCAAAAACCAGGATAAACTAAGCTTTTAATTATTCTTATAACTCAGGAAATTCAAGTGGGTTATTACAAGATACTCTTAGTAAGAATTACCTATGTGAGTGTGAAACAAGGCCACTTCTATGAGAAATGAAAAAAAGGCTAAATTCTTTAAATTACTATTTAAAACCAGGACGTGTTTGGGGCCAAAATGAACACAAGCATGAGAATCAAAATTGTACAAAGAGAAACCATGTGATTTTTTTACTATTTAGGTTTACATAAAAAGCTAAACAATTCAAGACATCATATTCACTAGTTAGCCGAGTGAATCCGATAGTTTTTCATTAGGGAAGGTGCAAGGCCACTTTGTATTTTCTTCTCATCAAATAATTTTCATTCATGTAGGGGATTTTTAGGCTGAATAAAAAGCTACATCTAGTGAATGAAGAGTTGTGTTATTCTAAAACAAAGTAACGTTAATTTAATTATATCACTATAAATATATGTTTGTTTCTTTTAAATAAAAGTATTGTTAATTTAGCTATAAAAAATTTCCTATAAAAAAAGACAACTCTGACATACTTTTTATTATTTAGAAAACTTCTTTCTTTTACCTTCTTTCTGTCAAAATCCCCCTACTCCTTTTTTACAAAGAGTAACATATAATTTTTTTTGTTCGCCATTTATTCTTGGTTGTGCTGCCAAGAATAAGAGATTGAGTAAGCCTAGGAAACAATATTGTAGTCACACTGTTAGCACCATAGAGTATGCAATAAATTGTTTTAAGGTTAGAGGATTGATTCTTGCCTCAATCCACTTCTTCAAGTTTATTTTGTGTCAATAAGTATTGTAAGTTATTTTACTTTTATATGTTGATGTACATATCTATTTTATGTAGAAACTAGATCATAAAAACTATATAATTATCACTCGTAATAAGCAAGAGAGCATAATATCATCATTATTAACACAACCATTTTTGAAGATTGGATATTAACATTGTAGGTTCGGGCACAAGCTCAAATGTCTTAAGGTTATGAATCTGTCTGTAAATAATATGATCTACACACAACCCATTTATAATATTTGGGAACAGCAAAAATTGAACCTAACAAACTTGATAGTAACAAATAACAACCAATATAAAATAATCGAATCCCAATCTTTCTTTTTTTATAATAATTGCAATGAATCAATAACTAATGGATTGTAATAGAAACCCTAAATCACAGTTCTTCATGTCCCACTTTCAACAAAACAACAATGGCCCCTATTTCCATGGAAACCACTCTTACCTTTTTTACTATTCCTATTTCTCTTCTTTTACCATCACCGGATTTCAATTCTTTCTTGCAACATCGTACCCGATACAAATCTCAACAAACATGAATATGATGTTATTAAAGAGCATGTTTGAGATTGTAGTGCTTTTCACTTGAAAATGCATAAAAATAATATTTTTTAATTTTTTTTTAATTTTTGATATAAGTACATCAAGACGATAAAAAATACTAAAAACTATTAATTAAAGCCTTTTAAAAACAACTTAAACATTTAGAAAAATATGGTCCAACCCCACTCCTAAACGGTGCTAAAGAGGAAAACAACAACACACAAGATTTCAAAGTTATGCTAGTCGCCTGCTTATTATTGTTAGGAACCGATATTATTTTTTATAGCCTCTATTTTAGAGATTATTACATGTCCAAACTTTTCAAGGTAATAATAGTTAATCTTCACTCACACACACACACACTCTCTCTTTTTTTCTCTCTCTCTATAAATTTTAATGATTGATTTAGTCCTTTTATTTCATTTTCTCTTGCATCGGGCGATAAATGGTGGTTGTAATGAAGGCAATATCGTTAGAAAAGCTCTCATGCCTTCACGACAGGGCTTGAATGCATCAAAGAGTAGAAGGTGGGTGAAGTCTTGTTGATTATGTTTTAAAAACAAATCCTAGTAACTTAAGAACAAGGCTTTTATGTTGGATAATCACTTAATCTCTTGGTCATAGTAATCTGATTCATTCTTATTAGCAAAGTAGACGCGTGGCTGATGTCTGATAAGTTAAGGTGGTCGATGGCCAGTACCTGCAAGAGGTCTCCTTTCATTGATTTAGAGAATCTTCAATGCTTAAGTAAGTATCTTTTTGAAAAAAAAAAGATAATGATATTTTAGAGAGAGACTCTAAAAGTAAATCTTTTAAAGGATTAAAATGGTCTTTATAACTCGTGAGTCTTGCTCTTTTACGGAGAGGATGAGTTGAAGTGTCATCTTATCTTGATAGCATTAACAAGAGAAAATATCCCTAACATATGTACTATATAGGGGTAAATACCTCTTACACATCATTAATAAGGGATAAATATTGCTTACATGTCATTAATAAGGGATAAATGACAGGTTCTTTTAAAGACTTTTATATACTTAGAGATGTAAAAAGATGAGTACCATTGACCTTAACATTTTATGTTAAGGGTCACGAGAAAAAAAAAACAAATAAAGTCTTATAGCCCAATAAGAGGTCTAAAAAGATTATTAGTTTTACATCTGTTCAGGCTCGGCAAGATGCGAGCCTAGGGATATCGGTTTGCTAAGCCCATATGTACTTGAGCTCAGCGCGTAGATGAGCATAGGGATATTGGGTTATCACCATGCCTTTGGTCCCTTTTAAACATAGATTTTAGACAAAAAAAACATGTATAAAACATGTTGATCCATTAATAGCCCCTCAAAGTCCTTATATATTTAATACGCAAAGATTTTGAGAGGTTATCAGCTTTAATAAAAGTCTTTTTACCTGGGTTGTTTATCCTATTAATGAGGGCCTGTTTACCTTTCCAATGAAATTTTTCTTTACAAAACTGTTGGGATTTTTTGTAGCCATATTTCTTGTTTTTATTTGAAGAAGATGACCATGTGGCTTATGTTCATTACAAGGAGGTGTCCTTTGGAAAACAAAATTACGGCATGCATTCAATACAACAATTGAATAGACTTCTAGAGATCTAAGATGATATGAAAGGTCATTCATCCAACGGTAAGGGCAAAAGTTGTTTCCCTTATAACCCTAGTCATTGTTTCTTTTATCTTTTCTTTTACTTTCACTTTCTATAATTTCTGAAAAACTGTTTTGTTGAAAAACCCCAAGCCACTTTTGTTTTAATATGGGAAAAAAACTATCATTCTAGGTATTTCCCATATAAAAACTTATTTTTTTTTACTTTGAAAAGGAATGGACCAAATAAGAGTTAAATTTATCCCTTGAAACAAGGCGTTGTTACCTCTGAAGAGGAGTACAAGTTTCAACCTGAGACCAGGGGAAAAAGTAGGGGACAAGGGTCCATTAGACTGGCCCCCGTTACTAGAGGGTTGGAACCTCAACACCCATATCTAGTAAAGAGGAAAACAGTTCTCCTTATAGGAGTTCTTCCCCCACTACTACTAGAAATTCTTAAGGGAGATAAAAGTTACCTCAGGCCCCGAGGATGATGCTTTTATCACTATAGGGGTGGAGGATATAAATTTTGTTAATAATCAACAGGTAGAAGAGTACACAACTCAAATACTTGTAGAGACTAAGTGTATCAGTCAACCGACCTTTGGCTCTAACAAGGGTCATTTTGAAATCACAGTCTTATTTTACATGTATGTGTTAGGGTACACCTTCCCTCTCCAAAGATTTATGAGGAAAGTTCTTAGATGCTATCAGTTGGGTTTAAGTCAACTACTCCTTAACAGGTGGATAATCTTCTGCCTACAATAATTTCTTAGGCTCATCGTAATTGAGCTTATAATTAATATCTTTAGGACCTATTACCATCTGGTCACTGGTACCGATGATGGTAACGACATGTGTTGGTTCTTTATCTTTGCCAATAGACCCTCAAGAGTTATGAAGGAAACCACGCAGGGAAAACATGCTCAAGTCAGAAAATAGAGAGGTGGATGACAATGAAGTATAATGGGTCAGTCAGCCCTCCATATAGGATACAACAGATATGGAATTGTTCCCATCATTGAAAGGTACCTCTCTTTAAAGTTAATAGTAAACATCATCTATTATTGTAAAAGAAAACATGTGTTGTATTGACATCGACCTCAATTAAGTACGAAATCAATAGGATGGCTAGAGAGCACTACTAGGTCCTTTTACAAAATATACAACTTCATTTCCTTTTATTTTTGTTACACCTAATTTCATTACTGACTTTATTTTTATACAAGACTGACAATTGAAAGAGAAGAAGAAACTTTAACAAGGTCTATAAAGGAGAGTTCACGAAGAGGATATTCATCTCTTAACTTGAGTGAAGGCAAGATTAGAGAAGAGATGGGGGTGCCCTATCATAGTAAATGGACTCCATGTCCATAAGTACACAATAAAAGGAACCAAAACTCCTGTAAAAATAGAAGTTAGGGGTAATCATACTTCCTTGTTTGGGGTTAAACAAATCTAACCCTCTAAAGTGCTTGTGGGGGATGTTGCCCACTTTAAAAGAAAAAAAATCTAACCCTATGAAGATCGATGTTCCAGCCTCAATTATAAAGGCTCTTGTGGTGGAATTCCCTCCCTCCAACTTCCAACTTTGTCTACAAAAGCTGTAGCAGCTAAGCCCTCTATATGGGTTGTTCCCGAGGAGATTGAATTTGATGACACTTTTGTGAACCTTGCTCTTGGTTGAGCTCCTTTCAGTTTCCCTATCTTGATTAATGAGGAGAGATAACTCATGAAAGTTGTTATTGGTAGAAGGTTAGGTCTTGAAGAGACTGGTTTTAAGGTGGTGAGACTACTAAAGAGGATTTTCGCCATTCCATCAGATATGTTAATGATGTTTGATGAGAGCTATAACCTCTATTTGGGCTTAACTGGATAAATAACCTTTAATGTAAGGAGCTTTATTATTTCTCCTTTTAGTTTGGTTTTATGACTATTATTCCTAACACTTGTTTAATCAAATGGATAGCCTAAAACAGGAGATCATTGAGGCACAGACCACTCAAAACAGTCTAAGGACTAAGTTTCTCGCTGACAAGAAAGGAGCCCAGAGTTCTTAGGCACAGCTAGAGGCTTTGAAGAACTCTCCTAGGGAGTTCCAAGAAAATTTTGAAGGGTCTACAACTATGTCCATGATGGTTAGGGACAAGATTTTCCTTGCCATGTCCAACATGTATTTCTCTAATTAATCAAGGGGAATGCATATGGATTTTAGTGTTTCCTTCTATCGAGTCCCGATGCTTGATTTTGCAGATGTGTTCCTTATTAGGGCCACTATTTCCGAACATAGAGAATATCTAGCTAAGGAGCCTAGGTTGGACATCTAAGCCTTCACTCCTCTTCTTCCCTCATTTAAACAACTCCGATCTTATTGGGTTTATCTATGTAATATTTTTGCATTATAAAATTTTATTTTTACTTTTCATTTCTACATTGACTTATGTAGTCTATATGGATTTAACAGCCATAGTAAAAAGAGGTCCAAGGCCCTTAGAAAAAGTCTTAAGATTTTATATAGGTCCAATGCTCATACTTAGAAAAATATTGAAGGAATTCCCTAGACAATCTGTCTGGGTCCTACACCCATAGAGAAAAATTCCATATAGGGTCTAAAAGCCTTAGAAAATTGTTGAAAATCTTGTATTGGTCCAACACCCATACTTAGAAAAATATTTATCAAATTCTGGCAAGAATTGATTTTTAAATCTTGCCTAGCCTTAGTAGAATTTGCCTAACCTTTCCAGGGTAAACTATGTAATCACATAAGGGAGACTGAATCATTTCCAAGGTAAACTATGTAATCACATAAGGGAGACTGAATCTATCCTTTCCAAGGTAAATTATGCAACTGCACTAGGAATAATGAGTCCATCCTATCCTTAGAAGGCTATGGGCTATTAATCTGGTGATATGTCTCAGGCAACGAAAAAATAATCAGATTCGGATTATGATGTAAAATGTGCAACTGTCTAGTTTTATGACAATAGTTATAATTCTCAATCTGATCATCAGATCAGGTTAAAAGTTTACGTGAAGTCTCCTGACATATTTTACTACCCTCGGTTAAAATTTCAGGTCAATTAGAGTTTGAAAAGGCATAACAATATTGGTTAACAAAGGCTGTATGAATTTTGTTATTTATTTCCTTTTAACTTGTGGACTTTTTATTGGGCTAGGATTCTTTTCTTACAAGGATATGGCAACTGATTTTGGAAATTTCCTAGTCTTACAATGATATTTAATGGGCAACAACATAGTTTCCATGTGTGATATAGACTCCATATTAATGTGGAATTCTTTTGGTGTATGGAAACAATTATTCTATTCTTATTATAGTAGGAATGTATCATTAACTAAGTTTTCAAGTCAGCTAAGAATACTTTGCAAGCAAGGAAACTAAAGAGAAGGCAACTTCATATTTGATTCTCTTAGCTTGTATGAGACTTTTAAAGGGTATCAAATCTAATCCTATCATATTTAGGATATTAAATTCAGATTTATTATTGTTATTATTATTTTCTTCTTAGTTTAGGGTTTATTTATATTATTTAGGTTTAATTATAAGTGAGCAACATATAAGTCCATATAAGGAGTCCATTAAGGTTTGTTCTAGTCTAGAGTCAGTATAAATAAAGGCATAACCAGACATGTAAGTTAGACAATTTAGATTAATAAAACTTTTTGTTTGCCGCACTTTATGTGTGTGTTAATAAGATACTCTCATTTCCTTGGTTCTCTAAAGAACTGAAAAACGACTTATCAAAGAACAATTGACTTCATGACGTCATCCTTATACCTCTCGTTCGTGAATCAATATTCACTAGGCGAGGGTTTCTATTTCTAATAGTGTTAGTGCCTACGTACAAGTTATTTTTGTGTCACACTCCTATCAAACCTGATTTACTTGACTTTTTTGGAATTAGTATCTTTGCATGTGGGTTGATTGACCGCGTGTTCAAGAGGTTCGCATCATCTAGGGAGATCGTATCAATTTATGTTGTTGAGGTAATGTATATCACATCCATAATAAATTGTGTAATTGCACTATGAACACCATGTCAATCCCTTCAAAGATAAACTAAGCAATCGCATTAGGAAGACTAAGTTGATCCATTCCATGATAAATTATGCAATCACACTAAATATAATAAGTCTATTCCATTTTTGAAAGGTTGTGGGCTGTTGCCCTAGGTAGATCGTGTCAATCCCCGTTGTTGAGGCAATATTTATCTTATAATTGGAGAATTGTGCAATTATCCTAGGGAGACCATATCAATTATTTCCAAGATAAATTATGCAATTATACTAGGAAGAATGACTTTATCCCATCCTTAAGAGATTGTATGTTGTTGCCCCAAGTAGATCGTGTCAATCCCCATTACTGAGGTAGGATCTATCCTATTTTTAGAGAATTATACAATCGTAATAAGGAGACCATGACAACCCCTTCCAATGTAAATTGTGCAATCACACTATAAAGATTGAGTTAATCTATTGCAAGGTAAATTATGCAATCATACTAGGAATAATGAGTCCAATCCATCCTTAGAAGGTTATGGGTTGTTGCCATTAAGCATCACTTTGAGAAAATAAAAAACATCGCTAATTTGAACAAGTTAATCCATACATAAGAAACTTACATTTTTATTCATTGCCTATAATTTTTTTTTTTTTTTTTGCTCTTTAAGGTATAATCAACTTGATGACTTGGGCATTCAATTTCTGTTAAGATCGTGATCTTAGTTTCATAGGTGAAGAGAAAATAGAGTTTCTTTAAAAGATATCTTTTGGGTAGTTAACTCGTTTTCCCTTAAATAGTTGCTAAAGAGACTTCATAAGTTTTATGGTTTGAACCGTTTCTTTATTTTCACTTATAGGAACACTTTTAATCTTTTGAGGTTTCAACGACATTCATAAGGTTGATTAAAACATGTAGCCTGAATTTGCTTATCTCACCAAGTTCATGGGAAAAATAGAAGAGATCATATTTTGACTTAAGTAGCAAAAATGTTGCATAACCTTTTGATTTTGTTGCAAACAATGCACATCCAATATTTACGATAGATCATACTTCTCATACTAATTTAGAACATTCCTAATCATTAAAGTAGTCTCTTCTACTGATGAACCTTATCAGTATCATTAACAAGATCATAAGAATGAACATCATCCTCCTAACTGAGTGATGTCATAGCTCTGTGGAGCTCCTTTTGGCTAATATACTAATGATTAAAAGAGATACAAATTTAACAGAGGCCATTAAAAACCATGATAGAGGCTGGTTCCCAATTACTGTATCAGGCTCGTTGAGCCTGATGATTCTCTTGACTGATTAGGACCACCTCAATGAGAAGTCAGACTTGGTTGAAAAACTGTTAATGTTCTGATAGAATAGTTGTGCCAACAACCTTAGAGAGGTCCGTGACACATCCTATTCTAGTTGTGTCTTGATTATATGTCATTAATAGGGATAAAGGATGTCAAAAACCATTTTAGAAAGAATAATTGATGGCTTTTTGACCATTCCCTACAAACGATGCTATTGATGATGTCTTAAAAAAAATCCATGTAGCTTAAGAACAAGGCTTACAAGTTGGATAATCAGTTAATCTCTTGGTTCTAACAATCTGATCCATTCTTCCTAGTCAAAATGGATAATACCTGATGTTTGGTAAGCCAAGCTAGTCGATGGTTAGTACTTGTAAAATGTCATCTTTTATGGATATAACAACTCCCCGATACTTAAATAAGTATTTTTTAGAGAGAAAATGTAATAATATTTTAGAAAGAGATTCTAAAAATAAATATGTAGTAAAGAATGAAGATTATGAACCCTTCTTCCTTGAAGGATTTATAGAGTCTTTATAGCCCACAAAGAGGGACTAAAGGGTTATCTTGCCCTAATAGCATTAATAAGGGAAAATATCTCTGACATATTCATTAAAGAGGGATAAATACCTCTTACCCATCATTAATAAGGGATAAATATCCTTGACATATAATTAATGAGAGATAAATGACATGTTCTTTTGAAAACTTTTATACACTTAGGGATGTAGAGAGATGAGTACCCTTGACCTTAACATTTTATGTTAATAGTCATGAGAAAAAAATAAACGGAGTCTTGTGGCCTAATAGAAGGCTTAAAAAGATTATCAGTTTTACATATGCCTATGCTTGGTGAGACACTAAGCTTAGGGATGATGGGTTTGCTGCCTTCTAGACCTACAGGTATATGGGCTTAACGCATAGTATAAGCTTAGTGATGTTGGGTTTGACAGCTCGTCAGACCCACATGTACTTAGGCTCAGCATATAGTCTGAGTCCAGGGATGTTAGGTCTTCCAGCTCGCTAAAACCATATATACTAAGGCTTAGTGCGTAGTTGAACATAAGGATGTTGGGTCTGACAACTCGCTAAACGTGATGTACTTGAGCTCAACACATAAATGAGCCTAAAGATGTTGGGCAAAGCATCTTGTCAAACCCATATGTATTTGAGTTTAGTGCATAATTGAGTCCAAGGATGTTGGGTCATTACCCTGCCTTTGGTAATTTTTAAACATGGATTTAAGTTAAAAAAAAAAAACATGTATAAAACACGTTGATCCATCACTTGCATATGTTGACATCAATGCAAGTGGGTTTTTATTCTTCATAAAGTTTTACTATTGATATTGTTAGGATTCTGTCATGTAAACAATGTTGTTTTGTAAACTTTTTCATGTTATATAATCAACATCTACTTGTGCATTATATAATTTATTATGGCTGAGTGAAAGTCGACTTACAAAGACAAATGTTGAGTTGACTTCCTATGGGAGTTTATGGCTTTTTCAATATGCCTTAAATTTTTTTTTCTAATGAATATGTTGGCTAAAACTTACTTATTGGAGTTCTATTTATTAAAGTTTCCTTTAGGCAATATATTGGTGTTGGACTTATGAGTTATTCCATATGATCCTCCAAATGCTATTGAATACATATTTTAGGATCTTAAAACAAGGTAACTTCATAAATATTTATATTGATGATGGATAACAATTGCATTTATTATGGAAAAGAGAAAATTGGTTGATACATTTTTTACATGTTTATCTCGAGATTAAAGAATAAACAAAGTGGATATGTTTATATTCTTGATGCTTGATGCATTCTTGTATTTTTCCAGAGTATATTGAACATTGACTTATTAAGATGATTACCAGCCTCTGCCCTTGTTTGTAAGATCATTTTCAGTGAACATATACATGAATTTTATGATCACACACACACTCAAAAAGGACAAAAGAGATAATTGTTCCTACAATGACATGAAAGCAATGGATGACCTTGGCTTTGTTTTTGCCATATTCAGTGGCGAGAATGTTGCAAGCATCAACTATTGTTTCCTTGCTAGGGAAACTTATACATCAGTAGCATACACTTTGATTTTGCCTCTATTACTCTCATTAGGACTTATGACAAATAAACCTTCTTATAATATGTGTTTCAGATAGCGATGGGGAAATTCCATTTCTATATATTTTTCTTGTATTCTTTAAAATTATGGCCTTTTCTTTTTTCACATTGCTACTAAGCAACCAAATAGATTAAGAAACAAACTTAAATATCATTATCATTATTCATTAATCTTCAAAAACATTTTCATCCATTATTTCCTCTCTTTCACTTGAGTCCTCCATATCCTTTATTTCATTATTATAATCCAAATTCTAATCTCTCAAACCATACTGGATTTGTTTAGAATTAGAACTTGATTCCTCCTTATGTGTTGTCCTAACACTTGATATTCCTACACTTCTCAACTTTGTATGCTGCCTAGTATTTGTTTTTGGCTCTTCAACTCCAATTACTCTTGTCATATTGTCTCAAGTTAAAATGTCTTCATTAAACACCAATCTAACGTTTGCTACAATATTATTCTTTATATTAGCCCACATCATCCCAACCAACCATTCGTTGCAATCATCATTATCTTACATTTAAACAAGATCAATACAATTCCTCAAATCATGATGAACTTTAAGTGCTTTATTGTATTTAACATATACTAAATCCTATAATCTTTTGTTCTCTAGTCAACTTCTTTTCTTTGTGTGAATATGTAGAATTACAATATATAATAAAGTTAAGATCAATTATTTTTTATGATAAAAAAATAAAAAAGTATCAGCTTCAAGAATTCTCTAATTAGCTACAAGCCTAAAACTTACAAGTCAAAGTGCTTACATGTTCAAACACATTCCAATGGTGTTCACAACTTGTTGCGCTATAAGTTAAGCTTAAGATTTTGATAGCTAATTTTTTAAATTTAGAGCGGAACTTCTAAAAAAAGCTCCACCATTAAACTCTAAAAATTATGAATAAATAATTTTAATTTTAAAGGTTGAATTAATAATTATTTTAAAAAAACTAATAAATTTTACTAGGAGATTTTGTTTATTGGTTCAATTTTCAAAAAGTCATTCAACTTGCTTGTATACCAACAACTCACTCATGTTTATACCTTGAACATCACTATCACGAACCAATTTTTCATTGCATTAATATAACCCCTTGACCACTTATTGATTAGTTTCAATAGATGAATCTCTATAAAATAATTGAGGATTCAATTAATGGTATGCTAGATATAATGGATGATGAAGTTGACATTCCCATCTTTCGTTATTGATATTAAATATCTGCCTGTATTTTTTATTATTATTATTAAAAGAGTAATGGATTGTTTCTTTAGCTCTATCCATAGCTTCATAAATGTATCTCATTACTGTCTTTTTCTCATTGTTTGCAAGCCAAAGAACTCTCATAAGAGAACCTATCACTTTAAGAATATAAATCACATGACTCCAAAAGGATGACATCAAAATGATTTAATTTCTCTTTTCCCTTTTAACTTCCTATGTCCATTTACTCATTTCCCACTTTTATATATATATAAACATGTTTCTAAGAGTATGCTTTTGTTTGTGTGCTCATTGCAAAGTAAGAAAACTTGTTGCAAATTGAGTAAATCCATCCTTCATCCCTCATCATATTTAATGCATTATGGTGGTTAAAAGAAATCCAATAACTAAAAGGCTATTTGTATAGTTTTCTTGAACATTAAATCCAAACAATAAATTACACATGAAGTCCAAAACAAATGTTTTCTCTTTGCTTGTAACAACTTACCTAATTGTAATAACAAAAATCCAAACATAAAATTTTATACAATTTTAGAAATATAACACATTTAATTAATTAATTAAAATAAGAATCTAAATTACAACATATATATTAATAAATAACAACTTACCAGCTAACACATCATTGCTTCCATTGTCAGTGATTACTTGGACACCATTGCTCTCTCCAATTTGCTACACAAATCTATCAAGTAAATCAAATGTCTACTCACTGGATTTTGCAAAAGATAATCCATCAATAGACTAAATAAACATGAAACCTAAAAGGTAATTAACCATAAAGTTGATTATGCTTCTATTTCTTTATCCATCCATCCACTTGATATAATATGTCATAGCATGCACGATGTTGAATGATGGGTTTTTCATCCTGGATTAAGGGGGTTTGTGATAAATCATAAAATTATGATTTGAAAAGTTCAGGAATTGCCATCTAGTATTATAGTCACTAGAAAATCTAATGGTCTGCGAGAATCTAAGTAGGGGTGAGCAAAAAAATTGAAAAACCAATTAAACCGAGAAAACCGGAAAAAAAATAACCAAAAAAACCGAACAGTGAAAAAAAACTCATTAAACTGATTAAAATTTTAAAACCGATTGGTTCGATTCTGTTTCGGTTTTATAAGTCTAAAACCAAAAAAACCGAACCGAACCCAAACCGAAAAAAACCTAGAAAAAACCCAAGTCAAATCGGAAAAAAAGCAAGCAAAAACCAAGCCAAGCTAAAAAAACCGAGCCAAACCGATATAAACCAGTTTTTTTCCTAAAAAACCGAACCAAACCGAAACCAGTCGGTTTGAACCGGTTTCAAATTTTTTTTTAATTTCGGTTTGTTTACTTTTTTTTTGATAAAAAACGAACAGAATTGAACCAAAAATGAGCACCCCTAAATCTAAGTAAAGGGACTAGTTGTGCAAAGGGAAGACGCATGACCCCCAATGCACCCTACCTATGGTAAGGTGCATTGTTGAATGATGTTTTTTTCTAAATCCTGTTTCTATTTGTTGGTCCATCTAAGATTCAAGAGAGGTCCTTCTCAGTAAAGAGATCCTTATCTTTTCAGGCTAAAACTTTATAATGTAATTTTAATGGTGTATTTATTTCTACTTCATATCTTTAATACCCGAGGATATACTTTACAATGTAATTTTATATCTCAAATTATTAAAGTCTACAATTAATTCCTAATATTTTATTTTTGTCAATTCATTTATTTTAATACCAGGATTATGCATTACGTTGTAAAATTCATACCCCAATTATTAATTAAAAAAATATTTTTTATAGCGTTTTCGAAATTTTAGCTAAATCCTAATATATAATCATAAATTGGTTATGATATCCATTGACTATTTTTTTCGTATTTTTTAAAGTATAATAAAAATACAATTTTTTTTATATAAAATATGCATGAATTTTTTTTATTTGACTATATGCACATAAATAAAAACATATTTTTTTTATTTTTTAAATAAGGAATTTTTGTATTATTTTTTAGATTTTGAAGAAAAATAGATATTTTTAATGTCAGGCCAATATCTTATAGTATAAATCTACAACCTTGATATTAAGTGAAATGGTTGGAAAAACATGCGAGCGATCCATAAATAATTCTAAAATGATCTTGAATTTTTTTCAGAATTTTTGAAAATTATTTGGAGTTTGTTTGGAAAAACACAATAATGTGTTTTAAATCAAACAAGATACTGATTTAAAAATAACTATTCTTTCACTATTCAAAAACTTGATAATCGAACAGACAAACAACAAACATCAAATCTTGTTAATTTTGTAAATTATATTCAAATTACATATTATTTCACGTGAATCAACACAAACATAATTCATGCATCAATATTTAATGTTCAAATATCAATCACAACCCTAAAAATAAACACACTAATCAACACAAATTACCAACTTATTTCAAACCAAAAACACACATCAATCCACTCCAATAATGTTCAAATAGTCCAAAAATAAACACAACAATGAGCAATTCATCACAAAATTCACAATATTTTTGAAATTTATCAAAAAACTAATTTGAGGTTATGAATTAACCTTTTAAAGTGTTTGGCGTGTCCAGGAATTACTAGAATCATGTTGAAAGGGCTATTAGAACAGTAATGGTGCATGTATCACGTAGCACCGACTCTGCTGGCGAGTGGAATCACAAGTTGTCATTGCTGGAGGAGGAGCACCGAATGAATATAAAACTCCTCTATATCCTTTTCGACTCCTCACTAATGATGCAGTAAACAAACACCTATAAAGGGAGGAGATCTGCTCCATTGAAGTTTCAATCTTCTTCCTATTTTTTAGCCATATTTATCTCTTCTCTCTACTGCTATGTTTTAATGCTGCTACTGGTGGGAGGAAATTTTACAAGTTCTAAAACAACTGCATCCCCTCTTGGATTTCTCACTGGTAGTGCCACAAACATATCTTTGTAGAGAAAGATCTGCTACATTGAAGTTTAATGTTTGCTCATGCTTTTTCTTCATAGTTGGTTGCTGCTACCATTGCTTGTAAGGGCTGTTTTGAGATGATTTGAGGGTTGTCTTAGGGTGACTTGGAAATGAACTTTTATGGTATGGAAAATGGTTTTTTGGATGATTTTTTAGTGGTTAAAGCTTTGCATGTTTTGAGGTATGTTTTGAGGTGTTTTGATTGGAGTTTTCAAGGTTGTTGTAGTCTTGATTGGGAGGCGGTATTCATGACAATGTTCCTCCATCTCCATGCTGCTTGTGATAGGGTTTTGTAGGGGGGTTATAGGAGAAATAATGAGGTTACAAGGCTTATGGGTTAATGAGATCTCTACCCTTGATGTAGAAAAGTATATCCCAACCATTCATTAAGGACACAAGGGAGGACACATATGGAGGAGGACACAAGGTTGTTTTTACAGGTGGAGCAATGCTGAGTAGTGTTTTTAGGAGAGAGTATTCAGGTGTTTTTTATGCAATCAAAGCTTGAATTTTTTTTCTTAGAGTGTAGCAAAAGTACTAGGGTATAAGTTGACATAAGATTTGTGTTGTGTGGTGTAAAAGTGAGGGAGAAATTAGAGCTGAAAAGTGGGTACTTAGACATTTTTCTCTTTTGTTTTTGAGAAGAATACAATGAATAGTATCTAAATGACATGTCATTTAGGGTCTAGGTTTATAAATTAAATGACTTATCATTCATTGGAAGGGAAATTAAGGTTTTTACCTAAATTATCTATTTTCAATTTGGTCCCTAAACTCTTGAAACTTTTTAATTGAATCCTCAATTAGACCCAATCTTTAGGGATCCATTTGATTTCACCCTTGCTTGAGTCAATTAATTTATAAAACTTCAAAACTGGTCACCAGAACTTCTGTTTCTTGCAACTTCACCTTTTATTTCATCCACCAAGCTTGTAGATATTAAAATAGGTTATTCAAAATTCTAATCTTGTCAATTAAGCTTAAATTAATCTTTCAAATTTATTGTTTCACCAATTAAGTCTTTAATGAAATTAATTTGACCCATTAAAAGTCTAATTAAATCATTGTACTTTTAATTCTTTTAATTTTAGCCGAACTAACTTTCTAACTTAATTTTGCTTTTGATTAAGCTCTTGATTAAATCAATTAGGCTCATCAAAAGTTTAATTAATCCCAGAACTTAATTATTTTGTAAGTCTCCCCCAACATTGAATATCTTTCTTTAATTTGATCCTAAATTCTCATTTGTTTCTTTAATTAGATCATCCATTGTTACAATTGGGCTCACAACCTTGGCCAATCGTTTTAATTTGGTCCTTCAACCTTCGATTCACTCTCTCTTGTCCGTTTATCTTTCTTTCATTTTTTATTTTTTTGAATAATTTTAGGGAACCTAAAATTGGTTTATGACATAAAAGAACAACCATGTTTTGCCCATTCCTCTTTATGCCCTTTCAACAAATCATTTGTATACCCCACTCGTTTTTAATGTCGCAAGGTGACATCGAACGACGTGCTTTTCATGCCTCTTAAAAGGCGGTGTTGGGAAAGGAAAGAGTTTTTTGTATAATCATAAAGTTATGGTTATAAAGTTCAAGAGTCGCCACATAATATTATGGTTACTAGGAAACCTATGGCCTGCGAAAGTCCGGGTAAGAGACTGGTTGTGCAAGGAAAAAACACATCACCCCATGTGCACCTTACCTAAGGTAAGCTACATTATTGTTTGATTGTTTTTTAGGTCAAATTTCTATTTATTGGTCTCGTCTAAGGTCCAAGACAGATCTCTTTTCATGAAAGAGTCTCTACCTAATTGGATGAAATTTTAGCCGTTCTAAAGTCCCAATTATAGCATCACATTTATTTCCTAAATAAAACTAATTCTTAACATTCCTAACAGAAGAATTGTTACGGGTTTCTTATATTTTGGCCAAAGCCTAATGGATAATCATAAACTGATCATGATATCTTTTTTTTTTTAAGTATGATAAAAGTTGTGTGATTTTTATCTTTTAGAAAATATGCTTGGAAAAGAAAAACTTTTAGGATTTAGCTGTATACAAAACAAAACAAAAAATTAGATGAAAATCTATTTTTTTATTTTTGATTTTTTTTTGTTTTTTGAAATTTCAAAGGAAAACAAGTGTTTTTAATATCAGATCCGTATCTTACAGTGTAAGTCTATAGCCTGATATTATGCAAAATTATTGAAAAAGCATGTGAAGGGGTCCACAAATATTTTTTAAAATGATCCTCAGAATTTTTAGGATTTTTCTTTTTTTTTATTATAATATCATTATATTATTATTAAATATATTGGGCTGGGCCGACCCAGCCACCTGTGCCAAACCCAACTGAGTCTGGTTAGGCCGATTGGCGACTCAACAAACATGACCATTTTTTTATTGGGCTGGGGTGGAATAGGTCTAACCCGACTAGGTTGGGCCAATTGACGACCTAATAGCCTGTGTTTTTTAGGTGGACTCTAACCCAACTAGGTTGAGCCAATTGACGACCTAATAGCCTGTGTTTTTTAGGTGGATTGGACCTTGTCCAACCATTTAGGCTGGGTTGAAATAAGTCCAGCCCAACGTAACTTAGTCACTAACCCAACCCAACACAACTTAGTCACTGGCCTAGCCTAGTGACTAAGTTGCATGAACAATGAAATGTGAATTATAATTGATGTTCCACCGTTTACACGCAGTGAAACAGGGGAAGGGGAAGAAGAACAAGAAGAGAGGGGGAGGCTTACCTAGCGTGGAAAGAGCTGCTAGTTCGGGAAGTCGACAAAATGTTGGTGGCGGCGTCCGTGGAGGAGTCAGTGCTACTGCCGCTGCTATGAAGGAAGAAAGAGAATAATCAGTGGAAAGGGAGAAGTGTAGTGGCACTGTTAGAGGAATTGGTGGTGGCATTGACTATGGGAAGAAGAAAGAGAAACTTTTCACTGTGAGGAAAAAGAAAAGGTTGGCAAAGAAAAGAGAGAAGCTTGTGGTGGCTCCTCTTGATATGAGATGGTCAGCTGGTGGTTATGCTAGTGAATTGTGGTGGAGACAAGCCGGTGGTGATGATGGTTTGTGGTTGAAATGGTAGAGAGAGAGGGAAAGAAAAATGGCAGAAAAACTAGGGGGAGATTTTTTTTTTTAATTTTTGCACCTGATTTTCTTTATCCTCAGGTTATGAAATCCACTCCTATTTATAGGGGGTGGAAGAGGGATGTTTTGTCTTTATTGGTGCCCAATCTTGACTTTTAATTCGACTCGGAAGGATCTCAATCGTTGACTCAAAATAGCTATCATAGGTTGTCAAATTTGTTGCAGGAAAATTACTGGTTGGGTTGGCTACTTTAGGGTGATGCCACAACTGCTGTAGCGTCAATCAGCCAGATTGATCACACTCACGTGTAGTCAGGTGTCAAGCCATCATTTGTATGTAGGTTTTGTCCAATTTGGTGGAGTGATGAAGCATTAAACGCCTCGAGAAGGAGGTCAACCATTTTAGGGTTGATTATTCATTTTAATACTTTAGTTTCTGATTTCTCTCAATTACACCCCTGATTAGCTTAAAAACTTTAAATTTTGTTCAATTTTGCCCCTAACGAACTTCAATTTTAGCACTAGATTTCAACTCCTTTTCATTTTGGTCCTTGGTTTCATATTTTTCAATTTAACCCCTAATTAACCATTAAACTTTCAAATCTCTTCAATTCCACCCTTGATTTCAGCCAATTGGGTCCCCAGATTGATAATTAGGAGGTTTCAAACTTGACCCATATCTTCCAATAATTTCAACCATCTTCTTAAAACTTTCCAAATGAGCAACGTTGAATGCAATCACTATTCGATAAAAACAAAAGGCGAGCTATATATTAAATTGTTCTAGCTCATGATTCTTTGTCACAATCATCATTTATGTTTATCTGCCTCAACTTGACTTCTTGTCTTATTTTGGGATCATAAACAAATCCATTGGTCCCTAACCCTTGGCTTTATTGCCACTATCTTGTTAACCACTTTCTTCATTTACTCTTTTACCGAGCGAAGTTGAACATATCTCGTGTGCTCCATCATCCCCTAGAGCTTTAACTTCATCAAATTTAGATGGGTGACCATATGATGCAACCTTTTGTGTCTTCCTTGCTTCTATATAAGCTTTCAACTCCTCCTTCACTTCAGGAGGACAATTCTTACAAGCTACAACATTTTTATATGTTCTAATTTGATGTTGTTTTGCTAGAAAAACTCCACCCTTTGATGTTTTCTCACAAAATTTGCATGTGATAGCATTTGAATCCTTAAGTTTTTTTTTTAAAAAAAAAAAATTATACTTCTACACAGGATCTTTCTTGTTGAACATAATTTTAATTTACTGAATATATGCCAAGTACTAAGTACTAACTAATTTAATTAATTTATATATGAACTATGAATGTAGGTACATGAAATCAACTAAAGTTTAAAAATCATAGCAAGAACAAAGAAAAAAAACTAAAAGTTGGAAATTTTGGCAGCATAATACCATTAAAATTGACATATGAAAAGAGAGAGAAGGAATAACATGGAGAGATAGAGAGAGGAAAAAAAAGAGTGTAGAAGAAAGAAATAGAAGGAAGACAAATAATAAAATATAAAGCACTAAAGAAAAAAAAAATTAAAGTATTACTTGTTCTGTACTTCTATTGTTCTCTGACTGTTTTAAACATCAAAGTTGAAAAATAAAAGTGTGCATGATATTTATATTCTAACATTCCCTTCCTAGTCTTTGTCTTTCACTTTAATGAATTTTTTATTTTATTTTTATCCTAATCTTTGCTTTGATTTTTTATTTTATAAAAATACCCATGAATTGTTTCATGTGGAAAAATTAAAAAAAAATAACTCAAAATATAAATCAGTTAAAAAAAATCCAAAAAAATGATGTTTTTTAAGCTGTCGCTAGCTTTAACACTTGACACCCACTTTTTAGGTGCTTGTCTAGGCAGCGCTTCATTCAAATTCAATTTTCGAGGCTAATAAAGGCGTTGTAGCCTCGCTTGTAGCGCTTAAGTGAGCGCCTTTTTAGTTTATACAGCATGTAATTACGAGGCAATCATTTATTTAGAATTAGTGAAAATATTTCGATTTCAGCTTTCGTGTTATTGCAGCGCGCACTATTTCGTCACCACAGTTGGTTCATCCAACCTGACTCAGGATACCTTGGATTGTTTAATAAGGTTATGTGTCAACCATTTTAAGTATGTCCTACCGACGATGCGCTTGGACATTTCCACTGTAATTTTAGGTCTGCCACACATCAAACAGTTACCTTTACAAGGCCATTTCAGAGCTTTCTGCAGTG
>Ga0325405_1000719_pt1 | contig 32304 bp, 13 predicted proteins | sample PopdelMetagenome_21_FD_205663 | JGI IMG/M metagenome (GOLD analysis project Ga0325405, IMG submission 205663) | Populus deltoides microbial communities from Bellville, Georgia, United States - Xylem-Control-R2 | ecosystem: Host-associated > Plants > Phyllosphere > Stem > Wood/Secondary xylem... | reverse complement strand
ATAACTTAGAGTCCGCTCTAGCAATTAAAATAAACAATCATAGGAAAAATAAGCATAGGAGAACAAACATATTCATCATATAAACTGAAAAGAAAAGGTAAAATAAATCTCACAGTTCTTGAAATCCGAAGGTTTCCGTGTCCTTGCAACCAAGAAAAAGTGTTTAGCCTTGCATGTTTGTTGAACAACTAATCAAAAAGAAGAAAGAATGCATAATTTAGGGTTTCTTAGAGGAAGGGGGCATTTTTCTCTTCTTGGCTGGATGCCCCCCTTCTCTTCTCTCATTCTTTTTATATCTTAGGAAACCCTAGGTCTTTATTTTACAAAATAGTCCTCCATTAAGTAGACTGTTTACATTTAAGTACTTCAATAACTATTTTCCTAAAAAAAAAGAAATAGCCTTGCATGAAATCTTCAAGCTTTGACTTAGAGGAGCTAAATTGCTGAAATAAAAACTTGGATATCGGTTTAGATGCTTCAGAACGTAATTTGGACTTGTTTCTTCACGAAACCTGTTTGCTAGCAGAATTCAGATGTCATCTTTGAAAAATCATATCTCCCTCATATGACATCGGTTTTGGCTGAAATTAGGAGCGTTTATAGACCTTTGAGTCATGAATCCAAAAAAATTGATTTTGCATCAATTGAACTTCTATAGCTCCATTATTCAATTTGGAATGGTCAAAGGTCAACACTGGCAGATTGCAAGATTTGACTTTGGAGGCTGCGATTTCCATGCTCTTCCTTATTTTATTTTCTTGGCTTAGATGTCCAGAAAGGTATGGATGTTATCTTTTTAATGCCACTTGAATCACTTCATTTCAACCTTTAGAGCTCACGCTCTGCACAAAACATCGACTGAAGGTCAAATCTGCCAATTATCTCCAATTTACTTCTTTTTGCATCTTTCATCCAAAAGTGCCTTCAAAACATAAAACAAAGAATATCAAGGCATTTTATATATAAAACATAGGCAAAACACTAGTTAAATGTGGGTGAAACTATTGAATAATATGGTTACATCATTACACCTAAATAAGACATTATGAACACATCCTAACTAAACCTATGATCTCTCTAAAAGAAGTCTAAATGTGCTTAAGAATAGCTGCTTTATTCTAAGTCCCAACCCTCTTAATCCCTAGACCTCCTTTATCAAGAGAATAATAAACTGAAGCCCAAACTATTTTAGCACATAAATGGGAGAACAACCCTTCCAAAGAATGGCAACTAGTATACTTTTAATCCTCCTGATAATAGAGCAGAGAAGAATAAACATGGAACACCAGTATACTTGGATGGAAAAGAGAACGTATTTGATCAATTATAGACATATGCAAGAGAAACTAAAGTCCATAACTTAATTTTGGAGAGAATTCACTCCAACAAAGGAAATCAATCACTATATGTCAGTCTAGTAGAGACCAATGGGACTCCTAGTTACTTGACTGGTAGAGAACTCATCCTGAAACCCAAAAGAGTCTGCAAAACGGCCCCAAACTCATCATCGATTATTGATAAGAAAACATGGCTTTTATCTGGATTTGTAACAAGTTCAGATTACCCAACAAAATCATTTAAAGCCTTCCTTACAATCCTAGCCGAGTCCATATATGCTCGATAGAAAATTATAAGGTCATTTGCAAAACACAAGTGAGTAATGACAGTTTGCTAACACCACTAGTGGTATCGAAACCTCAGGTTCTGTAAATCCTCTTGAAGAATGCCTTTTAAACCTTCTATGACCAAGATAAAAAAAAAAAAAAGATAAAGGGTCACCTTGATGAAGGCCCCTTAAAGATGGGAAAAAGTCGTGACTTTCCCCATTCATGACCACTGAGAAATGAGCTATAGACATGCATATTTCAATCCATCTAACCATGACATCAGACACTCCAATACCCTTTTGCCCTATTAAGATAACATCCTAACTAACTGTATTAAAAGCTTTTCTAATGCTTTTTTTTTTCAAAGCATATTTAGGCATAAGACTAATTATGTGATAGTTATGCATAAGTTATTGAGTCAACAAGATGGCATCAGATATTTGTCTACCTAGAACAAAGGTAGTCTCAGCAGGACTAGTAACATACAAAAAAATCCCTTTCAATATACTCACAATGACTTTAGATATGCATTAGCATTAAAATATCTAGGTAGAGTAGAGATATCAAAAAAGTACCTCATAAGTAACAATGAAGTCCCTACCAATAATGTCATAACTTTTCTAAAGGAACGAGGAAGTATAACCATCTAGACCAAGAGTCTTATCATATAAGATAAAGAATAAAGCTTCCTTGATCTCATGATCTATAATGTATAACTCCAAAATAGGCACAATGTCAGGAGGAATCCTACTAGAGAAGTATCGGGAAGCACCCTTTGAAGCATTGGCTATGTGTGTAGAAAATAGCCCTTGGAAGTAACAAACTACTAATTGACCCAGACCTTGCTGATCCTAAACCCGAGACCCTGTTTCATCAATCAATCAGTAGATCTTGTTCCTGACCTATCTATAAAGTTGTGATATATGAAAGAATTTGGTGTTTCTATCTCCAAAGTTTAGCCACTAAATCTAAGACCTCTACTTATAAAAAACCTCCATATCTTTACTCAATTATAAGAACTCCCTAACAAGCTCTCTTTTTATGCTTTTTGATACTCTTTAGAGTGAGGAGAATCATAAAGAAGTATTTATGCTATAACCCAATTAGTCTTTGCCTTAACCACTTAATTAGAGAAGTGGCTAGTGTATTGCTAATGCAAAGACTTGAACTTAGGCTTTAGCAAAACTAGTCTCTTGGTAAGCCTATACATACAGTTACCATCCATAGTAATCTACCATGTATTTGCAACTAAACCCAGGAAATCATCCATATAAGCCTATAGATTCAAGAACTTAAAAGTTGTTTTACCTTAGTAAGAGAACAATTGAAGTGGACAACCATATCATTATGATCTAAGGAGTCTCTATGTAAAAACTCAGAACAAATAGCTGGCCAAGTAGAGAACCCATATGAGTTACCAAATATCCAATCTAGTTTCTCATGAATAATACCCCTACCATGCTAACCATTATGTCAAGTGTATCTTAAGTAAGGAACTTTAACTAGTTTCACTGTCTGTACATAATTGCCAAAGTCATTCATGTTTTCATGCCAGGTAAGCCCCCTACATATTTATCAAAAGCGTTCATAATAGCATTAAAGTCTTCCAAAATAAGCCACGATCTAAACTAAATTGCGAGTGTGACATGACAAATAATCCCATAGGCTTAACGCCTCACAAATGTATTGAGGTCAAAAATAAAAGTGACACCAAAAGAGCACCCATCAACCAAATTAGACGCCTCACAAGTTACTCATTAACAAGAAGAATGCATCAAAAAGACATTATATACCATCAGGTCACAACCAACAGGAATATGACAATTAACTGTATCTAAGACATTAGATAGAGACTGCTATAATGAAGGATTACTAGTTGTTTTAAATCCCCTCATCTTATTAGAAGTAATCTTAGCCTAAAAAAGACCAACAAAACTCTAGTTATACTTATTAATTCAATCCTTTGTCATTTTATGTTTTTATGGGCCATTTAGACCCTAAATATTTCAACAACCTAACATAGATAATAGATAGTGGGGAGATATTAAGAAACAAAATCAATGATCCTTAGACCCTTTCACCATATTCTTTTCATTAATAGTTTTAGAAGGTGGGTTTGATTATTCTAGTCGGAGCTTATTTTTAACACCCGTGTTCACACCCAAAGTCATAACAGTACCTAGGGTATCTATAGTCTCATTACTTCTTGGAAAGTTTAGAGTTTTGCTAGCTGTTTGAAGAAAACTAACTTGGTTCTTTCCAAGTTGTGAATAGTTCCCATCTGAGTCTTAATCCAACCCAACTAACTTGGTTCTTTCCAAGTTGTGAATAGTTCCCATCTGAGTCTTAATCCAACCCAACATCATCATTCGTTGTAGTTTAGGCATAAAATTCAGCAACATTGAGCCAGTTGACTAATTTCTGGAGAATTTTAATTGGTCGACTAGTTCCTTGGATAAGAGCTCCCGGGGCTTTTGTCTTATCCAATTGATCGTTTGGTTCCTGGCAAGTTTGAACCAGTCAACTGAATTTAAAGGGGATGCAACCTCATAAGCAATATTAATTGGGGAGCTACATGCATGCAAAACATCACCCCCATTTTAGATCTTCAACATGTCCTTAACGAAAAGATTTGGGGCCTCAACCGAGGCATTGCTAGAGTGCCTAAGTACTTTTCAAGTGTCACAAGCTTGTGGCTTTCATTCATACTCAACCATAACTTTAATATAAAGATAACTTGCATTTCAATTGGAAACTATGAACATGGGCAATAAGGTATCTAGTTCAACACAAACACGAGTATAGTCATGTCGATTGTTGTTAAATGTTTTTCATCATAAGTCAGAGGTCTTCCAACCATGTTAGGCCCGTTTCATTCCAAAAAGAAAGAGGCAACTCTTGAAGGCGAATCCATGCAGACACTTTTGAGATTTTATTCTTGTCAAGAACAAAGTGAGGGTGCCATAGTTAGAGGATAATGATCTTTCCCCCAAACATCTATAACCTTTTTTCCTAACTAAGTAAGCATCATCCTTAGTTTTGAAATCACCTTAGTTTTGAAATCATAAATCAAGAAACCCTATTGTGTTATTATGACACTCTTAAGGCCATAATTCCTCTAAACCTAAAAGGCAATAAAGTTGGTCGCGTGGTAGGGCATCCTATAATCAAGGAAAAATCTCACTAAACATCGGTTCCATTTTGATATACTCTTATTAATAACATTATCTGGGATTTTCAAAATAGTGCCAATCTCTTGTCATGGAAAGAGGCTATCTTAGCTCTGGTTGTTGAGTTTGACACTTTTACTCTATCAACTCATGAGGTGCTAGGGGTAAAGTTGGTGATATTGGTGTTCTTTAGTGTCATAGTGTTAATGTGGGTGGCGGTAGGGGTTTTTTTTTCTTAAAGGTTGTTTTGATTTAGAGTTAAGGAGGTTGAGGGATGTTTAAGGTCTTAGTGTTATATGGGTTGGTGATGTTGGATGTTTTTTTGGTGTTTGTGGTGGTGGTAGAAGTTTGTGTTGTTAACTAGTTGATCGGTTCCTAGGTTTGCTAAATTGATCGGCTAGTTCCTAGGTAACTAGTAGCCATGTCTCATACTAAAATAGTCTGATGAGAACATAAATTTTTAGGGTTTTTCAAATACGATTTCGATTGTTCAGAGCAAAAAGAACACCTAGGTGAACCCCTTAAAAATTTGAAGTGGATCCAAGGTGAATTGAGGAGAACTAAGCTAGAGGCTATGGCTGTTTGGAACTAAATTTTCCAGAAATAATACGGTGGCGAGATCTCTCAAACAACAAATCAATAAAATTCAAACAGTTAATTTGTAGGGTATAATCTGGTGTAAAACATACTAAAAACCTAAATGAATCCAATGGTGGATGGCGTAATTATGGCTTTGTCAACTTGTTTCTCTCACTAATCTCTCTTCAGACCTCCTCCATCTGAAAGTTTTTCCTTTCTACTAATAGAGATCATACAACTATAACGCAGTTTAATTTCAACAATACACGCCCCAAATTACAAGTGATTTATTGTCATGTTTATAAAAGGAAAAGAGAATTACATATCGAACTGCTACTTTATATGGCCTTTTCAAATGTTAGTATTTTTGTGTTATAACCATATAATCTTTAGGATAACCAACCTTGTGGCTGATTATGTAACCATGGAGATGATGGTCCTAAAGATGATTGTCGCCATTATTTTTTCTATCTAGTTTCAACTAGTTATCCATTTCAATATTATTCTAAGTTTAACAAATTATAGTAAGAAAAAAGACTAAATATTAGTCCCATAATGGAACTTTGAAATACTCTATCAAAATTTATTATTCCAATAAGAAAAATAGAACGCCAACTATAAGGGAATTGATAACTTGGGTACAAAGTCCTTTCCTTTAATAGTTGTCACTCTCAACAAGACGGTTAGGACCTTCAAGTTTAATGAAAAACTAGAAGAAATAGAGTCGCCACCTAGTAGTTAAAGAAAAATAGGAATCCTAAAATGAGCATTGGTTTCAGATATTCAAATAAAGAGTTGATTATGCTTAAGAGAAGATAAACATCACCATTCTTGCATCCTTTCAAATAAAAGGTTACAATTGCTATATGTTTTCTTCTAAATTACATGCCATTAACTATCTAAATTATTTTTTGAGTTTATTCATGATTTCTTTTAATTTATTTATAATTATTTTTAAAAAATTGATGTTTGTCCTTAAAAATAGGAGACAAGTAGATCAGGCTATTCAAAAAAATTTGATGTTTGTCCTTAAAAATTAGAGATTGGTTAATTAGGTCATTCACAAAATTCAAACATCCATCCCTATAAATAAGGGACTCTTTGATTAAGTTATTTGTGAAAAATTGATGTTCATCCCTAAAAATAGAAAACTCGTTGATTAGAATATTTCAAAAATGGGAGTTGGACTCGTATAGATAGTAAAAATCAAGTTTACCACATACAAAAGAGGTTCAATTGGATGATTTATCATTAATGACTCATTATAAAGTATTAATATGATAATATTAATTATTTTATTTAAGTAACACCAATACTTTTAAATATTGTCAGGTATTCATGATGCTAACTTATGTTAACAATAAATCAAGTTCCTCTCATAACAAAGATGTTGGCCGAAGACTATTAAGGATCAAGCATTTATTGTACCAAGTGTTAGACAACACAAATCTAGATTAATCATTTAACAAGTAAGGTATTAATAATTAGTAAGATAAAAAGATAAGACATGTTAATAGCAAACTTTCTTGGATATAAACATTTAAGTCCATGTTGAGTTTATAATATACCTATTTTAACATCATTAGTGAAACCTTTTCACTTTAACATAATAAACTTAGCTAAACATTATGAAGAAGATAAACATAAATAAACTAGATAAGAACATAGTTATGATGAAAATCATAAACAAGAGATTAGTGAAAGCAAAACTTAAACATTACAAAAATACAAGGAAAGAAAGCAAGAATATGATCTTGATCTGAAAATCAAGATGCCTAAATAGATGGCAAATATTTCCTTTTATAGGCTAAAATTCAGAACTATTGATTAGATGACTAACTATTTAGTTGATGGCCAACCATTGACTTGGTAGCTGGTTATTGACATTGTTGGCTGACCACAACATCATTTATAATATTCAAATTTGAGCACATAGTCTTATAAAAATTATGGGCAATTGTCTCAGCTTTTCAACAAAAAAAAACCAGAGCTCGTTTGGACTTCTAGAACTCGAGATATGGGCTGAACACTGAATAGTGTCTAGGCTGTAGGACAGATTTAGACGTCTCTTTTGATGCTAAGATTTGAACTTGAAAATGAAAGATTTGAATCTTGAACTCTCATGAAAGTTTTAGGCCTATGTCTTAGCTTTCCATCAAGATAAACCAGACCTAAATCCAAGGTCTAGAACTCCAGTAATGATCCAATAACCGAATGTTGTTCCAGTTTGAATTGAACCACCATCTATTCTCTAAGCTTAGTCTTCTCTTTGTCTCTTCACTTTCAATAGTTAATCACATCAATCAATCCTTTGAGTTATGGGATAAACCTGCATTTAAAATAAACATTTACCATAAACTAATGCTATCTTAAATTGTAAGACTTGATACTATAAAACATGCTTAAGTTATGAAATTTAATGATACTTTAGATGCAATATAATGATATAAAGCCTTAATGAGAATGCACTTTAAAGTACTAATCAGGTCCTGTAAAGTTCTTTTTGATAAAAAAAATATTATCCCTTTTTGAAATATTAAAAAATCCAAAAAAAATTAAAAATTAAAAATAAATATTTTAGGGTCACAAATGGACAAATAATTCGAAAGAGGAATAAATAAGCTAAAGTGGGATTTAATTGCATAAATTGGAACAAATAGCAAAGGTTGAGAACTCAAATGCAACAATGAGGGGCCTAATTGAAGAAAACAATGAGAATTTTTGACCAAATTGAAAAATAGATTAGGGTTGACTTGGAAAATTATTAAGTTTAGGGATTCATTGAACTTTTTATAGGTATAATTGATTTAATCAAGGGCTTAATTGAAAGCAAAATTAAGTTTGAAACTTAATTTGGCCAAAGTTGAAAAAATTAATTAAGTTCAAGGACTTCATTAAACTTTTAATGAGTTTAATTAACATAATTAATGACTTAATTGAAGGAAAAATAAGTTTGGAAGCCTAATTTAGGCCAAATTGCAAGAATTGGAAGTTTTAGGGACCAATTTTGGATTTTAATAAGTTAATTGCTCAATACAGGGGTTTAATTACGAAGAAAAGAAAGTTTGAAGGTCAATTAAAGGCTTAATTGAATAAATTCAAAACCAAGAACCAATATGTGAAAAATGTGACATTGAGGGGCTGAAATTGATTGAATCAGCAATCACATTGAAACAAATTGAAAGTTTAATGGTCAACTAGAGATCAAATTGCATAATATGAAAATCAATGATCTATTTATAAAAGGCAAGCATATAAGAGGATTCCAATTGGCATTACCAGGGGTTCGATTGCATGAATTGAAATATTTGTAGGTTAATTAAAGGTGTATGTACCAAGATTTAAAGTCCAGGGACTAGAACGAGAATTTACAAAAACCTAATGAAAACCTTATTTTTTACGGATTTGAAACAGGAGACATATCATTTGGGTTTTAATGAAAAGAAGGGATGGTTTAACTTAATATGGTGTCTTTGACAACCTCTTGAGCTTTAATCGGCACCATACATATAAGAAACACTTTTTCTACAAGGATCAGTTATCCTCATAATTTATACCCTATTTGTCTCAAAGAACTCAACAACTTTTTATCCCCAGTCAGCCTCCCCTGCATTGATAGATTAAAGTTGATCGAGGGCCAATTTTCTAATCAATGAGCGTGGTGTTCTAGATCTCTAAATTGAGTGTAGTTTGTTCCTAGTGATAGACATGCAACTCATCTATATATTTCAGGTCCTTTGATGAAACATTTATAGCCTAATCTTCATGATTAATTCATCAAAGTATCCTGCTAAGTCAACCTTGACTACAAAAAAGGGTCAACCTTAAAAGAGCCAACTTTAAGGCTATTTTCTCTTGGTAAGGTTCATTGCATAAAAGATAAAAGAAAACTAGACACCATAGCTTTCCGAAAAGGTTACGAGAGAGAGGGGGGGGAGAGTGAATCTTTCGTAACAACCTATCTTTAAAAAACTACGATAGAATTTTTGGGTGGTTTTTTAACATCGTGGTTCTGCTTCAGTCTATAAAAGGAGTTCCTTTCCACAAAGAGAGGAGGAAAATAAAAGGAAAATGTTAAAAAAAAAAGAAAGAAGCAAAAGTGCGAGAGAAAAAGAGTAGAGGAATAAATGTTGAAAAAAGCAAGAAACAAAAAGAAAAAGAGTAAGAACATCTAGAATAGAAGGTTGCGTTTTGACTAAAAGGTATATTATTTACCATTGATGAGATTGTGTAACTCAATAGGCACACCCCTCCTTAATTCCTTTTAAATCATTACTTGAATGCTTAATGTTTATACATCATAATTAATTGTTGGTTTGATGAACAACAAATGTGTTTTGATGTGTTAATCATCTTTTAAAGTAATATTCTTGTTTTGATGAATGTATGTTCTATAAGGTAGTAGATGCATAACTTGTGATCTTAAGATGTTGTAGACTGTTAATGTAAGGTTAAAAATAATAGCAAAGTCAGTTTTGATGGTTAGGTTAGTCCTGGGTTTATGCTTGAGGTTGTTAGGTTTGATTCTTGGATTATCTAGCATATTGTTCCCTTTGAATGAGTCTTTGAGCTTTAATTTTACATGATCTAGCTCTATGTGCTGATTTGAAACAATTTGGTCTCTAGCTTTGATTTGATTTGGTTTTTGGGTTCTTATGATGTTCTTCATGTTCAACAAAAAACTACCATGTGATCTTCACAAACTCTATTATGATCATGAGTTATGTTTCTAGGTTTGAGGCCAGGTTGGGAAGCCTAGTCTACGTGATTAGGCTAAGCCTTTAAGGTCTAAGATCATATTTTTGGGCCTTTAAGGCACATTTGACAAATACGCCCTTAAAGCAATATTTAAACATGTATTTTTTAGTTAAGAACATGTTTGCCAAACACGCCTAAACACATTATTTAATTTTAATTATTTTAAAGATTTTTAGAGAACCATTTTGCAATTAATTTTGAGTCTTTTATACCATTTTTACCTTTTATACTTAATATTTGTGATTGTGAACTTACACGTAAGACCATTTTTTTCGATATCAAAGTTTTAATAATAGAAAAACAATAAAAACCTTTTAAAAAAAAATATTTATGATTTAAGTTGCATATGGTCACATTCTAAGACATTTTTCATATTCTAAGACATTTTTAATGCATATTTTTGTAAAATAAAACATTTTTATTTTTACTTTTTAAGAAAAAGTAATTAATGGATTTTACAACTAGTTTGTAAATATCCATTAGAATTTGACATAAATTTTAAAAACACTAAAAAAACTAATTTTTTTAATATTAGAATTTATTAACTTATACGTAAGATGTATTCCTAGTAATAAGGAAAATAAAAATATAAAATATATTTCAGTTTTAGATGGCTAAATTTAACCCATAAAGCCATGATCCACCTTAAAAAGGTGGATCTGCTTTAACCAATAGACATATCAATGGTTTGAAAAACTCAACAGAGCCTTAGTAATAATCAAACAACTGAACAATACATCTTACCTAGGTTAGGATGTATGAGGGGTTATATTGTCTTCCCAATACATGATCAGTCCCTTTATGTAGACTCTATAGACCAGTTAGGGTTCTTAATGACCTAAACTCTAGGTGGCAACTCCAAACCATTACACCATAAAAGAAAAGGAATTCTTTGTTCTTCCTGCACCCAAATCTAATCTAAGGTTGATTACTGTGACATCATATACATACAACATAATAACAACTCCATTAGGGACTTACCTGTGGATTAAGCTTTGTTGTATGTCTGATTGTTGTATTTTATTTTGTTTAGTCTATGCATTTATTGTCAATATCAATTTTATACATATTACTCATGCATTGTATATTGGATATAGATTAATACCTTCATGCATCATATGCTTTAAGTTTTTAGAGAACACACAAACTTTTACGTTAGGTGGGGGATTAATGATTTGTCTTATGACTATTGGTAAGTGTTCAAGTTTGTCAAACACTCAACTCAGATTTGAATGCTTGCTTGGTAATAGTGGGTATACATGGCTTAATTGTTTCTTGAAATGCTCCTATATTGTCCTTACAAGGACCGTTACTGGGCAAATCTGAAACCTTTTGAGACGAGGTAGAAAACCTACTCATGATTCATTTAATGCATAAAACTTGCCTATAGGTAAATGTTCCTAAATATTCATATTGCATTGAAGGCAAACTTGACCATAAAAATCATGTATTGCAAGATTTTGAGTTGAAACTATGACTTCTATAAAATACATATCTTTTCAAGAATTTAGGCAAGAATATGAGCAAGTCAAGTTGACTGAGGGAAACCATCCAAGATTCAATACTGGTGAATTACCACACATTACCAAGGTGGGAAAATGCTATGAATGACATGGATGAATTTATATAATGAAAGGATTACAACCCATCTTCTGTCATATAATGTGTTTGGAACTCAACCATGATAAGAATTCAAGAAAAAACTCTTTTACAATGATTGGCCAGACTAAAAATTCTTGCCAAATAATAAAATATAGAAGCCATGTATCAACTCGGAAGGGCTAATCCATATCCAATATACATCCTCAAAAGAATACATAAAATCATTCATACATAAACATTTTTTAAATCTTAAACGTCATGTGCTTGAAAAGATTGAAATATAGGTTCCCATTTGAAGCGAACTTATAATACCAAATCCAAAAAGAAACTAATGAAAAACAAAGAACAAGCTTGTTAGAAGGCTAATGGAAAGCCTTGCAGGGGACATAGTAAGGCTTATTAGCCTACTTGAGCATGCGTTAAGGGAAAAATATGTAGAAGCCTCAAATAATTAACCAGTAGTAGCAACTCATCTAAAAGCTATGACTCATTTTCATCAACAAAGTTTGAGCCCTAGTGGTACATCTCTAGAATCCCATTTCATAGGCCACTATCTATATATCTAACTTACTTGTTTGATAAGACATTTTGGTAGACTTGATTGGAGAAGAAGTTCTAAAAGAGAAGCCAGTGGAAGAATAGGCTAATGAAAAATAGACAGCTTTAACAAAAAGGATGAGGGTGATATAAGAGTTTAACTATACGATCCAGTAAAATCAGTATAAATGTTCCTAAACCCCATTGTCGTAGTATTGAAGAAATTCTAAATGCCTAAGTTTATCAAGTATATAGAAACTCAATGTTCATTGACTCATTTAAAAGCCTATTGTAATAAGATGACAAAAGTTGACCATTATGAGAAATTGGTCATCCACTTGTTTTAAAACAACCTTAACTACACCACCTTTATAAAACCCAATTAAAACTTTTCTTGAGTGAAATAAAAACTTAATTAATTAATTCAAAAATAAAATGGGTTAAATTAAATAAAAGAAATTTAATTAATATGAGAGGGGTGAAATTGGATAAAGAAAAAAAGTGATATGATATAATTAATTAAGAAGGAAAAGTAGTGGGGACAAAATGGGATATATGAGATAAATAAGGTTAATATGCAAATAATAGAAATTTAGACTATAAATTCCCTTTTTTTTTTCTCTTGTGGTAGGCAGTTTTTGCTTCTAAGAGAGGGTGAGAATCGTTTTATTCTTTTTCTTGTTTCTTCATATATCAATAAAAAAAAAGGTTAAAGTAGAGTTAGTAAAGGATAAATAAGTAATCAAAAGAGGAGATTGGGTGTTTTGGTGGGTTCTTTGAGAAAAAAATTATGTGTTAAGGTTTTTTTTAGGGGGGTTGAGGAGAAAGAAAAGAAAAATGGAAGGAACTTTGATTTTCTTGCATTCATCACTTGAATCATTATCCAATTAAGGTAAGAGACTCACCCAAAGAGATTAATTTGAATTATTTTGTGATTTTGTTGAAGAATTGAAAATGCTAGTGTTATGTGACAATTGATTTGTGAAGCTTGATTGTTGAAATGTTGCTATTATGATTGAATAAGGTTTGTTGTCATGAAATAAGGGTTGGTAATGATTTAATTTAAAGAATGGAAGAGAAGAAAAAAGAAGGAAAATTCCTCCCTCATCAATTATTGCTTTCAACTAAGGAAAAAAATTAAGAGATGGGAAACTTTTGCTATAATTGTGTAGAATTGTGTTGATTTGAGTTTTTTTTTTTAAAAAAAAGAAAGAAACAATTATGCATAGAAAGAATTTGGGATTGTCAATGTGATTAAATTGAGAATTTGAAATATAAATGGAGAATGAAATTGATCTTTATGGTAATGAATGACAAATAATATATTGATTTTGTTGGTAAAAGAGAGGTCGTAGGCATAGTGATCTTCATTCAATTCTCTATTCTTTGAAGTGTGATAACCAAAAATAGAATGAGATATACAAAAATATCAGAACTTTAAAAGGAGAGACATCACTCTATATGTTTCTAAATAATATAAACTAGTTAGGTGGCCTGCGTTACACTGTGGGCTCATCTTTAACTTAAAAAAAAATTGGAAGCAGAACCCAAACTTATTTGGGTCCTGCCAAGCTAGGTCCCAAGCATATTGGGGTCCTGCTGCGGCCAGAACCTAAGGCTATTTTTGGGTCCTGCAACTAATAATTTGTATGTAATTTGTAAATGACAGTAAATGTAAAATTAAATGTAATTTGATAAAATTATTATTACAATATATTTGATAAAAATAGTAAATGATATAACATTTTCTTTCAAATTCATCAATTATTTTATTAATAATATTAATTACAATAAAATATACTCTTATAAATTTTACTGAAAATAATAATATTTATAATACAAATCATAATATTTTTAGTATTAATATTATTAATTATTATAAAAATAATATTATTTATGACTCCAAAAATAATAATATTTTTTAGATTAATACTATTCATTATACTAAAATAATATATTAAGAAAAAAATATAATAATTCTTTTAATATTAATTATACTAAAAAAATAATATCAATAAAACAAACAATAATATTTTTACTATTAATACTCTAAAAATTAATTATACCAAAAAAAGAATATTAAGAAAACTACTAATAATATTTTTAATACTAATACTTGTAATTATACTAAAAGTATAGGCAGCCCATGCACCACGTGGCGCTTAGGATGTACCCAAGAGGAAGTAGACCAAGCGCCAGGTGGCGGTGTGCTGCCGGCCTGGGGTGGCGCTGCCCAAGTTCGGAGACCAAATTGCACAACCCAATGCAGCTCAAGCGCCACGTGTGTGTCGGGGAGTGCCCAACCCACAAGCAGTAGCCTAAGCGCCACTTGTGCGTAGGCCTTGCTCAGCACTGAGGCAGTAGCCCAAGCGCCATGTATGCACAGGCTGTGCCTAGCATTGAGGCAGGAGCTTAAACGCCACGTATGCACTAGGAAATTATTATAAAAATAATAATATCTATAACACAAAAAAGTAATATTTTTACTATTAACACTTTTGATTCTAGTAAAAATAATAACATTCATAACCCAAATAATAACATTTTTAATACCAAGAATATTTAGAACATAAATAAAAACATTTTTTTATATTGAAACTTTGAATTATTATAAAAATAATAATATTAAAACATTAAGTCTTGATGAAGGACCTAATAGAATTGGGTTCTTACGCTAGATTCATTGATCATGGGTCCTAATGCCTGACCCCTCCCCTTGAATCCAAAGCCAGGGTCCTGCAGGCTGGCCCCTCCAGCTTGGCGCTTGGGTCCTGCAAGCTGCAGCCTCCCCACATGCCTTCACCAACAGTGTAATCCACAGTAAAAACACTCATAGTCTATAGTATCTGTATTATAGTACAATTCATAGTAAATTCATTCAAGGTAAATAATATTTTGCACTACGGTGAAACACTAATTAATTTTAGTTATAATTAATCTACCTAAGAATGTCGTTGCTTGGGATCTGATACGCCAATAATATAATCTACCATGGATGACTACCAAACAAATAGTCACTAAGAAACAAGACCATAGATTTAAAAAATTTAAAGAAAGATGAAGCATAAAGAAACAAATCAATAGAATTGGAAAAATGAAAACCGAAAACCTTGTCGTTATTATTTGGATGGAGAGATGAGCCATAGACGCAACAAAATCCAACTGGGGGGAGAACCTTGAGAAAACTCTTCAGTTCGGCAATTTTGTCAATCTCCCTAATGATTCTAGCGTTAATTGAACAAGTTTACAACAAGTACAAAATTGAAGGGGCAAGCTTCAACATTTTCATGACAGCAAGTTGCAACACTGGATTAACGCAATTGAAAGACATGAAAAAAATAAATAAATGCCAGAACTAGAGATAAATCTAATCAAGCAATGTCAAACACATTGAATCATTCTGAAAGTGGACTGTCCTGGTTAAAAATAAGTTTTCTTGAAATGGCCCCTAAACCCATAAAGTCTATCTATCAAACCAAGTTTACTCATGCCCTCTATCTAAGGCATTCACGTACATCATTTATACAACTTTACGAATTGTGATTTTTGTGAGGCATTTTATCAAACATTTGATAGGCATGGCGAAAAAAGCTCAATGTTAGGAAAACGTTTTTGTAAATGGCTTTTTATTACACGTGACTGTAAAAAGGGAAGAACAGAGAGGTACAGAATATGGAGTACGAAAGTAACACGAGCTGTCTTCACTTACCCGTTTTTCGGGAGGTACGGGGAGGTTGTTTCTTGGTGATTAAAAAAACAGGTGGTGTTGCTATAAAGGCCAGGTTTTTAAATTAGAATTCATACAGCGTGTTTATTTTTGTGATTTGAGAGTGTTTTTTTTTTAATTTCTTGTTTTAATTTATTTTTTATATATTTTTGTAGTTCCCTGTCGAGTGTGTTTGGCAGTGTGGTTGTGGTTGCGGTTGCTTTTCAAATAGCTTTTCGTGCCAAAATACATGCTAATGATATTTTTTTATTTTTTAAAAATTATTTTTGACATCAGCACATCAAAATGATTTGAAAACACTAAAAACATATTAATTTGAAGTTAATAAAAAAATAAAAAATTTTTAAATTTTGTTAAAAGCGCTTTTGAAACGCAGAAACAAATAGGCTCACCTGTGAACTTCTTGCATCAGATTGAGTTAATTAGATATGCATATCACTGGTTCCTTTCTAGTCTATAAGATTGTGAAATTGCTAATTAACACAAGCCTGTTTGGCTCTGCGGCTGCAGCTGTTTTTTTTTTAAAACGCAGTTGCAGCTGTTTGGTTATAAATAATTGTGGTATATTGTTTATTGGGTTTTATTTTTTTGTGTTGGAAACACAGTATTTGCAAAGCAAGAATTACTTGCTTTTTTGGTACTGTTCACGTAATTGCACTATTCAATAAACAGTGCAATTAACATGAACAGTGCAATTCTCTTGCACTGTTCACTTGCACTGCAGTTTTTTTAGTGTGTTAAGTTTTTTTTTGTTAATTTTTTTAAAAAAAACTAGTTTAGCGTGAATTTTATACATGATAATATTTTATCTAATTTTATTACACGCTAAAAAATTATGGAAACTGTAGTTATTGTCAGATAAATTTTGTATGTAATGGAATTGTAGATAGTTTAATAGAACAATAAATTTTTTTTATATAAAGTATGATTTATTTCATAATATTACCGCAATAGTTAAATCCACAATATTTAAATTAAAAACCATCAATATTAATTTATATTTTTTAAAATTATTTTATAACCTCAATTTCAAAAACATTCTTAACCAAACACATTAAACTACTTTTTCTTCAACCTCAATTTCAACCACAGTTTTAACCAAACACTTATTTTTTCAAACCAACCACAACTAAAAGTACTTTTTATAAACCAATTTTTTTAAACCACAATCACAACAGCTACTGCAATACCAAACACACTCGTTGTCCCGTGGACGCCGTGGTCAAATTTTGCATTGTAGGGGCAAATAATTGTCGATTTTGTTCCTTTATTTAAAAGATTTTAACAACTAATATATTTATACAGATCGAACTTACATTCTTTCCATTGGAAAACTAAGATATTAATTATAAAGGGTATAAAAATTATAAAAACAATTTTATCCTCATATATCACATCTCATTATATATAATATAAATGTTTTGATAAGCTTGATATAAAAAATAAATTTTTAAAAATAAAAAAATATTATTATTTTAATATATTTTAAAATAAAAAACACGAAACTATTTAGAATTACATTTCAAATGGTATTTTCTAAAATAATAATTTTCTTTATATATATATTTGGACCCTTTGAAATACCCCGTAAATATTGATTACATGAGATTAATTGATTGATCAGACGTGTAAAAGAATTCATGGTGTAACTCACCTCATTGTTTAATTAGTTGTGTAAATTAATTACAACCTATGGTGGGTTGTTCATTTTTTATTATTATTATTTTTTCATGGTTGGTTATATTTTGTAGTTAATTTGTTAAAAGTATGTTTGTTTTTGTATTTTAAAAAATATTTTAAAAATATTTGAATTTTTTTATTGTAAAATTATGAGTTTGTATAGTTTTGATGTTAAAAATAAATTTTAAAAAATAAAAATAAAAATAAAATATTATTTTAACAATACCAGGACAATCAATTAAATAAAGTTGTTGGATTCAATTTTCTTATCGAAAACTCATCACGATGCATTTAAATAATTATATGGGAACGAGCTTTCACATTTTTCTCTCGTAATTCTCGAGGGTTCAACATTAAACACAGTATTTTTTTGTAGTATTATTTTATAAGATCAATTTTGTTCGCAAATTGTTTAGTAAAATCAATAAAATGTATTTTCATAATTAATATATTAAACAAAAGATAAGTATAGAGTATTAATTTGATGGAGGGGTTTTTTTAGGGAAAAAAAAATATTTTTTAGTATTTTTATTTCTTCCTCTTTAGTTTAGATTTTTTGTTTTTTTATTTAATATTATTAGGTTTTCCTAGTTTTACTATTTAAGAAGAAGATTTTTTTTATTTTTATTTTTATATTAAATATTAATAATGTTTTCTAGTTTTTTTTTTCTATATAGAAGGTTATACTAAGTCTTTTGAAGTGTGAAACTTTGATGCATAAAAATTAAATATTTTGAATATCTCTCGATAGTTATGTGGTTCTTAATTTTTGAAGGTTTTAACTTGTAATAAACCTTGTTATCCCTCGCTTCTCGATATTTCAATTGGTATTAGAGTTGTGTTAGGTGATATCAAAACCCAACAATACAATTTCTAATGGTTAATTGTTTTATGTTTTCATTGAAAAGGAAGATGTTTTAAACTTATGATGAAGCAAGTTACATAAAGATCTTAAGAGCTCACGACAAGATAGCCCGTATATAAAAAGATCATTGAGTTTTTCAATAAAGCAGTTTTGCTCGAAGAATGTTATGTTAGATGTTTTCATAGTAGATTACAGTTTTTTATTAATAAAGTTTTGCTCTATGAACAACTTGAATTCAAGTATGAGTTCTTTCCAATTTATAAAGACTATTACAAGGGTTTTTTGAAAAGTAAATATTTTTTAATTATTATTTTTCAAGTTTAGAATTTTATTTTTTATTTTTTTCTTTTTCAATTCAATGTTATTATTCTAGTTTTCAATTTGAAGGGAATAATGTTTTCTAGTTTATTTTTTTTATTAGTTCATAATAGAGTTTTTTAGATTTTCTATATAAAGGAATGTACTACATCCCTTTATCAAGTGAAATTAAAATGTGTATGAATAAAATTTTTAATATATCTTTATAGTTATGATATTTTTAAATTTTAAATATTTTAATTTATATTAAACCTCGTTATTTTTTCTCTTATTTGTAGAATTATAAATTGTGGATCAAAACCAAGATAAAAAAGAAAGTATTGCGGATTATACCTATTATTATTAAAGCTAAATTGTCTATCAGTATGTGCAAATGATATCAGTGAAACAAGATTTCAATAAGAATACATCTATAGAATGCATTAATTAGGTTTATGAACTATAAAACTCACTTAAATATTTCCTCTATAATAATGGAACCTAAAACGGGAGGATAGAGAGCACAAGAATATTAGCTTAAATTACAAGAATATTAAATTTAAAGTCTAACAACATAATCGTAATATAATGAATGATGAAAATGAAGTAAATTTTATAATCTAATTTGTAATTCGTTAATATATTGTTTTTAAATAATTGAAACGTTGAGTTAAATTTATTTCCCTCCCGTTCTCTATAGCTAATTTTTATTCTCAAAAGAAAAGAAAAGGCCATAAATAAGAATCCTAGCAATTTAGGAACATCAATCAATGTGTCAAATTACAAGTAAAAAAAACATGAGCAAAAAAGTGATAAAGATAAAGTTCACAATACTAAAATTGACGATAAACACTGAGATCTATTGCTAAGTACTGTGTTCCGCTACTAGTTCTCTGTTTGTTCATGTCTTTGTTTCTCCTTAGGCTATCTCTCTCTGCAAACGAACTCTTCTATAACTAAAACTCTTATAAAGAGTTTCCTTTGCAACACACTTAACGTGTGTACGTGTGTGTGTGAGAGAAAATAAAGTTTTACTCAAGGAATTTCAGTTGTATAATAATTCTTTCATGGTATCAGAGCTTTTCCTAGCTAATGCTTCTAACAATTCTATGGCTACTACTTCAGACTCTTCATTATCTTCCGCTACATTTCATCTTCCAGCTCAAATTATTTCCATCAACTCGATGGAACTAACTTTCTTGCCTGGAGTGCTCAATTGCTTCATCTGTTTCAGAGTTATGGACTCATGGAAATTGTTGATGGTTCTGGTTTTTGTCCTCCTCAATTGTCCAAGGTATTACTAATTTTGCTTATATGGTTTGGCAGTATAAGGACCAAATAATACTTGGCAGGATTATCTCCTCATTATCTCCTACGGTGGTCTCCACCATTTATGGCCTTAAGACTTCTCGTCTTGCTTGGCAAGCCCTTGGTGCACGTTTTACTGTGCCATTAACTTCTCGCATTTCTCTTATCAAGTGAAAGTTGCAGTCTTTGCAACAAGGCTCCTTGTCTTGTTAGAAATTTCTGGATGAAGTTAAATCTCTTGCTGATGAACTCTCTGTTGTTGGGAAACCTATTGATGATTCTGATTTAATCTTATCTATTCTCAATGGTCTCAACTCTTCATTTCATTCCTTTGTCACTACGTATATGCTCCTCTCCAAAGAGAAATCCATGTCATTTTCAGATTTTCATGCAGAATTACTGAACTATGACCTTATACAACAATTTCATAGTCAGTCTCTTCACTGTGAGGCAGGTTCCTATTCTATTTACTCATATAAACCTGGCTCCAAAATAGGTTCTCGCCACATCAATAATAAATCTCGCTTCTCAAGGGCATCGAAAGGCTCAGATAGTGCTTCCTCTCAGTCTTAGCAGCCACTACCTCACCTCTCACGCCCATCTTCATCTGCTCTTTCTGACTCTCGTTCCCGATCTCCATGCCAAATCTACAAACGAGAGGGACATCAAGCCTTGGATTGTTTTAACTGCATGAATTACTCTTTTCAAGGACATCATTCTCCCATTGACTTAGCTGCCATGATTGCAGAAGCTATTACGACTTATTTAAATCAATATAAATGGTATGCGGACAGTGGTGCTAATCTTCATGCTACCTCAGATATTGTTAATCTTGCAACTTCTCACCCTTAGGAAGGTGATGTTTTCGTGGGCATAGGTAATGGTACAGGTTTGCTCATATCTTATACTAGCAATGCTTCTATCAAAACCCTCTTTTCTACTACTCTTGCCTTAAATAATGTTACTTATTATCCTTAAGCATTTGTTCATCTCCTCTCTATCAATAAATTATGTCAGGATAATAATGTCCTTTTTTAACTCACTGGTTCTGATTTTTTCGTTAAGGACATCCTGACGGGGAACATGCCCTAATAGGACCAAGTGATAATGGATTGTATCCGATCAACCTTCGTCAACTATCTTCTTCACTATATCATGCTCTCACAATGACTGTTAGCATCAAGGCTCCTACTTCCACCTAACACTGTTTCGTGGGCCATCCTTCCCCAGAAACTCTTCGTCATGTCATTTCCAATTTTTCTCTTCCAATTAGTGATTCCATAAATAAAACATAAATTTGTGTACATTGCCAACTAGGCAAATCTAAACAATTGCCCTTCTCTGATTCATCAAGAGAATCCACCACTACTCTAGAAATAATTCACTCTGATGTTTGGTCCACTTCCACACCTTTCTTGAAAGGTTGTCGTTATTATATTATTTTTATTAATGACTTTTCTTGTTTTTGTTGGATGTTTCCTATTTCAAATAAGTTTGATGTTTATTCTACATTTGTTAAATTCAAGCTTTTAGTGGAGAAACAATTTAAATTCACCATTCGATAATTTCAAAGTCATAATGGTGGTGAATATTGTTCTACCATCTTTAAACATTTTTTAAGGGATAATGGAATTTTTCATCGACTATCATGTCCTCACACTTCTCAACAAAATGGCCTCAATGAGAGGAAACATCGTCAGATTATGGATATGGGGCTTTCTCTTCTAGCTTAATCAGGCTTATCTAAGAAATTTTAGGTTGATGCTTTTCTCACCACTATCTTTATCATTAATCGACTACCTACCAAAGTTCTTGATTATGTTTCAACCTATGAACGTCTTTTTCATCTTCCTCCAGACTTCATATATTTTCGAGCATTTGGATGTCAATGTTTTCCATGTCTTTATCCTTACACAAATGATAAATTATCATATCGTAGCATGCCTTGTATTTTCATTGGTTATAGCTCTAATCACAAAGGATTTCGGTGTTTAAATCCTTCCTCCAGGTGTGTCTACATCTCTCGAAATGTGATTTTTGACGAAGATCAATTTCCTGCACACTCCATTATCACAGATCGTGCCAGTTGCGTCTCCTTCTCAAGTAAGTCTCCAGGTATGTTCTTCACTCCTCCCTCACATATTTTCCCCTCATCTTCTGGTTTTTCTCCTCACCCAGCAACTTCCTTAACAAACTCTACTCCTACTTGTGTCTCACCTAACACCCAGGTTCTTGCTGACCTTACCTTACCTGAAATTCATACTGTTCCAGCCGTTATTTCAAATGAATACCATCTCTATTCCTCTTTCCTATCTCTTTATTCTGGCCAACCCAAGACCTCTGAATCCTTTCCCTTACCTACTGCACCAGTTCTTAGTCCTTCTTCTGACCACCATCATAGTGCAATCCTTAACCTCCAAAATGGTGCCTTGTCTAATCATGAGCCTTCCACTAAAATAATCACCAGATCACAGACTGGTCATCATAAGCCCTGTAGGTTCCCTGATTTCATTTATATTCCACTCGTCACCCCTTTCAAGCTTTGCATGTAGGTCTAGTTTGTGTTGAGCCCTATTCCTACGCTCAAGCAGCATTAATCCCTGAGTGGCGTGCAACAATGGATAATGAATTCCAGTCCTTGTTATAGAATGACACCTGGTCACTATGTTCTTGTCCTCCTGGTAAGAATGTGGTTCCATGTAAATGAGTTTTTAAACTCAAACGGCGACCTGACTGTAGTGTTGAACATCACAATGCCAAATTAGTTGGTATGGGTTATCTACAAAGAAGTGGTGTTGATTTTCTTAACACATTTAGCCCAGTCATCAAGCCTTCTACTGTTCGAATGGTTCTTGCCATCACTGTTTCTTTCAACTGGGATATTCGTCAACTTGATGTCTCTAACACCTTCCTTCATGGTGTGTTAGAAGAGGAAGTTTATATGACACAACCCAAAGGATTTGCTGATCCGGTACACCTCTAATTTGTTTGTAAGCTTCATAAATCTCTTTACGGGTTGAAACAAGCTCCTCGCGCCTGGTTTATCGACTGTCCACTGCTCTTTTGGCTCTTGATTTTCAAAGTTCCCAAGTTGATCCCTCACTATTTATCTGTCATTGTGGAAATGTCTATGCATTCTTCTTAGTTTACGTGGATGACATTTTGGTTACCTCAAATGATCAGAATTTTATTGCCACTCTTATATCTCAATTACAACTTGAGTTTGCTATAAAGGATCTTGGCCAATTGATATATTTTCTAGGTATTGAGGCCACACACAATTCTTCTAGTTTACATCTTCGACAAACAAGGTATATTATTGATCTTTTGGATCGTGTGCAACTCACTGGTATCCACCTGTACCGTGCACCTTGTGTCTCAGGCTCTAAGCTGTCCAAGTTTAATGGAGATAGTATTCCAAACCCATCTGAATATAGGCAAACAATAGTGGCTTTACAGTATGTAACTCTCACATGCCCTGACATTGCATACTCAATGAATCAACTCTATCAACATATGTAAGCACCTACTTCTGCTCACTAGACAACAACCAAACGCATGCTACGATACTTAAAACACACACTTGATTATAGTCTCTTCTACAGACCTGGTTCCTTTGCAATCAATGCTTATTGTGACTTTGATTGGGCTGATGATCCTGACGACAGACGCTTCACCTGTGGTTATGGTGTTTTTGTTGGACCCAATCTCATATCTTGGTTTGCTAAGAAATAACCCGTAGTGTCGAAATCCAGTACTGAAGCTGAATACCGATGTTTGGCTTTAGTTACAACTGAGGTGTATTGGCTGAGAATGTTGTTGCATGAATTGCAGGTTTCTCTTGCTTCTACTCCAGTCGTATGATGTGACAACATAAGTGCCTTAGCTCTTGCCTTCAATCCTATTTTCCATGCCCGATCAAAACACATTGAAGTGGATTACCACTTTGTCAGAGAAAAGGTGGTTAACAAAGATATACCGCTTAACACGTCCCCACCTCTTTACAACCTGTAGATATCTTTACCAAGGGACACACGGCTGATCGGTTTTGTTACCTCCGAGATAAACTTTCTGTGACAGATGTCCCTGCCAGTTTATGGGGGAATGATAAGGATAAAGTTCACAATACTAAAATTGATGATAAACACTGAGATCTGTTGCCTAGTGTATTCCACTTTTAGTTCTCTGTTTGTTCCTGTCTCTGTAAACTCTTGTAAAGAGTTTCCTTTGTAACAGACTTTACGTGTGTGTGTGAGGGGGGGACTCAAAGAATTTCAGTTGTATAATAATTCTTTCTAAGAGATTTGGCGAAATGTAAAAATGGGAAACCAAGATTTGTTTGTTTCTTGCATGAGCAAGAGGTCCAGTTGAAGCTCTCAAAATCATAGTATAACTTGGAAGTTCATATATATATATAAACAGTGCTGATTTGATTTCCAAGAAGCAAAACTCAGCTTCCTTTATGTTTCAGCTTCGGGGAATGTTTAGAATAGGTTTTCTTTTTTCATTTCTTTGATCTTAGTTTACATGTCTGTACATCTCTCTCTCTCTTTTGCGCCTTCTTTTGATAGGGAAAAGAAGAGAGAAATTTTGTCTTTTCAATGCATGATCTTGATTATGCAATGTTTAAATAGAATAATTATTGTGGTTAGATGTCAAAATGGATCAAGTACATTGCTAAGTAGGGTGCAACATGTGTTGGTATTGAATGGGGTTTGGATAGTGATCTCTCTCTCTCTCTTAGTGATCGATTCACATTTTTTTAGTTCTTTGAACAAATAAACAAAGTTTAGTGTGATAATTCATTGTCTCTAGTCAAATATTAAGCTTAGATATGTGTAGATCTAACGAACTGTTAGACTATTATTTCCATATTTAATCAAATGTTGAGCCCTAGATTTATATGGATATGACGAACTGCTAAACCTGCTATTTATGAGCTCCGTCAAGCACTAATATTTGACTAGATCTGACAAGCTGTTAAACTCACTATCTCTAAGCTCAACCAAACATTGAGCCTAAATTTATATGGGTTTAGCAAACCACCAAACTTGCTATCCCCGGTCTTAGCCAAGTGCTGAGCTCAGACTTGTATGGGTCTGATGAACTATCAGACTCATAATCAGAAATATTTTATCCTTATAAGATGAAGATATTTGGCTAAGATGTCAATATTTTTCCCTTTTTCACAAAAGGAGAGGACATCAAGAGTTATAAATAATAATTACAAAAAACAATATAAGCCTTCTATTACAAATGACATATATATTTTTCTAGAATTTTCTTCTAAAAGGAGGATTGTTTTTCTCTTTTATGATATTAATTTAATTATCGGAGAGCGCTCAAACTTTAAGGAAGTGATCTTTTAAAAATATTGAACATGATTTACTAGTCATTTCATAAAAAAAAAATCAGATTATCAAAATTAAAAAATTGATAATTTTATCCCCTGTCTCGGCTTGGCCTAAAACCCCATAAAATAAAATCAGACATCATCACTTTAGTTGACGAATTCTTTCGCCCGGATTGGTTATTTAATTTCGCTATGAGCATGCTTTAGTGTGTGGTTGGTGTACTTTGTCCTTGTCATCTGGATTCTAGAGCTATTTTCTTGAGAGAGAAAAACATGCATGCGGGGATGACATACAGCAGTCTTTGATCTAGCAGCTTCTCCAATAGTGTTTGCAGAACTCAAGCATTATATATGTTTCATTCTCAGAATAGCCCTCATATGATCTATTTCCAAAATCAACTGTCCTGATCCCAAAGATGTCAGCCTATTAGAAACCTAGCTCGCTCCAGATAGCCTTTTGATTGATGATTAACACCTACCAAGAACACAGTCAAAATTGTTGAGATTGCTACAGGACTGGAGCTGAACAGAGTCAAACACTTTGAGCACCCTTCAATGATCTAATATACATCATCCCAAATTCTGTCGTGGTTTCTCATCACCACCATATAGGATGATACCACATCCCCTCTTTTGACAATCTATTAAATCTCAGAAAGGGCTTTTCCATGAAGGTTACTTGTAATTTCTACCAAATCTCCAAATCCATATCAGAATACGGGAGCAGCTCTCTGTATCAGTTCTTCCACTATTGCCAAAACTTGAACCCTTTTTATACGACTAAATATACTCCAAAAAACGTATTGAATTTACCATTACTCCCGCCATTCGCACAACAGTACCGATCAACCTGATCCCTCTTTTCTATATGCATATATCACAAGTATATGTGCTACTAAGGGCAGCTTTTTAATTAAAACAAACAACATATATACAACTTATTAAAATCCCAATTTAAAGATACCACACAAACTTCCAAACTGTCAGTGCAAAAGCAATTTAAAGATGTCAACCTTAAAGTCACATGTATGTTTGACATAGTAAATGTTCATTTGATCCGATCAAAGGCAGCCATGCATTTTGTTTCATATCAACCACTTCATTGTCCTCTGACCAGTCAACATGATCACTGATAAATCACCAGCAAGGCTGCAATTATCAGATGATAAACCTGTATTAGTGCATTGATTTTTCCTTGAAGCAAATAGATTGTTTTTCTTTTGAGGCATGGTAATACAGACTTCAGTAAGACCAAATCTAAACTAAATCCATTAGCCCTCACAGTAAAAAAGATAAGAAGTACAGGGAGATTCAGAAAAACAAATCAAGCAAACCAATCGATTTATTTTCGTTATCTAATTCTTGATTTATCGTAAATTTACCATTTTTAGCCTCACAACAACTAAATATTAAGAATAAAGTTGTCAATTCCATTTCAGTTGGCATTCTATATCTTATTATTCAAGAAAACATTAAATAGGTTTTATATATGTACCTTAAATTTTGGCCTGGTCCAGTTCATGGTCGTTTTCCTTGCTCACCTCAGCACGTGCATTACTTTCATTCTCTAGCTTAGCATTTCTTTCCCGCAGCTGTGCATTGCTTGCTTCTAGTTCCTTAATTCTTTCTTGAAGCTGAGCATAGCAGGACTCCATCTGCCAAAAAAATATTTATATAGTGTAAATATATATGAGTTCAACAAGCCTTCTAATGGGCAAATGTCTTTGGCTTTTGCAAGTGGAGTACTGAGACAATAAACCCAAGTTGTTGTTCTGGAGCAAATAACATGACCAAACATAAAAGGGAAAAAAGAAAAAAGAAAACACAATAGAAAAGAGAGTGAGAAGATCTAAATCCGTTGATAGAATACAATGGTTTGCAATAAGGATGCTATGTACTTTATTATATGGCGCATGGTGTACATAAGAAGGGAAAAATTCTCCACGAGCGCATGGTAGATTTGATCAATCACAGATACCCCAGCTGTTAATTTGTTGTGATATGGTAGAAATTTAGACTAGACAAATTGATAAATTGATGTTATAAGTTTAGGGTTGCATGCTAGTGGTTTGATGAAGAGAAGAAAATACTTACCAGTAGCGTGGAAAGGCCTGTGGTCTTGTCACTCAGTTCATTGTACTTGTCCTTCAAGTGGACCAAGGTTCTCTTCTGACGCTTATGAGATTTTGTCATCGAAGCTTTTCGGTTCCTCAGATAGACAATTTCCTTCACCAGGGAGGTGTTTGTATTCTGCACAATAGTTGCGAAAAATGATCAATTACGTATCAATACAGGGAGGCACATAATATTTAAATCATCACGTACCTTATGTTCTGCAATATGTTTGTTCATGCCAGCCATTGTTTTCCTCATCTTGTTTATCAGAGCAACATTCAAGGACTGATATTTTTTCATCCAAGCTTGTCTGTTCCTCAGATAGAGATTTTCCTTCACCAGGGAGGTGTTTGCATTCTGCACAATAGTTGCGAAAAATGATCAATTACGTATCAATACAGGGAGGCACATAATATTTAAATCATCACGTACCTTATGTTTTGCAATATGCTTGTTCATGCCAGCCATTCTTTTCCTCATCTTGTTTATCAGAGCAGCATTCAAGGATGTGTCCTCGTTAATGACAGCATGCATGCAGTTTCCAAGGTGAGCTGTGTTCAGAATCAAGAAGAATAAATAAAATTAAAAGATCGAGCCTCGTACAATCACTTGGCCTTGTAACCCAAAAGGTCCAGCAAAAGTGATTGGACTCTTTTCTACCTAGATAGTGGATTTGTGTATAGATCCAAGCAGTGGCGGAGCCACATGGTATGCCCCTTAATTTTTTTTTTTTCAACATATTTTTTATATTAAAATATACAATTACCCCTTAAAATTTTTTTTTTCAAAATACTTTTTATATTAGAATATTAATAATATCTTAACATGTTTAATTTTCTTTGATGGCTACTAATTAATTAACCCAAGTTAGCTATTGTTAACTTACAACATAATATAATATATAATATATATATTTAGTATATTTCACTAATTTTTTTTCTTTCTCTTTCATTAATTAACCGAGAGCCTTTTTTTTTTTCTTGAGCTACTATTCTTGCCTCTTTTTTTTTTGCAAATTTCTCTTCAAGTCCTAAGCTATTAATTAGTTAAGTAAATAACCTCTTATGTTTTATGCTTTATGTAAGTTTTCTTCATCTTTTCTATTTGTTTCATTGTTTAATTTTAGTTTTATTCATTTACAATTAGTTATTGAAAATGTTAGGATTTATAATAATTTAAGAGTTTGTTGAATTAATATATGTTTGAGTAATATTATATGCATATGGATATAAATTGAAATGAGTTTTAATAAATTGATAAGTATTTTACTATGAATTTCATATTGAAAATGGATGACGATGAATTTACTAGTTATGGTTTTAGTTACTCTCTACCATATGTTAGCATAACGTTGTTGTCAAGAACTTCACTAGTCCTTGGAAGATTTAGAAAACACAAGCATTGAACCCATCCTAAACTAAAAATAGATGAATAACAGTTTGATTGTATATATTAAGAGAAAAATATCTTTGATAAGATTGATAATGAAATTATTATGAAGCAGTTTTAAAATATAAAACTCCAAAAGAACAATTATAACGTAAGTTTTTTTTATTTTAAAAGTATTTTAAAATTAGTTTTGTTTGATATGAGTTAATACATATATTTCAAATTAATTTTTTAATATAATGCATGTCTACATAATACATAATATTAAATATTTGTTAATAATTTGATCTTTTATTTAAAAAATCCTGCTCCGCAACTGAATCCAAGGTGGATTTTTGTAGTTAGTTGTTCTTGCAAGGCTGTTGAAGAAAAATGTAAACCCTAAGTGGAAACCCTAAAAAAAGGTAATAATTGATAAATAATATTGATTGCTAGAAAATCATAATTAATATCTAGCAGAGATCAGTGAGAGAGAGAGAGAGAGATTTATCCTGAAAAATACAGGCACAAAAACAAAAACAAAAAAAAAGTGCTGGCCGTAGAGGTTGAACTAGTGATTCACATTTATTATTCCTGGAAAGAACTTAAATTAATAAAGTGCTTAAACAATGAAAGCACCAATCTTTTCCCTCCCTTAATTTTATTTCTCTTATGAGAAGATTAAGAAAAGAAAAAACAAAAGCTTACCCTTAGAATCAGAGAACGTTGAGTTAGACATCAGATGCGTTTTGAGGTGATCTGAAGAAAATCGATAACATAGGTAAAGATCAACTTAAAAAACAGTAAAAGTAGGAACGGAGCATGATGATCAAACAGGTGAGAGCACCACAATTATTGTGTTTGTTTTCACATACACTACCTGAGCAGGTGATGGGTCGGTCGGTCCCGGAAACCGGCGGCGTCTGAGGATGAAATAGCTGGCCGGTGTTCTAACCTGAGAGTACAGAAAAAATAGCCCGCATAGGCCAAGTAAAGAACAGGTATAAAATGGAAATTTTAGAGGCCAGACTTATCGCAAGAAACCAGGAGACGTCGAAATAAAACGTTTTCTTAAAGAAGGGGGAGCCGTCATTGCTGACTAAGAACACGGAAAAATAATCAGAAAAGAGGGCAAAAAATAGGTGTGATTTTGTTTTTTTTTTTTTACCTCAATAAAAGAAGGGTACTCGTTGGCCGTCCCATGCTGGTTATGTAATCTTCAATAATGCTACTACCATCTTTGTTTCAATCCAACATGCTTTAAGATATTGGGAATGATGCTTGTACTGCCCGCCTCCGAACTCATGGCGTGGCTGTGATAACATGGAGGCCACAAGTGAGGCCAGCTCACTGGGGATATTCTATAATCTAGACATTAAAGACACATTCCTATGATTTGAAGGGGACCTCAAAGATTTGAAAGATCCACCCCCACAAAACGTCAAATTTCAAGGAAAAAAATCTGAAAAATGACTTAAAACCTCAATGGTTAATTAAAATTAGAAACTACTATCCCAAATTTTTGAGAGAAATTGTATTCAACCTGAGAAAAAAATAACTTCATCCGCATAAAAAAGAAGAAGTTGATAGATGGTTAAAAAAACATATAGATATCGAGAGTAAAATGATATAAACAAATATTTTACTTTAAAAAAAAAAGCCTCCAAACTAAAGGGAGGACAAATTTTAGCTTACCCACTTAATTTTGCTTCTCATCACAGCTGACGTTTCTCTCCCCCGCAGCAATTCCATCTCTGAGTTCTTGAGTTCACGAAACTTCTAGCTATGCGGATCATGCAGTACCACGTCATGCATGCTCCCTCTTGGTTTTTTGATTTGCATACTTTTCCTTTCTTTGCCTTCCTGCGCTTTGTCGAAGCTAGAGTAATTAATAGAGAAAGTTAAAAGAAAAAAAAATGAGATCTGTAATTTAACTATGGGCAGGAAATGTGCTGCTGCTTACAGATATGTTCAGAGGCGAGGCTTCCTGGATGAACTACTTTAAGCCAGACATAGTACAGTGAGTCTGTGGTGTTGTTTGAAGTGGAAGAAAAGCACGTTAGAAACGTACAGGGAGTGGTACTGAGATGACATTATATCCAAGAGAACAGCCCAGTTATTAGGAATTGGGAATTTCGCTTCAAGCTTCCATATTTAAACTCCTGGGACCGAGCTCCAAGGTATTTTTAAAAAATAATTTTTATTTAAAAATATAATTCACTACAACATTATTAAAAAATAATTTTTATTTAAAAATATAATTCACTACAACATTATCCAGTTTTACCGACAGAATCATTCCGTCGGTGAAAGCAATGCAATCCGTCGGTGAAAATAATGCCGACGGACTCACCGACGGAACACTTCCGTCGGTATAACAGTTGTCGGTAAATCCCATTTTCGTCGTTAATTCTGTCGCAAATAAAAAAAACCACCCACCGAAGGAAACACCGACGGTAATACAGACGGATACGCGCGCGCCAAAAAAATTTCCCGCGGGAACATTACCGACGGAATAAATCCGTCGGTAATTACCCTTGAAAGTACCGACGGCATTATTGAAGGACAATCCGTCGGTAATTATGGCATGGCTTGTAATTTTGTTGCAACTCTCTGTGTAATACCGACAGATATTATCCATCGGTAATGTCACGTACCGACGGATAATTTCCGTCGGGGATACCTTCGGTAACAATGGCATGGATGGTAATTGTTCGGCAACTCTCTGTTAAATACCGACGGATATTATCCGTCGGTATATCCATCGGTAGATATTTAAAATATATATAAAAAAATAATTTATTAATTGTAAAAAACCTTAATAAACAAATAAAAATGCATTAAACATTAAAAATGTAAAAGTAATAATATTCATTACAAATTTAATGTGTTTAAAAAACAAAATTAAACTAGAATAGCGGCAGAGCTGGAGGAGGAGGCTAGAGGAGGAGGAGGCTGGTTGTTCCTGGGACCATACGGCCAAAAAGAAGATGCACAAGTATCGTCACCCATCTTTGATCTCATCTCCATGACTATTTAACGGAGCTCATCATAATTCGTCAAGAGTTGTTGATATTGTTGTTTCAACGCAATGAACTCCTCAAACTGGGTGTTCGATACTGATGGAGAGCTTCCAACAGTTGAGACACTCCGAGTCGAACGCAAGTTTTCAGCCGTAGTGTTATAGAGCCAGTAGACCCTATTTTTATCAGGTCCACCAAACGATCCCGCCTCCATCCACAAATCTGGATCGAAATCTGAATGGGTCGACGGATTGTCCCCATATCTCTCCCTCAACCGGCTATTATAGGTCTCCTGAAAATTCCATCGGTAAAAAA
>Ga0325405_1000715_pt1 | contig 32398 bp, 17 predicted proteins | sample PopdelMetagenome_21_FD_205663 | JGI IMG/M metagenome (GOLD analysis project Ga0325405, IMG submission 205663) | Populus deltoides microbial communities from Bellville, Georgia, United States - Xylem-Control-R2 | ecosystem: Host-associated > Plants > Phyllosphere > Stem > Wood/Secondary xylem... | reverse complement strand
ACCTTGTTAGTCCATAAATTAACATGAGCCCAATTAAAAGAGAAGAGGGAGAAGGGTCTTTGTTTTAAATGTAACGGTAAGTGGAACTCGGACCACAAATTATTTCACATTAACTCTAGAATAAAGGTAAATGTTTCAAACAAATTCGTTAGTAATTCAGCTTGGTGGTTGAGACATGGTTTTAGGAGTACAATAATTAAAGGAGTTGGGCCTAATATTATGGGATTTCGCAGCACTTACTATAGAGTTCAATTTAAAGGGGTCAAAGGATATGTTAAGTGGGCTGAAGGTTCAAGAGCTAGAAATTGATTCTAATCACTATAAAATTTATTGATTATAGGGCCCTTGGTCTTTCTAAAAGAGCTAAGAAAAGCATAGGGCCTTGGTCTTACAGATCTGGAGTTTGGAAGTAAAGCCTAAACCCACTAACTTAAAAATATAATCACTATAAAATTTATTGACATGAGCTTAAAAAGATGCCACTTACCGTAAGTCATGATCATTCTATAATACTTAAAAAAAAAAAAAAAAACCTTTAGAAAAAACATTGTCAGCCAAATAAAATCTTAAACTTTGATTTAATTTTGACCTGATCGGGTTGGCCTAACCGAGTTAACCCGACCAAGCTGACTTGACTAGGTTGACCCAAAATATTTGATTTATTTGGTTTGAATAGAAACCAAACCAAATACATTGATTTAACCCAAAAACTAAACCAAAACTAAAACTTAAAACGAATCAAACTTAAAAAAAAAACACAAAAATCTTAGACCAAAAACTAATCAATCACGAAACATCCACGGAAAACCCAAAAACATGCATCACAAATTAGACCACATAAAATCAAAACAAAGACATGCATGCGAGTTACATGATTGATCTGCAAGGGAGAATCAATGCGATTAGATATGTTGGAAATCATACAAGGATCCCTAATCTAGCATCCATTTATTTCGATTATCAAAGAATCAACACGATTTTGTCAAAATGAGTTTCTGTTCAAAACCGAAACCCTATGATTAAAATCCCTAGAAACTTGTTATTGATGCAAATAAACCCTAAATTATTTACTAGTCAAGTTGCTCTAATGGTTTAGTGCAAAGAATTGAACCAAAATTGGTCCAAATCATGAAGATAAGATAATGTTCTTCCCAAGAACACTACCTTAGAACCCAGAAAAATACCCAGATACACCCAGCACTGTCAAACCCCACAAATGACCTTATAGGCCTCTAAACACACTGCTTATGGTTCTCACAAACCACATTATCAATACCAAGTATAGTTGAATAAAAAAACTAACAAACAATAACAAATCATCAAAATTATACAAGGTGTTCCATTTAAAAAAACCTTTCAAGTCCGAGCAGCCAATATATTCAAGTAATTTGGAATCAAAATTGCTTTTCTAAACATATATTGGTCATGAACACGCTCTGTAAACCAAGGATTAACAATATTTCTTCACAATGCATTAATCAAACTATCAAAAACTAAAAAAAAAATTGTTTTATAAAAACAACTTAACTAGAAAGCTTTTATTACATTGAAAATATAAAACACATCCAAAAAATGATTTAGAAAACAACATCAACCACAAAATAAAAAATCACAACAACAAAAAGGCAAACACAACCCTACTTTTCAAGCATTCCAAACTTCATTTCCATGTTTGTAAACATAAATACATACCAAATAACCAAAAAAAAAAACTTAAGCAGGCATCATGGACTCCCTATTCGATTAGAAACTTCATCTCCATGTCTTGCTTCACAAGGTTGTTGCTCTTTCAAAGCTTAAGAAATCCTTGTGTTAAGCTCGTGAACCTTCGCACTTAGTTTTTTTTTTATCATGATTTTTTCTTCTCCTCCCCTTCCCCTCCTTTTTTTTTCCTTTCTTCTGCCTTGATTTTCAAGGGGTATTAATAGGGTTTTAAGCTAGGATTTAATAAAAGATTGATCCTCCTTCATCAAAGCATGCCCTCTAATTATAATAGGATATTTTTTAGGTATATTTTACAGTTGTGAGCTTTGTACTTATACTGGTTTTACATTGGTGATTTTGCAACAAACTTGGTTTTTGGAGATTTTGGTGATTTTTTTCAAACTTGGAGACTAAGAAGCTTATTTTTTGCCTTTACATCTTGAGAGAAATGTGGTCAGCCTTTGATAAAAACCCACTAAGAAGACTTGAAGAGTGAACAAATGAAAAGGATTAGTTGCGAAATGAGTATCTCAATCAAGGCTAATTGGGTTAACCAATTTCGAGGCTTTTTCGAAGCAACTCTGATGTAAACATCATTGTAGACCACCTGAACTTGGTATAAGATAACCATACCGTTTGATATCCATTCTTATTCATTTTGAAGGTATGTAGCTCCACAATCATTCGTTTAAAGGTGCCAACTCGATCAGCCGAGAATCTGAAAATACAATGATGTCTAATTAGGGACAAGATGTTGTTGAGTTCATTGAAGAAAATGAGATGTAAACCTTTGATGAGAGTAACTGATCTTTGTAGAGGGGGTGTTTCTCAGTTTAATCATGGTGGTTATAACTCAAGAAGTAGTTGGAGACGCCATATTTATTCACCTGAAAATGCCTACTTGATCAGCCAAAATTGCTAAAGAAGAAGCTAAATGATGATCGAACAACGCATCGTCTACGTTAAACCCAAGAAATTAAGGTTTTTAATTTAGGATGTTATAAAATTTAATTTAGTCTCTATTCTTCTAATTGCTTTTAATTGCAACTGTAATTTCCTCATAAACTCTTAATTTCATGCAATTTCACCCATTCCAAACTCAATTGCTAACCCTAAAGTTCACCGCCTATTTCATTTTAGTCCTTGGTTATAAAATTGTGCATTTTGACCTTCAATTGATCAACAAACTTTTAATTTCTTTAATTTGGCCCCTGACTTAATAAATTTCAACCCCTGCTTTCATGCGCCCTTTTCAGTTTGGTCCTTGATTTTAGATTTCTTTAATTAAGTCCCTTGTTTCTCATCAAACTTCAATATTTATGCAATGAAGCCCTTGATTTGACCAAATTAACTCTTAAAAATTACAATTCGACCCACAGACTTTAATTTCATCCGATTAAAGCCTAAATTAACTTAAAAATCAATTTTTCTTACAATTAAATCCTTAATAAAATTAATTAAGCCTTCTAAAATTCTTATTGAGTCATTACCTATGCAAATTTGTATTTCTTTACACCAAATAAAAATATTTTCACCAATGGGCCCTTTTGTCAATCAGAATTAAGATGTTAATTTTGTCAATCTCATATGTTTTGGTCTCCCAACTTTTTCACTTGTTATTTTAGTAATTTACCACCAACTTGGACAATATTTTAGGTTTTTTTCTTGTATATCCTCTTGTATTTTGGATTTTTTTTCCTATTTTTTTCTTTTTTCTTGATTTTTATGGCGTTAAAGGTGAGTAACAACATATGTCCCTTCTTCGTAATGTTTATGAAGCAAAATCTCATCAAGGTTTTGCATTGTGAGCTTGTAATGAAAAAATATATGTCGGTCTTGTTGGGTAATCCACCCATCTTGGAATTCTAAAGAATTTACTCTTTTTTAAAAAAAAAATTGGTTTATTTTCACGGGTGATCTACCTTTTTTCAAATTCCAAAAGAATTTCAACAAGCCTCTATGCTTTCTTGAAATTAGTCTATTTTCACGGGTGACCTGACCATTTTGAAATTCAAGAGTTGGCCTATTTTTATAGGTGACCTACCCTTTTCAAATTCCAAATACAAGGATCTACATCAGATCCTTCCAAAAATTTTCTAAAACAAAACACCCTTCAAGGGTAAACTCTTAAAATGAGTTCTTTATTTTATCACCTTAGATATCTACACTCTATGAATGGGATGTCTTTGTCATTCATTGGCTTTCATTCACCCATGCAGATTTCACTGCCTTTCCTCTTAATTGGTGAATCTTGCTCCAACACTATTTCAAAGTTGAGGTTAAACCATATGTAATGCATGCCTTTCGAAACAAGGTCCTCTTTATTCTTTATAATTTTGTTTTTGTTACCGAGTGTTGTAATTTCTGAGGTGGTCTCTTTGCTGGCTTACCCTCCCAGTTTACTCGAGAAAGTTCATGCGAGTTACTTTCAAATCTTGAGTGTTGAGTTAACTTTGTAGCCTTCTTCTTTATGAGTATTTTGCCCGTGGTAAATGCTATCACATTTGTCTTAAATAGGAATGAATTAAAACTCCTTTTCTTATGACAATGTTGTTTTTTGTGCGCATTTCCAAAAACTTGTGACATATGCTTTGGTTTTTATTTTAGGGTGCTTTCCTCAACAAAAATTTCACAAGATTTACTTTGTCTTTTCAAAAACCTGAGATTTTTCAATGTTGTGTCAAATAACTATGTTCATCTAACTCTTATGATGTGTATTAATCTTTGAAGAAAGGTATTTCATCATGGTGATTTGGTTTAGAAAATGACCTATTTTTTTCTTAGGTTAAAAAAAGGGATCAAATACTTGTTTAAAGTCTTGTGTTTGGACTTTCTCAACATGAACAAATACGAATAGTTATTCACTGTCTCATAACTCTAATAAATGGTCCCTTACATTTTGAGAGCACTATTTATCAGTGTAAACCCACTTGCTTGATTAGAATAGACTTTTCAAGGCATGCAATGAAGGTTGAGTTCCATGGCTACCAAAGAAAAGGAGTTCACAAGTTCAAATTGTGTTTGAGGGTTTTTATAGGCATGTGATCACTTTCACTCCTTTATGCCTTTTCCTTCTCTTTTTCTATTCTGCCAACATATGCTATGCTATCAAAATTTTCGCTTTTAAAAGTTAAGATAAGGGGTCTTTCTAGGTTTTTCTTTTCACTTTAAACCTTTGATCGAACACCTAATCAACTTTTCTTTATTGAAATCTCTTTATCTCTCATATCAAGATACCAATGATCTTTCCTATTCCATTTAAAAGCTTCTTAATAATTTTCCTTTTCTTTGATCATCGAAGTTGCATGAGAAGCTTTTGTTTTTTTTTCTTAGATATTCATGTGTCTATTCAAGATTCATCATTTAGCAAAGACCCCCTTCTTATTAGGCTTGTTGAGCTTTCCTATTCTATGACCTTAATCAAGATCTTATGGATTCCGTTCATAAGTATTCTATCTTTTTAGGTTTTCTTACCACTTTCTCATCGTTAATGGACATTCTTAAATACCTTCATTCTCATTATTTTATAAATACTTGCCCCCTAGTATGAGGCATGATCGTAGCCAGGGTTATTTTATAAAGGAAAATAACTCCACTTCAGCTCAAATTAGGATTGCAAGGGACATATTCATCTCTAGAGGATATAAAAAATGGTCTTTCCTTATTTCTAGAAAGATTGCTCAGGATTGATATATTTTGACCTCATTACCGTAGTAATTTGCACATAATTGTTTTGCAAGTTCATAACTCATAAAAACTTCATCGTCATTATTTCATGTAACTTTTGCACAACAAACTTTGATGGTTAGGTCATCCATTTGGGTTTCTAAGTATTTAGCCATCTCCTAGGAAGTTGCTAGGTGAATCATTGCTTTTGACAAATCATTGATTTTTCTTAAAATCATTAACCAAAATCAAATATTGAAATCCTTTGTTTGAGAGAAAATGATTTTTGAATTTTTTTTTTGTTGAGCCTTTTGAAATCATTTGCAAAATACATAAGATGTAACGAGAATGAATAGCCAAACTTTATTGATTTAAATAAGATGAGTACACTACGTATAGTATTTCTTTACAGAGTTAGAGTTCACAAGCTTAGGCAAGTCGTCTCCATCCATTCTTGTCAATAACAGAGTTCTTCTAGAGAATGTTTTCTTCACTACATGTAGGCCTTCATAATTGGGTGCCCACTTACTCTGATCTTCGCCGAGTAGAGGTAAGATTTTTCTCAACACTAGATCTCCTTCTCAAAATACCCTAGGTTTAACTTTCTTGTCATATACTTTAGCCATTCTTCGTTGATACAACTGATGATGGCAGATTGCAACTAAGCTCTTTTCATTGATCAGATTTAACTACTCGCATCTCATATTGACCTAATTAGCTTCTTTAAGTTTTGATTCCAACAGTACCTTTAGAGATGAGATTTCTGCTTCTAACGGCATTACTGCTTCCATCCCGTAAACATAGAAATAAGGTGTAGCTTATGTAGATGTCCTTATTGTGGTGCAATATGCATGTATAGGAAAAGGGAACATTTCATACAGGTCCTTGTATGTGATTATCATCTTTTATATAATCTTTTTTATATTTTTGTTGACAATTTCTATAGCATTGTTCATCTTTGGCTTGTATGGAGATGAATTTGAGTGCTTGATTTTCTATTTTGTGCAAAGTTCTACTATCATTCTTTCATTGAAGTTCTGATAATTAGTAGCCATGATTTTTTCAGGTGCTCTATATCGATAGATTAAATCTCATTCAATGAATCTTTTTACTACTTTCTAGGTGACATGAGCATATGAACTAGCTTCCACCTATTTTGTGAAGTAGTCGATGTAAACCGATGTCCATAATTGGCTTTTGGATTGACAAACCTAATTACATCAATTCTCCATTTTGCAAATGGCCAAAGAGATGTCAAATTGATTAAAGGAGTTGGAGGCACATTTATCTTATCACTGTACACCAGCCATTTGTGGTATTTTCTGAAATATTTTATGCAATCCCTTTCCATGTTCATCCAGAAATACACCGACCTATGTATTTGGCCGTCATATGTCTACTAGCATGAGTTGCAAAAATCCCTTTGTGAACTTCTTGGAGCACTTTTTTTTTTTACTTCTGTCCCATCCAAACATCTCAAGAGCATTCCATCAGATGACCTTTTATATAACACTTCTGCATCGAGGTAATAATCCATGGCTAACCTTCACATGATTTTCATATATGTATTGGATACCCCCAGGGGATACTTCCGGTGATGCATAAAATATTTGATATCATAATACCACAGATTCCCATCCACTTCTCCTCTGACTGTACAGCAGCGAGCTAAAGAATTTTTTTACTTCAATACTTATGGGTTGCACTATATTCCCACAATCAACATTATCCATGAAAGATAAATTGGCCAAAACATCAACAAATTGATTTTTGTATCTTTCTATATGAGAGAATTTTATCTCATCAAATTCTTTTGCTAGTTTAAATATATATTCTTGATATGGCCCCAGTTTCTCATATTTTATCTATCATTCTCCTTTCACTTAATAGATTATCATCATTGAGTCTCTTCTTTATCTTCAATTATAATACAACTTTTAATCCTATGATGCAAGCTTTATACTCAATTGTATTATTGGTGCACTCAAACTACAACTTGATCAAAACAAGGTATTGTCTTCCTTTAGGAGAATTATCACTGATCTTGCCTCATTGCCATATATATTTATTGCTCCGTCAAAGTACATTGTTCACTAGTCTAGTTCTTCTTCTTTTTCTACTACCAGCACATCTTCATCTGAGAAATAAAAACTCAAAGGCTCATAATCTAAAATTGCATTGTCTACCAAATGATCAGCGTTAACACTTCATTTCATGGTTTTTCTTGTCATGTACATTATGTTATACTCAGCTAACAGAATCTGGAATCTTGCTATTCTTTTTGGTAAATAAGGTTTTTCAAAGAATTATCTAAAATAATTTATTTTTGAAATCAGCCATGTAGTATAATATAACATGTATTATTGAAGTCATTTTGCAGCCCATAAAAGTTGTCGAAGCCATGTAGTGTAATATACCATTGTATATATGTACCGCAATTTGTGAACTTCTTACTCAGATAATAAATTGCTCTCTCTTTTCTACCACACTTATCATATCACTCGAATACACATCCTATTGCTTTTTTAGTTGTTGTAAGATGTGGAATCAATGGTTTGCCAAGCACGGGAGGCACTGATAAAGGTGGATTTTGCAAATACTACTTGATTTTATCAAAAGTTTCTTGGCATTCCTCATTTCATTCCCTAAGATTTTTCTTTTGAAGGAGTTGAAAGATTGACTCACAAGTTAATGTCATCTGAGATATAAACCGAGCAATGTAATTCAAATGACCAAAGAAACCTTTTACTTTTTTTTTTGTTTTAAGAGCTGACATGACTTGAATTGCTTTTACTTTATCAGGGTCAATTTCAATACCTTGGTTACTCTCCACAAATCCTAGAAGCTTTTCAGATTTTACCCTGAATGAACATTTTACAGCGTTGAACTTCAACTGATACCTTCTCAACCTTTCAAACAGTTTTCTCAGATTCTAACAATAGTTTTCTTCATCTTTGGATTTAGCAATCATGTCACCAACATATACTTCAATTTGTTTATGCATCATGTCATGGAATAGATTTACCATTGCACTTTGATCAATGGCTCTAATGTTTTTCAATTCAAATGTTGTCACCTTGTAGCAAAAAGGATCCCCACGGAGTAACAAAGATTGTCTTTTTTATCTTTGTTGGCCATTTTAATCTGGTTGTACCAAAAAAACCATTTATGAAGTGGTAAGTTGAGCTTCACAGTGCATTATCAATCAGAACATCGATGTGTTGCAAATGAAAGTGTCATCTTTTGGGCTTGCTTTATTTAAAACTGTGTACTTTACACATACTCTGATTTTGTCACCTTTCTTGAAAACTACTGCTATGTTAGATACCTATTATGGGTACCTAATCACCTCTAGAAAACCAGTATCTCATCACCATACCTGGATGAGTTCTTTGTAGTTTTTACTTCACAAGTATACTTTTTTATTTTAATAGCACCTTATGTACTGCAATATTAGTATCTAAACCATGCATATCCACGTAGACCAAGCAAACACATCAATATACTCGTGTAGTAGTAAGATCAAAATTTTTTTTACTAACAGTGATTAGATTCTCTATTTTCAATTCTCTTTCATTCTGCCTTGTACCGATATTAATTGTCTGTAACTCTTTTTTTGTCGATTTTCAAGCTTGCTCTGATTGTTCTACTAGCCTAGCGAATTCTTTTGCATCACCCTTTTCCCTTTCATTTTCTTCCATTGCAATTATGTACTCATCAAAATTTAGACATTCATTCTTAGTGCAAGGTGCTCGTGGTTTTGTGGACGATCTGCTTTTAGATTTCTTGAAGGCAGAAGGTGTTTCGGTGTAAATGTGTATTTTTCAAGGATAAAGAAACAGGGAAATTTCTGAAAATACATGATCTTATTAATAAAAAAGAAGAAGCTGAACTATAATGAAAACCATATGTTGACATCTTGATCCAAGATTACCAATTTGGTATGAAAGAAAAGAAAACACAAAAACACAAAAAACATACAATAAAGACATTGCCATTTACTTTATGAAGACTATAGGAGCCTCTTGGGTCACCTAATTTTAGAACCTTTCACCACTTGCTAGTTTTCGCAAAAAGGTCTTTACAAACGTTTCTTCTATGGTACGGATAGTTAGTTGCGATAACAACTCTTATTTTTCTACAACCTTTATTTTCTTATTGCAACTCTTGACCTTATTGTCATCTTGTTTTAATGTGTTGATACCCATAACAGCCAAGACTTGGGTAGGGACATCCGTCATATCTTCAAAGTGTATTACATAAGCAGCTTTGAGGAATGATACCTAGATCGGGGGGATGTGAATCTCTTCCTCTTTTAGTTTCTTTCTTTCTAGTCTGACCAACCTTTTTTCTCATTTAATATCAACATCTTATTTTTATAGTCTTTCTTTATAAGTTTAAAGTCGAGCTCAAATCTCTAATTTGTAGTCTTCAACCTTATCGAACTTATCCTCTCAGGATTTCCAAAGATAGGATCATACTGGAAATGAAGTCTATGCTTTAGGAAATATTTGGTCATCATTATTGCGGCTATAGAAGTTACTGGTTTTCTCAATACTGTGTTTTTTACACCCATTCTGCATTAACAATTTTAAAAGCATGAAGATTTCCATTTTTATTCCTTTCAGCTTCTATATAAGGAACTACCACATTCTGCACCACTGCCAAGGTCTCTTCAGCCTTAACTATCACCAATGTTCCATTCTTAATATAGTTCAAATATTGATGCAAAGATGATACCACTGTGTCAATGGTATGTATCCACAGACTTTCTAATAACATGTTGTATGACAGGTGGATGTCAATTATTTGCAAGGTTACTAAAATCACTTGTAGGCTAATGAACAACTCTATTTCAATGGTCCCCACCATTTTCCTTGGGGAACCATCATAAGCCCAAGTTGTCATGATGCTTGGCAGCATATGCGTTTAATCGACTAGTCTTTCATCCAACAAATGCTTTGGGAATCCATTTAAAGTTGAATTGTTGTCCACCAATACTTTGCCAATGGTGCAATCATTGCACCGTACAATGATTTATAGAGGTTTATTATGACTTGTTCCTTTACTATCAAACTCGTCTTTAGTGAGACAAATGTAATTTGTCACATGAACTCTTCCAATTAGATGGTTCATGGTTCTTTGGGCCATATCTTGGGGAACATATACCTCGTTCAACACTTTTTACAGCGCATTGTGGTAGGGCTAGGAACTCAAGATAAAAGACAACAGGGATATCCTTGTAGAGGTTTTCTTCAGCTACTCTACAACACTATACTCATTGTGTTTCATCAGTTTTAGGAATTCACCAGCTTCTTCCACACACATGGGTTTATTTATTTCCATATCTTTGATGGTATCTATAACCTCTTTGCCTTTGGCTTTTCATTGCCTTTTTAGTTTTTTAGGTGTAAAACACCTGCCACTTCGAGTTAATCCATCAATATCATTTTGAAACAGAAGAGCATGAACCTTAATATTGAGAGAATTTCCATAATTATGAGGCAATGCATTATAGTTCTCATTATATATAACAACATGCCTAGTTAAGACGAGCTTTGGTGGACCGCTATTGGTATATTGAAATCTACACATCTCTGTTTTTTTCCTTTAAAAACTTATCATGCCTACGACATCATCCTTTTATTTATTCTCTATTTGTAACAAACCACAAGTCATCATTTGTATCACCTTCTGGTGAAACTCTTTATATTCATCAATGTTATGTCTCATTGCTTTATGGAACCTACAAAAACTGTTACTCTTTCTTGAACCTGATTCATTTTTTGTTGGGAAACATCCGACTTGCACTAACATGTCATATAACCTATCCATTATTACCCTTAAAACCTTCATTTTCTTTCTTCCAAACTTCACAACATTTATTCCCCACTACTAGAAGAATGATTAGGCAAGAGTGTTAGAATTGATATTGGTGGTATTTTCAAAGGTTATCCATCATGCCTTGAATAATTGCAAAAGCAAATATCGATATCGTGGTCAGGGTTTCTCATATGGTACTCATTAGTTAGATCTGGTTTGTACCAATTTAGAAAGACAATCTTTAGATGTGGAAATGCGAGAGGAGCCAGATGACCTATGCTTAGCAATTTTGCACATATATCTCCTAAGGGCATGGGTAGAGGTGAAAGTTGTTCTTGGTTTCTTTTATAGGCTCTTCTTGGATTGTTTTCAACTTGGTTTTATAGCAGGTTGGTGGGTTGGTTTACCGGAAGAGGCTTAGCAATAAGAAAATGGGGTTTGGTAGCTTTGGCTTTGGTAATCCTTTTTACCTTTATATCTTCCTTCCACATTGTTCACCTTTACATCCTTTTTTCCTCCTAATAAACTCTTTCTTCTTGGTAAGTTTTGATATTCTACTAACTCTTATCCCTTTGTTTTATTCTCTCAACAATAACATCATAAAAATGTTGGGGCAGAGCTACCTATTAGATGCTTATAATATGAGGACTTGAAAGCATCAACGAATAGAGTCACCATCTTTTTCTCTAACAAAGGTGATTGTACATGCATTTCCTTATCTTTCCACCCATAAGTGTGCTCCCTTACGTTTTCCTTATTGCTCTTCTCCATCACTATCAAGCTCATTTAGTCTAGAGCGATGTCAATATTGAACTTGTATTATTTCAAGAATGCATCAATAAGATCACTTCAATTCTTGACCCTAGTGTTATCCAAGATCATGTACCAGCTTAACACATAACTGGTTAAGCTGTCTTTGATGAAATAGATGAGCAACTTCCCATCGCATATAACTTCTACTATTTTTTTGCAGTATGACCTCAAATGCATATAAAGGCATTCTGGTCTTGTATACTTGATAAATTCTAGCACCTTAAACTTCTTGGGCACCACTACACCAAGCATATCTCAATTGCACCAAGCATATCTTTCCTCTCAGGCGGCCTACTTATCTTGTTTGGGACGATCAAAGCATTTAACCTCTTGGGATCCCTCTATTGTTAGATTTATTATGGTCGGCACTTGAGCAGGCATAATCGGACAAGTTATTGGAATGCTCGATGTTCCTTGTGGTCTAGTAATAGGTTTGCCCCCAAGTTTTATGAGTTGAGGATAACTGAAGCCATTGACGGTGGTAACATGATTGGCTGCTAACTGGATATCCCTTCCCAAACCGCGCTCGCAAGATTTGTTTGAGTAAGCTAGCCATCTGAGCCATATTATTCTTAACATCTTCCAGCACTTTTTGGCAGTGGGCCTCAATGTAAGCTCTCTCTTCGTTCTTCATCCTTTTACAAAGCATGGTATTGTAGACTCTAACAATGATTCCTATATTTCAAATACCTACCATGCACATTCCATAATTCATAAATGTATATGGATGTATGATTATGCATGATGATGTATGTTGGATATGGATTAGCTATACCCCAGGCTGATATATAGCCACCAATCTTATATAAACAGGTAGGCTTTTGATCCTTTCGTAGTTGTCAAGACAATTTAATCTGAGCCAATGCTTAATAAAAATACACTCATCACAAAGAAATATTGCTTAAAAGGTTAGATCTAAGACCTTTTCATTAATACTTGATGAAAACTTTTATATTTGAAAGCTACTCTACTTATCATCATCGTTTACAGGGAAAAAGGGAAAGCCTTTGTTTTATATATCCCTAAGAAAAGTATCAATCTCAGTCATGCTTTGTTGATATTGATGGACATCTCTTCTAATCTACTGAGCATTGTGGCAGATTCTTCGGGAATAGATAGAGGCTCAGTCAATCTGCTCATTCATGTTTTTCATTTTCTCCAAGACTAACATGTTGTTCAAATTCAGTTGATTATTGTTGGTGTCAATCATCTGGTTGTGGCAATCGAGCAATCTGTTCTTTTCTTCTAAATATTTTGTCTTGGCCTTTTCTTTGTTTAGCTTCTTCTTTAGTAGGTTGATCTCATTTTTCTTATTCTCTAAGTCTGTTTTAAAGACCCTGATAGCTTTTCCTTTTGCTTTTTCTTCAAACAACTCACTTTCCAGCATCATATATTTCTTGTAAAACCTTTCATGCTGCTCAATCCGACTTTCTAACTCGGTTTAGGTCCTTTAAGACATATTAGACCTTTCTTGGCAATCATTGAAATCAGTTTTCAAAGCCTCTAGCTTAGTATTGGTTTCATCCATTGTGTTCCCATTCTTCTTACTCTTTCTCAGCTTTATTTCAACCTCTCTTTTTTTCTTTTAGTTGCGTCTCTAAGGACATGATTTTCTAGTCCTTTTTCTCTAATTGTTACTTTACAAACTTTATTAATTTCTCTTTAGTGAGGATTTGCTTTTCGAGGGATATCCTAAGGGCTTTACTGATGTCCATCTTTATTTGGAGCTTTTCCAGTTGTTCTTCCTCGTTGCTAATCCTCTTTCTTTTGGTTAGTGCAACAACTTGTCAAGTCTCGGCTTCAAATCCAAGATTCAAAGGGATATTTAGCTATCCCTTACTTTTTAGTTTTCCTTACTCGGGTCCTTCCACTCCTCTTCTTTAACTATCTTCAATGATTTATTACTAAACCACCAGAAGTTGTTAAATACCGGCTTTTTGGTTTCTATATGGCTAATCAGCCATATTTACAACATTTGTTCACATCTCATTATTCCATTGAAAACCCTCTTATAATGGTTGAACGTCAAGATAGTTTTTGACAATATTGCAACAGTAGGGTTTATCTAAGTTTTTTTTATTTTTAATAAAAGTTGTAGCTGCCTCTAAACTGATTATTCCAATGAGATTTGGAACTAACACCAACCCGAAGATTCCTAAAGCAAGTACTTTACCATTTTCTTCAATAAATCTAGAGTCATTCTTTCTCTTTTCGAATACATCTTCGATAATCTTCCACTTCAAGTCATTAACACTTTTTCCAAAGATTTGAAACTTTGATCAATTTAGCCAATTCAATTAGCAATTTGTCATGCCTTTTGTGGAACTGGTATAGATTTTAATGAAATTTGGTCAGTAAACCATACTCTTCCATAGTAGGACACATATCTACATTCTTAAAAGTGAAGTACTGGTACTCGGGGTCCCAAAAATGCATCAAGGCATTAATTATTGAGTTATGCACGAACACCTTTATGATTTCCCCTATCCTCTCATATATCTTAAAAAACCAATCCTCATATATGGTTTTCATGTATAAGATGAGCTTATTCAAGTCATTCCTAGAGCAACTCACATTTTTATATAGGTGACAATTTACTATCATCTAGTCTAAGGCAATCCCATTTTAACAACTATAGAGATTTAGAATCCAAACCGTATTAAAAAAAGGTCATCTCTTAAATGGTGGCCATTTTATCAACTCTAAGTCTTGCAATTCAAAATGCTTTTTAGGGTTGCGCATGTCTTAATGCAATAGTATTTAATTGTGGAACATTATCGTACAAACAGGTTTTATGTCTTTTTAAGTGAGACATTAAGGTAGGCACTATTTAGTCTCAAAATGGTCTCTTACTATCCTAGTGATTACCCTCGTGAAGATAGTATACTGGCTCAATAGGTAGTGGCATGGTACGTATATCAATCAATATCAGTCCAAGCACTCAATAAAGAGTCAAATGGTTTCACGAATTTAAACCCTGACAAAAAGTCATAGGATAAATCGTTAATTCTTCACCTAACTTGAAGTTTTTATATGTGTGCATTCCAAAGCGATATATCACAAATAGACTAGTGATGGATGAAGATATTCATCCATATTCAACGTACAAGCATGACCAAGATAAAAACTTGTTAAAGCGTAAATAAGTAAAAAAAAAGTAAGCTAAATGCGAAAATTTAAACACATTAAATCACATAATACACACAAAGCTTAGTCCAATACTGTAAAAAACAAAATGTCCTCATTGGAGTCGTCATTATATCACACGTGTGAGCATGACATTGTGGCACAGGATCAAGGAGTCGTCACGTAATTGTTTGGTTTGGGGTTACTAGAAGACCCAGGTGGACTGGTCTTATCCAAAATTCCAGGATAGGTGATTAGTTGTGGTTAAGAAAGGTATTAACACCCCTAACGCGCCTTACTAGAGGTAAGTTGCATTGTGTGGTCTGGATGTGCTTTAAAGGTGTTGATTAGTTCTTAATCGGTGGTCTAGATTTATGCTCATAAATAAATCTGGCATTTCAAATTTATTACAGGCTCGTATGCCCAAGTAAAATCTTATAGGAATAGGGTTGATCAGATTTATGTAGGTGCCTTAACAGGATTTATCTATTCTTGAAAGCGAAAATGTATTTCAAAACTCATATATTTTGGTGACAAATGCTCCCAGTTAAAAAATTTTAATATCCAAAATAATTCTGAGAATTTTATAGTCAACTTTTGGTACTTAAATACCAGTCTACTGGTAGGCCCAACATTTATACCAGAATGTTAACCATTAATTTTCATGAATTAAAATTTTTATGGTTATTGAAATATTGGCCAAATTTTTAAGGAATTTTACAAACTTATTGTAAATTTTAAAAAAAAATTCACAAAAATTTTCTAAAAATATGCTAAAAAAACATTTTATAAAATCCAATTTTTTGGTTTTTTTTGTAAGGTCATATTTAGTAAAAACCTTTTTTTTAAAACCAAAACTGTCAAAATAAATCTAAAGATGTCTGTCAAACACACACTTAAACAAAAACAAAAAACACCTTTAGCAAAAACATTGCTAGCCAAACAGGGTTTTAAATTTTGACCCAATTTTGAACCAGTCTGGTTGACTTGATCGGGTTGACCCGAAATCTTTGGTTCAATCATAAACCGAACCAAAGATAATGATTTGACCTGAAAACTAAACCAAAACTAACACTTAAAACAAATCAAACTTAAAAAAACAAAAAAATCTTCAACCAAAAATAGATTAAACGCATAAAAAAATCCAGAACAACTCAAGAACATGAAGAACATCCAAGGTAAACCCAACAACGTGGATCCCAAATTAGACCAGATACAATTAAAACAAAGACATGGACAAGTTGGAAAGTATGCAAGGATCTCTAATCTAACATCCATTCACTTCAATTATCAAAAAGTCAACATGATTTTGTCAAAATGGGTTTTGGTTAAAAACAAAAACTCTAGGATTAAAACCCCCGAAATTTGTTATTAATGCAAATAAAACCCTAGATTATTTACTAGTCCAGTTGCCTGAATGGTTTTATACAGATAATTGAACCAAAACTGGTTCAAATCATGTGACTAAGGTAATGTTCTTTCCTAGAACAAAAAGAACACTGCCTTATAACCTAGAAAAATGCATAAATATACCTAGCATTAGGCCTCTAAACATACTGTTTTTGGTCCCCATAAACAACATTATCAATACCAATCATAATTGAATAAAACAAATAACAAAAAACATCAAATCATCAAAATTATGCAAGACATTCCAATTTTAAAAATTGTCAAATCTGAGTAGCCTATATATTCACGCAACTTGGATTTAAAATTGGTTTTTGAAACATATATTGGTTATGAACAAGCCTTGTAAATCCAAAATTAACTATATTTCTTTACAATGCGTTAACCAAACTAACAAAAACTAAAAAAAAATTGTTTTTATGAAAAACAACCTAACTAGAAAGCTTTTATTATATTGAAAACATCAAACACGTCCAAAAAATGCTTTAGAAAACAACATCAAACCACGAAATAAAAAATCACAGCAACAAAAAGGCAAACACAACCCTATTCAAGCATTTCAAACTTCATCTCCATGTTTGTAAACATAAATATAAACCAAATGAAAATACAAAAAAACTCAATCACGCCTCATGAACTCCACTTTTAGATTAGAAAGTATACCTTCAAGCCCCTAGAGTAGCTACTACCCTATTTGCTTTCATTTGTAAAGTCTTGCTTCCACAAGCTTGCTACCCTTTCAAAGCTTAAGAAATCCTTGTGTTAAGCTCGTGAACGTTCACACTTAGATTTTTTTTATCAAGATTTTATATTCTCCTCTCCTTCACCTCTTTTTCCTTCCTTTTTTTCCTCTACTCTGCCTTGATTTTAAGGGGGTATTTATAAGATTTAAAGCTAAAATGTAATCAAATATTGATCCTCATTCATCAAAGCATGGCCCTATGATCAAAATAGGAGAATTTATAGGTACGTTTTATAGTTGTGAGCATTGTAACTATGCTGGTTTTATAATTGTGTTTTGTAACAAACTTAGTTTTTAGATATTTTAGTGGTTTTTTCAAACTTGGAGGACCAAGGAGCTTGTTTTTTGCCTTTAGATCTTATGAGATATATGGTCAACCTTTGATAAAAACCCACTGAGAAGGCTTAAAGTGTGAACACCCGAAAAAAATTATGGTTTTTAGAAATGGATATCTCAATCAAAGCTAAGTAAGTTGACTAATTTTAAGGCTTCACCAAAGCAACTCTGATGTAAACATCATCAGAGACCACCTGAACTTGGTAGAGGAGAAGCATACCTTTTGATTGGATTCGTTCTTGCTCAATTTAAAGATTTGTAACTCGATATTTATTCGTTTGAAGATATCAACTCGATCAGTTGAGAATCTGAAAATACAATGATGACTGACCGGGGATAAGAGTTGTTAAGTTCGTTGAAGAAAATAAGAAGTAAATGTTTGGTGGGATTAGGTGATCTTTGTAGAAGGGGAGGTTTTCAGTTGAAAGGTGGTGTTTACAACCCTAAAGGTGGTCGGAGATGCCACATTCATTCGCTTAAAAGAGCCTATTCAATCAGTCAAAATTGTCAAAGGAAAAGCTAAACAGTGACCAAATGACGCATCGTCTAAATTAAACCCTAGAATCTAGGGTTTTTAATTTAGGATTTTAAAATTTTCAATTTAGTCCTTGTTCTTAAATTGCTTTTAATTGCACTCATAATTGATTCCCAAACTCTTAATTTCATGCAATTCCATCCTTGCCAAACTCAATTGTCAGCTCTAAAGTTGACCGTCTATTTCATTTTAGTTCTTGGTTATAATATTATGCATTTTACCCTTAATCAATTGAAAAACTTTCAATTTCTTCAATTTAACCCCTAATTTGATCAATTTCAACCCCTGCATTGACGAGTTTTTTTTTACTTTAGTCTTTGGTTTTGGATTTCTTCATTCAAGTCTCTAATTGCTTATCAAACTTCAATATTTATGCAATTAAGCCCCTGATTTGACCAAATTAACTCTTTAAAATTGCAATTCGACCCCCAGATTTTAATTTCTTCCAATTAAAGCCTAAATTGACTTTAAAAATCAAATTTTCTACCAACTAAGTCCTCAATAAATTAATTAAACCTTCCAAAATTCTCATTAAGTCCTTACTTATCCAAATTTTTATTTCTTTACCTAAATAAAAATACTTTCACTAATGGGCTCCTTTACTGATCAGATTTGAGTTGCTAATTTTTCTATCTTATACATCTTAATCCTCCAACTTTTTCACTTGTCATTTTGGTCCTTTTCCACCAACTTAGGTAATCTTCTAGGATTTTTTTTTGTATATCATCTTGTATTTTGGATTTTCTTTTCACATTTTTTTTCTTTTCTTGATTTTTATGGGGTCAGAAGTGGATAATATGTATTGTCTACTGTAACTATTAAAATCTTATTAATTCCCCTATCCAACAAATAATTTTTAATCATTTGGCCAATTATCTCACCCTTACAATTAGAAACTTGATAAAAATTTAGAATTTTTTTAATCAAGTTCCAACTATTATCAATCTAATGGGTTGTCAAAAACATATAATTCATATTTTGGATTGATGTTCAGGTATCATTTGTTTAACATGTTTGTTGACCCTTAAGAGCTTTCTTTAATTTTGCCTTCTCTTATACATAAAATTTTAAATAATCTCTCCAAATCGTTAAACAAAAAGGACATCAAATCTTGGTTGCATTAACAAACAAAATGATTTAAATCCTTGACTCTCTATAAAGTTAAAAGATAGCTCATTAAGTATAATTATTTTTGCTAGACCTTTGTTACACTCATCATAATTATAACATATTATCTTAATAGTCACCAAATTTTTACCTCACGTACCATTCCCTTCTATTTTAGGCTTAAGTTCTAAAACCAAAGTATTTTGCTTTCGCTCAATCATAAAAGGAAATTTTATGTATGCGCCTAGATGATTCCACATGTTGTCTCATTACGTATAGTATGACAAACATAGTCTTTCCCACAATACAAAGATGTAGCTCAAGAAGCTTTAGGATCACCATCAAGTTTCTTAAAATGGTCCCAAATTTAGGATGTTTTTTCTTTTATTAAGTCTAAAAGGTGGATGATTGTTACCTTTAGTATTACTATTTCTATTATAGATAATATCTGGAATAGGTGAAGGATTGGATTACAAACTTGAAGGTTTTAATTCCTTTGGTCTAGTATCTTCCCGGTTATCCATCTGAAATTAAAAAAACAACAATAATATGAATCAACTGATAATTAACAATAAGTATTAAGTATTAACAGTATGTTATAGACTAAAAAATCCTAAAATTTACAACAATCAAAATAAATATAGCATTAATATATATTAACAGTAGGTTAGTCGTCGAAACCTTTCATCAAAACCCAAAAATTTATATTAACATTAAGTTTAATAAAAATACTAATCAAATAACCTAGCATTAATATCTATTAACATCGTGTTAGTAATTGAAATCCTTCATCAAAACCCAAAAGTTTATATAAATAGTAAGTTTATATATATATTAATACTAGGTTAGTTCACTGTCATAGATCAAATGCAAAATACAAACATCACCAACTCCTTCCTCTTCATTTTTTTCTTTTTATGGTATCAAAACAAAATAATTTATCAAAACCTAATTTCAACCTAAAAAGCCTTAAAAATTACGAAATTAAAAACAACAATCAACTAAAAAAATAAACATACCCTTTTTTTTTTCAAGAGAATGAAGAGAACATAGGGGAAAAGAGCGTAGAAACGAGTCACGGACTCACAATAACTGTTAAGAGAGAGGAGAAAAAATATTATAATTAGTTATTAGTAAATTACATGAAATAATTAAGAAATTCCAAAAGAGATTAAGAAGAACCCTAACTACTAATTATAATCCAAATTAGAAGAAATTAAAAAATAAAATTAAAGATTACCTTAGATTCTCAAGCTTAGAATAGATTGATTTAAGCTTCTATCAAAAGAAGAGAGAGAAAAAAAGGCAAAGGGAGATGGAAAGGTGCAACTGCTGTTAAAAAGGAAAAAATAAGGCATAGAATAGATAGGTTTAAGCTAATATCTTAAAAAGGGAGAACAAGAGAGAGAAGAGGGGAGAGAGATGAAAGAGCAGGGGAGGTAGAGAGGCATGACTATTAGCAAAGGGAAATAGAAAAAAGTGTTTTAAGGCTAGGTTAAGTTTATATTGATACACTTTTTTTAGTTGGTTTAAATCTTGTCAAACCAGTCCAGTATAGTCCCAAACAATTTCAGGTTTCTGAAATCAAACTGAACTAAGTGATTTTTCTGGTTTTTTAGTCAGTTTCTTTGGTTTTTCTCTCTCAATTCAGTGTTTTTTATTAATGTTTTTTTTTTGTTTTTGCAGTTTTCTCAGTTTGTTGGTTTTTTTTAACACCCCTACGGTGTATGCTCAATTTATCATAAAAAGAATCAAGTATCTAAATAACCCATTTCATGGTTTCATGAATTGCTTATATATTTTTTATGCCTTGATAAATTATTTTAGCAAACGCAACCAGATAATAGGTCTAATTCGCCCAATCAAACCATAGTTTTAAAATTCAAACCGGACAACCTAAGACTTGGTTAACCTAAGGCCTAAACTAGTATGGGTTAAATAAAAAAATAGAAAAAGAAAACAATTTGGCTAACCTAGTCAAAAGCCTAAGTTAACTAGTGACCTAGTCATTAACCCGTTGACTATTTTAAAAAAAATTGTTTTTGGTCAAACAACATTGTTTTGATTTTTTTTAATTCTTTTAGGTAATGATTGAGCCAAGTTGTCCATGATACCCTAGGTGAGGTTTTAAAAAGGACTTTTCGTATCAATAGTGTAGTGTATTATTCCATTTTCTCATAAGTGAGGTCCTTGTTGAGGTGTCAAACAATATAATTAATATTAATAAATAATAGAGTTTAATTTATATCAAAGCAATCCTTTTGATGTCGTAATCTAAATCAATATTGGTTAGATGTGTTTAAAAAAATATTCCAAGAAAACCATTAAAACCAAGAAAAAAATTAACCAGAAACACAAAAGTAAGAGGGAAAAAAAACTAATTTAAAAACCTGAAAAATCATTCGGTACGGTTTGGTTTTGGTTTCAGAAACTAAAATCATGTAGATCAGACCAGACCAGACCAAGTATGAACTAACTTTAAAAAGGAGGTATAAATTGAAACTTAACCTAGCCCTAAAACATTCCCCCTATTTTCTAATAACAATAATTGCTCTCTCTCATCATCCTCATGTCATCTCTCTCTTGTTATCCCTTTTTTAAACTTAAAAGATTAGTAGATTACCTATGTCATCTCTCCTTCTCCTTCTCCCCTATTGATACACCAAATTATAGAATATATAGAATCTAATATGTAGAATCTAAGGTGATCTTGCATTTTCTCTTTTGATTTCTCATAATTTGGACTGTAATTAGTAGCTAGGGTTTTTCTTAATCTCATATCTTTTGAAATTTCTTAACTATTCCATGTAATTTAACTGTAGTATTTTTCTTCCTTTCTCTTAACAGTTGTCATGAGGTCTAGATTGAAGAAATACAACAAGACTGAGTTTGATTTGGGTCTAGTTGTTGAGCTTGTAAGGTATGAGATTTAGGATTTACACTGAGCTTGTAAGGTATAAAATTCCTTTACAAGTCTAAGCTTGTTTCTTGTTGTTATAAGCCTTATTTTATTGCAACATTTAAGTTGTCATTATTGGATCTAGTTTTTGAATCATGGAATGAAGAGTCCATTGATTTCTATGGTTGCTCTTCTTCTTGGAATGACATTTATTGTTAATATTTGAAAATGTTATTGGGGTTGTTTTTTATAACTTGGGTCTATTGGCCGACAGTAATTTGGAATGGCATTGTTATTTTTATAAGATTAAAAGTAATTGATCCTATATATTTGATTTACTTTGAGATTGATTCAAATGGAAAACAGAAAAAAAAAAAAACAATTAGGTCCTTCTATTTTAGAAGATTGAGAAAATGCTAGATCTTTTGTGAAGTTCTTGAAACTATTTTATATGATTATATTAAAAATTTATGGCTAGTTGTGTGTGACATCTAATTCTTTCTTCTATGAATTGATTTCCATGCAAACAAACATATCTTAACTTTGAAGAAGTGTAGATACTTTTTTAGGTGAAATGGCCAAGAATATAATGAGAAAGTATCAAAAATATTAGGGGGTCCAGAAAAACAAAAACTTTTTGTTGTGCGTGCTTGTTGTGTTAGATCCATATTTCTAATTAAAATATATGAGATTTTGTTTTGAGTGATTATAGGATGTTAAAAAAGGCTAAAAATTCTACAAAGAAGGTTAAAGATACTTTGCTCAGTAACACATGTGTTTAGTTATCTCAATATCTATTGTTGATTCTGAAGCAACCTTAAGCATTGGTAGTTGTATATTAGATCCATTTTGAAGCTTTTTATCTTTATCAACAGAGCAAACACTTATTTGTTGTCAAAATTGGTTGCGTGTAGCACCAATTCCAATCAACATTAGATTCTTCATGGATTATATTGGAAATTTATCTTGCAAATTTAAAATTAGTTATTTTATACTATAGTTTCTTTACATATGTTTAATCTAACATGTTTAATTTATATGATTGAGCCAAGTAATTTGTCTTGCAAATTTAAAATTAGTTATTTTATACTATCGTTTCTTTACATATGTTTAATCTAACATGTTTAATTTATGAATCTGATGATTTGAAAATCTCTACTGACTATAAGTAGTATTGGTAATGTTAGTGAAATGTTGGAATATAATTGTTTTAAGTAATTAACTTACTTTACCTTATTAATTCTCTTTTAATTTTTCATTGTTAATTATTTTATTAGTCAATCTCTAATACGTTGCTAATTTGCTAATTTTTCTTTATAGCATTAACCTTGCAAGAGCTTCTGGCTTTTGCTATTGCTGAATTTTCTAAGTGATGTTGTTGTTAGGTTTTGCAAATAACATAGATGTTTTTGTTAAATTTATGATAATCTAGATTTGTTTATATTAGATTTGCTTATCTATTGCTAATGTATCCATTTATTTCTAGTGTGAACATCTATATTGAATGGATTTGCACCAACCTTCCTCTTTGATCTAGGTTGTGATAATAACTACTATATTCCATAAAAGACAGGTAAATAAACCTGCAACTTCATAATATTAGGTTATCACACAACATATACTTTTTAAGCAAACAATACAAAATGACAAGTGGTTCCAATTAATTTCAATTTCCAACTTAGTAATAGAGTTGGGTTGGTTTTGTTAAAAAAATATAATAAAAAAGTTTGCTTAAAAAGCTTGTAAACTCTGGTGAATAAGAAAGGAAATAACATTAAGAAATAACTATGGATTAATGTGAATTTAGTAAAAATATAAAATGAACGTAATTGAAAAGAGATTGAAAGGTGATATAATGATGATGTGAAAAATAAAATATTGGAACAAATACGAACATAAGAAGTAATAGGGTTAATGTGGAGGTAATTTAGATGAGAGGACCATGTTACAAATAAATTAGGCAAAGGGAGTTAGAATGCAAATAGCAAAAATGGAACATGTAAATACCCCCTCCCTAACCGATGGTTTGAGAGTGAGAATAAGGGGTTAGAGTTCTTTGATGTATTTTTCTCAATTCTAGATGAATTAATCCATGAAGAAACTAATTTAGAGTGATAAGAACAACCATTAAATGGTTAAAAAGATGAATTTGGGTGAGTTGGTGAGTTTTACAACTAAAAGTTAGGTTTTCAAAAGAAAGATTGGAGAGAGTTTGAAGTTCTTTATATTCTTCATTTGAAATTGTCATCTAATCAGGGTAAGGAAGCTCTTTTAAATGATTAACTTGAACAAATATAAGGTACATGCATTACAGGATATTTTGGTGTGTGTGAAGAACTTGCATGTGAATTTAATTGCTTAAGATATTGTTTTCTTATGCTAGAATGTTATTCATATGCATGGAATTAGGTTTGGTAAAGTGAGATGTGATTTAAGGAAGAAAAAGTAACCCTTTTAGCTCTTGTGGCTTTCGGCCAAAATGTTAAAAAAAAAAACAGGGGGAGTGAATTTTGAATGTTCTAAGTAAAGAAAACTATAGTTAATGATATGTGTTGAAAGTGTAATGTATGAAGGATATGTTAGTTAGTTAAAATTTTATTAAGTGTGTTGCTAAGGGAAAGAGGAACTTAACATTTAAAAGAAAAGAAAAGTATAATTGCTTGATAATGTATTTGTTGAAGCTTAAAATATATTATATGAGAATAGTTGATCGAAATGTTGAAATAATGCATGGAAGATATTTAATTATTTGTTATGTCTACGAATTCAAGTTTGGACAATTTTGATATCTAGCTTCCAACTGATATTAGAAAAGGAAAAAAAACAAAATTAGTAGTTTAACTCTGCACAGAAATTATAGATAAAGGTGTTACCTTTCCATAAAACAAATTATGTTTTATTAGGAGTTATAAAACTCCAAATATGAACAAAATACTAAATGAAGATCAGACTAGAAGCTATTTGGCGGATTTGTTGTCTGACTTCTAGTTGGGTTTAGCATTTGATATTGATAAATTGAAACATTTTCTTTCATTAAGGTTGTAAATAAATGTGTTAAATTTCAATTGAAACAAGTTTTTTCTTTATTCGGAGTTGGCAAAATTAGTAGTTTGACTCTGCATAGAAATTATAGGTAAAGGTGTTACATTTCCATGAAACAAATTTTGTTTTATTTGAAGTTACAGAACTCCAAATATGAACAACATACTACAAGAAGATTAGCTAGAAGCTATTTGGCAGATTTGTTCTCTAACTTCTAATTGGGTTTAGGATTTGATATTGATAAATTGAAACATTTTATTTCATTAAGGTTGTAAATAAATGTGTTAAATTTCAATTGAAACAAGTTTTTCTTTATTCGAAGTTATGGAACTCTAGATATAGAAGAAATACTCAGAGGGGTCAGGCTATATGCCACATGGAAGATTTTGCATATTAACTTCTAGCTAGATTTTATTCTAGTAAATAACATAAGTTTGGGTATGTTCCTTTATGAAAGTTGTGCTTAAAGATGTTTATTTTCATTAGAAACTAGCCTTTCTTGATTTGAATCCACAAAACTCCAGTTAGGGACCAAAAACCACAAACAAGTCATGTTGTAACTTGATAGATAGGTTTTATGTGCGTGTGAAATGAGTAATTTTGAGTAGGCTAATAGCTGAATTTGATTTCTTATCCTTATAAAAAACTGAAGATGTGTGTCAAGGTTGTCAAAAACGCTTTTTTGACACGACACGAAATATACAATATAAACTCGGATCGTAAAATCGCAAGAAAAATATTTTAACTAATTATATATTGACAATTTCAGTCAAGTAGTAAATAATAATATAACACAATTAAAATAAAAGTGAAATAAATAATACAAATGTCCAAACACCTTAAAATACATAATTCAAATAAAAATTCATACATGGTTTAAATAACTTTAAAATACAAAAAGAAAAAAATAAGATTGAACAACTATGTTTTATTGATAGAGTTTCAGAACATTTTCTAGAGGACAGGTCTTGAAACACACTGCAGGCAACTAGTGAGATGATACAACATTCTAAGGTATATCACCAACTTCAAAAATAAATAACAGAGACCAATACAGTAAACCTGTGACAACGAGAACAAAAACGTATAAAATGACATCAATTTAATCTCATGTCACCTCACCTTCCATCTTTTTTATGTTAGTAACAAGTCCTAGAAATAATATCCATATATCCTACCAAGCAAGACATGTATTTTAAGTTCTCTCTGAGACTTTTTCGTCTCTCTTTGTAGTTGACAAATGGTTAGTCTAAAACACAGTATTTCTCTCCATATAAGTATTTCTATCTCTTATTTACTCCTTTGATTCCTCACCATCTACCTCTGTTTTCCCATGGTTTTGATCCTCCGATCATGCCTTCCTGGCGTAAAATACAATATAAGGCTTTCTCATACTTAAGATCCTCTAATGCTGGTGTTAGTCTGCTAAGATTGAAAATTTGAGATTTGAGCAACGGGGTAAGGGGAGACTGGGGAGTGGGGACTATGTATTGAAGTGTCAGGGGACTCAGACAAGGAGACAGTAAATTTTTTAACTTTTGCGAGTTAAAACTCGAAATCGGTCAAACTCGGTCAAACTCGGTCAAAATCGGTCAAACTCATAAAATCGATCCGATTTTACCGATTTTAACCGAGTTTGACCAATTTTGACCGATTTCGAGTTTTAACCTGATTTGACACGTTATATACATGTTGACTTGTAAAATCGTAAGATTTTAAGAATCAACTCGCGATTTTAACAACCTTGATGTGTGTCTTAAATTTCAAAAGGATTAAACCACACCTGAATCTAAGTTTTAAAGGTTGAGTTATGAAATAAACACTAAATAGTGATTACATTGATTTGAGTAAATGAAAATTATTTTGTTTATGAAGTTATCCTTGATGTAGAACTTTAAATAAAGAATTGTGATGATGAAAATGGAAAACACATTAATGAATAAATGAATATGCACAAGTTCATGCATGTGGAATCTTGAGATAAACGAATACTTCGGATGACATTTTGATATAAACTAGAGTTATTGATTGTGAATTGAACCCTGTTGTAGTCTTGGAGAGGAAGCTAAAACAGTCCAACATACGGGCATAGGCACATGATAGCAGGTCCCATGTAAGCAGTGAACACCCCACCAAGTGTTATCTTTTTACAATTTAATTTATCACATCATTGAATTTAAACTTGAGGTACATGTACTAATAGTTAAAGTTTTGAGAAGAATAATTACATTTATTGGCACTAAAATAAAAGTACTAGAGTGTTTGATATCTATATAAAATATCAAATAAATGTTGGCTTGTAAATGAGAATGCTAGAGAGAGATGTGGTTTTTAAGAGGGAAAGCCATAATCATTGGAAATTGTTTTGAATTGCTAGATTAGATGATATTTTAAGGATTTACTGAAAATGATAGAATCTAAGAAGATTGTTGTTCGAAAGGCCAGCATATAAGTTAGCTGGAGTTATGGGCGTACAGTTGGGACAACCAGCTTAAGGGTTCTCTAGGAAGGAAAGATAATTGAAAGTTAAAAAGAAAAATTGCATTGTCTTTTAACGGATTAAAAGACATAAGGTTAAATCTGAATAAAAATTGAGTAAGAATTGTAATTGGATAGAACTTTTAAAGAAGAAATCTTCTAAAATATTCTTTCTTAGAGTTGATTCTTATTATTTTGTCTAACCATTTCAGGTACTTCATAGTCTTGACAAGGATAGTCTTCTATAGCTTTGGTTTTTTTTGTTTTTTTAATATCTAAGCGGGTCTTGTACATATATTAAATCGTAGTTTTATATAACTCAAAAAAGTGAATTATCTTTTTGTTTTGTTGGATGATTCACACTTTTGTATGTAAACTAAATGTTAATGACTTTTTATTAATGTATGCAAGTAGTACTGTAAAATTGACACATATATGATTTGCAAAGTAAATATTAATTTTTTGCTCAATATAGACTCTTAATCGCTTTCATATTTAAGTTACATTGGTCATCAAGATAAAATAATATGAAGAGTGGATTAATTAAAGTTTAGGATGATTGGACTGTTGATGATGATTGAGTTGAAATTTTGAGTCCGGACCGTGAACACCCCTAATATTAACATGCTTGTCATAGTATAGCATATCCTTTAGTTGTCCCTCCCTCCAATATCCTCTAATCTTTGGGTGATTATAATGTTTCAAATGGTGGAAGATGTGTTTTCATATCCTTTGTTTTACTTGTCTGGTAAAGAGAGGAAGGCCCGGGGCATCTATGATGTTTCAATTACAGGAAACACCAAGAAAGATGCCCCTTATCATATCCAAATTGGAGGAAAAATAAAAGGAGATTCCAAATCTTCAAATCAAAAAATATGATTCACACGGTCATTGATCCTTTTCAAGCTTAAAGTTCTTGAAAGATTAATTAGCTATTCAACTTTTATAGTCTTCGATTCTCCATCAACCTTAATCATGATCAGATCAAATCCATACAGTTAATTCAGTTGGTCGGCCATAATTTGAATGTATATGACATGCCCATCTTGGAACCAAAATGCTTTATCAATGGTTTGGAGGTGAGATTTTTTTTACATTGCATGGTCCATTGGACTTCGATTTGTACAAGTTTATTATATAATAATTAAAATAAAATAAAATTTTTGAAACTTAAATTTATTTTCATAAAAAAAAACTGTCAAATATATTAGAAAAAAATAAAAGTGAAGGAGAAATTATTGTAACCCACAACTTAGATTACTATTCATTATAATAGTGATTTGACGATATTGCTCCTGACTCAAAAAACTTTTAAACTTGGTATCATGGGCAGGGTGGCTTTTTCACTACAACATAATTGTCTTTTACAAATTATATAAGGTTAGATTAGTCATTTTGTTTTTTCTACATCATAAAAATACAAATTTAACCTGAAAATAAAAAAAAAGTATAATGCTTATCACTCAGGGATGTTTTGATATTTTTATTTTTTTCAAAATAATATAATTACTTTGATGCATTTGAAGATAAAATCAATTTAACTCTTTCACAAGGGTTTTTTTTTATCATTTTACATTGGTTTTATTATACATTTGAAGGTTGTTTACGGGCTTTTTTTGTAATTGACATATATTAAATATAATTATAAAAATTTATTGGTGCTTGCGTGACATACTCTAGCAGGTGGACGACCACCGCGGTTCGGGTGGTGCGTGTTATGTTACTCGACAACAAAACACTTGAAAGGTCTTGGCGATCCTAGCCCGATGAGGCAGCACATGTTTCAAGATTCATAGTGGTTTGGTGCCCACGGCCATTTTTTCTCCCTCTTCTTCTTTCTCTTGCCACCTAAATTTTTGCAACAACCCCTTAAAAATTCAAAAACAAACTTTTATTTTGTTGATTCTTCAAATTTGGTATGTTTTCTTTTTATTATGATTTTTTTATCTTGAATAATTTATAAAATTGGTATGCCTTTTCAATTTCATCCCTCTTGAGTTTTTTCATATTTTCAATTTGATCCTCATTCTTTTAATTTTTTGTTTGAAATCATTTTTAAAATTGATTTTGTTTTAAGATTTCATCCAATTTTGGTTTTTCTTCCTATCAAATTTAATCTTTATTCATTTAATTGCCAATTTTTTTGCTTTGACAAGTTTTTAAAATTGGTTCATAATAAACTTCTTGATTGAACCCGGATTTAGGGTTTTTAAGATTTGACCAGGTTTAGGATATTTTTTCGGGTTTGTTTGGTTTTTTTATTTGTCTAAACTATTTTTTTTCTCGTTTTATCCTTCAGTATTTGTTCAATTGAAGAGTGGGTTTTTTTTTAACTTGTGTTGTGAAAAATTATTTGTTGGTCTTAAAAATGACCCGATTAGATCAAGTCTTTTTGTTTATCATTCTTTGTTAGGTTTTTTTTAATAATTTTTTAAATTTATATTTTTTATCAATCCCTTTCTTCAATATTTGAAATAATGTTTTTAAACAATTTATAAGGTTAGAATTCTTTTTCTATTTCATCCCCCATTTATTTTATTTTTCTTTTGAATTTTGCTATCATTATTTTTACTTCTATTTGTTTTATTTAAGATAATTATTTTTAATTATTTTTATTTGTTTGTTTTCTCTAGGATTTTCCACTCATTTTTAAAATGACTCTGGCCTTCTTGGTTTTTTTTAATTGTTGCTCTTTGTTGGATTTACTTTGATTAATCAATATTAATTTGGTTAGGGATTGAAATACTTGATTCATTCCGGGTCTAAAATTTAATGGGTTGCAAGTTTGAGACCTTTGTTCAAGTTTATAAGGTTCACTCGAGTTTTTTTGGGTTTTTATTTCTTTTTTTAAAGTTGATGTTTTTTTTTCAATTTTATCTTTTAGAATTGATATCATTAGTGATTAGGCTTCTTTTTTTCTTTGATCGCGTCTATGCCCAAGCCATATTTAAAAATAAAAAATAAAACACATTTGCGTCACAGAATTACAAATGTTTTTAAATTTCACCCTCTTTTATTTTTATCTTTTAGATTCCATTCCCATTATTTTTATTGCTTTTTTTTTGGGATCGGTTTTTAGATTTTTTTTCTTACAATCTCATCCTCCATGGGTTTTTTTCCTATCAAATTTGATCCCTTATTGTTCTTATTGCTATCTTTTTTGCTTTTACAAGTTTTAAAAATTGATATTTTCTTCACGATTTCATCATTCAAAATATGTTAGTTGGGAATGAAGCTTCTTGATTCAACTCGAATCCAAGCACGGGTTGCGAGTTTTAGAGATTTGATCAAGTTTACGAGGTTTGCTTAATTTTGCCTAGTTTTTTTCTTTCTTTTTTTAAGTTAATGTTTTTTTACTCTTTTTTTTTAGTTTTTCTTTGTTATTTTCTTCGGTTTGACTTTTATAGGGTTAATCTCGGATTCATGACTAGAGTCGTCAGTTTCAAAGGTAAATACAGGTTGACTTTATTTTTTTAATTAATTTATTTTAATTTTATTATTTAACATTTGATATATTAAAAATTGATGTATATACTTTTCTTTCCTTTCCTAATAAGTGGCTTTTTTCTTTTTTTTTATGATGTTATTTCAATCTTATTTACATTGTCATAGTGTTTGTAAGCTAACCTAGCTTAATTGAGTTTTTTATTTTTATTTTCATCCTTTTATATTAAGTTTTTATATTTTACATGGGTTTATGTTTTTTTTTTTGTTATATTTTTTATTTATATTATTAAATTTATTGATCAATATGTAACTCGGGTCTTGAATTTTGTTTTCCTTAGTTTTTTTCTGCTACAAAACCATGAACGACAAATCTAAGTAATTGCTAAAACTCTACATGTTTTTAATGTTGTTGTGATAATCATGTAAAAGTAACTTGTGGGTCCTGATTCGCCAATTAGAGATTCGATTTGACTAAAGTAAATTTTTCACTTTATTTATTTAGATATCTTTGTACCAATTTAGCTTTTGGTATATTTAGCTTTTGCTTTTCATGATGGTGAAGTCAACCAATTTTCATACACGGTGTGTACTGTGATAAAAAAAAAATCAATTGAAATAATTATTTCAATTAAATAACTTCTAGTCTTATATATAATTACATTTTAGACCTTGATTTTATAAAAATTAAAATAATATATTTTCTATTTATTTTATTTGCAAAAATTTTCTACACTACACATATTTTTTAAATAATCACAATTAAAAACATTATTTTTTTATACCGCAACAATAAAAACTATTTTAATACCTTCCTTCACCGTACTTCAAATGACCCTGTATTTGTGTCAAGCATGTATTGATACGGATACATGATGGATACTATGCACGCAGTGGTGAGACTTGGCTCTGGATATATTGAATTCAAGTCTTGCCTTTTCAACAGCCTGCTAATTTCCATGGAAAACAGATGGCCCTCCGTCGCGGGTTCAATAATGTGTTATATATATATATACCCAATTGAATTAAATCGACGCCACATGTCACATACCCAATTGAATTACAAACATTACATGAATTTTAATAAGATAATTAAATAAAGACAACAATAGTAAAAGACAGAAGAAGAAGAAAAAGAAGGCAAAGACGATAATACGAGGACAGTTTAGAACAGAAGAAGAGAAATAACGTAGCTAAATTCTAAACAAGCTAAACGTTCGAGGATAAAATTATAAGAGAAAAAAATAGGTTAGGCATGCTCCTCGGCCTGCACACC
>Ga0325405_1000712_pt1 | contig 32454 bp, 12 predicted proteins | sample PopdelMetagenome_21_FD_205663 | JGI IMG/M metagenome (GOLD analysis project Ga0325405, IMG submission 205663) | Populus deltoides microbial communities from Bellville, Georgia, United States - Xylem-Control-R2 | ecosystem: Host-associated > Plants > Phyllosphere > Stem > Wood/Secondary xylem... | reverse complement strand
GGGTCGGTGGCTAGCCTGTAGCCATCTGTTGTTTTATGTTTCTGTTATCATTGTAAATCTGGGGTATGCCCCTTATAATGTTTGTATCTTCTTCTTTTAATACATACGTCAACTTACCAAAAAAAATAAATAAAGGCATAACCAGACATGTAAGTTAGACAATTCAGATTAATTAAACTTTTTATTTGCCACACTTTGTGTGTGTGTGTTGGTGAGATAATCTCCCTTCCATGGTTCTCTAATGAACTGAAAAATGACTTATTGAACAACAACTGTCTTCATGGTGTCATCGTTATACTTCTCGTTCACGAATCAATATTCGTTAGGTAGGGGTTTCTGTGTCCAATAGTGTTGGTGCTTAGGTACAAGTTATCTTTGTGTCACACTCCTATCAAACCTGATTTACTTGGCTTTCCGGGAATTGGTGTTTTTGCGTGTGGGGTTGCGTGACCATGTGATCACGAGGTTCGCTTTCTGAAGTCTTCTTTCCTTTTTGTAGCTAGGATGAATAAGGAATCCTTGTAAGAAAAGGATTCTGAACATTTATGAATCCTTGCCGCACATGGAAACTATTTGGGACTTCTTAATGGTGACAAATCTGATTCTAACATATTTAGGATGGTAATTTCAGAAGGATATAACCTGATTAATGGAGCCAAGCTCTCTGATACCAAATGATGCGAACCTCATGATCACATGATTCGCATAATTTCAGAAGGTTTAGTTGTTCTTGTTGATGAGACCCTACCTTCACCACATCAACTTTAGAACCCAACACATGGTTCATTTCTGGAACAACATTAGATAGAAGCTTGGACATTAGAATGTTTCTCTATGCTAACATCAAAATCAACTTGAAACTGAGAAATCCTTATCCCATGGTTATTCAACATATCTTGTAGTTCTAATCTTAATATATGTTCAGACTTAACTTCATTGTGTTGTTCAAATGATTCAAATCCATGAGAGTTAAAGGGTTAAATCCACACAAATTTCAAATGGTGAAAAATCATTTATAGAATGCACACTACAATCAAATGCAAACTTTATGAATGACAAACAATCTTACCAATTCTTTAAGTTCTTTTGAATGACAGCACACTGAAGTTATGTTAAGGTCCTATTAACAACTTTGGTTTGCCCATCTGTTTGGGGGTGACAAGTAGTTGAAAACAACAGTTTAGTACCCAGTTTCCCCCATAACACCTTCCAAAATAGCTAAGGAACTTCACATCTCTATCAGAAACAATGTTACTAGGAACTCTATGAAGCCATATTATCTCCCTAAAGAATAAATCAGCAATGTTAGTTGTATTGACATTGAATGAAGTGTGCCATCTTTGAAAACCTATCAACAACTACAAAGATCGAATCCCTACCCCGTTTTGACCTAGGCATATCTAAGATGAAATCCATTGAAATGTCTACCCATAGTTCTTTAAGTATTGACAAAGGGGTATACAAGCTATGTGGTTGAGTCTAAACTTTGCTTTTCTACAATTTATGCATTCGTCACATATGCGTTGCACGTCTTTTTTTCATTTTAGGCCAATAAAAATGCTCATGCAACACATCCAAAGTCTTCACGTACAAGTAATTCACACATGGAATTTAATGGAACACACAAACGATTCTCTTTAAAAAAATACCCATCAAGTCTATAGAACTTACCAAAAGCCGAAGTTTCATAAGCATTGTACACATTAGTAAAATCATTATCATCCTTGTACAATTCTTTTGTGTTCAAATCCTAGAAATCTAACATCTAAAGTAGATAAAAGAATATACTTGTGCGACAGGGCATCAGCCGTAATGTTTTCTATACCTTGCTTATACTTGATCATGTATGGAAAGGTTTCAATAAATTTAACCCATTTGGCATGTCTCCTATTCAACTCACCTTTCTCTTTCAAGTGTTTCAATGATTCATGATTTGAAACCCTATATCATGAACTTCTTGGGCCACAGGTAATGCTGCCACGTCTCTAAAGTTCTTAACAAGGCATAGAGCTACTTGTCATATATAGGGTAATTCAAGGCTGCACCATTAAGTTTCTCACTGAAATATGCAATGGGCTTCCTATCTTGCATTAACAGAGCTCCTATACTTATATACCTGAAGCATCACATTCAACTTCAAAAGCTTTTGTAAAGTCTGGCAAAGCTAAAACAGGTGCAGAATAAAGTTTTTCTTTCAATAAATTAAAATTTTTATCCTATTTAATGGCATTTAAATCCAACAAACTTTTTCACAATTTCAGTTAAAGGTGCTGCAATAGTATTAAAGTCCTTCACAAACCTTCTATAAAAGCTAGAAGTCCATGCAAACTCCTTACCTCAGTCACGAACTTATATGTAAGCCAATCCTGGATGGCCTTAACCTTCCCTTCATTCACTTCAATGCCCGACGCAGTTACTACATATCCAAGAAACACAATTTTCTCCATGTAAAAAATACACGTAACCTTCTCTTATTGACATTTGCACCAAATGCACTACGCAAATGATCAAGATGCTCGTTCAAGTTCTTGTTATAAATTAGGATGTCGTTAAAGTACACAATAATAAATTTACCAATGAATACGCACAAAACATGATTCATTAATCTCATAAACATGTTAGGTGCATTTGTAAGCTGAAACGACATGACTAACCATTCATACAAACTATATTTAGTCTTAGATGTTGTTTTCTATTCATCACATTCTTTCATCCTAATCTGATGGTACCCACTTTGGATGTATTGCATGAACATTTCTATTCGCCAATGATGAAAAGAGATGTGCAACGAATCTGTGAACAGTGCACTGCTTGTAAAAAGACAAAATTTAGAGTACAACCACGTGGATTGTAGACACCATTACTTGTGCCTACTAAACCTTGGATAGATCTATAGACTTTGTTTTAGGTTTATCTAGGTTAAAGAAAGGTACAAACTCTATTTTTATTGTGGTTGATAGGTTTTCTATGATGGCACATTTCATTAATAAGGCTGATGATGCATCTTATTTGCAAACTTGTTCTGTTGGGAGGTTGTATGTTTGTATGGCATTCCTAAAAGTATAGTTTCATATTGTGATGTTAAGTTCCTTTGTTACTTTTGAAAGATTTTATAGGGAAAGTTGGGGACTAATTTTTTATTTTCAACAACCTACCATTCTCAAACAGATTGACAAATTGGGGTAATGAATAGAACTTTATCACAACTTTTACATGTTGTTATTCAAAAGAATCTAGAAGGTTAGGAAGAATGTTTGCCTTTTGTTGAGTTTGCTTATAATAGAACTGTGCATTCGACCACTGACTTTTCTCCTTTTGAAATTGTTTATGGGTTTAATCCACTAACTTTTATGGACTTAATTTTTTTAGCTTAAGAAGAAAGGGTAAGTTTAGATGGTGAAAAGAAGGCACAACTCCATGATGGAATTCAACTGCAAAGGAACATATTATACGCTTTTAAAGTAAGTAAGGGGAGTAAACAAGTTGTTTATCAACCCGGTGATTGGGTTTGGGTGCACATGAATAAGGAACAGTTTCCTAACCATAGAAAATCAAAGTTACAACCTCGTGGTGATGGTCCATTACAAGTTTTAGAAATGATCGATGACAATGCCTCCAAAGTTGATCTTCCAGGTGAGTAGTATGGTGTTAGTAGTACCTGTAATGTTGTTGATCTTACTTTGTTTGACACTGGTTTTGATTCGAGATCAAATTCTTTTAATGTGGATCAACCCGAGAACACCAAGGACCCATTACACGTTACAAGTGGGCCCATCACAAGGTCCAAAATTGCATTGAAAGAAGCATTAAATGGACTGGTTGTGCAAGTTTCAGTGATGTGATGCCTATAAACACTAGCAAGGACCCATTACATATTCCAAATGGGCTAATGACTTGGTCTAAGAAAGAGTCGTTGAATGCATTGGCTTTGAAGGTTTCGACCAAGTCAAATTTGAAGGGTCCATTGGAACATCAAGAGGAAGCCTTGTGATGCAAACCTCATGATCACGTGCTCACACAACCTATGATCAAGATTGAGATATGATCCTAGAAAGCCGAAATAGGTCTAGGAGTGTGGCATAATGAGAACTTAACCCAAGGCACCAACACTATTGGAATGAGTAGAATGACGTCACTGAGTTAGTTAATCTTTGATAAATCAGATTCAGTTCGTTCAAAAACTGAAGAACACAAGAATCACTCTCACATGTTAAAACTGAAAAATTCAGAAGCAATATTCATCAATGGCTGTTGAAAATTAGGTTACATGTGTTTAAATAGTTCTTAAAAATTAACTCTAATGGATCTACCCTTGTGGGTGAACTGACCCACATACAAAACTGACTCAAAAACCCTAAATTGAAAAGCCCATAACCTAATCCAAACAAGCCTTGGATTCTAACTCAAAACAAAGTGTTAATGAAGCCCAAACATGAAAGAGATTAATAAAAATAACTAATTTGTCATTAAATAACACCAACCCTTCTTTCTTGTGTAGTTAGGATGAATAAGGAATCCTTATAAGAAAAGAATTCTGGAACATTAATGAATCGTTACCACTCTTGAAAATTATGTTTTAGCTCATTAAAGATTTTTGTGGAACTAGAAAATTTTCAAAATAAGCTGCTACATTCTTTTAGAAAAAGGATCATTGCCATATAGGAAGTCCACAGATCAAAAGGAAGTAAAATAGTAAATAACAAAATTCATACAACCTCTTTTGACCTATATTGTAAGTCCTTTCTGAACTCCGATTCACCTGAACATTTACCCCAACATAGAAAAATACCTCTGGACTCTTTAGGTAAATGTTTAGCTTGATCCAACCATTGGATTTGAAGTTATGCTCAATAACAAGAAATTTGACGGTAGAAAGGTTTACGCTAAAATCCGAATCTAACCTTGCTTGGGTCCTATCACAAGGTTGAACCATATCACCTAGGCCATGAGGTGAGGAGAAAACACAGCAAAGAAAACCAAAGAATCCAAGTTGACCTAGGAAACAAAGTGGCGGCAAGGCTTTCTAATTATGCAAGGAGATTATTCTAGCAACTTTAATTGTGTTTTCTAGTATTAAAAGAATCCTAAGAGGCAGCAAAAGAAGGGGATTGATATCATCAATTACTTTCCTTTCAAAAGAAGAAAAATTCACAAGTTTGAGATTAGATTCCTACTACAACTTGGAAACAACTTGGGCAACTACATTTCCTTTAGTTTCTAGGATTAATGGTCTGTAATGAAGGCTATATAAGTCTAGGATCAGTTCTGTAATATTTTATTTCTTTCTCTTTTTATCACGGCAGAACAAGGATTTAATATTATGGTTTTATTTTATTTTGTTACCTACAACCTAAGACTTGTTTCGGCTTAATTAATACTTTATTTTCAGGTAGGATCCAAGACTTATTTGGATCAGGTTATGGGCTTTCAGTTTAGGGTTTTTGGATCAATTTTTTAAATGGGCCAAATCAGTCCATTAGGGTTATATTTTCATATGTATTTAAACACTTGTAAAGCGTAAGGATGGGACTTTTTTATCAATAAGAATTCAGAACATTTTTTTTATCTTGCGTGAGAGATTCTTGCATTCTTCAGTTCTTGAACAAATTGAATCTTACTTATCAAAGGTTAACTGGTTTTGTGGCGTCATTTGACTTCATTCCAATAGTGTTGATGCCTTAGGACATGTTTCCATTGTGTCACACTCCTATCAGACCTATTTCGGCTTTCCAGCATCAAATCTCAATCTTCATTATAGGGGTGCGTGATCAAGAGGTTTGCATCAATTAGTATCAAAGTTAGGCTCCGAAACAATTAATTATCCTTCGGTTATTTTCATTTTCTTAGTTTTCCTTTAGGTTTTCAGTGTTTGCGTTCATCTTCTTCTTCTTTATGTTTGTGGCATCTAAGCAAAATAAAAAGTAATATTTCATCTCGTGACTTTCAGTAGCATAAAAAAAGAAGGAAAAAGATTAGATGAAATTTAAAGGTTGATTTTATTATGTCGCAGAAATACAACTCTTAGTAGACCATAAACAAACCGCCTTAGAGTCGATTGAAACTTCATATTTTATCTACATATTGCATCTTATATTAAATTTAGACTTATTCAAATAATGCTAATACCTGTAAATGTTGTTCAAATAATGCTAATACCTGTAAATGTTGTCAGGTATTCATGATTATAACTTATGTTAACAACAAATAAAGTTTCTTTCATAGCATGTCGGTTATACCATACGATTGGGCTATGAAAGTGCCAAGTATTTGTTGTACCAAGGGTTATACAAAATAAATCTAAATTAACCATTTAACAAGCAAAGTAATAAAAGTGAACAAGATAACAAATATAAAACATGTTAGTATCAAACATAGTCCATATTGAGCTTATACTATACTTATTCTTACATCATTATTGTAACCTTTTCACCTTAACATAATAAACTTAGTTAAACATAATGAAAGAGAGAAACATAAATTAACAAGATAAGAACATAAATAAGATATAAGTTAACTAAGTAAAGGAAAGAAAATGAAAAGTATAAACAAGAGATTAATATAAACAAAACTTAAGCATTACAAAAATATAGAGAGAGTAAGAACATGATCTTGATTTGAAAACCAAGATGCCTAAACACATGGCAAAATGTCTCCTTTTATAGGCCAAAATTTGAAACTATTGATTTGATGATTAATTGTTGAGTGGGTGGCCACCTCTTGACTTGGTAACACTCCTTATCTTTTTGTCTGTAGAAAACATCATTACTAACATTAGAATTTGAATAGATAGTCTTTATGAAAGTTCTGGGAAATTATCTCAGCTTTCCAACAAAATAAGAATCGGTGCATTTGGACTTCTAGAACTTGAGATATGGGCTGAACACTGAACAATGTTTGGGCTGCAGGACAGATTCCGACTTCTCCATTGTTGCTACCATTTGAACTCGAAAATGACACTTTTAAATCTTGGACTCTTCATGAAAGTTTTAGGCCTATGTCTTAGCTTTCCATACATATAAACTAGACCTAAATCCAAGTTCTGCAGCTCCAGTTATGATCCAATAACCGAATGGTGTTCTAGTTTGGACTGAACCAACATCTCTTTTTTTTTAAACTTAGCCCTCTCTTTGTCTTCTCAATTTCAGTAGTTAAACTCATCAATCAATCATTTGATTTATGTGATAGACATGCATTTACCATAAATTAATGGCATCTTATATTATTAGACATGTTATTATAAAACATGCTCTAGTTAAGGAGTTATTGATACTTTAAGTGCAAAATAATGATATAAAACCTTGATAAAAAATACACTAGTACTAATCAATTGGTGTCTTAGGACAGGTTTCCATTGTGTCAACGCTCCTATCAAACCTATTTTGGCTTTCCAAAATAGATCTCAATATTGATTGTGGGTTGCATGACCATATAATCAGAAGGTTCTTATTATTCGACCAAGGTTGAACTTGGGGATCCTTTGGAGCATCAAGAGAAGGCTTTAGTACATTTAATCCATATACAAGAGGGGCTCAATCCACCCTTATTTGGTCATGAAGTTTTAACAACAAGGCTGCCATTTTTGTATTGGTTTCGGCCAACCTTGTTATGTGATATTTCTATGTGTATTGTGGAGTCCTAACTAGTATTAGATTTCCTATTATGTGAGGGAACATTGATTCTTTTTTTTAAATATTAGAATTTATTATTTTTATTTTATTTCCTTATCAGATGAGGAGAAAATATAGTAAAGAAAACAAAGGAATACAAGCTGACTTAGGAAACATATAGTCGATATAGTCTCTTTGTCACAAGGAGATAATTCACCAACTTAATAGTGTTTTCTAATATTGGAAGATACCAAGAGGTGGCATAGAGAAGCATTAAAAGCAACATCTTTTTCCTTCTAAAAAAAGAATAAATACAAGGCTGAGATCAAAATCTTATTCTAACTTGAAAACTAAAGGAGCAATAACTTCTCTTTTAGTTCCTATGATTATTTGGCAGCATTTTAGGCTATGAATAAATCTTGTATTAGACCTATAATATTTTCTTTTCTTCTTCTCTTCTCACAACAGATAAAAGCTCAGGACTTATGAGCTTTATTTTTATTTTGTTAACTACAACCCAAGATTTGTTTGAGCTTAATTAATACTTTGTTTCCAGCCACGATCCAAAGTTTATTTGGATCAGGGTTTGAGCTTACTAGTAAAGGTTTTGGGTTAGTTTTTCTTTATGTGGATCAATTTAGCCTACAAGGGTAGATCCATTAGGGTTACTTTTTCAGAACTATTTAAACACATGTAAGCCTAAATTTTGGCAGTCATTAATGAATAATACTTCTGAATTTTTTCAGTTTTAACGTTAGAGAGATTCTTTGATTCTTAAACGAACTGAATCTGACTTATCGAAGATTAACTAATTTTATGGAGTGATTCTATTTCATTTCAATAGTGTTATTTCATTTCAATAGTGCTAGTGCCTTGTGACAAGTTTTCATCACACTCTTATCAGACCTATTTCGGCTTTTCGAACTTAGATCTCAATCTTGATTGTGGGTTGCATGACCACATGATCACAATGTTCGCATCACGGTTCCTACAAATTCCCAGGTGTTCATCCCTAATGAACAAACAGTCGACCAATTCAACTTAAAACCTAGATTTGACAGTTTTAAACCTGATGAAACTTGAATCAACTAAATCCTATAATACATGCAATGTGAAGTGTGAATTCATTTTAATTTGTGCTTTCAAGTAAGATATAAAAAAATATACAATTTGCAATAAAATGAATTCTTAAGAACTAAGTCTTCAATTGCATTGCATCTTGGACTTGTTGATTGAATTCTTGATTCAATTCTTCATGCTTGTTGATGTGTTCTTTATAAAACATATTTAAACTTATTCTCAACCAAGCATATCATTAGTCTAATTTTATTTAATTGTTATTATCAAAATATATAAATATTAATATGTGACTCAAAGGTCAACATTTCTTGCCTCTAATCAATTTGATAATAACTAAAGCACCAAGTGAAAAGATCTTAATGCCCTAATAGCTAGGTTTAAGTTTTTTTTGGACAAGAAGAGCAAAACCATCATTCTATTATTCTAGTTAACAGTGTCTCTAAATTTGCAGCTATAGTGTTTTTCTTTCATTAATTTATGATATCGAAAATTAATCAGGGGAAAGTCATCCTCCTTCAGCCAATAAGTAGTAAAACTGTTGTTTAATATGTGTATACGTTACAAAAGCTCTAATTTGATAATTATTTCTTTTTACCCCAATTAAAATAATTTTATACCAACCAAAATAATTTTAATAAAGGGCGTGATGGATAAGGTTTTTTTTCCTCTAAAAATTTAACTCATTCAATTTTATTTAGTTGTATTTTTTGTAAGTATTAAAAAAACCTTATATTAGTTGTATTTCCAACACACCCTTCATTAAAATTATTTTGATGGGTGTGTAAATAGAAATTATTATCAAATTAAAGCTTTTTGACGGATCCACGTATTGAACAATAGTTTTGCTAATTTAAGATGTTTTGGTGCTAACTCTAATGGATTGGTCCAGTAGTTAAAAGATTATGCTTTCTTTCTTTTTTTCGAGATCAAACCTTCAGAATAGTATCTAAGAGAATTAATTTATTAAGTTTTTTTAAATACACCAAGTTGATGTGGATCGTGTATCCTTGAGATCCTTTAAAGAAAAGGACTTAATCTTGATTAATATATAAGTTAGATTGAAAGTATCCTTAATAGCTAAAAAAATGTTTAAATACTAGTGGAAAAGGAGAAGTAAAAAAAAAAAAACTGATACAATGTGGTAGAAAAGCTGGCACGTCCAAAGAAAGGAAAACGCTGGGGCTGTTCATCCACTGTTGCAAAATTTGTGAGGGGTGCATTAATGATATGAAAAGCAAATTACCTAGCAAGCCTTTTTTTTTAATTAATAGATTATATTAATATAAACTAATGTTAAAAATGCAAAATAAACTTTTATATTAATAACAGGCATCTGCCCCATCCCTTATTTACGTGCATGTTCTTGGAAGCAATTCAAATGAAAGATCTGGGAAAGAATTTTCTACCTCGTTAATTTTGAATTAAGAGCACAACTTTTATATTAATTGTGCTGCTTCCGGAATTACAGATTAGTTAAAAGGAATAACCCCAGTATAGTTGGTCCTTGTTTCATGAGGTACATACATCAGTTAAAAGTGCCATGGTTATACTCAGAGCTATCCCAATCGTCATCAATACGAATTGGATGCTGACCCTTATCTTGCAGTTCAATTTACTAGGAATTTGGTTCAGCCATGAAATTTTTTAAAAGTTGAACCGTATTTTTGGAAGCCAATTACTGTTTCAACTTTTTATGCATGGCAACGAGTTCTAATCACCAAGCACCGAGGAAGCCTAACCAGAATGCAACGGCCTAGCTTCTAAGAAATCAAACCATCCCACAAGAAACAAGCTATTTGTAAGCTATAAAATAGAATAGAACAAATTCAAGGGCTATATCGTTTCAATCTCTCCAGTTATATTCAAGTACAATATAACTCAAGTCTAAGTACAATATAGTGTCCCATCTAGCCATACCCATTCCAAATGTAACGCTAGAAAAATATTAAAACCACACCATATCAGACCACATAATTTTCATTATCATAAAGCAAACCCTTAAGTTCGGGATTTTATTCAGAAGTACAACAGATTGCAGAGACTCAATGGAAGCCATCTATACTGGGAGAAATTCCAGAAAGGAAAGGGGATCCCATTTAGCCATCCCCATTCCAAATGTAACGCTAGTGAAGGATTAAATCACCATATCAGACCACATAATTTAAATTATCATAAAGCTAGATTAAAGAACACACCACAAACCCTTTAAGTTCGGGATTTTATTCAGAAGTACAACAGATTGCAGAGATATGACAAAACCCTTTATTTAGTAGCAGCTAATGGTGCCATAAATCCCATTAACAGTTGATTGATCACTAATCATCATAATTCTTTCGGTGGTGGCGGTGCTTCTTCTCCGCATCATCATCAGAATTGTCATCTCCCTGCCAATTTCAACTATATGATTAAGATAATGACAGATACCAGAAAAGAAAGGCAAATTTATATGCACGACTTTGTTGATAGCAGTTCTAATTTCACAGAGAGATGGGCACTCAAACATTGTATTCTTCTCGAGGTAAACTAGAAATGGAAATTTCAATTATTTGTTTTCCCTAAGACCCCCAAGAAGACAAGCATATAGTAATTTCATAATGAAACTTAAAAAGTTAAGATCCTCAATGCAATAAACAATGAATTAATCATGTAAGATAACAGAGTTGTGACTGTTCAGTAATACTCCTAATTTTAAACAGGTGATGCTGGAAATATCTATGTGTTGGGCATTTCGATCATCAATTCCAAACTAGAAGGTCCAGGACTTGAAGCAAACAACAAGTGAAATTGTTTGTAAAATGACTAGACATCCTGTTGCAATTCATTACATATTCTCATCACCAGTAAAACATTATAGAGAGTAACAAAAATATGAGGAGTGGGTAGCAGCCTCACAGGGCAATAATTTATTCTATTTTTTTCTGCTTATATAGGATTACTGGAAAAATAAAATAAAAAGGGAACTCATCCATGGAAATTGTGGCTAGAATATTTTGAGCTTGGCACCACAGGACTGAGCAAAATCTTTTGAGCTTGGCAAAAAAGATCAATGGACCAAAAAGTGGATTGCAGTGACAAACAAACAAAAAAAAAATACCATAAATCTTCTTGATGCAGTCATAGAATGCGCACGACCAAGCACCTTCTTAACTTTCCTGATGCATTGCTAACCAAGTAAGAACTTCTAACGTATATACTTAAAGCCGGAACATAAAGTCTGAGAGGCAACAAACAAAAACAGAAAAGCAAAACCATAAATCTCCTTGGAGCATTTGTAGGATGTGCATACACTAAGCATTTACCAAGTTTTCCTGATGAATTTCTAAGAAATACAGAATTCGCGAGTCCAAACAAGAAACCACTTAAATTTGTTATACTAATTGAATTGGTAATCAAATGTTTTTCAAGCCAAGCCGCTGGTTTGAAGTTTAAATTTATTCTCAACTTAAACTTAACTTTATCAGAAACGATCCACTAAACTAATGCAAACATGTCCTACTTATGAGGATAATCATATCCTGCCTGTGGGACCGAAGTCAAGTGCAATACTCTTCCAGATCATTGTTTCTCCTAATTTTCGTCAATCCTGGTTTTAGATCACTAAGACATAAAGAGAGCTAAGCCAAAAATCTAACACAAGGCAGCAACTCAAAACATCACAAATGGAAATGCAACACAAAATCCTACATTGCCAAGAAACAGAAAATGATCACACGTTGCATCAAAAACCATAAGCATAAAAAGTAAAAAGTCCAAGAATTTGAGAGAACCCTACATATTTCTTGCGGCCATAGCCCTCTTCACCACCATCACGATACTTATTATGACGATCCTCGTCGTCCTCATCACTACGACGACTCCCATAAGAAGGCCTCTCATACTCTCCTCCTTCCTCCTGTCTCGCATAACTAGACCTCTTAGGTGAATCATCTCCATAACTTGGCTTCTCATATTGGCTCCTTCCCCCATGCCCTTCTCCCTCTTCCCCATAACTCTCCTTCCTCCCGTACCGAGAACCATACTCTGACCCACTTCCTTCATTTTCGGATCCTGGCCTCCTCCCATACCCGGATCCGTATTCCACAGTCCCCCCTCCATATTCGCTGGGCTTCTCATACCCAGATCCATATTCCACAGTCCCCCCTCCATATTCGCTGGGCTTCTCATACCCAGATCCATATTCAGTTTCGGATTTCCTACCATAACCCGACCCATATTCAGTTGGCTTCTCATATCCAGACCCATATTCAGAGTCCTGTCTCCTCCCATACCCAGATCCATATTCATCACTCTGTGGCTTCTCATACCCAGACCCGTACTCCGATTCTTTTCTGCGCCCATAACCAGTCCCATACTCGCTCGGCTTCTCATACCCACCAGACTCATATTCGCCCTCGGGTCTCCTTCCATACCCAGATCCATATTCCTCACTCTGTGGCCTCTCATTCCCAGACCCGTACTCCGACTCTTGTCTGCGCCCATAACCAGACCCATACTCGCTTGGCCTCACATGCCCACCAGACTCATATTCACTTTCGGGTTTCCTTCCATACCCAGATCCATATTCTTCACTTTGAGGCTTGCCATACCCACCAGACCCATATTCAGATTCGGGTCTCCTTCCATATTCCTCTCTGGCCGGCTTCACATGGCCATCGGACTCATACTCCAATCCGGGCCTATTCATTCCAGGCTGGAAACCGTATGCCGGTTGAGGTTCACCATAAGTGGATCCAGGTCGGGGCTTGGGACGAGCATAGCTGCTGTATTCAGTTTCAAGAGCTTCATCAGCGTAAGCAGATGGCTCAGAGTAAGAGGAGTAATTGGGGCGATCGTAGTCAATTTCACCGGAGGCTGAGCTGATTGGATAGCAGGTCTCATCGGATGGTGGGATTGGGCGACCGTACGTTAAGGCAATGTCGTATCCGCCACCGTATGGGGTGGGATCGTACTCATCGTAATCGTCGACCTGGTCATCATCACCTCGAGAAAAGAACGGCATCGTTTTTTTTTTTTTTTTCTTTTCTGGTTTTGTCTGAATGAAGATCAGGGAGGGGGGGGGGGGTTATATTGTATTTTGGTGGTAAGGAAACGATGTCGCTTATGATGGGAATGCTTGCCACGAATTGAAATATGTGGTGGGGCATAATAATGGAAATCGAAAGGTATGCGGGCACGTGGATGTGTTTAATTGGAGGTGTGGTCTTATCAGAGGTTCTGCCACAAAAAAATTTATTGGGAGACGCGGTCTATACCCTGGGCCGACATATCCCGAGTCTATAGTCTATAGCCTTGCCCGAATCTCTTTTGATTCGGGCTGGGTTTTATTATTATTTTTTTATCCAACGAGCGAGCTATGTAGCTTGTTACAAAATGTTATAGGTATTATTTATTTAAAAATATATTAAAATAATATTTTTTTTATAATAATACATTAAAATAATCAAAAAAACTAAAAAATATATTAATTTAAAATTTAAAAAAAATAAAATTTTTCAAAAAAACAATTAAATAACAGTATTACCTTGTCAATCTTATTTTACCTATCTTAAACCATGATTGTTTACTATTGCATAATATAACATATTAAAACAACTAAAATAGAAGACATATTCATTAAACACTTGCACATATTTTACTATTTATTATGATAATGGATTCTAGTTCTATTTTTTCTAAAAAAATCAATAATTTTTAAGTTAGTGATGTTTTTGGTCTTTTTATCTGGTTCATGAATCATTTAATGTATATGTTTTTTTTCATAATTTTTTGTACAGATAAATGATTTAATTACTCTATTCTAAAAAAAGTTAAAGTTATTAACTAATAGTATTTGAGTCTTTTTTAAAAAATATAATAGAAAATCAATTTTTCCATTGCAATTAAGAAAAAATGAACATTGTACCTAAGAAACTTTTGGTATTTTCAAACAGGTTTAATGGTTAATTTCAGAAACATTAAGGGTAATTCAATATTTTTATTCTGAATTATTATTTTTCTTAATCAATAAAATTGCTAGCACGTGCTTACCACACGCTAGTGTGTAGGCGTTTGCGCCATTTGAGCAGTGTGTGTAGCACCTCCTAGTGGTAGAACCAGCCTTTCCACTTGTTGTTGGATGCTCCATCACGTCCTCTTCCTCCAAGTACGACACGTGTTGTCGGTTATGGGGCGGTTTGTCGGCGTGGTCCATTTCTTTTTTATACTTTTGTAACATACTCGAAATAAAACTATTTTCTATAGTAAAAACTCGTGATTTTTTTTTATTTACTGAAATTTCAACATACTTTTCTTTGTATTTATATGATACCAAGTTATCGACTATGAATCACCATTCTAAAAAAAAATTCATCACAATATCACAACATCATATATACTCAAATTCATTTCCAGTACATCTTAGTACACACATCAACAATGTGATTTCTCTTTTGTCAAAAACTTTACATAAATTTAGGATATGAATATGAGAAATAAAAGCAAATGGAAATATTCAGTTTAGTATATTCATTTAGCATTATGAAAGGGATTGAACTTTAATAATAAAAAGAAACAATATTAACATAAAACACAAGATAACATTACATTAAGTTTTAGTCTAACATATTGTACATTTGATTATAAAATTACTTAATTACAACCAAAAGCAAACTTTTCACCTCATAATTCCTGATACAATCTAAGTAAGGTTATATTCAGATTTTGATGTAAAAGTTTTTATTGTTTAGTTTTACGCTATTGAGCATAACTTCAAATCCAACCGTTGAATCGAGCTGAAATTTGACATGAAAATTCCGGAGGTATTGGTTTATATTAGGGCAAAGTTTCAGATGAATTAGATAACGATAAGAACATGCGATATAAGCCAGAACAGGCTGTACGAATTTTATTATTTACTTCTTTTTGACTTATGGACTTCCTATTTGGCAAGGATCATTTTCCTACAATGATGTGGCAGCTTATTTTGGAAACTCCTAATTCTACAAAGATCTTTAATGGGCTGCAACATAGTTTTCAAGTGTGGCAAGGATTCATAAATGTTTCAGAATCCTTTTCTTACAATGATTCCTTATTCATCCTATCTACAACAAGGAAGACTTCACAATTAATTCTACCTTCAGATCAGATTTTCTAGTCTATTTCGAACTTCTTAATGGTGACAAATCTGATTCTAGCACCGGTATCACGTACGTGTCTTGATTCTTATTAGATAAATGAATTAAATTATTGAGGTTACATTTAATATACAAAGTTTGTTATTGTTGTAAAACAAATTTTGGCAATATAAATCAGTTGTAAAAGAGAGTTAAAAGCGATTAATTTCTAAGATGAAATTAATGGTATCAAAATATTGATGGTCGGGATGTTAAGTTGATCGATTCTTAAAATAGAACTGATGGCATAAAAAACATTGATGACTAGGATGTTAAGTTGATAAATTCTTGGAATGGAAGCGATGACATCAAAAATGTTGATGACCGGGAATACTATGTTGATTGATTCTTAGGATGGAATCGATGGCATCAAGAAACGTAATGACTGAGATGTTTAACTAATTGATTTCTAAGATAGAATGGTTGGTGTCAACCGGGATGTTGAGTTGATTATATATATATATATATATATATATATATATATATATATATTGTACAAATGACTAAGCTTAACTATTGCTCATAGACTAACTTTCTCGATTCAATTTAATTTTGTTTCAAATCTCGATCGTCTTTTACTTTGACACCATTAATTCTACCTTAGTAATTGTTAATTGTTGCTATATTAGCTAATTTCATGTATTATAATTTCTGATTCCTTCACAACTTCGCATGGAATAACTTTGGTTGAACTCCACCTTTTGATATATATAATATATCCTATTGTAGTTGTATTAGGAATTGATGCGAACCTCGTGATCACGTGGTCAAACAACCCACACGTAAAGACATCAATTCCGGAAAAGCCAAGTAAATCAGGTTTGATAAGAGTGTGACACAAAGATAACTTGTACCTAGGCACCAATACTATTAGAAACGGAACCCCCCACCCAACAAATATTGATTTGCGAACGAGAAGTATAAGAATGACGTCACGAAGTCAGTTGTTCTTCGATAAGTTGTTTTTCAATTCTTTAGATAACCAAGGAAGGGAGATTATCCCATCAACACACAACAAGTGCGACAAACAAGAAGTTTTATTAATCTAAATTGTCTAGCTTACATGTCTGGAAAGCCTTTATTTATACTCACTCTAGATTGAAACAAACCCTAATGCACCCCCTTAGGTAGACTTATATGAGGCCCATTTATAATTGACCCACATAAGTAATAATAACCCAAAGACCAATAAGAAAATGATAAAAATAATAAAAATTCAAAAATTATTATCCTAAATATGTTATAATCAAATTTGTCACCCTTAAGAAGTTTCAAATAGATTAGGAAATCTGATCTAAAGGTAGAATTAATTATAAAGTCTTCTTTTCTTGTTATAGCTAGGATGAATAATGAATCCTTGTAAGAAAAGAATCCTAGCCAAATAGAAAGTCCACAAGTTAAAATGAAGTAAATAACAAAATTTGTACAGCCTCTATTGACCAGTATTGCAATGCCTTCTCGAACTCCGATTGACCTGAAATTTTAACTCAAGGTAGGAAAACATAAACTTTCAGCCCGATCCAATAGTCAAATTGGGAATTATAACTTTTGCCATGAAACTTGAAAATTGTGCATTTTACATTAGAATCCAAATTTAATTATTTTTTCATTACCCTAGATCGTATCATTCCCTCTATCTTCAAGAAGATTCGTCCTCGAATCATTAATAGGGATAAGGGACAAAGTTTTAGCCTCTTTTTAAAGCCTTTGGAGTTCTTTTCTTGCCAACAATCGTAGCCAACAACTTTGGATGAAGGTAGCAGCCCTTCTTTTGGAACACTAATATCTTTATTTATCTTCATTTGATACCACCTCTTCTTTTGAATCCTCCTTTTCTTTTGCCACAATACCTCATCAGAAGACATGAAATCCTGATTGTAATGCTCCCTTTGCATTTTTTTTATATCAGAACTTAAAACGAAAGCTAATGATAGTAAAGAAAGTACGAAGACACCGAGGACTGAAAAATAACCCAAAATTACATGGATTTTCAATTGATAAACGTAACAAACCCCTTTAGACCTAAAAAAGGACCCTAAACCAAACGACTTCTAAATGGTCTGAAATTTGATATTTAGAGCGAATTCACGCCAAAAACCCAGAATATAAAGTTTGATTTAATTCTGAATTGATTTGATATATGGACGCGAAATTAACGTGAATCAGCCCTTTTAAAACCTGAATTTGGAACTTAAACCAAACGATGTCCAAATGACTTGAAAATTGATATATTATGCGATTTCACCCTAAATAACCAGAAAATCAATTTTGACATAATTACAGTAACAATCCCGATTTCCTACATTCTTTTTTGCGATACATTGAAAATTTTCAAGTAAATGTTTTTTTAGATATACAGGTTCCACCAAAATTTCTACTAAACTTTTGGCAGAGTCTCCCCTATACTGGAAGGTTCCAAGTTCTTGATAAAATCATATTACACTTTCAATTTTAATTCACATCCCGATCCAATCGTCCTGGATCTCAACCCAACTTATTCTCATCAATATAACACATCTTATTCAATAACATCATATATTGTAATTCAAGTGAAAGATTCGATTTCAACTATAAACATGCATGGTTAAATAGGTACTTAGAGTTATAAACATTAGATTAAAGTCATACAGTTAAATTTTTGGATTAATATTACATTTCAAGTTTTAGACGATAAGGCTCTTAATTTACATATAATTACATGGTCAAAAGAAAAAGGTAACTAAACCAATATCATTCCTGACGTGACCCTGATGGACCTGAAAATAGAATTAACGTGTATACATAAAAATAAAAATGTAGTAACAAACAATAACTATGATAGGTAATAATAATCTCCATAGAATTTCTTTTGAGACATAAAATCAGATATAAACCTCTTTTACAAAATGCATTTTCTATCTATCACCAATATCCATCTAATATTTTATCACATTCATTGAGAATAATTTCATCTTGGAAATCTCAACACAACTCAATGATTTTCGAACACCATCTCCTTATAAATCAATTCTCACTTTATACCAAGATATTCCTCTCTTGGTATCATTAGCTTATCTCATTTTTTTGGAATAACTAATCAATATTTTCCTTTTTATTTTTTAAGGTAATCGCCGGCACTAATAAATCTCATTAGTATCATTAGTCTTCTAATATTGGGCTATACTAATCAATTACATTCACGTGCCGATATTAATACAACCGATTAGTATTATTAATTATTCCTATTTGGAGTATCAAATCTTATTCATATCTGGTTTACCATCAAAGTTGTCGATGTCAAGAACCCTTAACATCATTAGCCTCCTTACTTGGAGTAGCTAATCACACCACAAATGGTTGCCTATACCAATATGACCCATTGATGTCATTAACTATTCTCGACCCGGAATAGTTAATCAACTTATCTTTTCACTGAACCAGGAGTAACCATGCCGATGTTAGTAATCTTTATTAACATCATTAGTTACCAAATTGCTCGGATCGACTAATCAATTTAAGAAATGTCGGCACCGATGAAACCTCATCGATAACATTAGCAATCCAAACCCGGATAGCCAATCAATGTCACCTGAAATGCCGGTACCAATGAAACTTAACTGATACCATTAGCTATCCAAACCCGGATATTTAATCAATGTCACCTGAAATGCCGGTACCAATGGAACCTCATTGATACCATTAGTTATCCAAACCCAGATGGCTAATCAATGTCTTCTAAATTTTTGATTCTTACTGATCCCTTTTCTTCTGTTTTTTTTTTTATTAATATCATATGCATTGTAACCATGATTGCTAACTATCATTCACACACAAACTTAGTTATCGACACTACAACCATTAAGCATTATTCACATAACCTTGGTTACCCTCATCGCAATGCCAAGTACCATTGTAATACATTCTTAGCCACCGACACTATAGTGACCATTGTAATATATCCTTAGCCACCGACACTATGGTGACCAATTATCTATCATTTTCTCCCAATCTTTAAGTCATTGTGTATACCTAATCCATATTGAGGTATGTAAGATAATTACATCTATTCCAAGGTTATCATAGCATTCGATGCCTATCAATGTAAGGTAATTGTATTCATCCTAATAATAACATAATTAATTCGATACATAACAATGCACGCAAGGTACTCATATTCGTTCAAACATCATATTAACTAATGGAGGTATATCGTTGCATGCATGGTAATCTTATCCATTCCAACAATATCATCATAAGTTTGATACATATCAATGTATGTAAGATACTTTATCCATTTCAATTATATCATTACTAGTGATACACATCAAAGCACGCAAGGTACTTATATTCATTTTAATATTATCGAAGCAGTAAAACAATCAATTCTGAAATTTATCAATAAGTTTACACAATTTAAAAAGACAAGATGCGATGCACCTACCTAGAGTACGCGCATGTGCTATCACTCCATGCAATTGTCCAGTCCTCATTGCTTCCTTGGTACCACCAAGGATTCAATTTTTATTAATAATACAACCAACATCACAACTTTATTTAATTTTCATTCAACTAGTATTCTCAAGGAATTTCCTTAGGATCTCATACTCTTACTCATTTTCATGTTCATATTCATTCTTATAATTTTGTTATCAAAACCATCACTCAACAGCCATTCCAAGCAAAGATTAAAAATTGTCTAATTTTGATCGATTTAACTTAACCAACCTAGAACACCATCTAATGTTTTAATTAAAACTAAACTGAACAATAAACTCAGTTTTGGGCGTGATTTGTCTCTATGAAAGGCTGAAGCATAGAAACACAACTTTCATGAAGGAAACTCCAAATTATTTAGTTTTAAGGCTCAAAATCAACAATCACAATAACCCCTCCTTTATAACTAAAATTTTTGGACAATGAGGATTTTCATCTCTTGAAAATCCTTTTCAACTTTCAACTTATTTTCATGCATAAACAACAATATCCAAAGTCGTTTAGCATCATTAAATTACAAATTTAAATCAATTCTAAAACAAAACATTCAAACAATTTCTCTACCTCTACAATATAGCAAGATTCGACCAAAATAAGGAAACTCGTCCCTTTGGGATTTCTCCTATTATCATTATTTATTTTTTTTTTACACACACTATATGTGTTATTATCCTTGTTTAGCATTATTTATACAACAAAATGATGAACCATTCTTTTTTTATCACTTTCTTCTCGTATGATTAAACAAATAAGACAAACCTTAACAATTAGTATTCTTATATCATTATCATAACATTAATTTCACCCCACTAGTTAGAATCCATGACAATATTCATTAACTAATCAATTTGCCAAAAATATACTTTTGGCTAGCTTTAAATATGTTTAATTTTCCAAATTTCTTTCATTTCAATTTCTTCATGGTTCCACCCCATTCATATCCACACAATCAAAAAGTTAGCTTTTTATTCAATCAACATGTTCATATAGCAATGTTCCTTCTTATTCTTACACAATAATCATTCTTCCCCTCATATAAAGAATACACAATTAATGTATAACAATACTAATAACAAGAACATATTTTACCATTACATCTTCCTTAAACCCTAACATCCACACAATTATAATTTCATCAAAACATGTATTTAATCAAGTTTCCTAAATTTTGCCTAAACTAACAATAGATTCAAAAAGCAATAAGTCATCACATATCCAAATATAGGCACGATCCAACGGTGTAAGAGAGAGAAATCGGTCGATGACCAAAACTGTCCTGCAGGTGTATTTCCTTTTGTTTTCCAGGAAATGCCGTCTTATGATTTTTGTCAAACGGATTGTTTTTCATCAAATCTCTCTAGTCATTTAGTAGAGGAGCATGAGAAGAACAATATATCCAAAGACCAGCATGATCCAACAATGGATTTTAGAGATATGGCCACCAGAGCATTATTGGTTCCTCCAGATTCTGCACTTCTCTCTAGCCGAATTCTCTATTGTCTCACTTTTTTTCTTTTTTTTTTAACTGGTGGTCTCTTTGTTGTTTTAAAGGCATATTTTCCTCTAATTATAATTATATCCCTCATTTATGCCTTTATGTATTTTATTTTGTTTTTCATGTAAACTATCCAGTTTATTTCTGCTTAAATCGCTAGTCTTTACCAAACTCTGATTGGGATGATATCTTTAACCAAGGTAGGAAAACATATTAATAGACTTCATGTAAAATATCATCCCGATCCGACGATTGGATTGAGAGCTCTGCATTCTAATGTAAATTTGGTCAGTTCATGACTTTTCGTCAATGATCCAAATTTTCTTGTTCAATCTTTACATAAAATCATATCAATTATCCTTCTAAAACTTTAAGGTCATTTTATTATTTTGGAATATATTCATTTTAAAATTTCCACCTTTATTTATTTATCGGGTATTATTATCATTTCAAAGTAACGTCACTGATTTTTAATTGGTGCTTGCACCTTCAGTCCTGCACTTTTCATTGAATATCCTTTATTATAATATATTCTTTATTACCTCACTTATTTCTTAGAAATATTTTATCATTTTTCTCATTATTTTATCCATCAAAACATGTTACCAGTTTCTCTGTCCTTATGAATTCTAAACCAAAATTCATTTTATGGAGGTCATCCCTTCCATTATATATCATTTCAGTCTTTTGTTTACATGGCAGTTTACACATCCGCATATTTAAATTATAAATTTCTATGGTTCACAATTACAATATAGTTTGATAAGTGGATGCAAAACAGAAGTGAAACAAACCCCTTTATCCTAAATAACATTTTGTTTTCTCTAAAAACATTTTTAGACAGAAAGACTAATATGACACTTTTTTTTTAATTCCAAAAGAATCAATTCAGTGCAAGTAATCAAGAATAATGTAAGAAGAAGACATTCTGACCAAAACTGATTTGAAACAAGATCAGACCCGACACAAAGAAAAATTGACGTGGAAGATAAAAAAACAAAAATACAAGAAATAAAAGGATATAACCTGACTAATATTGATTCGCATGATCACGTGGTCACGCAAAGACCAATTCCTGGAAATCCAAGTAAATTAGGTTTGATAAGAATGTGACACATAGATAACTTTCACCTAAGTAATAGTACTATTGGAAACAGAAACTCCCACCCAACAAATATTGATTCGTAAACGAGAAATATAAGGATGATGCCACGAAGTCAATTGTTATTTGATAAGTTGTTTTTTAGTTCTTTATAGAACCAAGGAAAGGAGAGTATCTCACCAACTCACACACAAAGTGTGGCAAACAAGAAGTTTTATTAATCTGAATTATCTAACTTACATGTCTGGTCATACCTTTATTTATACTAACTCTAGACTTAAATAAACCATAATGGACCCCCCTTAGGTGGACTTATATGAGGCCCACTTACAATTGACCCCAATAAGTAATAATAACCCAAAGACTAAGAAGAAAATAATAAAAATTCAAAAATTATTATCCTAAATATGCTAGAATCAGATTTGTCACCCTTAAGAAATTCCAAATAGACTACGAAATCTGATCTGAAGGTAGAATTAATTCTGAAGTCTTCTTTCCTTGTTGCAGTTAGGATGGATAAGGAATTCTTGTAAGAAAAGAATCCTAGCCAAATAAAAAAATCCACAAGTCAAAAGGAAATAAATAACAAAATTCATACAACCTCTATTGAACAGTATTGCAATGCCTTTTAGAACTCTAATTGACCTGAAATTTTAACCAAAGGTAGGAAAACATGTCAGGAGACTTCACATAGCCCGTTCCAGCGGTCAGATTGAAAATTATAACTATTGATGTGAAACTGGATAGTTGTGTATTTTACGTCAGAATCCGAATTTAATTGTTTTTTCATTGCCCGAAACATATCAATAATCATAATTCTCAATCCGACCATTGGATTGAGCAAAAACTATACCCAGAGTTTCCCAAAATATTGTTCTATATTGGGGTAATTTTTCAAGTCAACTAGAGTTCAGGAAGGCATTGCGATATAGGTCAGAACAGGATGTAAAAGTTTTGTTATTTACTTCCTTTTGACTTGTGAACTTTTTATTTGGCAATTATCCTTTTTCTACAAGAATGTGGCAGATTGATATGGAAATTCTCTTGTTCTACAAGGATCTTTAATGGGGTGCAACATAATTTCCTAGTGTGACAAGGATTTATTAATGTTTTAAAATCTTTTTCTTACAAGGATTTCTTATTCATCATATCTAAACAAGGAATGAGAGTTGGTGGTATTTAATGATAGATTGGTTAGCTTATCTTGGAAAGTTTTCTAATCCTAGAAGGAAGGTTAAAGAAAGGCAATAAGAGTTTCCATGTTTTGAGAGGATTCTTTAAAGCTACAATTCATTATCCTAGACAAACAAGGAAACTAAATGGGAGGCAACTTTAACAATCAATTCCCTAGCTTATCTTGGATATCTAAAGGTGGCAACAAAGACCATAGTATTTATAGGATGGTAATTTTATTCTTTACATTATTTAAACTAAGAAAACTATTTATGTTAATTGGTGCAGAAAATTTAGTTCATGTGCCTGATTAGTTATTTTTATTATATTCTTAATGTTTGTGCTTAGTTAACATATTTTGAGTTTATTGTAAGTTAATAAATATTAGCCCACAAGTTTTGAGTCCACTAGGGTTACTAGTTGAACTATTATATAAGGTTTTGTAAGTAGAGATTTTCAGGATGCATGAATTTAGGAAATAAAGTTGGGTTTTGTTTGAAGTAAACGTGTTTTTTGCTTTGACAAAGAAGAAAACTTGACTCAAAGTATAACTACATTGTGGTGTTAATTCATGAATTCCAATACCTCTAATTCTTAGTTACAACTTAACTCTAGGTCAAGGTTTTCAAACCTGATTTTTAGTTTTCTTGGAGAAGTATCGTATTCGTTGGGTGTTGCTTGACCACGTGATTAAAAGGTTCGCATCAGTTGGTGTTAATCTTATAATTTATGTTATAGGAATGTTAAGAAAAATGAGTTGCATATTATAGAAATAGTGAGAAGTGTTGTGATGATATGTAAAGTGTAGAATATAATTTTGAATACTAGTTAGATTCTTAAAAGTATTAAATCTAACTATGGATTTTCATACTTGTTGGATTATGGGATTTTTCATAAATGTGGGATTGTTAAATTCTATAATATTTTGTGTTTAGTAATATGCTAAGAAAGAGTGAAATATATTAGTATTAAATGGAAATGTGTGATTGGTTATAGATAGACAATTGATATGGCATAATTGATTTTTAGTGCAAAATTATGAAGGATCGAAGATAAAATTGCAGTAACAAAAAGGGATTTAGGTGTTGTTTAGAAACACGACCCAAACAGCGTTTCATAAAAAAATAATTTTTCTTGTCTAAAATTATTTTTTATGTTTTTTTATTGTTTTGATATGATGATGTCAAAAAAATTTTTTTAAAAAATAAAAAATATATTATTTTAATACATTTATGAAAGAAAAGCACTTTGAAGAGCAATTGCGACCACACTCTCAAATACCCTCTTAGACTCGACCACAGATGTATTGTTAGGAGGGTTGATTTAATTGATTTTAATTCTTATAAAAGTGTAAGTAAATTTGTGGGTATTGTGGGAATAATGGTGTTGGGATAGAACGAATTCCTAATACATTATCAATTATCAATTAGGATTCAAGAATGCAAAATTGAGACAGTGAGAAAATGATGGTAACCAAGTTAGATTCGAATTTGTTCTTATAATTTCTACTGATTAGTTTTTATAAGATCAAGCATATCTCTCAAATCATACATCGAAATGAGCTGAAATTTTACTGGGAGATACTAGACACATGAATCTATATTTTGGTAAATTATTGGTCAAATGAGTTCGAGAACATTTTATTTGAGAGGATCAAAGTTACTAGACAAATTTAGTCCAATCTATCAAACAAGACCTTTATATACTGTTTAGGACATATTTAGAGATAAGGGTGTTATTTTTATGCAATTCAAGTTGGGCTGAAAACGAGACATCACAAGCTTTCAAACTATATATGGCAGGCAAGATAATTCATCTAAAGGAGAGAGAATAACGTGTTTGAAGTCATGACAGAAAATCTGCCAAGAATATAAAAAAATTAGAGATTTAGGCTGTATGGAGGAATTTTCACATGAAGAATTTTGTATTATTCTATTTTATTTATTTAATGTTGAATAATTATTTTTAATTTGGGTTTTTTTTAACCAATTAGAAATTGTTTAGTGGTTTATTTCATTATTGGACTTGTGTTAGTTGATTACTAGTTTAGGCCCATTAGCTTACAACCCAAAAGGGGTCCAATATGGTTAGTTAGAGGAGACTATGTTATGTTTTTTTTAGCTGCAAATTTCACTAGCAAGTTGGAGAATAAATGCGAGTTCTTCTTTTATTTGTTTGTGGCTAAACAATGTTTTTTGCAGGGACAAAAATCATACACTGACTTATCGAAGATTATTTGGCTTCGTGGAATCATTCGTATATTTAGGGTTCTTAGATACAATGTTATCTCTAATTCCAAGTTTTTTTCCAATAGTAAAGATGCAAATAGAAATTTCACGAATAACAAGCGAATTTGTAAGAAAAATAAATGTTTTTGAAGACGCGAAAGAAAATAGATGCAATGGTTATAAAAACAAAATCAAATGACACCTAAATATATCAATTATGATGTTGTTGTCCTATCATAATTGAAAAATAAAAAAAAGTGAAACAAGTTTGAATTAATAACGCGTATTAGTTCCTATAGAAAATGAACTTCAAATGACCTCAAATTTTATTTTGGGTGCTATTAGAACCTTCAAATTTAGTATATAAAATTTGGGAAGTTTTTGAATTTATGTGACCAAAAATTCCCTTCTGACCTATGATGACAAGTTTTAATCCTAACACTTGGTAATTATAGCAAACAATCTCTAAATAAGCACATATTTTATATTGGGTTCTATTAGGACCCTAGAACTAGCATATAAAATTTTATTTTTTTTCTGAATTGTTTTGGTCCAAATTCTCTTTTATTTATGTACTATTGTAGATTCGACAAAGAGACTTTTGAACCTTTTTTTTCTAATTTTTTTACTCTTTAGGCTACTGATATAGCTCTTTTTAGGTGCCTAAACAATAATCAACAAATATAACTCCAATAATAAAATAAACCCTAAAAAATGTCTAATGGGTTAGAAAAAATCTAAATTAAAAATAATTATTCAAAAATAAATAAATAAATAAATAAAATAGGATAATAAAAATAAAGTCTTCATGCCAAATTTCCTCCATATAGCCCGAATCTCTAATTTTCATACATTTGTGGTAAATGTCAGTTTTGACTTCAAATAAGTCTTCCTCTGTCGTTTGGATGAATTACTTAGCCTGCCATATATGGTTGAAGATATTTCTAGTTTCCAACCCAACTTGAATCACAAAAAAATTCCACATGTAGCTCCAGATATGTCATAAACAGTACACAAAGGTATAGTTTGTCAAATTTAACAAGATTTATGTGGTAACTTCAACCCTCTAAAATAATATGTTATTGAATTACATTTAACCAGAACATTAACCACAATATATTTCCATATGTATATTATCTCCCTGTAAACTTTTAGCTTGATCTGATGTACGGTTTAATAGATATGTCAAATCTCGCAAAACTAGTCGGTAAACATTTTAAGGCTTCGAACTTGACTTGGTTCACATCAAAAAATCAATATGCAAATCTAGTAAACCACAAACATGAACCTTTTAAAAAAATTGTTCAAGCCTACCGTCTCGAACAGAGATCGATGATATGAGTAGTCTGCCATTTCAGGCGAACATTAATGATATGAGCAGTCTATATCATCTTGGATGAAGAGCAATAGATTAATACAGTATTATAGTTAGACGTTTGAAATGTAATTATGGATACTAAGGATGAGTATATGGTCCTTGGTGAGAATGTGAATATAATTAAATTGGAAATTGGTGGAATTATAAGAAGGCTTGAATTTAAAAGCTATATTGCATATGTTTATTTTAAAGAACTATTGGTTATGTCTTTTAATGATTGTATTTGGATTATGAAATTGAATAATATTATGCAAATCATGCAGGTAGGCTAGAGAAAAAAAAATTATGTGAGAATTTAATGGAATGCAATGGTGGAAATTATAATACGAAAAACTAAATAGACCATAACGATGGAATATGGTGCGTGAGAAAATTGAATGGATTGAAATGACGAAATATGATGTGTGAAAAATTAAATGGATTGCAACGACAATATTTTATTATGTGATATTTGAATGGGTCATAACAATGGAATTTAACTTATGATATCTGAATTGTTTGTAATAGAAAAATTTATTATATGTTATTTGAATACGTGGTAAATGGACCAAAGATAATGAATGAAAAATATGTAGATGAGCCATAAGAGAGCTAATTGAAATTATAAAGGATATATATATATATATATATATATATATATATATATATGGCCTCATGAATAATTGAGTATGAAAAATATATAAATGTGCCATAAATGTGCATAACAGATAATGGAATACAAAACTATATAGATGAGTCATAAAATGAAATAATGAAATTTGAGGATGAAAATTCGACAAATGAGATATGAATGAGCATGAGTAATAAAGAGAAAATAAAATTCTAAATAAATTTGGGCCACGAACTAAGGGTGTTTTGATGATTGCTCGAAAAAGGTAGGAATTCAATGTGTTGTTAGATGGAATTAATAGTATAATAGTGTAAATTAAATACGATCATGAAACAAAATACGGTATGGATTAATTGTGTTTGTGAGATGAAACCATTGTATGAATTTAAATATGTTCAAGGAAACAAATGGTGGTATGAGTCAGATACGTTATGAACAAGAGAGGTACTACGATGTAACTATGATAGTTAACGCATATGATGATGGATAAAGAGTTTTTTGAAGTGATTGAAAAAGGTATTAAATTAGGAACTATAATAAATTGATATAATCATATAAAGATTAAAGGATAATGGCATTGCTTATATAATTACCAAATGATAGTAAATATGATAATATTGATGTTTATTAAGATTTCATGATTACATGTCTTCTATTAAAGAATTCATAATTTCAAAACATACTACCAAGCTACTTTGTCTTTCATATTGGTTAGGTCTTTGTATCATCCAATGAATGTTTTGTAAATACTTTTAATAATATGTAAAATTAATTAATTAGCGTATTATGGAACTTATGAATAAAAATTATTAAATGGTGACCTTGTGATTCTTATGGTGTAAAAAGAAAAGAAAAATTCTATTTTTCTCGAACACAACAATTGAAAGGGAAATTTACATAGAAAGTTTTGGGCGTTACAGTTGACCTGGGTTCACAGGAGTTAGGTGGGTTGACTCAGGTTAACCTCATATTTTTTATTTTATAAACATATAAAAATAATATTATTTTGATATTTTTAAAAAGGTCAACAAGTTTTGACTAAGCTTTTCAAGGGTTAATTAGGTTGCGCATCCACCTAATTTTTTGACCGGATCATTCTATATCAATTCTCCCTCTATTTTTGTTGAAATCTAGCCTAGTCTAGACCCTAGATCATTCGGGTCATGAGTCAAACTGCCAGGTCTAGTTTTAAAATAATGATATGTCTAGTTATCTCGATCCTATTACCTGGGTCATATGTTTAGTGGGTTAACCAAAGTTGGTTTGTCCTTTATTACTTATGTTGTGTGTGTGTGTGTATATATATATATATCACACAACCTCGAGTTTCCTCGAGCCAAGCTTTGTTGTCTTCTTTTTATTCAATTACATGCTTCCAAATGTTTTTTTTCCTAGGTTACTGTGGTTATTTAAAAAAAAATTATATGTTCACTAGTGTTGCCAATTTTTTTTAATATTTTTATTAAAATAAAATTGACTTATTTAACTTGGTTGGGGGTATGATTTAGTATTTATTCTTTTGAATTTTTTTTTCCTTTTGTTATTTTTTCACAATTTAACCCTCTGATCAAAGAATTGTTTTTTCCCTTTAATATATTTCTAATTTTGATTTTTACCTTTATTTTTTTAATTGATATTTTTCATTTTAGATCTTTTCATGTAATTGATTTGTTTAGGATTGGACTTCTTGGTTTTCCATTTTTGGTGTAATGACAAGTGTCACGAGCTATAAAAGTTATATATATCACATAGTTTTCAAACTCGACCTGAGGGTTGGCTGAGGGCAAGTCCTAGGCCATGGGTTATGTGGGTTAATTTGAGTCAACCCAAGTCAGGTGGTTGACCCAAGTTCACCAAGGTCAACTTAATTTCTTAATTTTTTTAAAATGTAAAAGTGATATCATTTTGGAAAAAAAAAAGAGAGAGAGATCAACGAGTTTTGATTAGGTTTTTCTAGGGCTTATTGGATTGCAAGTCCTCCTAATTTTTTAACTGCATCATACCAAATCAATTTCTCTTTTTTTTTTATGAAACCTTTCCTGACCTAGACATAGATCACCCAGGTCGCGAGTCAAAATACTAGGTTCTATAGGTTCACCCGATTATATATTTATCACGCAACATCGGGCTTACTTAAGTTGGGTTTTTTTTGTCTTTTTTATCCAATTATATAAGCACCTAGAAGTTGAGAATTTATAATAACTTGTAAATAAAAGAGAAATTGTTAAATGAATAAAATAGAAAGAAAGAAAGACATGAAAAAGTTTTAGTGTAAACCCCAGATGAAACTAATAACATTACCGTGAGATGGTAATAAACTTACAAAGTTGCTTTTATCTGTTCCAGGCATGTATGAAATGAAAGAATTGGAGAACTCACCTGATAATCGGACCTTTGCTTTAATTAGCCAGCGAATATATTCAGTAATTCCATGGTTCATTAACAATATCAATTTTTCACACCAAGCATGGTAAATTTTTGTAATTGCATTCTGAGGCAGAGCGGGAAAATACTTTTTCAATTTTTCAAGAGTGGTGTCCAATTTTTTTTTAGATGAGAAGTGGAAAAGAGATGTAAAGAAGGGAGAAAGAGTAAAGAATTGCACAAATATATATACAGATATCAGTTATCATGAGAAACTGAAAAAACCGACTTAAGAGTCACGGAGTACCGTTATCCGCCATTTGACCGGGGTGAGAGAAACTAGTAAAACAAAGGTCACACCAAAAAGAAACACAAAAATAATGTGAGAAAAAGAATCAATCTTGTTGGAATTAACTCATTTTTCTCATTTGTTATCATAGTGACTCCAGACTTCTTGAATACAACTTGGGTAGGACTTACCCATTTGCTGTCAGAAATAGGATAAATGATTCCACTATCTAGAAGCTTAATGACTTCATTCCTCACTACTTCTTTCATATTAGGATTAAGCCTTCGTTGCATTTCTCTAGATGGTTTAGCATTTTCCTCTAAATAAATCTTGTGTGTGCAAATTAAAAGACTAATTCCTTTTATGTCAGCTATGGTCCATCCTAATGCATTTTTGTGCATTTTCAGAGTTTGTAATAACTTACCTTCTTGATGTGCATTAAGTTTGGAAGAGATTATTACTAGAAAAGTTTCATTTTCTCCCAAAAATGAGTATTTGAGATTGAATGGTAATGGCTTCAAATCAGGTTTTGGTGGTTGAACACTTGAAGGTATAGACTCAATTGATCGTGGTGACAATTCTTCAATTTATGGTCTCCAATTACTTGCCTTTGATTCTTCCTGAAAATAAACCATTTGCAAATTCTCAGATTCATTAAACTCAATTTCAATGGAAATAGTTTCAAATTGATCATGAACTAATTTTTCAGTAAAATCCATTTCCTGTAAATCATTATTTTCTACAAGTTGCTTGCAAATGTTGAAAATATTCATCTCCAATGTCATGTTTCCAAATGATAACTTCATCAGTCCATTCCTATAATTAATCAATGCATTAGAAAAGGAAGAAGAAAACAAAAGAAAAGGAAAAAAAAACAAAAGTTAGATATAAGAAAAGTGAAAAGTGAAAATAAAATAAATAGTATAATTTATACAAGAATTTACCTCCCCAGCAACGGCGCCAAAAACATGACACAATCAAAGAGTTGATGTCTTATCCCAAGTGCAGGAGTGTTGATGTGCATCATGGGAATTATAATCCATCTTGTAAAGCTAAAACTAATATGCAAGAGGATTCAGATGGTCAAATGACAAGAGTGAGAGCGAAACAACTACAAAAGACCTTGACGAGTCAAATTAGAATGATTGAAGCTGCGTCGGAGTTAAAAATTAGCAATCAGTTTGAAATTGGTTCAAGGATGTTTATTTGCCTACAATTGGAACTTGGAGATGGGAAAAGCCCTTAATGGTTCTTTTGATGCTAGGCTACTTGAATTTGGGTTGATATGCAAATAAGTGAAGGAATTGGTGCTGTTTATGGTCAGAACAACAAATGAATTTGAACCTGAATTTGAAGTCATCCATTGCATGTGAAAACAAGACTAATCTAGGTGGATTTCAAGTTCAGAACATGTTCTTTCTAGATTGTCCAACCATGATTGCATTGGACTTTTGTGTAAGAAGATATGGTTGTTTTAAATTTGGTCTGTTTATGTTACAAAGGT
>Ga0325405_1000710_pt1 | contig 32517 bp, 22 predicted proteins | sample PopdelMetagenome_21_FD_205663 | JGI IMG/M metagenome (GOLD analysis project Ga0325405, IMG submission 205663) | Populus deltoides microbial communities from Bellville, Georgia, United States - Xylem-Control-R2 | ecosystem: Host-associated > Plants > Phyllosphere > Stem > Wood/Secondary xylem... | reverse complement strand
CAGCAGCTTTAATGTTTTTGATAATTTAATTTATTTTTCTAATTTTATTTTTTTTGCAAGTTTCTGTCTTTGTTGGGATTGCAATCCAAATAAAAGTTGGTCAAAATTAAATTTTTTTATATTTTTATATTATTTTGACATACTGATATTAAAATAATTTTTTAAAAAAATATATATTATTTTAATATATTTTAAATTAAAAATACTTTAAAAACCAAACGATAATCACAACTTTTGTACAAGAAAAGTGAATTTGGCATGAAGTTTCTCACGGAAGAGAGGATGCTTAAATTGGGCTAAGAGGCCCAAACAGATTTGGGATGGACTATGCATTTCAATTGACAATCGACAGGCCCAGAAAGTAGCATTATGGAAGATCAAGCCCAATTCCACACTTGCCACTGCAAATAACACCAGCTAGTCCAGCCTTTGTGATGATACAAAGTATAAATACGTCATCAAGGGAATGAAGGGTGCGGCTGCGAATGTCCTTGAACGTATTTAATCAAGTCGTATATTTTCTTTTATTAAAGTTTATTATAAATATTTAGAAATATTATCATATGAAATATTTTAATGTAATATTATTAATTTTTATTTAAATATTTTTATTTTATTTTTTTAACACATTTTAAAGTATAATAAATACATTCAAATAATACTTAACAGATATTTTAAAATAATACATTAATTTTTTTTGTAAATTAATTAATTAAAAAATAAGTTCTAACTATTAAATAAATTTCAAAACAAAATATATTTTTTTAATTTTATCATAAATGATATTTTTAGATTAGTTTATGTATAAACCAAGAGTAAATCTCTTGTGTTTCAAATGGCATTTCATTAAATTTTAATTTATTTATTTTTTGTTAAAAAATAATTTTTTATGTTTTTTTTTATATGTGTTAATATAAAAACTTATTTTAAAAAAATAAAAAAAATAATATTTTAATATATTTTCGAGTTAAAAATATTATATGATGTATAAAAATAAATTTAGTAAATTATTTTAATTGATAGCAAATAGTGTTATTGAATTTATTTTAAAAAATTATTTTCATAATTTATCAACTAAACTCTTAACTCAGCTCAGATGATGTTTTAAATTAAAGTAGATAGAAGTTAATTTAATATTATCTAATTACCTAAAGAGATAAACTTGGTGACACAATCAATCCAATAAAAACCTAATTTTCTTTATTTTTTTCAAAATCACATTATTTCTATCCAGTTACTCAACGCATAACCTGGACTTTCGACGGAGTCATGCAATGTGTGGAATTTAAACACGAACGTGGACACCAAAATCTCTAGCTAAACCATGAATTTCAAGATTACGTACGCAACGAAGACAAAGACATTTTTGTTTTAACTCTCCTCTCCTATCCTGTCCTCGCCTACCAGTCTTTACCTGACATCATCGTTGAGAATCTAGAGAGAGAAAGATGTCGTGCTTGTTGACGTGCTTCTCATCTTGCTGTGCATCTCTGACATGTGGCCTCTGCGCTTCAGTGGCTTCTGGGATCTCTAATAGATCCGCAAGGCTTGCTTACTGTGGTCTCTTCGGTGCTTCTTTGATTCTTTCTTGGATTCTCAGAGAAGTTGCTGCTCCTCTTTTGGAGAAAATCCCTTGTTAGTCCAATTTTTCACTGCCCTCTTCATTTTATCTCTCAATTTTTCAGTTTTGTGTGACAAAGTTTGATTCTTTTAGCTATTAATGATTCTGGAATTACATTATTACAGAATTTGCGAAGTCAATTGATAATTTCTTTCTTTTATTTTTTTTGTGTTTTCCAATAGTTTTGATGATTGTTCAAGATGCAAGAGGGTTTTCTTTATTTAGTAGTTTCTTGGTAGTTGGGGGAGTATTCAAAAATGGGTCGTCAAAGTTTATGGATTTCTATGCAGTCATGTTCTTCTGAAAAAAATGGATGATTATAGTCTGTGATGTGCTCATTGTCCTTCACATTAATTTGCAAAAATCTTTTGATCTACCCTGTACAAGTTGATTGTGCTTGGACTTCCTTCAAAATTGACAAAGGTTTGTTTTGTTTTATATTAAGAAAATTTGGCAATTTTCGAGGCTCTAACCCAAGAACTCTTGAGAGGAGGACACTAATGCCAGTTGAGCGACAAGCTGATTGGCATCTTTCGATTGCTGGGTTGTCTGTTGGTGGTGAACTGAGGAAATATGGATCTTTTGAAGCAGATGTAGTTTTAATTGCCAAGCTAAATTGATGTAGTTGGGGTTCACATCTGCGAACTTGGGCAGCCCCTTTCGCTCATTAAAATTTCTGTGTTCTTTCTTTGTTTGTTACTGTATTTAGCTTCCGCCTGCATCATAAATACTTGTGTGAATATGTATTTTGATAACCTTTGGCAGTTGGTAGTGGAGATTTTTTAAACATTCACCGAATCTATTCTGATGTATGTATCTAGGGATAAAGTCTTCCGGTACTCATCCAAAGGAATGGTATCAAATACAAGCGGTGCTTCGAGTAAGCATGGGGAATTTCTTGTTTTTTGCAATACTTGCTCTAATAATGATTGGTGTGAAGGATCAAAATGATAGACGTGATTCATGGCACCATGGTGGTTGGATAGCAAAGATGGTCATTTGGCTTTTGCTTGTTGTGCTCATGTTTTTCCTTCCTGATTCTGTCATCTCAGTCTATGGTCAGTTTTACTCTCATGGTTGGAATATCAATTTAAATCAATTCTCATATCTCTGGTTGTCAATCCAATACAAGAATTGAGCGAGAAATTATATAGATAAGGACCGACTTTCTGGTTGGAATTTTAATTATTTTTCCATGCTTGGAACAAGCTTGTTCTATTGTGAAGTTACATTGGGCAGACGGTTTGGGATTTAAGGACCCATTATTTTATAGGTTTATTTTAGGCCTCATTGATAGGTCAGATCTGATCGGATTTGCGTAAGACTAAGGAAAATTGGTGGTGCTTGGATTGATAAATTGCACTCAATGGCTCTTAAAAGAACTTCTATAGAAAGGACATTTTCTGATCGGCATTTTAATCATTGTTCCTTTCTTGTAATGAGCTTGTTCCATTGTGAAGAACTTTAACTTACATTGGACAGATATTGGGGTTTGTTGGTCCATCATCTTACAGGTTCATGTAGGACTTGCTAACAGGTCAAATCTGATCAGCTATGCATGAGACCAAGGATTTTTTTTCTTGGAACCTTAGATAATCTTTTGTCCTAATTTGTGTTCCTATGATGATGATGAAGATACCTTTAGGCCTGTGGCAGTGCCATTTCTTGACTTGGATTCATGAACTGTTACATGTATTTGATCTTTTCCTCCTATTTGATTCCAAAATTCATACTTGATGAACGCAAACAAAATATTCCTGCAGGAATTTTATCCAAATTCGGGGCAGGGTTATTCTTATTGGTTCAAGTGATTATTTTGCTGGACTTTACCCATACATGGAATGATGCATGGGTTGAGAAAGACGAACAGAAATGGTCTGCCCAGATTCCTATATCTCTTAATTTTCCATTTGACTGCTTTTGATGGATCTGTTAAGTTGCCATTGCATGTTTTCAGGTATATTGCTTTACTTTCTGTATCAGTTGGATGCTACCTAGCAGCATTTACATTCTCCGGCATTCTCTTTATGTGGTTCAATCCATCTGGACATGACTGTGGCCTCAATGTTTTCTTCATTGTCATGACCATGATTCTCGCATTTGCTTTTGCTGTGATAGCATTACATCCTGCGGTAAGGATAAGATTGTGTTTTTTAATTACGCAAGTGAACATGTGTGTTTTTTATTATTCATTAATGGCAGTCAAAATATCTAATATTCAAAAGTAGCTCAATCTGATTAGATATAACCATCTGATTGCATAATTATATGGTGTATTGTATGTTATGTTGATTCTTAAAGCATTGATTGTTTTATTACTGAAGCCATAGAATCATGAAAGATAATGTACTTAAAGAGACATATTAGAGAAAGCTCGATCATCCATTTGCAATTCTATTACTAACAAGGCATTATTTTAGTTATACCAATAATTGCTGTTTGCCAAGTTGACCCAAATTTCCTTAACGTGAAACTCTGAGTCCTATGTTTTCAGCTAGACAGTCACAATTTGTTATAGCATTTGGTTCTGCCAAAAGGCATGCGATTTAAGTGTCTTCGCACAAGTCTTCTTAAAAATTTTACTTGTCCAAGATAGGAATCTTGTGCACTCACTGAGGAAGTAACAGAACCTCAAATTTTAAAACCAGAGAAGTTTTTGTTACTTATAGTGAATATGATCACGAGTGGAAACTACAAACAGGTGAATGGCAGCCTCTTGCCTGCTTCGGTGATTTCAATTTATTGTGCATATGTTTGCTACACGGGTCTCTCCAGCGAACCCCATGACTATGCATGCAATGGTCTGCACAACAAATCAAAAGCAGTCTCCACAAGTACGCTTGTCCTTGGGATGTTCACGACAGTTCTCTCAGTTCTATATTCTGCTGTTCGTGCTGGGTCTTCAACAACATTTCTGTCACCGCCATCCTCTCCCAAGGCATCAGGTGATATTTATAGCTGGAAAAGAAAATAGTAATTTCTTAGGAGGAAGTCTTTTTGCATACTTATTGTTTCTGTACATTGCTGAATCTTATTCTGTTTTGTAGCTGGAAAGAAACCGCTCCTAGAAGCAGAAGAATTGGAAGAAGGGAAAGAAAAGAAGAAAGAAGCAGAAGGCCAGCCTGTCAGTTATTCTTATACCTTCTTCCACCTGATATTTGCACTGGCTAGCATGTATTCAGCTATGCTTCTTTCTGGATGGACTGACATATCTGAGTCCTCTAGCCTAATAGATGTTGGCTGGACTTCAGTTTGGGTCCGCATCTGCACAGAATGGATAACTGGTTTGCTCTACACATGGACCCTTCTTGCTCCATTGTTTTTCCCCGACCGCGAGTTCTTTTAGGTATCATGATGTGTTGATAGTAAGTTTGGTGGACAGTCCTAGAACACTGTTAGCAGTGAGTTGTTTGCTGGTTTATAAAGCTGGTTGTATTTTTCTTTATCATCTGAATGTGCTTCGTTTAATGCTGTAACAGCCTCTATTTAAGCTGACTTTCAATGCAAAAGAAGAAACGAAGAGGATGTCTGTATAGAGTGGAAATTGATGAATTTATTGTTACTTCACTTGGAGACTTTCAACCGTGTGTTTCATCGAATTTCCGTTTACTTCCTCCGTTGTGCATTACTTAACATGGAAACTCCCCTATGGATTCAGCAGCACAAGCTCCAACCTGGAGATCTTGATCATCAGTTGAAAGAAACTGAAACGTCTGTCAAACCTGCAAAAATATCTTCCAGGACTACCACCACTTAAAAATCCCTTTGGATTCATGTTACTCGAAGCTTTGAACCAAGAATAATTTGGATCATTAAGACCACTAGAATCAACACAAGGCTTAAGAACTGCATGTGTATACTTTGTTTGATGATGTCTGTTTTCGATGTTCTTTGTCAAGTATGTCATAATGATACGAGAAGATTCAGCTTAAAGAAAACAAGGGAGGTAAAAGCGGTTACAAACAAATTAGAATTCTGTTACAACCACACGTATCGTTTTATTTACATGCATTACTCACGTCTCTTTTTTAATACGCACCGTTTCAATAATGTAAACAAAATACACGAGAATTTAACTCATTTTCATAATGCCTATATTAAAAGGCAGTTGTAACAAGCAACATACATGTGAAATAGCAAGAATATAATTCTGTTTTCTTCTCTCAGTTCTCAATTCTTCCCTTAGCTTCTCATTCTGTTGAATTCTCTTCACCTCTCGTTTCACACCTTCATCAAGTGGTATCAGAGCAGTTCTCTTCGGACCCTGAACAATGACTCATGAAACTAGGTCTCAAGATATTAAGAAATTGGAAGGGGCAATAGCAACAGCTAACAAGGAGCAAGGTCTGTGGAATGACAAGATGGCAAGACTGCTAGAACAACAAGGACAACAACAGCTGTCTAGCGATGCACGCCTCGTGAGGTTGGAGGAGCTCATTTCAGGTATTTCACTTCAGCAGAATACCTTACTATAGAAATTACAGTTACCTACAGGAGAGACCAACTCCAACCAGGAGTATCACCGCAGCAGCCAAGAAGAAGTGTTATACAAGAATGACTGGCAGCAGAGTGGGCATTACAAGTTCCATAAACCCAGGCGAGATTTTCCATCATTTAAAGGGGAAGACGTACATAAATGGTTGTACAACTGTAACCAGTTTTTTGAAATGGAAGAAGTTCCTGAAGCAGAGAAGCTTAAATTGGCCTCATATTACTTGGCTGGTATAACCCTATATTGGCACCAAAATTTCATGCGAAGCAAGGGTGGCCAGCTAGTAACCTGGAAGGAATATGTGGAAGGCTTATGCGGCAGGTTTGGTGGCTATAAAGAACCTTTGGAAAAGTTAAAAGATCTGAAGCAAGAAGGCGATTTGGAGACTTACATCAGGAATTTCGATATCTTGTGGAATAGAGCCGAGATTGATGAAAGGTACACTTTGATTTTCTTCCTTGGTGGACTTGAGACAGAAATCAAGAACTTAGTAAAAATGTTTGAACCAAAATCCCTTAATCAAACCTATAATTTGTCCCGTTTACAAGAAAACACAAACCTCTATAAAAGTTCCCACAAACAACCAAGCAAACAACCAACCTTACCTTTTGGCAACAATCAGGCTTCCAACCAGCAACAATCTTCCTACAAACCTAATAAACTCCTTGAATCAAATCCCCAACACTCTACTCTACCAGGGTTACTACCTACCCCTCAAACACATAATGGAATCCAGCCAATGAGAAGGCCTACCCGAACTGTTCGGAGCACCGAAATGGAAGAAAGAAGAGCGAAGGGCTTATGTTTTTGGTGTGATGACAAGTTTACACCAGGGCACAAATACAGGACACGAAAGCTTTATTCCATATGCTTAGTGGGAGATGATGAAGGTGATGCAGACAATATGGTAGAATCAGGGCAGGAATCAGGAGTGTTGATAGACACAAACCCCCATATTTCCATGAATGCATTAGAAGGGGTTGCAGGATGCTACACCCTCAAGGTGACAGGTAGTGTAGACAAACTACCAATCTTTATATTGATAGACTCGGGTAGCACTCATAATTTCATGAATACTTGGGTTGTTAGCCAACTCCAGTATGTTCTAAACCCCATCAACCCAGTAACTGTCAAGGCTGCCAATGGGGGAAAATGTTATGTTCTTCTATTTGCAAAAATTTTAGATGGAAGATGCAAGGAATACATTGTGAGGCTGATGTATTTGTCATGGAATTGGAGGCCTGTGACATGGTCCTAGGGGTCCAGTGGTTAGCCACCCTAGGAGACATTGTGTGCAATTACAAAAACATGTGGATGAGTTTTGAATGGCAGGGGCAACGAACCACCTTAAGGGGAGAAGAACTAGTGAAATTACAATCGGTTCAATTCGGTCAGATGAGTGGTCTGCTGAGCAACAGGACTAGCATTGCAGGTATCAATCTCTGCAGCTTGAGGATGATTCAGGACACACCTGATACTGCAACGTCCACCATTGCAAAGAATCTCAACAAAGAGGAAAAGGCAGCCCTACAACAACTACTTCACCTCTATCAGGATGTCTTCATTCCTATGACTGGATTACCACCTAGTCGGTCTCATGACCATACCATTCCCATAAAGGAAGGAGCCCAACCTATTAACCTTCGTCCTTACAGGTATTCTAGCTTACAAAAGGATACAGTGGAAGGACTAATCTCTGAAATGTTGGAAGCAGGAACAGTCCAACCAAGCCATAGCCCATTTGCGTCACCGGTTGTATTGGTTAAGAAAAAGGATATTTCCTGGCGTTTGTGTATTGACTATAGGGCTCTTAACAGACTGACTATCAAAAACAAATTTCCCATTCCCCTGATTGAAGAGCTGCTAGAAGAGCTGACAGGAACATCAGTCTTCTCCAAGATTGACCTACGTTCGGGTTACCATCAGATTCGAATGAACTCTGGAGACATCCACAAAACAGCTTTCAGAACACACAATGGCCACTACGAATTCTTAGTGATGCCTTTCGGTCTTACTAATGCGTCGGCTACCTTTCAAAGCTTGATGAATGAGGTGTTTCGAGCTTATTTAAGGAAGTTTGTTCTTGTGTTTTTTGACGATATTTTGATTTACAGTCAATCCTACAAGTAGCATCAAGCATATTTGCAGGCTGTTTTTGAGCTGCTCAGATCACACCAATTGGTAGCCAAAGAGAGCAAGTGTGTTTTTTGTGATGATAGGGTGGAATACCTAGGCCATATTATATCTAAGGATAGAGTAGCGACTGATCCAGAAAAGCTACAGGCCATCAAGAATTGGCCACTGCCTCAAAGCATCAAACAACTGAGGGGATTCTTGGGGCTCACGGGGTACTATCGCAAGTTTATAAGAACCTATGGCATTATTTGTCGCCCTCTGACCAGGCTTCTAAAGAAGGATGCAGTGGGTTGGGGTACAATCCTAACACTACCCGATTTGAGCAAAATTTTTAGTGTGGAGACTGACGCTTCAGGGGCTAGTATTGAAGCAGTACTCATACGGGAAGGACATCCAATTGCATTTATTAGCAAGGCATTGGGACCAAGACAACAATCGTTATCTACATATGAGAGAGAAATGCTAGCTATCATAATGGCAGTACACAAGTGGAAGCAGTATTTGTGGGGCAGACCCTTCAAGATCAGAACCGATCATGTTAGCTTGAAATACTTACTAGATCAAAAATTATCTTTTCCCTCTCAGCATTTGTGACTTACAAAACTATTGGGGTTTGATTATGAAATTGAATTTCGTAGTGGAAGGGAGAATATTGCAGTTGATGCTCTTTCCAGGATAAGCAACAACGAACTCCATGCCCTCGCTCTATCAACAATAGAGGCTTCAGTACTGGAGAACATCAAACAGTTGTGGCAAGAAGATAACATGATTCAAGCTATCATCCAGGATCTAATAAGGGACCCAGCTACACACCCTCACTATAAAATGGAGCAACAACTACCTTTTCAGAAAAGGCAAACTGATGGTGGGACACAATCCAACTTTTCAGCATCAACTCATTTCCATGTATCATGATACTTCCTTATGAGGACATTCGGGTTCTACAGTCACTACCGCAAGGATTGCCAGCATGTTTTACTGGAGAAAACAGCAGAAACAGGTTAGGCAATATGTTAGAGAGTGCCCCACCTGTCAACGTTGCAAAACAGAAAACGTGGCTAGCCCTGGGTTGTTGCAACCCCTCCCAGTGCCAACAGCACCCTTCATAAATATCAGTATGGATTTCATAACAAACCTCCCGAAATCAGAAGGCAAGGAAGTTATCTTTGTAGTGGTGGATCGGTTCAACAATTATGCCCACTTTATGGCACTTTCACACCCTTATTCAGCCACCACAATGGCCAAAACCTTCATGGATTCAGTCTACAAATTGCATGGGATGCCAGTAACCATAATAAGTGACCGAGATACCATTTTCCTTAGTAAATTTTGGAAAGAGTTATTCACCTTACAAGGAGTTAATCTCCATTACTCCACCGCCTACCATCCCTAATCTGACAGCCAAACAGAAGTGGTCAACAGGTGCATAGAAGGCTACCTCAGGTGCATGACCGGCGACAATCCTTCACAATGGTGCAAATGGTTGGCTTTGTGTGAATGGTGGTATAATACAAACTTTCATACCGCCATAAAAACTACACCATACAACATATTATATGGTTTTACTCCACCCATACACATCCCTTATTTCCCAAAAGATTCACCTTTGGAAGCAGTCGATCACTACCTCACTACTAGGGAACAATTGTTGCAGACAGTCAAGCTCAACCTCACCAAAGCACAGAATCGAATGCGACAACTGGCTAACAAAAAGAGAAGTGACAAGGTCTTGGAGATAGGCGATTCAATCTATTTAAAATTACAAACTTACAAATAGAGATCCATATTTCACCCACACCATAAGCTAGCTGCCAAATACTATGGCCCATATACTATCATCAAAAAGATTGGGGAAGTCGCATACAAACTTAACCTTCCATCTTCATCCACTATCCATCCTGTTTTTCATGTATCTCTCTTGAAAAGAATCAGGGGTAATCGCATGGTACACCACAGTTTACCTGACAGCCCAAACGAGCCTCTACTACAGCCTCAAGTAATCATGGATCGAAGGATGATCAAAAGGGGGACACAAGCTGCTACACAGGTTTTAATCCATTGGAAAGGGCTATCGCCCGCAGAAGCAACATGGGAGTTCATCGACAAAGTTCAGTTAAGGTTTCCAACTTTCAACCTTAAGGACAAGTTGATTTTGAAGGACGGAGACTTGATACGAGAAGATTCAGTTTAAAGAAAACAAGGGAGGGAAAAGTGGTTACAAACAAATTAGAATTCTATTACAACCACACGCACCGTTTTATTTACATGCATTACTCACTCCTCTCTTTTAATACACACTGTTTCAATAATGTAAACAGAATACATGAGAATTTAACTCATTTTTATAATGCCTATATTAAGAGGCAATTGTAACAAGCAACATACACGTGAAATATCAAGAATATAATTATGTTCTCTTCTCTTAGTTCCCAACTCTTCCCTTAGCTCCTCATTTTGTTGAATTCTCTTCACCCCCCGTTTTACACCTTCATCATATAATATGAAACCTTATTTAGTTACATTTAAAGTTTGAAATTTACTAAGTGATTATTCCTCTCTAATTTCACTTCCAAGTATGACAGATTCCTCGAATGTTTATGGATGGAGAAATTCTTATTAGCATTCCCTGCCAATCATGTGATTGATCTTCTTGTAGGCCATTTTAGTTTTAAAGAAACTACTTATCTTTCTTTGTTTTCTTTTCAAGAAATAACAACGGTCATCTTTCTTGAACAGCTTCACGGGAGTCGAATGTCGGAGGATTTTTATCACATCAAACGACTGTCAGGTTCTACGGGGAGTACGTGTTGGAAAGACATGGACATCAATGACAAGTGTCGACCTATGTTGCTCCTGATTAGTTTATTGTTGCATCCATGGTCGTTTTGTCTTGTTCCTGTTGAATGTGATTCATTCATGTGTCAGAGGTGATATTTCAATTTGTTGCGGGGTTGATTTTTAAAATATTTTTTATTTTAAAATATATTTTTTAAATTAGCATATTAAAACAATTTTAAAAAATAATTTTTTAAATAAAAAATAGGTTAAACTACCTGGTGTGATTTATATGAGGAAATTTTCTAATCTTATGCTTTAAATTTCTAAGATATGAACAATTCAAGTGATGAATGTTTCTTTAAGACAAATTTATTACTCAAACTGGTTGGACAAAATCCTTTATGGATCAGATTCGAAGAAGGATGATGGTTATAGATATTTTAATAACTAAAAGCTTGTTCGGAAATTCCGTTTAAATCATATTTTTTTAAAAAAATAAAAAATTTAAATTGTTTTAATGTGTTAATATTAAAAATAATTTTTTAAAAATAAAAAAAATATTATTTTTATTTATTTTAAATAAAAATACTTCAAACTAAAATTATTATCATATTCTTAAACACAATCTTCACCCAAAAAAAATAAAAAATTTCCCTTTCTCATTGCCAATTCCATTCCATGCTTTCCATGGAAGTTACTCCACATGGATGGGACATTAGGCTTCATAAAGCTAAAATGCTAAAAACGCCTTTTATCATATTTTTTGCATCATAGCCAAGTAAAATCGGACCGAGGGAAGATTTTTTTTTTTTTTTTCCAATTCGATATGGAGTAGATTAATAAAATTAAAATTAAAGGCTTTGTAATTATAAAATTAAATTCATGCATATACTGAATTTTAATATAACTCTATATAAAAAAACATGTCACTATATATACACACACACACACACATAATCAGACCCCGAGTTTCCCATAAAATGGGGTCATGTTTCCTATCAGCAATTGTCAGCAATTACTCTGTTGAAGAAACGAATAATTCCTTTTGTTTTTCTTCAAAAAAAAAAATTCAAAAAAAAAATGACATGAAATTTTTTTTTAAAAAAAAGCCAATGTCCTTAATTCTCCCATTCTCATTCCCCGTACGTGCTTCCCACTGCCCAAGCTGACACATTCCCTCCCCAACCTGTTATCCCCCTCGTCATTCCCATTCTCTATCTATTGTGAATAACACATACATGCATGCATGCATGCATGCATGCATAGATACACACACAAACACACTCTTCTAACGATCAGTAGTGTTGCAGGAGAGTCGCCTTGTGCGAATGTGTAATGGCCTGGCAGTACGGGCGCGTGCAGATACTTACCAGTTGTCTTCTAGTAGAAAAAGAAAATGGAAAAGTGAATAGAGCTCCACTTAAAAATGGTCCTAGAAAGTGAGGTTTTTTTAAAACAATTGTTCTCGTGTGTTTTTTAATTAATTTTATAAATTTTAAAATTAATAATTATATAAATCTTTAATAATTTTAAGTTTTATAAAACTCAAACTGATAACTCATAAAAAACAAACCTAAAACTTAACCAGTTAAACCACACTACTCAGGATTAAATAAGCTAATTTTTTATTTAATGCATGGGTGCTACACCTGATTTACATTATGTTTGGGTTGCTAGTGAAAATTATTTTTTAAAATGATTTTTTATTGAGAATATATTAAAATAATATTTTTTATTTTTAAAAAATTATTTTTAACATCATTAAATGACAACAATAAAAAATAAAAACTTAATTTAAAATAAAATAAAAATTTTATTTTTTCAAAAAATATTGTACAACTACTACACCAAACACTCCTTTAAAAACTCATAAAGGAGCAGGAGTTACTGGTCCTTCCTATCAATTCATGAGTTACTACATCGACTTGCATGTTATTGCATCAACTCATATGTCATTGAGTTAATCAATTTTCTTAAAACAATAATATTTTAGTTTTAAAAAAAATCTTAGTATTAACCTAATTAATTTTGAATTGAGTTAGGTTAATCTAATCACTAAAATCCCATTAGAATTAATTGAGTTTCAAAAAGATAATATATTTTTTTAGTTCAATTTAAAACTAACTTCAAGTCAAGTTTAAGTTACAAATTTTCTAAATCAACATGCTAAATCAGAATAAATTTAACATATATGGATTAATATATAAATTTGGTAGAGGTTATTTTTTATTATCAAATAAAAAAATAATCCAAAAATTATCTAGATGGATGTCACTTTTCTTTAGTTATGCAGGTAAGATTTTAAATTAGTATTAATTGTTTTTAAAGATAATAATAAAGAAAAGATCTTTTAATGCATGCTATCATATTAGTCCGTGCTTCGCTGCGGGTTAATAATAATTTTTTTAAATGTAAAAAAAAATTAAGAGAATATATAATATTTTAAACATCTTGGGTTTGGTGGTCATGCTAGACCGAAGTCTGAGCAGATGATAATTAAAATGTTGAGATTTGTATTTTTTATTTTTTTATAAAAAACAATTAAATTATTTTTGAAGTATTCTAAATAAAAATTCAAGTTCAGAAATTATTTATAAATAATAAATTATCATAAAAATCTAGTTTAACATTTTATATCTAAAAATTCAAATCATATCTTCCTATTAAAATAAATCATTTTTTATATTTATGAATTTGTTATTCCTTCAATATAAATTCTTTCATCTTCTTTTTTTCCTCTCTTTTTTAAGAATTTTATTTTTTATATATTTTTTAATTAAACTCAATGCAAAAAAATATTTATTTAATGGGTGGTCCTTTGTAATTTTTCACCAACGACAACATTATTTTATAACAATACTGGACAGTTTCATTATCCATAATGCACACAAAAGATGAAAGTTTATTTTTGAAGATTTGAAGTAAATCACTTAGAACTCAACATTTTTTTTTTATATTTTTTCATTTTCAAATATAATAAATTTATAAAATAAATTATACAAACAAAAAAGAATTTGCAGTTAAGTTCTATTGCATATAAATGAAAAATAATAATTGAACAATGCAGTGCTTGTTTTTGTAGTTCAATCATGCTTTTGAAAAAAATTAAAATTTTTAACCCAGGCACGGATTGTTAGACCCAAAGTTCTTAGGTCTTGAATGGTTTGTCATACTCATGGCGCTTGTGAGTCTAGTATTTTTGCTAGTTGCGGCAACCAAACCAGATCCAAGAAACTAAAGTAGTAGAGAAAAAGCAAAGAATGAGAAGAAAAGAAAAGTTAAAGAAATATCTTTTGAAAAGAAGAGAAATTGAAAATAAAACTACTATTACAATCCACAATAAATGATCTCTTGATCGATAATGATTTCTCCATGCTATTTAACTTTTGTTATAATTTTTAAAATCCATCAAGGTGAAAAGATCGACCTTTTTTTTTAAAAAAAAATCAAAAAAATATTATTTTAATTAAAAAAAATTAATGAATTAATAATCTGGTTTTAACTGCATCAAGCTCAAATCTATTAAAACACTAGATTAATTTAGGATTTTAACTGAATAAACTTTATTTTATTTTTAATTAATCTAAATCTCGAATCAGCCGGGTCTCCGGTTAATTCATCGGTCAATCCGGTTTTAAAACAAAGGCTCAATGTCGAAGAAAAAAACACACCAAAACACAAGGGTGTCCTAGTGTGTCCTAAAAATCCCAAATCCCTTGTTAACATGCACAATCTCTTCTTCTTCTTCTTCTTCACCATGCCCCCTTCTTCCTCCTTCACCCCAAAACCCCTCAAATCCTCTGCTGCCTCTTCGTCTTCTTCAAACACTGGAAACACTAACTCCAATCCAAACCCAAGCACCCTCCCCTGCAAACACTCGCCATCAGCAACTCTTGACCTTCTCATCCTAATTCTAGTCCTTTTCTCTGGCACTTTCCTCTTAACTTCTTACTTCTCTTACATCTTCAACTCCCTTTCTCTCCTCCTCTCCAACACCTCTCTTTCCCTCCACTTCCCCCCTTTCCCTTACATTTGTGGGTTCTTCGCTCTTTTCATCCTCTCCGTCCTTTTCATTGAGTTCTGCTGCGGACCCAGATCTCGAAAGTGTGACAAACCTGGCTGCAAAGGCTTGAAGAAAGCGATTGAGTTTGATTTGCAATTGCAGACTGAAGATTGTGCTAAATCCACTGCTGGTGATGACGTTGATAAGTTGCCTTGGAAAGGGGGGACTGAATCCAATCCTGATTATGAGTGTTTGAGAGCTGAATTGAGGAAGATGGCTCCGCCTAATGGGAGGGCTATTTTACTTTTCCGTGCTAAGTGTGGATGCCCTGTTGCTAAGTTGGAAGGTTGGGGGCCTAAACGTGGTCGCCGGCATAAAAAGTGAGTTTTTTTTCACCGATCTTTTTTGGGGCTTTTTATTGATCCGGTTCGTGTTCTTGTTTTTATTAGATCAAAGATCATGTTCTTTGCTATTTTTTTATGTGAATTTATAGTATAGTTATGTGTGAAAATTTGGTATGGGATGGGACCAAATTTTGTGTCTGATGATCACTGGATGTTGTTTTGTGGGTACTTTTGGTAGTTACATTCGACGTGCTTCGGTCAAATGTTTTGATGCTTTTTTTAGAATGTCCATGTCGGTAGAATTATGTGGTAGTTCAAAGTTTACAATGAACGCAAATGGTGTTAATTATATGTCTGATTGAATCTAGTCGACGCTGTTATGGTACATGTTCTACTCTGTGAAAAGTATTTTATTTAGGGTTGAGGTAATGATTATCTGTATATGTTCGATCTAGGAATTGCATTATACTTATAGAGTTCCGATTGCCTTTTGTCTTTATCCTCGGGAAATAAATGGATTACTTGAACACATTCTCGGTTGGGAATAGGTACTTTTAGCTGTTATCTGCTTCACTTTGTTTTCCATTTCCATAATGTGGTCTTTTGTTGAAGAGTCATGTGCCAAACCATTCTCTAGCGCATTTGGATTTGATACTGCTATGTCTGAGATATCTAAACTCTACTGTAAATGTTTTGGCCTTGATGGTAGTTGATGTTGATTGAAACAACATATTCATTATTTTTCAAGAAACTTTGGTTAGGAATGCGTAGATTAATTGATTATTCGAGGGGATGGTACTATCTGGCTTATTTGTCTGAGTACTGAGTTGTTGAGCTCTCCCTTTTCATTAATATCTTCAAGACTGTTGGTCCTTTGGCTTTTCCTGATCAGACCATCATGTGCTTCAGAATTTGATATGTCTCTGTTTGAAAGATAACATGCAAGTTTATGTTGACCACTCCAGAATGGTCCTGTTTGCACTTTGGAGCTCATTTGTTTTCTTTTGTTAGCTGGGTTGTTTTGTTGGCATCTAGACAAATACAGGCTGTGCAAATTAGGTGAAGTTTGCAAATTTAACTGTTGTGGACTGAATGCAAACTGATTTTTCTGTGGATGAGTGGAGGTGTATAATATTGAATTAAGCAAGTCACATGGTGAATCATGCTCAGTTGGAGTGGAACATTTAGGACCTTAATGCTGATTAGGTTGGTCGAACAATAGGCATACAGTTGATACAGGTTAAGTATTAGTTGCTGGTCAATAATCTCTATATTCTGTATTCCTGACACACTTGGGTACTTGTTGAGACACACTTGGGTACTTGTTGAGTCTCTTTTTCATTGTGGGGGCACAGAGTGATAGAAGGTTTGATATAATAAATCTTTGCTTATAGAAGCCATGGCTGAGATTTTACTTACTAATCATGCAATTATAAAATGACTCTTAAGTGCTTCATTTGCCTACAGTTAGAGGCTTTGACTCCCTGTTATTTTTCCCAATAAAATTTCCAGCTAACTTAGTCTATGTAATAGGACTGTAAAAGGTTTGATCAAGAGAGGCTTTGCCTGCTTCTAATATATGCTGTAGTTATACTGAATTAGATTTTCTTGTACTTGTCCTTGGCTGCTCAAGTTTTAATGTCTGACTGGCTATATTATGCCCCAATCACCTCCCAAGTTGAAAAAGAAAAGAAAAGAAAAGGAGTAATAGAAGGAAAGGAAAGGATATGATTCACTGGGCTATGGTTAATTCATTTGACTGAAGGAATATTTGAAGTTCAAGGAGAAGAGATCTTCAGTGCCTGTAGTAAAGTATGTTTCATGGTTGCAACAAGATATATAGTATTGGGTTGGTTTGAAAGATTTGTGTGAGAGTTAGACAGGGCTGTTGATGAGCATCAACATAGTGGTGGATAAGTGCAAGTGATGAGGATGGATGGCTGCTGGAGCTAAATTACATAAAATATGAATTTGAGCTCTGGAGCGTAATTCTAGAATGTAGATAAACAATCTCATAAACTTAACCATATTGAGCTAAGTGAACTCATGGCTTGTGTATAGCCTTCCGAAACCGTTAGTGTTAAGGATGAAAAATTCCCCCGCAAGCCTCGTGTTTTTTTCCTTTCTCTGGGATGTAATTATACAACAACATTCAAAAAGCTCCTGCAATTCTGAAATATTATCTATTGTCATTAGGTTCAAAATCTTCTAGTTCTTATACTAGCTGACAATTGCTTAAACATAATTAAAATTATCCTATGCTTCCTCCTAGGTAGAATTTTCAGGTTCTTAAACTCCTCCAAGGTGTAGAGTTTTGGAGGAGTTGGGGTGTGAGGTTGTTAATATCATTTTGTGTTCAGTTGACTTGTGATTTAAGTGTATTCATGCCTTTTTTTTTTTCATCCTCTCTTTCTCATCTTTTCTCTGTGGGAGTCTTATAGAGTTCTATCAAAGGTTAGGCTTTGGAAGCTTCCTTGTCAAAAAGTTTAGGCTTCAAAAGAATTTGGTCCTGGTGGCAACTGTTCTAAAACAGCCACTAGCATTGCCAAAGTTCTGCGCAACTTTTTCTGCTTAAAAGGTATTGTTGGATCTTGTGCATTAAGCATTTGCTTGATGGTCATCATTGAGAGCAGTGAGTTACTTCCCTGTTCCAAATGTGCAAGCTTCTAATTAGTAAAATCTGCTCTGTGCAATTGGTCCTACCCTATTTGAAAGTTATTAGTATTTGTTTTCTTGTGTTTTATATAGTTCTTCCTGACACAATTCACCACTTCTGTTGTCTGTTAAAATAGCAGTATCCCATAAAGAAACAACTTTTCAGCTACTTGTTAAGCAGCAACTTGTTAAGCAGCAATTAGTATTTACCTTATTTCAGCAAACTCCTTATATGGTCTAGAGTCTCTCTGGGAACGTACTTGAGCTTCTGGTGACTGTTCCGTGCTTTAGGTAGTGCTGTGGAAGATTATTTAAACTCACCCTGTTGAACAGAACTGATAAGTTTGAACCATGCATAATCCAAGGGATGCTCCTTTCAATATGGATAGAAGTTAATTTTCTGTTCCTGGAGTGAGTTGATTCTTACTGGCAGAGATGGACAGACTGCCTCATTTAGGCAAATTCTAAAGTGTCAACCATGTTTAATTGATGTTATTATGCAAATGAGAAAATGGCTTTTGCTAGTTAATCTTGATAAATCTACATCAATTCCTTTTTAATCTCTCTCAAGAATCTTTGTTTAAGCATTAATACTGATTTAGTCAAGGTAATCTCTTGATTGTAATATATTTATCTGTCTTTTGGCATCTCATACAGCATCACATGGCTATTTGGCTGTCTTCACTTTGTCTCGCTAATTTATTTTTATTACATGCTAATCATCCTCTTTTCTTTGTAAGTTAGCAATATACCACAACTTCTTTCAGAACTTCTCATGGCTTCTTTTTCAAGGGCTCTCGCTCCCTGAATTACTGGATTTGGCAGGATTTTCTTATAATAGAAACATGTTTAGTGTTGGGGTGATGTTAGTCAATTATAAACCAAGTTTTAGTTTCAGCATTTGTTTGGATTGCAGGAGAAATGGCAAGACCATTGTTAGTCATCTATAGTTTTCATGTTTTACACAATTCATTTACATTGAAAAAACATTATTAGGCTACTTGTGATAACTTTTATAGTACTATTTAAACCTTTGTGGTGTAATATTAATCTAAACAATTTACTTGGTTGTTATGGTTTTAACTTTTGGATTTGTTGGCACTTGTAGGGCTCTGGCTAATGTGGCTGCTAATGGAGGAGATCATCGTTGACAATTCATGATGGTTTCGTTGTCATGCCATCCTTTTATATGCCTCCTCTATACTATTTCCTTTACCTTTCAGATTTTGGATGTTCCTTCTTTCTAGAAGGATACACTCCTTGATCAGGACAGTTTTCTAATCCTATGATCTGGCCGAGCCTCGGATTCTACATGTCTGAAACACTCTTGCCTTTACATGAACTTTCATTAAAAGTTCTCCTCATTTCTGAAAAATCATACAGATTTAACTAGTGACTTCCATTCCTGGAAGGACTTACAAATTTAATGGGAATAAATATATAGTAGATTTTCCAAATGAATGGTTGTTTGCTTTAATAATTAGCTTCTTTTGTTTGCCATGCTCTTCTAATTTAGCTTTATCTTAGATATGCACAGACCTTGATGCGGGTGAGGAGTTAGAAAAGGTCAAGGTCAACAAGGAAAGAGCCGAATCGAAGACTTTTGTTTTTCGATGCTCTGCGAAGGCCAATTTGAGGATTGAATGAAGAACGAGATTAGACTTACGGGAAATCCCCAAACCTTCTTACCTGTATATAAAACAATCGTTGTTGAACAGGATTGATCTTTTAGCGCTCATAATTTCTCGACTAGACTTGAGCCATTGATGATTTTATAGAATGGTCAGCCTGGGCCTTCTTTCTGGACGTGAAATTGGAGGCTCAAAATTAAAACCTTGGCCCTTTAAGATGATGCTGTCTCTCGACTTTCCCTGCTATCTTCTTTTTGCTAATGGATCATGATGAAACATTTCTTTCCCATGCAGAAATCTGTAGTATGTTCATTAGATCGGCCAGGCATAAATATTACCAATATTAACGTAAAAGGTTTATACAACACAGACATGCTAATATGTTAACGAGGTAAAGCTTGAATGTGTCTATGCTATATGGATTTGGTTCATTACATCATTGTAAAAACAAATTTGGGTTATTAGGTTTTTTCATATTAAGTTCTTGGTCTCTTATGTTCTTGAGTTAACGAATCAAACGTTTTTATTATTCTACTTATATCCTTATATTATATTGACATGGTTCACCATGTTCTTATATTTTGTTTCACTGTGAAGGGTGTGAATTTTTTTTACATATCATAAAAACATGCAATGTTTTGTGCAAGCCACATAGGTGAGATGCTGCAGGCATTCGATGGGATCCTTTTAATACATAAACTGGCAGACTATGAGGGAGTTTCGGGACGTCCTGAACAGCCCTAGGTAGAGGACTTGTGGTTGAGTCTTCCATTAGAGATTGATTACACCTTTTCTGCCTCGAATCATGCTAGGAAGTTCAAACCCATTGGCTAAAACAGAGTCCTTGTGAAAAAGCTTGGACAATTTACTAAGCATGCTCCTCAACAGTCCATGGTGTAGGACCCTATGTTACAGACAACAAGCCTTTTGTACAATACATCCCCTTCCCGTTTCTGAAAGTTGAAAGAAGCTTACATTTGAATAGAATTTGGGAGGGAGCAACTAGATGTTAGAAAACTGGCTAACCTATAAGACTAGAAAACGACTGGAAATCATTGATCTTCGATTATCAGTTCAGCAGCCTCACCCATAGTCTCCACCCCACCAGTTTCCAGCAAAGCCAGGGCAAGATCCTTCTCATTCCACTGCCTCAATCCTTTACTAAGTCTCTTCAAAACATCAGCATCCACCTCTAGCACCCAGGAAGGCGTGCAGCCCACCATTAGGCTCACAAAACCAGACACGTAGGCCCGCCAAGTGGTGCAATCACAGCCAAGTGATATTTTCCCATCAAGTGCACTCGCAAGAAATTCCATGTGCACACCAAGTACTTTGGGACGGCGTTTTGATGATGAGTCAACTCCCCATGCCAGTGCCCCGCAATGGACTGAAAAGAATGCCAGGGCATAACCCCCAAGCATGGCGACCATCCCCTTGGACCCTTCTTCCTGCTCAGACCTGTGAACAGCTATAAACCAAGATGGTAAAGTTTCTTTAAACAATGCCTGAACCAAACCCAAGCCACCAGATAACCATATTAAAGAGGCCCCGAGTGAAGCTGCAAGTTTCACTCGGGTCATTGCTGCGGTGAGCGAAAACTGTCCACACCTCAGTCCATTTTTTGATCTCTTCAACTTCTCTAACCTCTCCCTTGGAAGGCCAGTGCATGCTATTTCTCTCACAGAGAGCATCATGAGTGAAATGATATCTTCCATTAGCGATACAATATCTCTGATGCTTCGGTAAACACGCAGATAAAGAATTCCTGGAGCAACTGGGGAAATCCCCCCGCTAAAATGGGAACCAAACCCATGGCCAAGAAGAGCTCCAACACCACCATTGCTTGAGATAGCTGCAGCATTCGGACCAAGTGTTGCAGAGAAGCAGCTCTTAAGAAGTTGAAACACTGCATCATTATTGTGAAGGAAGACGGTACGGGATGCAGAAAACACAAGGAAGTCAAACCATCGCTTCGCCTTTTGGGTCCACAGAGACGCCACAATTGGCATGCAAGGCCAAGGACAACCAGCTGCAAGGGATTCCAATGCTGGACCAGCCAAATTGAGAAATCGTTCTGAGGCTTTGTCAATTTTATAGGTTATGGTGAGGCTCACAAAAGCAGCCAAGGGCAGTGGAATTGTTGCCAGAGAGCTCACACCTGTGAGAATACAAGTCTTAGTTGGAATATCTAAGAAACCATTTCTAGAGCACAAAAAGGAAAGATTTTACAGCAGTCTTTTTGCAGAACCATGTTTCTATACTGCCTATGATGGTATAATGTACATCTGGCACATGTAGAGCAAAGAAATAGGATACCTAAGTAATATTAATATAATGCTTCTGACTTGAAGTAATAATTATAATAAAAGCATCTGGAACTTGTAATTCTAGCAAGAAAAAACCTGCAGCAAGGCTTGGGACATCAACACCAGTAGCAGCTAATATTTTCTTGATCTTCTCCTCGACAATGGACAAATTTGCTGCAGGACTGGGCCAGTCTGTACCATTCATAAATACTGGTTTCCACACTCCACGGCTCACTTCAGCTGAGAAGTAGCTCACAATGGTTGCCAAAGATGCGGGAAGAAAATCAGCTAAATCTTTAAGGCCTGAGAGTTCAAAAATCATAAAGTTATAACAGCATGCAATTGGCCAAGGCTACAATGGAAAATAATTTACTTTTATCATAAAAGGGTCATGTATCAACAAACACCATCAGACGACTGTCTTTGGTTGCTTAGGTTACCAGGCCGCATAAATACATGCCATTTGAGAAAATCTAAGGCATCATAGGCAAGTGTTGCCAGAAACTTCCAGTTTCTCAAGGATAAGTTTTCTGAACAGAAGCTCTACAAATTTTCAGGTTCCCTATATGACCCCACTCTACAGATGAAATCAGACAGGCATATACCAACCTGTAGCCAGTTCACGAGGAGAAAGTCTTCCATGAGCACAGGCAGTCAAAGCAGCATCAACCACAAAAGGAACAGCTTCCAAGATATCCCAAGCTGGTAATTTAGGTCTTGGAGTAGAATCATCAGTTCCAGGTCCAGATGAACCACTACTTACAGAAGTAACGGTAGTTAATGACTGGCTTCCTCTATTAATCTTTCTGAACATCATGTTAAGAAGCACGTTGACAATCTGATGAACAGGAGTTCCATGAACAAGATCAGAGAGAGTTGCAGCAAGACATTTTTGATGCTGTCGATACCAGACTTTCAATTTGGGAAATGAGTCCAAAAATATGGGCTCTGCAGATGACGAAGTCGCAACTGCTGAGAGTCTCCTCTTGTTCTGATCCTTGAGAACATTTCCAGAAGAGACTAGGTGGGAGTTTCGTACTGATAGGAGGTATTCAGGAGTTAGCTGGGATCCAACTGTGGGTACATCTCCCACTCCACGTTCAAGAGGAGGATGATTAAACCTCCATAGCTTCAAAAGAAGAGCAAATGCATTCGAAAACACAGCATGGGCAGAGATGTCTTCTCCTGTGGGCAGTGTCCATGAGACATCAGGCACGCATGAACCAAAAACCTCACAGATGGGCATCAACGAGCATGCAAGTTGTGGAACCTGGAAAGCATAAAAAAAAGTACAAGGGGAGAAAGGAGTTAGCTTGTGGATGAAATCAATATCCCAATCACTAACGAAAAATGCCCCTGAAGAGAAATGATTGAAGAATCGAAACAAGCAAAATAAATTTCTTGTTTAAGAAAAACAAATCCACTTGATAGATATGCTGTGTTCATTATAAATTCCAAATCCAATAAAATTCATAAGCATACTATATCATGAAGATATGAGCTGTTATACCAATTGTAGCTTTGTCAATCAATCTCATTCTTTTTACTACCTTGTTCCTGTTTTCCAATTTCAGAACATGCTCCAATCAAGAACTGAAAAGTAGCTCAACTAAATTGCCAAAAGAAAAGCCTTCGACCAATACAATGGGCCACCAACAAGAGGCTTGCATGTTTATTCCCCTTCAACAGGAAACATCTTGCCAAATTATCAAGTATCATGTTATGTCCTATTTTAAATTAGCAATCTCTGAAGCTTTGCTACATACACCCAAGCACCTTCAACTTCAATCACATTGTTCAGTGGTGCTCAAGCTACTTTTTCATTTCTCAGAGGCCAAACCAGCCTTCAAGGCAACCTAATTACATGGTGTATTGCACAAATTTAACCAAGCACAAAGTATCTTCAAAATCAACAAAATATATTCAAACCAACAATAAAATCATTTCTTAACAAAAAAGTGGAAGATTGAGCGTCAGTAATCAGGGAACTCCCTCACCAAGCCATGTAGGGAGAAAATCTGAACACAATCCACAGTTGCTATTCCCACGATTAGTACATTCAGGATTGGAGCGTAACGTATCAAATGGCTCTCACTCCCAGAATATTCTGCAGGAACCGGAGGAGACAATAATCTAGTAATGAAATGAGCAGTGTGCTCCTGCATAAAAATTAAGACGTTGGAATATTTTGAATGGTTTTGGGGGAGGTTTCTAAAAAGCAGTTCACTTGACAATCTTTCTCACAGTTACCAAGTATCTGCTTACCTGTATATTCCAACCCCGGAGAAGAGAAGCCCCGCAAAGAACTGTAGCAGCAGATATCTTCTCATCATCTGATCCCTTGACCGCAAGCTCAAATATTTTCTCGAGCTCTGCTAAGCTTCCATCAAATCCATGATCTTAAATTCAGTTGCTTTACCCTTGGTTAATTTACAAAAAAGAGCATCTGACATACCTGGCTTCAGGAAAGAAAAAAAGTACTGAAGACCAGGACAAAATCAAAGAAGTTAAGGATAAGGAAAATTTATTTACACAGACTTCATCCTTGGCTTTTGTGTTGGAGGAAGCATCCAGATACTAAAGGTAGCAGCTAAAAGAATCATCTCTCGACTCTTTTATGTTATTAGATTTCATTTATCTCACTTTGCAAACCAATACATCAAGCCTGAAAACTACTTAGGGTCTTAAAAGTTGGAATTCACCAGAGAAGGGTAACACCTAAAATTTCCATTATAAATAATCTCTGCATTAAAAAGACCCTAGCCTCCAATCTCTCTAGTGATTTCTTCTTTTATAATTAAGCTACAGAATCCAAAAAAAGAGGTACAATAGGGAGAAAGTTTTGAACTGGTAGGGCATTGTGAAAGAGATTGAGGAATGAATTGATCCAATGGACTACTATTTCTCTAGCTTTGCATAAATAGAGTTTCAACAACAGAAATACGATCTGGATAAATTAACAGCAGCAACTTTAAGATGAAGTGTGAGTAAACCTTGAAGCGGGACTTGAAACCAGAGCATTGACCATCGATGGAGAAAGTGGGACCCCCTTCATGAATGATGACCAACCAGGCACCTGAGCTGGCATACTGTGAGGTATTTGGTTGATGCATCCATTGACATACCCAGGCCAGAAATATGCTGACGTGTCCAATAGACCTCTCGCAATGCAAGCCTCAACAATCAGATGTCTCATGTTTCCAGCTGAAAGTAAGAGCACAAGACCTACGATTAGGAAACCTTGACAATGTGTTGAAAGAGTAAGCAATAGCCCAGATGAATGAAACATTGTAAAGCTGCTGCTTTGGGTACATTGGAGTGAATGTTATATAAAAGTAACAGAGAGATCTTGGCCAAACATCAAACACTTAACAGAATGTTGGAAAAAGAAAAGATTCCTATCATTAAGACAAACAGACGACTGCAAAGTTTACAAGAGTGCATGATAAAAAAAAAGTCGTTCAAAAAGTTCAACATGATAAAACTAGGGAACTTCCCCCTTCTGTAAGTATTGAGGTCACTTCACTTAGATTACTATGTCATTTTGCCTTGTTGTCGTTTAACAGATATGACTCCTGCTTATGTAAAAGATTTTCTCCAGATGACTGTTGCAGTGCAGATATAAACTTTTCTGCATTTCTGTAGAAAGCAAAGCCAGTTGATACCAATGCCTCCTTGCTTCTTATTGCCTATGATTGACTGCACGCATGCAGAAAGTGAGGGATCTAGGATTGAAGACTCGAGGGACCAAGAATTCTTCTTTTTTTCTCTTTATAGTGAAAGGGATTATACTTAAAACATGTCAACTATTTTCTTTTTAGGCATTTAACTGAAAGAAAAGAAAGTGCATGCATAACAATTTTAAAAGGGAGGAAGAATTACATCCATATGAGAATGAAATACAATGAAAGAAATCATTTCAAAGAAAAAAAAAATGGAAGAAGCATTTTACTTGCAAGGATTGAACAGGGAAGAGGACCAAAAAGGCTGCGTTTTCATCCATTGGAAGGGGGGCTGGCCCCTCCTGGATCCATCTCTGAATGCATATTTATGTGTTCACATGTGCAATCCACTTCCATTCTATTCAGTTGTAAGGATATTCTTTGTGGTTTCTGGGAAGATGTTTGGGGTGCATTGTTGAACCAAGGAGACCCTTAAGCATTTATTACTGCATCTATCCTACATTCCTACAAGATTTTTTGGATCCTCAATCAAAGATAGTGTCGCTCAAAACATTGTTGAGGAATTCAGAAAGTTATCCCATTTTCTTTTATTGGACAGGTTATTTGTGAAAGATCACAGGCCCAGATGCCAACCTGCTACATAGTTGCAGCTTTGAACAATTGCCTAATGCACTAATGATAAACTTCAATGAGGACCAAACATTGACTTACAGCAGTTTATCGGCAGGTCTTTCATGCTGATGCACTCAGAGTATGTACTCCCAACATTGATGCCTGAAACAAATAACATGGCTTTCGCAACAGCCTGATTGGCTGAAGAAACAACAGATTGAGGTGGACTCAGCAATGTCTGATAATCACCCAATAACTGTAAGCTGGACACTAAATCAATGCGGCGTTTTCCTGAAAAAAAATTTTCTTTCCAGTGATTTGTTGAGCCACATTCTGATTCATCAATAGGTGTGTTCTCATCTTCAGCAATAAGATCAGCAACCACTAGAGTTGTGATGGATAGTAAAATGCATAAGCGAGCATCCAATCGAGGGATAGGACCCTCAATGGGTTCCCTTTCCTGACAATCAAGGATAATTGTGAATGATTTACATAAATAACCTCTTGAAACGAAGAAGAATAAGCTCTTGAAAAGCTAGGGAATAAACTCATTCCATTCCGTAAACAAATGTGAAGCCTCTAGAATAAACTAATTCAATGAAAATAATCCTAGATGGGAATGCAATGAAATACAGACCAAAAGGACAATTAACAAACCAAGAGAGAGAATTTTTTTCCCATCCCCCTCTGGAATCATTGTAGTCAGCATGAGGCATGTGTATTGTAGTCAGCACGAGGCATGTGTAGCCTTGACTCGAATGTTTTGTGAAACTTCATGTTTATGCTCCACAACATTTCTTTTAAATATATTTATGAGGAAATTTGAAATCCAGAAAAAATGGATCCTAACCCTTTGAACAAGACGGAGAGCTGCAACCCAAAGGCCTAGAAAGGTTTCATGCCATGTGGTTCCATTTATTGCTTGAAGGGCCTTAACTGAACCTGCGCAACATGAAAACTTAAATTTTCACTCTCATTTTATACCTGTTCTGTAACAATTGAGATAACATTATACAGGCTTAAAGAATATCTCAACTCTGGCCCTACCGGTTATGATTTCAATAGCACTTGTTGCATTAACTTGATACCCATCCATGGCATCTTCTAATGCAAGATCAAGAGGAAGCCATAGGGCAGAATGACTAGCTCCTTGGCACAAACCAGAGGAAGACACTAGAGAACCAAAAGCCATAACGGAATGGAACTTTTGCAGTGAACTTGTCTTCGATTCTCGACTCAATACCATGTTACTACCTGAACCTGTAGTCAACTGCAGAAGATCCTCAGCAGTAAGAATTTTTGAATTTCTTAATGCTGATGAATTTGTTCCAAGCAGCTGCAATCTCTGGATGAACCTTATCCAATGTGTGGGACTGAAAAAGCAGTAAGCAAGTGTGTGAGTGATTGCACATCCAAACCACAGGCCCAACTGAACTCAATCAAGCTACTTGTGAAGAGTCACAATGACTATAGACTGCTAAGATTTGAAACATGTGACCAAGAGGAAGAGGCAAGTATAATTCATGTTACCACAAATAAATAGGAGAAAACTTGACCAAGATCAATTTCAACCATATTCAATTGAAGGTCAATGAACAAGCTTCATTTCAGTGCCAGGAAAAACCAAACATAAATCTAAATCTCAGGTTGATTGGCATAACTAGAGTTGGATGATAATTTTAAGAAGCAATTCTTACAGGGTAAAAGATACATACAAGTTCTGGCGCACCAAGTCAAGAATCCTTGAAGTTGATTTATCTTGGAGAAATTTTCCAATCATCTCAATAGCCATTATAGTATTCATCTTATACAATTTCTCGTGATACTCAGTTTGCATCTGGTTGTAATTATCATTTGCATCAATTTCCATTTCTTGAGGTTTGGTTGCCCATCTGGACTTCATCTCTGGTATAAGTTCCAACAAGCCTTCATCATCCAATGAGGCATCTAACAACTGTGACACGATTGAATAGAGAAACTCAACCACCAGAATCCCAGGACTGGTAGCTTCGAGGCCAAAATTATGGGAAAGATGAAGAACACCATCTATTGATTTCATGACCCTGCAATAAAGAAGGCACAAATTACATATGTAAACTAATCTGTTCTCTAGGCAATTATGGTAGAAAATTAAAGGAACGCTACCTTACTTATCACTACCTGGCTTTAGAATGCTAGCATTTTTATTAGTATTCATGAAGTGCATATACAATGAAATCATATGCAATTAGGAGCTCTATTGTAAGAAATAATAAACCAATGCGAGACATAACTTCCTAACTGTGGCATGCAACAACTGTTGTTCAAGCATGCAAACAGTTTAGACTTTAGCTATGTCATCTTGGGAACTTTAAACGCTCTTGATCTTTCTTCCACAGAAATTTACACCCCTATGTTATTTTCCTTCTTTCCTTCTTACTTCGTTCTTCTTTCCCCCACTTCCCTTGCAAAGCACACATAAAGAATATAGCTTTACAGGGCATAAACCATCACAGTTTGCAGCAACCAAGGACACATAAAGAAATGAGGAAACCCCTTGGCTGTTGAACGGTAACCAGAAGGTAAAAGAAGTCACAATCTAAATCGTTGACACTGCCAAAGCAAGCAAAGTCTCCAGTTCTCATATGGTACAGAAGATGAAACTTGAACTCACATCTCATAGTTTGGCACATTAATTTGGCCCTTCAGTGCAAAAGCAAATGTTTTAAGGAGTTCCATATAAAGCCTGTATGCCACTGGCCGAGACCGTCTGCATGGAACAACCCTGTGGAAACAAGCAATACAATGAATTCACATTAAAAAAAAATGTATACCGGATAAAGAAGAGATTCCAGAAATTTTCACTGAATTGCATACAATTCAACACTAATATGAAACAGACAAATCCACATCCATCCTATATGGCACTTCCCGGTCAAAGAACAACAAATGAATACATGAGTAATCCAAAACAGAGCTGATTAGAATTTGAATCTCTAGTTTCTGTAAGAACCACAACGCAACAAAAAAGAAATGATGGCAATGTAGGGCTACATCACTGATCTAAATGCTAAATGCCAGACACATCCATAATGAATCAAAGCTTTCCTAATGTATAGACCTGTATTCCAGAATTAAACAGGAAATCAAATCCACATCAAGATCTTATTTTGGCATTGCTTAACAGCAGAAAACTTTTCAAGAAATAGAATGCCAGAAGAATCCCAGCCTTCGCTGATCATAGGTTTTTTCCACCCAAAAAAAGAAAAGAAATGAAAAAACAAAGAAAGAAAGCCCACTCCTCCGATTTTAGGAGTAAAGGTCAAACTGAAATAGTCTATGTTCAGAAAACTGGATTGAGTGTGCGATTGCTAACATAAAAGCAAGAGCTTTTGACATTGAAGTACAGTAAATAACCGAATATTGACTCTTGACAAAAAAAACAACAGAAAAGACTCAAACTTTACCAACTTTTAATCACCTCAAAGAAAGGAAATCCCATCAAATTCAATAACCAAAGAGAGGCACAGACAAATTCAATAACAGGAACAAGAAGGAAAAAAAAACCTGTCAGAAAGAAGTGCAAGAACCATCAAAGGAGGCACAATCCTGAGAGCCAAGGCCTTCTCAAGAAGCTTCCACAAAATGGGCATATTATTATCCCAGAAAATGTAAGAAACCAAGACATTAGCAAGCTCTGGAGAAGGCAAACCGACTCCACTGGAGCTCAAACTAGATGATACCTGAAGAGCCCATATTAGAGGATCACTGCCTTTTTCTTGGGCCACCTTAGTTATCTCTAAAACACTATCCCATATGGTGTTTTGCATAGATATGGCCATCTGTGGCCAGTATTGTTGTGGATTTCTTTCTTTCACTTGAGGAACAGAAATCTTTATGGGTTTGTATTGAACAACATTACAGCAGCAGCCGCTAAGCTTCTGTTTCTTTGGTTTTTAAACTAGATAACTGAACTCTGTGGACGTGTTGGGAGGTGTGTGAGTTTTAGTTGGTGACAAATGTAAAAGTCAAACAGAGATAGGGGTAGTGGTGGAGATTTAAAAATATCTGGGGTCCATGTGAGGACAACTAAACCCGTCTCTTCAGAGATATGGCCCACCAAAGGAATCTTAATTTCATTGGATCTAAATTGGCCTAACCTTTTCTTTCAATAAATAAATCCTAATTTTGGGTACTATACTATATATGAACGTAGATATTAAAACAAATCACTTGTGAATTGTAGTGATCAATCTGATAAATCCAGTTATTAAAATTTATGGAAAGCTAGACTTTAGTAAGGACTAGATTGTTGGTTGATTGATTTTTTTAATGATTAAAAAAATATTTAATTATTACTAATGTGTTTTTAAAAAAATAAATTGTTAATAAATTTAGAATTTGATTTATATTGTATTATATTTTTTATAAATTTAACTCGGGTTTGCTTCTAATGTTATTTTAACTATATTTTTTTATATAAAAAAATTAATGGAATGAGAGTTAGGTTTTAACCAAATTTTATTCTAAATTGATCTGCGTTTTTTACCGTAATACTCTTATATTTTTCTTCAACTAGGATTGGTTTAAGCCTCGAGTCAGCTAAGTCCTGATCATAGTTATAAAATCTAACATGAGGATCAACCTAGAAAAAGGATGAGATCACGAGTTAGGAGATCAATCTGATTTGATCTATTTTTTTTAGAAAATATCAAAACAATATTATTTTGATTATTTTTTAAAAAGAAAATCAATGAATTTTACCTCTAGTTATAAGTAGTTGACCTAAACTTTTTTATCAGGCCAATCTCATAACCCATTTTTCTTCAACTTAGATCAACAGGGTCAAAGTCGATCAATCGAACCAACCTACATGTCATAACTAAGCTTACATGTCCTTAAAGTTATCAATAAACATATATTTTTCAATGCATATAATTTGTGTATCTTTTCTCATATATCTGTTTTACTCACTAACATGTATGATCAAATATGTTTGCAGTCTAATCTTGAGAGGTAGTTTAACTGGTAAGGTACTGAGTTTGCTCTTTAATAGTCACGAGTTCAAGTTCTCTCAAGGCCATTGAAGATTTACATTGTCGTTAATTTTAAGATCTGTGGGATTAGTCGAGGTACGAGTAAACTATTTGGACATTTATTTTAATAAAACAAAATATTTGCAGTCTAAATATTTTTTTTAATAGAAGTGTTTTCTCAGAAATTCTAATTCTTTTGAAACCACAACCCTAAGATCTACTGTAACACCAAACTCACATGATAACATCCCAATTGAAGATGACGTATCACCTCCAAGTTCCAACCCATCCATCCACGTGTTTCCAAATTTGTTTTTTTTTTTAAAAAAAAGGGAAGGAAAAGAAGAGGAGGAGGAGGGTGGTGGCAAGGGTATTTTGACGGAAAAAACCCTGAAAGAAGAAGAAGATAACTAGTGGTTAGGGGGTAGGTGGAGATGATGACAAGGGGTGAGTTTTCCGATCCCATCGCATCACCAGGAGTTGGCCCAACAGCATGTTATGTGATCATAGCATACTCCTACTTTGTGTCACGTTTGGACAGTTAACCTTTTCGGTTCCACTTCGAGGGGGAGTTTGGTAGTAATGCCAGTAGGGGGCTGCTTTTTGTCCTCTAACATGATTGTCTGCTTCTGCCTCTTGATGTTACGCCGATATTGATGCGCATCCCTCCGGGGTAGGTAGGTAGGCACTCCTGCCTGCAGGCTTCCTTTTTTATTATCCGCTGTTTCTGTGGACAATATTTTTAAATTTATTATAATTTCAGAATCACTTGATTTTATTTTAACGAGAATAGTTTGTATTTAATTCTATAAATTTTAAAATTAATAATTATAATAACTTCAAGAAAATTCAAACTCATAATTATTAAAAATCAAAACTAAAACCTGATTAATTAAGCTATTTCATGATTAAATCATATCTAAACATGTTAGTAAAAGTTAGGGTTTGAAAAAAGACACGCATACAAAGCATATGAGATAATATATTACTTGAAAATATTAAATGAAGTGAAAGGACATTATCAAGCATGTATTATTAATTATGAAGAATGGGACCATCTTCGTCCAAAGGTTCAACATTTCCACCAAATATTATCGAAAAAAAGAGAGTGTTTGTTGTCGAATAGGGTTCACGTAAATTTTCAAAGGGCATTTAATTCTTGCATGAACAAATTCGATGTTTATCCACTTTTGGTGACTTGCAGTGTAAGAAAACGGTAAAGCATGCAGGAAGGGGGCTTA
>Ga0325405_1000708_pt1 | contig 32586 bp, 15 predicted proteins | sample PopdelMetagenome_21_FD_205663 | JGI IMG/M metagenome (GOLD analysis project Ga0325405, IMG submission 205663) | Populus deltoides microbial communities from Bellville, Georgia, United States - Xylem-Control-R2 | ecosystem: Host-associated > Plants > Phyllosphere > Stem > Wood/Secondary xylem... | reverse complement strand
AAAAAAAAAAATTAACCTGACCCACACATAATTCCGACACCAGTTCTATAACACAGATAAAGCAGAATCATCCTTACCATGATACCATTGTTGAAGAGGATAGGGCTGTTACAAAGATGGAAGTAAAGTTCCTTCTTGGATAAAGCGGTTAGCTGTGAGGATGATGAGGCTGGCGAGGAGGATATGATTTCAACATGATCGGAGGGCAGAAATCCTTTCCAAACGGCATCAGAATCTGCGGCTGACTGGAAGTTACGAGAGACCAGAGCAGATCGGCAAGCATCCCGTGGCGATGTGAAGGAAATGATGTGGGCTAGGCACTCCTCTGGCAGAACTTGGGACATATCCATCTCTTTTTCTTTTTGTAACTTTTTGTGTTTCTTCACCATATATAGAGGGTGTTTGGGTGGGAGTTGTCGTTGCTTTTTTTCAAAAAGCTATCACACCTTCTATTATTAAAAAGCATGTATATTTTGCTTTTAGAAGGTGTGGTGTGTGCTTTAAAAAGATGGTACCTTAAAAAAAAAAGCTACCACACCTCTCACCCAAACATACCCATAATAGTATTAATGCCATACTCGCGTGCAGTCACGGACTTGTGGCGTTATCATGAATTTATAAAATAACCATATAAAAGAAAATTATAAGAAGAAAGATTGTTATAATTTATAATGTTTTTAAGAAAAAAAAATATAAAAATAAAATAATTTAAGAAAAAAAACATTAAAAAATTAAAACAAAAAAAATTCATGTAAAGAAATGTTGTAGTAATTTATAGTGTTTTGTGAGGAACTATACAGTTGTAATTTTCAATCAGCTCAATATTAAAAAAATTAATAAAAAAATTTTTGAAAAAAATCATAACAAAATAAACCATGCGGGGAATGACTTTAGCAATCCATAATGTTTTTTTAAGTATAAAGCTAAATTCTCAACCAGCTTAATATTAAAAAAATAAAAGCAATAAAGATAATTTAAAAAAATCATATAAAAAACAAAAGAAAAAAAAGATCCATATAGGGAAACACTATAACAATCCACAATGTTTTATGAGAAAAGCTACAATTGTAATTTTCAACTAACTCAATATTAAAAAAATAAAATTGACAAAAATAATTTTAAAAAAATCATAAAAAAATATAAAAACCACGTGGGGGACATTATAGTAATCCATAATATTTTAAAAAAAAACTACAAAGCTAAATTATTAACCATCTCAATATTAAAAAAATAAATTCAATAAAGATAATTTTAGAAAAAAAATGTGTAAAAACACTGTAAGAAACAAAAACCTTGTGAGAAAATACTGTAACAATCGACAATGTTTTAAAGAAAAAATTATAAAACTAAATTCTTAATCAGTTTGATAATAAAAAAAATTAACAAAAATAATTTTGAAAAAAATAAAAAAAATATGGGGAAAGGAAAAAAAATAAAAAAGAGAAAATATGCATGGAATGGAAAAAAAAACGAAAAACAAAAAATAACACCCCCCCCCCCCATTAGTTAATGATTTTTGTATACTTCAGCGTCAGAATCTGTTGGGTCCTTCACATGTTGATTGTCCAATTGAATTCTCCTTCTATTTAGATTTTTATCAATCAACCGCCTGTGATGTATAATTACTGATCCGTTAAATAGACATGTAAGGCCACTCTTCCAATCAGATTTTAGCTCGTAATTTTGCTCTTTTTCCTCGAATTTTTGTGTGGCAAAGGGATGCATTTTAGAGTCTAAGTCAAGTCCCATAAATGAGCTTTTAGGACTAAGAAACCTGTACAGATTTGTGCTAAGAATTGGCTAGAGGAGTGACTTTGTGTGCCTATCATGTATGTATTTAATGGATCATTAGCTAGGGTTAATTGGGAAAATCGATAGTGGGGGACTTGATTGAGACAAACATGATAGTTTAGAGCAAATATATTCTTTTCTCTAAATTATAATTTCTAGATGCAAGTGTTTTTACATTATATTTTAAAAACATACGCGGTAGCGTGGGCCAATTCAGGAATGTTGGACTTCTAGACAACCGTGTATGTGTGAATTCCAGCTGACACGTTACATCCCATGAAGAAAAGCCAAGTCCACTCCTGAAGCTCTCTTTGACGACAAGGCGAGGAGAACATAAACACGGCAGGTGAGAAGCAGTCAAGAAATAACTCTGAAATTTACATGACATCTCAATCTTCCAGATGCATGAATTAACTCCATTTAGGAACAGTTTGTTTTCGGTGCAAAAGCATTTTTTTTTAAATGATTTCTTTTACTTTATATTGATTTTTTTTTGTTTTTTTAGATTATTTTGTTGTTATATTAAAAATAATTTTTTTAGAAAAAATATTATTTCTATATATTTCTAAAAAAAAATTAAAAAAAAACACCACATTATCGATCTAACTGTTAATGTCTAATATTAACTTTTAAGATGGGTTTTGTAAAACAAGATGTTATTCGATTGGACATAACAAGTCATATAGTGTTTGATGCACACATTGAATACCATATGACAAGTTATTTAGTGTCTGATATGTGTGTATTAAATATATGTTTGTGAGTGAGTAAAAATTATTTTTTAAAATGTGTTTTACTTAAAAATATATTAAAATAATATTTTTTTTATTTTTAAAAAATTAATTATAATATCAATATGTTAAAATGATCATAAAACAGTTAAATTTCAAGGCATCATGTTCCACAACAGGTCTAAATAGAGCAACGATTTACCCCCCGCCCCACTAAACTATCCACTAAACTATTTTATTTTTTTTGGTCTATGGCTTGTTTTGTTGTTGGAGTCGACAATGGATAGCGGTGAATGTAAGCGCTGCTGGCTCCAATGCTGATGGAATGCCGAGAAGCAGTCCTCTTCTTCCAATCAAAAAGAGAAAACAAAACGAACGAAAACGAAAAGCAGTCAAAAAATACAAATATTATCGTATTGTAAAATATACTAAAATTGCTGAGTATTTTACTGTGTTAATTATACAAGTTCACAGTGAAACACTGCGTAGCTGCTTCTCTTTTTTTTTAAATTGTTTTTTTCTTTGATTTTTTTAATAATTTTTTTTGTTTAATTTTTTTTGTTAATGTTAAATTTTTTTATCAAACTTTCATGACACAGATTCCGGATTGGTTAACCTAGATTTTTTTTCTGGTTTACTTTTTAATTAATTATTTTTTCGAGTACAGTCCAAAGTGAAACGCTGAGCTTTTTTTTTTTTTGCTTTTTTTAAGCTGTTTTTTTCTTTGTTTTTTAATGAATTTTTTTTAATGGTAAATTTTTTTCTATTTAGTTATCAAACTTTCATGACACTGGTTCCGGGTTTGACGGGTTAATCCGGATTTTTTTCTAGTTTTTCTTTTTAATTAACTTTTTCATTTAATTTGGTTTGTTAATGTTAAATTTTTTCTATTTAGTTATCAAACTTTCATGACACGAATTCCAGGTTTGACGGGTTAACCCAGCTAATTCTGGGTTAACCCGTAATTTTTTTTTCCTATTCAGTTATCAAACTTTCATAAATGGCTAAAAGGAATCAGTGTTTTACTGTGGACTGCACAGTGCAGTCCACAGTAAAACACTGATTCCTTAGGCATTTTTATTTTTGTTTTTGTTTTTTTTAAGTTGTCTAAGTTTTTTTAGCTGTTTTTTTTTGCTTCTTTCTTTGTTTTTATTAATTAATTTTTTTCGTTTAGTTTAGTTTGTTAATGTTAAATTTCTTTCTATTTAGTTATTAGACTTTCATGACACATATCCCGAGTTTCACGGGTTAACCTGGTTTCACAGGTGAACCCAGTTAATTCCGGGTTGACCCGTCAATTTTTTTTCCATAAATATTTTTGTTTAATTTAGTTTGTTAATGTTAAATTTTTTTTATTTAGTTATAAGACTTTCATGACACAAATACTGGGTTTAACAGGTTAACATGGTTTGACGAGTTAACCCGGATTTTTTTTCTTTTTAATTAATTTTTTTTGTTTAGTTCAGTTTGTTAATATTCACTTTTTTTTATTTAGTTACCAGACATTCATGACACGGATCCCGGGTTTAACGGGTTAACTTGGTTTGACGAGTTAACCTGAATTTTTTTTTTTGCTTTTTTTTCTTTTTAATTATTTTTTTCGTTTAGTTTAGTTTGTTAATGTTAAATTTCTTTCTATTTAGTTTTTTTTTCTTTTTAGAGGTTTTTTTAATTAATTTTATTTAATTAATTTAGTTTATTAATGTTAAATTTTTTTCTAAGTAGTTCTCGGCTGATGTCTTTAGTTTTTTTTTTTATGCCTTTGACTGTGGACTGCACAGTGCAGTCCACAGTGAAAAGGCTGATGCCTTTTTTTTTTCTTTTTAATTAATTTTTTTTGTTTAATTTAAATTGTTAATGTTAAATTTTTTTCTATTTAGTTATCAAACTTTCATTACACGGATTCCGGGTTTGACAGGTTAACCTGATTTGACGAGTTAGCCCAGTTAATTCTGGGTTAACCCATTAATTTGTTTTTTTCTTTTTAATTATCAAACTTTCACGATGCAAATTCAAGGTATAACGGGTTAACCTGATTTGAAGGGTTAACCCAATTAATTCATTTTTTTCTTTTTTTTCATTAGTTTTTTTCTTCCTGTTTTTTTTTCTTTTTAACTAATCTATTTAATTATCACACTTTTATGACACGACCTTGCAGCCAGACCCACCTCCAATGCTATTGGGTCTGGTATTGCAGTCCAAACACTTTTATGCTAAGGGTTAACTCAAGTTTAATGTTATTATTAATATTATAAACATTACTCTTGGGTCAGGCGTTGCAACCAAACCTGAGACTCTTGGGTATAACTTTGCAAAAAAAACCTAACACTTTTAGATCTTAGCTATTTTTAAAATGCAAAAAATAATTGACCCACGGCATCGCGCGGGGCATGTAACTAGTAGAATACTGTAAAACGCGTGGGATATTCACTGTAGCAGCAGGTTTTTTATTTTTCTTTTTTTTTTTTACATGTTTTTTTTTTGTTTTTTTTACCCAAAATTGATTTCTTCTTCTTTTTTTTGTTTCTTTTTTTTAAAAAAAATTTTGTTGCAAAATTATCTTTGCTAATTTTTTTAAATATTGAGTTGGTTGAAAATTTAACTATGTAGTTTTTTTCTTTTAAAACATTGTGGATTGCTATAATATTCTCATACATTGTTTTCTTTTTTTTTATGATTTCTTTATTCATTTTTTTTTTCAAAATGGTCTTTGTAGATTTTATTTTTTTTATATTAAGTTGAATGAGAATTTAGCTTTGTAGTTTTTTTTAAAAAAAAAAACAATATGGATTGCTACAGTGTTTCCCCTACATAGTTTTTGTTTTGCTGCAGTGTTTCCCTATATATTTTTTAAAAAAATTATTTTTATCGAATTTATTTTTTCAATATTGAGCTGGCTGATAATCTAGCTTTAGCTTTCCCCATATATTTTTTTTTATTTTTTTATTTTTTTGTCCAAAATTGTCATTTTTTACATATTTTCTTTCCTTTTGTTTTGTTTTTTAAATTATTTTTGTTGATTTTATTTTTTTACTATTGAGCTGGTTGAAATTTTAGTTTTTTTGTCTTTTTCTTTAAAACATTGTAGCTTTCCTCACGTGTTTTTTTTTCCGCTTTTGTTTCCTTTTTTGTACTTTTTTTTTTCATTTCTTTTACCCAAAATTGACTTCTTTTTTTTTTAGATAGCCTTTGTCAGTTTTTTTTTATATATTGAGCTGGTTGAGAGATTAGCTTTGTAGCTTTTTTTAAAAAAAAATAATATGGATTACTACAGTGTTTCCCTTACATGATTTTTGTTTGGCTATAGTGTTTCCCCCTCATGTTTTTTTTAAAATTATCCTTGTTAAATTTATTTTTTCAATATTGAGTTGGTTGAGAATTTAGCTTTAGCTTTAGCTTTCCCCATTTTTTTTTCATTTTTTTTAAATTTTCCCCACGTTTTTTCATTATAATTATAATTATAATTATTATTATATTGTATTATATTATATAATTGTTTTTTTCTTTTGTTTTTTGTTTTTATTTTTTTAATGAATTTTTTTATTTGATTTAGTTTGTTAATGTTAATTTTTTTTAATTTAGTTATCAGATTTTCATGATATGAATCTTGGATTTGATGGGTTAACCTGATCTGACGAGTTATTTTTTTCATTCAGTTTAGTTTGTTAAAGTTAATTTTCTTTCTATTTAATTATCAGACTTTCATACTTTCATGACACGTATCCTAGGCTTGACGGGTTAACTTGGTTTGATGGGTTAACCCGGTTAATTCTAGGTAAACCCGTCATTTTTTTTTCTATTTAGTTATCAAACTTTCATGACGTAAATCCCAGGTTTTACGGGATAACCTGATTTAAAAGGTTGACCCAATTAATTCAATGTTTTTTTTTCTTCATTAGTTTTTTCCTTCTTGTTGATTTTTTTTCTTTGTTTTTTTAATTAATCTATTTAATTATCACACTTTTATGACACGACCTTATAGCCAGACCCACATTCAGTATTCTTGGGTCCGGTGTTACAGCCAGACTCACTTAAACTTGGGTCATGCAAGTTTAATTTTATTATTAATATTATAAATATTACTCTTAGGTCAGGCGTTACAGCCAAACCCAAGATTCTTTGGTATAACTTTGCAGAAAAACCAAAGATTTTTAAATTTTTATTTTTTAATATTTTTTATGTAAAAAAATGACCCGCGGCATCGCGCGGGTATCAAAGCTAGTTACCTTGCTATACTATAACATCTAGGAAAACATATGTTGATTCCCTGTTTATATAAATATAAAAAGTGAAGTAACTCTTTTTTGTTTTAATTTGCATCCTTTTCTTTATTCTATTTTTATCCTTCATCTCTTAATTTCTTTTAATTGAGTTTTTTTTATGATTTAATTAAATTAGATTAAGTTCAAAATTATGATAGAAATACAAGATTAAAAGCATAAAGACTTAAATGGACAACACAGAAAAAACACATGGCTAATTTTAAATTCATGGATATTTTTGTTTTGGTTCAAATATTCATTTTATTTATTTTTGAGTCTCTAGATATGAAAGATGAGAAAAAAAATCATAAAAAATTAGTGGTTATGTGAGAAAGCAACCTGTTGTCAAGATTCTGATAACCAAAATGGCCAAGGTTGATGTCAAAAGACTCCATTCCACGAGAGGAATTAAATGATGGTGATTTTTAGCCTTTATCCATCTGGAGAAAAAAAAGGATCGGGCTTAAGACAGTAACCAAACGCTACTTTAATAAATTATATTTATGTGATGTATTGTTACAAAAAAAACATTTGTTTTTTATGACAAAAAAATAACCTATAAGATAAAAGAAATAAAAATGCACAAATTAAAAAGAAAAGTTGGTGTTAAATATTTACATATTCATCCATCTTTTACTTTTATAATAAATATTGGCTTGATAAGTTAATATTTAATTAGAATTAACACCTCTTTAATTATTGTAGTTTACATTTTAGCCATTTGCTTTTGTATGTGATATTAATAAACCATATTTGTATGATGTATTGTTGGAAAAAAATCATTTGTTTTTTATGATAAAAAAATAACCTACAAAATAAAAGAAATATATTTGCATAATATGTATCATGATCATAACAATAAAATGAAAAATAAACTAATGATATGTTTGGTTGAGTATAAGCTTTAAACATGTTTTATTCAAATAACATATCAACAAGCATGTGAATTTCATGAAGAAATCAATAAAAAAGTTTAATAATAAAGCAAAGTGAGGGCTTAGATTAAGTATTCATTTTAGTCCTCATGTAAATCTTTATATCCTACTTGACAACATGATTAGAATGAACTCACACACTTCATTTTGCATGCATTAAATGATTGATGAATAATGTTATATAATCTAAGAAAACTGGCTCTAAGAATTCACTGAGGTTAATATGTTAAAACTGAAACTATACATGAACCTGTTGACCGTTTAAGTTACTAAACAAGCTGGTTGACCGCTTATTCATTAGTGACGAACACTTGAAAGTCTACAAGAATTGATCAACTAATTGATTTGACCAACCTGAATCGATTAACCATTTTAGCTATCAGTAGGATTGTAACAACTAGTTTTTCTTATAAACATATATATATATATAGCTTGTCTAATTATGAAATTAGAAAGGGATTCCAAACATGTAGGATATACAAGTTATTTTAGGAGTAGAAACACTGCAAAATCATCAATACTTGACCATACTCAAATTTGTATTATTAAACTTTTATAATTTAACACAAAAGTATTCAATCTCATTCTCACTATGTTTAAATAACTTCAAATGCTATAAGTGCTATGTTGTAGATGTAAAGATATTAGAATTTTAAATTTAAAAATATTATGTTATTTGTTGATTATATCAAATTTGGTCCTCAAACTTTTAATTGCTTTACATGTTGTTTTGAATATATTTTTTTTTCAATTTCATTCATTAAATTTGTTTTAATTTGATTTTTATATCAACTTTGATCTTTATTTTTATGATTGCTATTTATTTTTCTCTTATCATTATCAATATATTTTCTATAACTAAAGTTTTTTACTGTAAAATTAAGATTTTATGCAAACGTTGAATAAAATAGATTGATGATTAAATATATCAATAAATATAAAAACATTATGAATATTAACTCATGATTAAGTCAGAAAACTGAGTAATTATTAAGATTAAGATATATAATATTGTGCCATGATGAGATTTTTTATTTATTTATATGGGAATAATTTTTTTTTCAAGAAAAGTAATGATTTAAATTACATTAAAACAAAATATTTTACTCGTATAATGCCTCCTTTTCTTTTTAATATTTTTAATCTCTAAAAAAAATCTAGTTTTTTGTTCAATTTTATTTATCTAATAAAAATAAAAAAATACATATCAAAAAAGATTTCCCCCCTGCCTATCTTGGATTTTAAATTGAATATGGTGGGAGCTTACCCTACTTGACTGGATTGATATAGCAAGTTCAAATGTGATCCAGTTAAAACTAAGTATGATTTCAAGAAAAATAATTTTTAAAGATGATATCATTTTAGTCATTTCTTTTATATATCAAGACAATAATATTTTAGATTAACTCAGTTTAAATTATCAAACTCACAATCCAGATAAAACTCAGTTTGATTTCAAGAAAAATAAATTTTAAAGACGGCCTCATCTTAATCCTTTTTTTTTATATACTATGTGTTTGTTTTTCACCAGCTTTTGCGCTTGCGGCGAAACAAACGCAGCAAGGTGTTTGGTAACAAACCAAACTGCGTTTTGTATTGCAGGGTCCATTAAAAAATTGAGTTTAAAACGCAGTTTTTGTGAAGTATTTTTTACATGTTTTTTTAACTGAGTTTCGTAAAACCCTATTTATTTTTGCGTTTCAAAAGCGCTTTTGAAAAAATTTAATTTTTTTTCTTTGCTTCAAATTGATATATTTTTGGTGTTTTCAAATTATTTTGATGAGCTGATATCAAAAATAATTTTTTAAAAATAATATATATATATATATATTATTTTGATGCATTTCCAAGTACAAAACATTTTGAAAAACAACCACAACCACACTTTCATCAAATATGTTATACATGTTTTTTGCTATACATAAACTTCAACTATAATTTTTATCAAACACGTATCTAAATCCAATTAACCATATTTTTTTTAAACTTACTTTTTTAAAACCACAACTATAAAAACTATCTAAAAAACAAACACACTCTAAAACAACTATATTTTTAATTGACTTGGTTTCACTCGGAAAACCAACTACCAATCCATAGACCTCCTGAGTTCAATAACTTTTTCCTTGGAATATATATATTTCTTTAAAATCAGCATGCCCAAGAAAGCCAAGCCATTGAACAAAACTCAAGAAAAAAAATAATTGTGAAGGATTGTATAAAACAAAACACTTACTAATATTATTAAAAAAATGCTACAGCCTTATTAAAAAACAAACCAAAAATCGAATGACATTTAATAAAATAATACAAAAGATCTTTGATTAATTTATACCAGTGAATTGCAAATAAGATGACAAAAAAAAGGATGACAAAAAGGGTAGGCCTCGGTGGCCAACATATCTAGCCTAATAAAAGAAGAGCTGCCTGTTAATTGTTTTTTTTTTTAAATCTAAAATGGAGTGACAATGCTTTTAAAAAAAAAAAAGGTGATGCATCATATGTGCATATTTGGCCACTTGAAGTGGCCAAAAGATCAGGCTCTGCCTTTTTTATCCTAGAAAAATCATATGTGATATTTTTTTCATTGAAAAACACACCCTATAAATCTAGATAAACTTATATCTAACCTAAAAAAACTTTAATTGATCAAAAAATTAAAAATCAACCTAAAATGATAAAAAAATCATAAGCTTCGATCTAGTATTTTTGATGATATTAAAGATCAAGAACACTTAAATGAAACTTATCTCTTCAAATGAAATTATTTCATATATATTAAACTCGATCTTTTTGGTTGTTAGAATATGCATAAACATTTATCCTTTTTGTTTTTTTGTTACTTTTCTGTCTCTTTCAAATTCAAAGATTTGAAATGTAAGTAAAATAAAGTTTTGTATCAAAATGCAAAAGTTTTAAACTAAAAGGATCTAAATTAAAAATGCACAATCCATAAACTTTTAAAAGATGTAAAATGAATAGTTGTATTAACCCCCCCTCCTCTCGCATTATCACTAATTGTCAAATTTAAAAACCTAAGTCTTAGTTTTTTTACGCAATAAAATTAAATTTTATTTTACAAAATCAAACATTAATTTAAAATCATTTGTGTTTTTTTTTCAAACTAGATCAGTCCGAGTTGATGGAAGATAGAAAAAAAAAAGTGACTTGATCAATTCAGATTAACCCTCCCGACCCGAGTATTTTCTCAAATTTACCCTTTTAACATGTGATTTAGACTTAGTCCAAGATAAAACCTGGTTGGGTTTTTACAACCATGTTTTGCTTTGGAGGTCATTAATTTCATGTTCCTTTTTTGCAGATATTGTAGGAATTACATTGCGGGTTGTTTGGAATTTTAGTTATGGTTGCAGTTTAAAGTGCTTTTCGCTTGAAAATACATCAAAATAATATTTTTTTTATTTTTAAAAATTATTTTTGAAATCAACACATCAAAACGATTCAAAAATATAAAAAAATTAATTTTTTAAAAACACGAGCTGAACTGCATTTTCAAACAATTTAATTTAGACTCGAGGCCTGTTTGATAAAAAAAAAAAATGGTTGAATATTCCTGTGATGGCCTTCCTTGCGAGAAGTTTGAGGTGGTGAGTTTATGAAAGAAATCAAGTCCCATGAAATGCAATTTCGTGGGAATTAAAACTCATTTCATTAACATTTCTCAAAAAAAAAAAAAAATATAAACTCAACAAGGTAAAGGCTAATGAGTGTTCCCGAAGCATCTATTAAGCATTATCCAGATACATTTATTATAATTCATTTTATTGTTGAATTATGATAAAAAGGAATAAAAATCAAATATTTAAATGAAAATGAAGGATATAGATTATAGATATTAAGTAAATTGTTATTTTGTACGGTAATGTTTTTTAACGCTTACAATAACTTCTAGAACTAAAAAGGAAAATAGAGATTGATTTTCAGTTTGATTTGATTTTTACTTATAAAAAACAACCAAATTAAAATTTTATAAAATACAAAAAGAAATTGAAATCGAATCGAAATTGGTTCAAACCAACCGGTTCGATTTTTTATATTAAAAACTAAAACCCAATCGCTCGGTTTTGGTTCGGTTCGATTCAGTTATTTTATATTAAAAACCAAAAACTATATTGTTTTTTTAGGTTTTGTTTGGACTTTTATAATGGGTTTGATTCGGTTTTTTCAGGTTGGTTTATTTTTCCGGTTCGGTTCAGTTTGATTTTTTGGTTTAAGGCTTACCAAATCAAAACTGAACCGAATATTTTTTTAAATATTTTAATAGGTTTAATCAATTTTTTTTCATGGTTTGGTTTTCTCAATTATTTTTTTCAGTTTTCTCAATTTAATTGATTTATCGGTTTTTTTCTCACCCATAATTGATTTAGCTTATTAAATAACTTTTAACAATTGCTCTAAGAACATAAGGTAATCAAATTTATAAAATAACACCAAGAGCAGCACAGAATGCGAAGGCAAGTCTAAAGAAAATTAAATTGATCTCACTATAAATCGCTTACCATCAGGAAGGTAGTACGAAAAGCATGCAGCACAAAATTATAAAGACCTGCATCTTTCTTTTGGAGGATTCCATCTCTCGGCACTCAAAACAAATACTGAGGATCATGGAGTGCATAATAAAATAGATAGATGCAGTTATTAAAGAAGTGAAATAAAACAAAGTTCCAAATCTTCAATAATATATGTGTATGAATTCTAGCTTTGTTTAATATATTATTTGCTTGAAAGTTATTTTTTAAAAAATTAAAATTTTAAAAAATAAATTATTTTTTAATATTTGATAGTATAATAAAAAATAAGTTGAAAAATACTTTTGGGTGTTTGATTATGTCATGTAAAATGAGCTGGAAAATAACTTATTAATGTTTTATTTTTTTTCAAGTTTATTAAAATAATGAGAAACAAATCTTACAAATTAAAAAATTAAATGATAATGAAATTGAAAAAAATATAATTTTATAAATTATCTCAAATAAAATAAATAATAACCAAAATAATAAAGATTAAATCTAAAAAATAAAAAAATTGAAAGATGAAAAAATTAAAATAATAATAATTAACATTTTATAAATTATTTCAAATAAAATAAGTAACAATCAAAAAAATGATGACCAAATTTGATATATAAAAAATTTTAATTAAAAAATAATAAGGAAAAAGCAAATAATAATTATAAAAATAATGACTAAAATTAATATAAAAATTAAATTTTAAGGGATGTAATTAAAAAATAAATATTCAAAATAAAATATATATAGTAATCAAAATTTTGAGGACCAAATTTGATATAATCAGTAAATAATATGATATTTTTAAATTTTTTACAACTTTCAGAAAATGTTTTCCGCTTAAAATAAAAGGAAAACACTTTCCTGGAAAACAAACCAAATTTTTCTTTGACTGGAAAGTGTTATCGTTGACTAACTTTCCAAATACAAACAAAAACATGAAAGTTTGGAAAATGGTTTTTGAAAATCAGTTTCCAAGAAATAAACACAGCCTAAAAAACTGTTCGGGACTGTATTAACTTTTATTTTTAAATATATTTATTTAAAAAATATGAAAAAATATTTTTAAAATATATTTATTTTAAAAAATATTTATTTTTATGTTTTTAACATATTAAAATTAAAAATTTTAAAAAATTATTTTAATATATTTTTAAATTAAAAATAATTTTAAAAAAATACTATATAGTACAATACCAAATAAAAATATAATTTTAATAAATTTAGTGTTTTTTTCATTAATGTTTAGGGCTATTTAATATTGAGTTTTAATCTGTTTTTTATGTTAAAATTTAATTTTATTATTTAAATTATTTTTAGATTATTTTGATATTAAAAATAAAAAATATTATTTTAAAATAAAAAAACTTTAAAAAACAATTTTTACCGTACTCTAAAATAACATACTAAACGACAGAAAAGCAGCAGAAGCCAGAGAGGCGAAACTAATTAAAAATTAGTAATAATTTATTATATTTATTGACTTCCTTCCCTCTTTATATATATACAGGTGGAAGGACGATCCCCATAAAACATAAAATAAACAAAATCTCACTCGCTTTCCTCCACTTCTTTCCTTCTTCGCAAGTCAATCTCCCAAGAGGTATTCTCTATTTGACTCTCCTATTGTTTTTTCCGTTTGTTTCTCGAGGAAAATGAAGGAAATGTAAAACAAAAAACCGAAATTTTCGATCATATTTTCGTTAATTTTTTTTAGTCTCGCTTAACAGAGCCTATTGCAGACGGTGGGGTTTTTTTTTTTTTGGCTTCGTCTGGCGTTGATGTTTATGTTAGACGCGCATTTTTTATCTCTTTTTTCAACTCATTACATTATTAATTTGATTGTCTTTCGTGTATTATATATATATATATATTTATTTAAATTTCTTTATTTCACTTTAGGTTTGATCTCTCTCTCTCTCTCTCTCTAATTAAATTGTAGTTTTGGCTGGTTTTAAGTGGCATAGCTCTTAATTTCAGGGACCAGTGTAGTTTATTTTAGGACTTAAATAAGTGCCTTTGTAATAACCTTTGTTATTGCCATTTAAAGTAAGTGACTTTGTAATTTCTTATAATTTAAAAAAAAATAGTGTTGATCTGGTTCTTATTTATTTATTTAATTATTTTTTGTGTGGATTCAGTTAACAATCATGGCAAGAAAGATGCTTATTGATGGGGAGGTGAACCAAACTAACCAAGTAGAAGAAGAAGCCCACTTTGATTTTGATTTGTTTGTTATTGGAGCTGGGAGTGGTGGTGTTCGTGCCGCTAGGTTTTCTGCTAATTATGGAGCTAAGGTATACCATCGTGTTCCTGATATTGAGGATATTAAAAAAAAAAAAAAATCGAAGAAAACCTTTCATGGGTTTTTGATGGGGTTTGGGAAAATTCATGTTAATTTTTTTTTTTTGCGAATATAGTATAATGAAGTTCAACGATATGGATATACTATAGTGTTAATTGTTTTATGGTCACTTTATCAGAGAATAGAAGAAACTAGCTTGGTGGGTTTTTGTTCATCGCGTTGTTTTTGATCTCGTGAGAACAAATAATTAATTCTGTTGCTTGATTGATGGAATTAACATAATATCGACTTGTTTGGATTCACTCGGGAAACTTTGTGTCAAACTGATTTAGGAAGTTCTTTTTTCTTGTCAAGTGAGAAACTTTAGTTTTCAGTGATGTTAACAATTCCCTTTTCTGTGAAAGCATGATGGTTAACTGCTCACTAATGATATCCAACATTGTGTGTCAAGGTTGGAATTTGTGAACTTCCATTCCATCCTATCAGCTCAGAAGTAATTGGAGGGGTTGGTGGAACGTAAGTCCATTTGAGCTCTTAATTTTGCCTTCTTAGCAAACTATCCCTGTTGTTGTCCTGTTTAAGATTTACTATGTTTTAATTCAAGTGGGAGCTAAACAACATTTGGTGCTGTGTGCTTCTGTTTTATCTCCTTTTTTGGGGGGAGATTTATGTGGCAGTGGCATAATGCTGAGATGTTTATTATTTATGGTTTAGTTGAGTTCTTTTAACAGTTATTTGAGTTAACTCCAGAATAATTTAACAAAGGAAAATTGCTTTTAACATTAAATGATCTTTAATGGAATGTTACCTATAGGGTCATTTGTTTGACTAAATAAGAGATTTGGTTGGCATCATAGTTACAAGTTAACAACATTAAGCAATGACACACTAGCTTTTGCTGACATGATCTCTAACTAGAATTGCTGAATTCTTACTTTCATGGCCAATTGATGTACATTTGATGAGTTTTGAATGGTGAGACATGCTCTTGATATTCCACTATGATGGTAAAGGAAGTTTCTTGTTATTATTGAGAACTTCAAGAATTGTGACTTTTGAGTTTGTTTTTATTTTATGTTAGGGATGACTACCATTGAATGTGAATTGACTGAAATGTTGAAACCTAACTTAAAATCAATGGTTTGTCTTCATTTGGTTTTGTAGGTGTGTTATTCGTGGTTGTGTTCCAAAGAAGATTTTAGTTTATGGAGCCAATTTTGGAGGTGAAATTGAGGTGAGAACAGGATACATACCAGAATGAAATGATCAATTTACTTAATGTGTTAGTGGCCATCTTGTAGTTTTTTCAAGTTGCAAAGATGTGAGTGAAGAGAACGTTCATGACAAATTTAGAACCTTTTGTGTGGAATGTGATTATCTGAGAGCATGTGGACATTGGACTGTGTGCTTCTATTGTTAAACATTTCTGAAATTGATCAATTTCAGAAACATTAAGTTCTACTTAAACTGAAATTTGATGTCTCACATTTGAAATTGTTTGAATGGTCAATGATACTTGTATTTTTTTTGTTCTGTAAAGCAAGGATGCATGTGTAAAGTAAAGCATAATGCTTAGTATAGAAATTTGAGTAGTGGACATGTTTGATTTGTCTGACGCTGCCATGTCATATCCAATGAATTTTTCTGCCAAATGCAGACTTTAATATATGTAGGGATCTGCGTGGTTGTGGGGAAATTTTCTTGGATGTAATTTTCCTTTATTGTCTTTTTGGGTGAGGTGAGCTGTATTAAATGGTATTTGGTTTCATGAATGGAGGGGTTTGGTTTTGTAGGATGCCAGGAATTACGGTTGGGAAGTGAACGAGAAAGTGGACTTTAACTGGAAAAAACTGTTGCAGAAAAAGGTGGGTGGCCCTTTGAGTTTTCTCTTCATCTTTATGATGTTTGCCATGATCTTACATGCGACACCCTTTCTGGTGCTATTCACAATATCTTTTTGCAAGCAACTCAAAGGAAAAAATGATTTTTTCTGAAGGAAAGTTCATCCTTTATTCCATTTCTTGGTCTCCCTGTTTTTTTGGAGGGTGTGAAAAGAGGTCAAGCTGGATTTTTTTCCTTCAACCTCATCCTTGTACGCCTGAAAAAGGGAAAAAGATGAAGTGATTGACCACTCCTCATTTTACTTCTTATCCTTCAATTCAAACATTGTTAACTTTGAAGGAGAAATCTATTTCTTCGAGCATTTAGATTCCATTTGTCCATTGTTTAAGATTATTTTTCTTTCAGAAATTCTTGGTACTTTTTTTTGGCTTTGTCTTGCCATAACCTATAATAGAAACAGTTCATGATTGTGAGTATATTGTTTCATCTATCTGCTGGTCAAAATTGCAGACGGATGAAATAATCAGGTTAAATGGAATTTACAAGAGGTTACTATCTAATGCTGGGGTTAAACTGTATGAAGGAGAGGGAAAGATTGTTGGTCCTAATGAAGTTGAGGTGACTCAACTAGATGGGACTAAATTGAGGTACTCAGCAAAGCACATACTGATTGCAACTGGCAGTAGGGCTCAACGTCCGGCTATTCCTGGGCAGGTTAGTTTTGTGGTTTCTTCTTGAATGATCAAGAATCTCTGATGGGTATTCTGTGTCATTGTGCATCCAAAACCTCAAGTCATTTAACAGTCAATATCCTTGTTGTCTGTTATGTGCTATTGAAGAGCTGTTGTTTTCTGATTATGAATTTAATATAGGTAATATGTTTTAAGTTATCTCCTGTCCTGTCTTCTTGGGTAAAATGTTTTAAGAATTCAAATTTCCTTTTGATTACTAAAGCTCTAAGGATCATAACTAGTAGTTTTAGCTAAAATAGCATACCAGGCGGATCTGGTAAAAAAATAAAATTGTACTTGACAGAGAATAACCTACGTATTTGATGTGTGCCATTTCTTTTTATCTTGACTTGTCAAACTAGTAAAAGGTAGTGACTAATAGGTTTCTCTGGATGATTAAATTGAAGGATTGCTATATAGAACATACAGATAAACTTAGGCTGATGTTTATAGGCAGTGTAAAAGAAGTATGTTGGCTGGGGAAAATTGGACTAGTGAACACCATTGAGAAACACACTTGTTTATATTTACAAATTTCTCTGTATTGTTCCCACATGTAGATGCATGCCTGAAAATTACAAGTTTGTGTTCGATATTTTCTTTGATAAGATTTATTGTAGACTTGTAGTTGCACTGAGATGCAACTTCAATATGACATGGATTTGCTAATAGAAAATCAATAAATATGACGTGTATGCATGTAATGGGGCAGCATTCTTCTTATTGAAATTCTTTCCTAAATGTCATCTTTTGTTTCAACTAGAAAAGAAAGCATTATTGCTATTTATTATATGAGCATGTGCACTAATTGCTATTTATTATATCAGCATGTGATAGTGCACCTTATCGATTGTAACATGTGCCTGAATAATAGTTGGTCATGAATCTTGCAACCTTGTTTCATATTTTTATTTGAACAAAAATTTCTTCCTGCTCAACTCGTCAGTCTCTCAAGCCACCATGTGGATAGCATTGATTGCTTTTTATTTTTTTAGTCAATGAAAATCTTTTGCTTTGCCATAATCTTTTGCAAAGCAAACTTACATTTAATTATGCTTCATTATTTTGATATCAAGTATATTTGTAAAATAATATATGTTTTCCAACATATGGCAGTCCAGGAGATTGTCATGTGTTGGGCTGTGGAATTTTACTTTTTACTTTTTACTTCTCAGTTTTTGGTTTTCTGTTTCAATGTAAACTTCTGTTTAACGATCCATGTGTTCCCATTGTGGTGCTGCTTAAGCCATCGTTAGCTTTTTCAGTTCAATTGTTTTCTAAACTCTACACTTTCAAGGCTGCCCGTAGTTTATCCATTCAGGTGCATGTTGCTCATCTTTCAATCGCATAGTTGATTCTTGATTGCAATTACTGCTGGAATTACCTAGTTGAATTTAATTTGCTTGATTGCTTGAAATTTTTCACTGGGTTCAAGTTATGTCTGTGGTGTAGATAGCTTCTTGTTGGAGCTGTTTTTCTTTTGTTTTCTTTTTCTTGCGTGCTTACCTTATTTGTTGTTACTTTCTGATTATTTAGGAGCTGGCCATAACTTCTGACGAGGCATTGAGTTTGGAAGATTTGCCTAAGCGTGCAGTGGTGTTTGGTGGGGGGTAAACTCTCCAGAAGGCTTTGCTATCTATGTGTTTTATTTGCACATGTTCTAGCATGTGCATGATTTTGGATAAATATTTTTTTTCTTGCTCAGGTACATTGCTGTTGAGTTTGCTTCAATATGGCGTGGCATGGGTGCTACTGTGGATCTATTTTTCAGAAAGGAACTTCCATTAAGGTTATGATTAAGGCCTTAATGTTAGTTTTTCTGAACGACCGAATTGGTGTCATATATTAGCACACACAATGTATGTTTGCAAGTAAACTGTGTAAATAATATGTTATCAACTGGGGTTACTCTTTTAATGTTCTTGATGATTACTTCCTGCTCTGAAAAACTCCTAGCCAGAATAGTTTGAGTTTTAACTTGTCCACAGCAGCCTTCACATTTTTCCCTTCTATATTGGTTAGGATTGGAACTTGTAATCTAGCAAATTTTGGTGTTTCATAGTTCAAGTGGCGATTGACATTCAAGTATGTTACTGCAGTTTTGTATTATGCTATTAAAGTGGTAATTTTAATTTGCCATCTGTCACACATTGTCACTAAGGAGTCGTGTGGCATTTTTGGTCCAAGCATTTTGAAATCTAGACCACATTTGTGTTTCTCCTGCCAGTATATCTGATAGCTATCTAGTGCAGGGGTTTTGACGATGAAATGAGGGCCGTTGTTGCGAGAAATCTAGAAGGCAGGGGAATTAATTTGCATCCAAGATCAAATTTGATAGAGGTGCTTTCTCTTTTATTAGAATTTGGTGTCATTATGGCATGCGTTGCTTTTGTTTCAAGCTATTTTTTTTCCTGAATTTTGTAATTTGTTGCTTTTTTTTCCAGTTTATGTTTTGACCGTTCTATGTTATTTATGGTGAACCTTATTGTAAATACAGTTGACTAAAACAGAGAAGGGAATAAAAATTTACACCGATCACAAAGAGGAGCTGCTGGCAGATGTTGTACTTTTTGCCACTGGTAATAACAATCCTTGTTTAAATCACACACATTGTGAAGAAGTTCCATTATTAAGCTTGTTTCGTAAATAGAAAGCATGCACTGCCATTTCCAGTCTGTGCAGCCGCATGAACCAGAATGTAATCATTGGGTAAAAATGCAATTTACAAGTGTTTTTTACTTGGTAGGTTCGTTCTGTCTGAACTTAAATCCGTTCTAGAAGTATTTGGTATTTTACTATTTTTCAGGGTTAACTTGTCCACATTTCTAGAGCAGTGTTGCCAGTACCGTGGATTGATATGTTGGTGAAATGGTGATGTGAATGTTTGGGGACTGAAGATGCATATTATGAAGGGTTACAAGACTTTGGAATCCTAAAGCCGAATGCATTAGGGTCAATGAAGAACAGGAATGAGAATTTGAATTTATAATTTATGTATCTTATGAAGTGATTAAAATGATAGTAGTATAGAAGATAATAAGTATCCATGTTAGAGTGAACATTCCAAATTGAAAATCATTGAAGTACAGGTATTTAAGGTAACAGGCATTGGTTTTAGGAGCCTCAATAAAAAAATATAAGGTGCCTTTTCTTATATTTGTTATTATTGGTTAACATTATTTGTTATTATTGGTTAACATAATCACCAATGTTTGTTTTGTCAAAAAAAATTGTTCACTATTCATGACGGTGAAGTTATTGATATTCTTCTCTCAATTTTTACAGGTAGAGCTCCCAATACGAAGAGATTAAATTTGGAAGCTGTAGGCGTTGAGCTTGATAATGTGGGAGCTGTGAAGGTCAGTAACTTCAGCTGTCATTGTTTTAATCATTGAGCATTATGTTATTAGTGCACAAACTGCAGATGCCAATTTCAGTGTTATTATAGTCGTTTTGTTTTCTACATTCACTTCCTTGTAGATGGGTATTTATCACGCATGCTGCTGGTTGTGGGATATGGGATAATTTTATTGTATCCCTAATATAGGTGTAATTATTATTCTATAGTAATTTTTCCTTACACTCCATCATGTTTGGCTGATATAGGATAATTTTTGGCGAGTTTTGTCTATTGATGCGTTTGTGTATGAAGAACGTAAATCTTGAGTAAAAAGGCTAAACCTGGTCAGAAGATGTCTCTGGAGATCCCTGCAATTGTGTTATTGGGTGGGGTTCTATAAAACATGAAAGTGAACTAAGAGGCTAGTTATGGAAGTGCATGTATATGCCACGTTGCATCTGATTGATCAAAGGGGCATTGATTACCAGCAAGGTTAAAAACACATGACCTTCATTAGGTTTCTGACCATGTAGAGAATATCTTCTGTTATGACTGTATTGAAAGACCTAGCTGTTGAGACCATATTTGCTTTGTTTCTCGACCATTTTCTTTATTATTGTGTTTTTGTTGTTATTATTCTTTTTTTATGGTACTTTCTTGTTTTTTATGCACCATGTAAAAGAAACTATATTTTCAATTTACACTGAAATTCTTGTTCACATTTCTACAAGTCATGTAAAATGACTGGGTCCGTGCTACTTTCATGATCAGGTTGATGAATACTCTCGCACCAACATACCTACTATATGGGCTGTTGGTGATGTCACGAACCGAATGAATCTGACTCCTGTGGCCTTAATGGAGGGAACATGCTTTGCAGTATGTGTTTCTTGTGATCTGCTTTTCGTTTCTTCATATTCATATCATTTTTTTTTTGGCTCCTCCTCCCTCCCTTTTGGGCAATCTTGCAATTCATTTGATTTTCAGTGGATCTGTTTCTGATGTATTGCATGCAGAAAACTGTTTTTGCGGGGCAACCTACCAAACCAGACTACAATCACATACCATGTGCTGTATTTAGGTATCTGCTGTTGGATTTTCTTGGACTGTTCATTTTCTTCCACAATATCATTTTTGTATTATGCTAGTAGCTTTTTCAGTTAAATGAAAATACCATCATCGATAAGAAATATAGTGGTCATTGAAAGATTTTAAAATCGAAACTCATTAACCCTCGCCTTGAATTGTAGAAGTTTAGCTCATTAACATACAGTAATATCGTTCTGATGCTTCAATGCAACTAAGTCTCACACCTTAAATGTAGAAGTTTAAGCTTAATAGAAAATCTAGTGCTTGTGTTCATCTTTCTTCATTGGTAACTTGTGATATTTGGTAATCTGCAGCATACCTCCTCTCTCTGTGGTGGGCCTCAGCGAGGAGCAGGCGTTAGAGCAAGCAAATGGTGATGTATTGGTTTTCACTTCGACTTTCAACCCTATGAAGAATACTATCTCTGGGTATGTGCTGAAATTTGAAATCTTATTTGCCAAATAGTTCTGTATTATTACAAACAAACATAGCATTATGGAATTCTTGAGAACATCACTCACAAAATGACAAATAAATAAGAGGTCAAAACACAACATTTGTAAACTTAAACTGGCCGGGTAGAGAATATCTCTCAAGAGGTCTTGGACATTTGGTGTGCCTATAACTTAAATCCCCTAAATCAGATAGACTTTGAACATCCTCACTTACTTTTTGATAATAGTCATTCGTTTGTCATGAAACCAAATTTTACTGTTGCTTTTAAACTGAATTTCCCTGGTCTGGAAAGGAATTTTTTAGGATTGAGTTATGTTTATGAACAACATGATAAAATCATCAAAGCCTTGGGAATATATGGATTGGGATGTTCTCTCTGATCAGTGGGGTAGTATTTGAGCACCTGCCTCGTTTTACTCTAATTTGGTGAGGCGGGATCTGTGTCTTATGCATCCCCAGGCTTTTGGTGCTTAAAACATCTGTGAGCTTTTCAGTTTAATACGCATGTTCTTATCTTTGTTTCTAGACGACAAGAGAAGACGGTAATGAAGCTTGTTGTTGATGCTGAGACGGATAAGGTTCTTGGAGCTTCCATGTTTGGGCCAGATGCACCTGAAATCATGCAGGTGTGTGTATATTTTCTGATTCGTTAGCCATACCCATCCTTAAGTTTTCTGCCCCCATATACTTTTTGTTATTCATGCATGTTCTGATCATTGTTTCTTGGTTATCATCTTCTCAGGGTATTGCTGTTGCGCTGAAGTGTGGAGCAACAAAGCAACAATTTGACAGTACTGTAAGTACCAAGTAACTTTCCTTGAGAGAGGGGCTAGACATGAGGATGTTAGTGATTCTTTCCATTCCTAACATCCCCTTGTCAGGCTCTTATAATGACCATGTTCTTATACTGCCACCTCTCCCCCGTAATTACCTCATGTAATGAACGTAGAAGGGATGCCATCTTTAAACTTCTAGATTTTTATTTTCATGTATGAAGTTCTTTACGGTGGCATGTGTTGAGCTGGCCTTTCCCTCATTTTCGATTGTGTATTACTGAGGGGGTTTTTTCGTTTGTTTCCCACAGGTGGGAATACACCCTTCTGCTGCTGAGGAATTTGTGACCATGCGTTCAGTGACTAGACGCGTTACTGCTGGTGGCAAACCAAAGACAACAAATCCGTAAAAAACATCAGCAGAAAAAGAAAATCCAAAAATGATATATTGCTTGAATTCAGCTTTCTCGTGGTCATCGGAAACTATTTCTTGTTAGCAAGTGCAAGAAATAGATGCAATTAGGGCGAGGCTATGACTTTTCAACCCAATAAAAGTTCGCGTCATGATATAGTATAGTATGCCTGGCAGTTCGGATGCTTCTATGGAAACTATTGTTTTTTTTTTTTTTACTTGAGTAATTAGATGTTACCTTTCAGTGGTGGACGAATACTATCTTAGAACCAATGTGGACTATTTGACTTTTTTTTATCTCTTATTAAATATGGCATGCGCCTTTTTATGGTTTTGTGAAAAGTTATTGTGCATTGTTTAATGTTTCGTGAAGGTAGGCTGTAACAGCTGCTTGCATGAAGAATTTGTTGATGTCGATTATGGATGTTGTATCCTGGATCTATAATACAAGGCTCTTGCTGCATGTAAGATTAAGACCTGCTTGTATACAGATATATCAAAAAAGTATCCGCTGTACCTAAATTGTTGTTTTTCCTGCACACACATCACATATTGTATACCCTTGTCCTTCACAGTAAGGACACTTTGCTCCTTCATCAACCCATTCCAAAAACTGCAGCATAGATTTTGATTGTGAGGATGTTGAAATGGAAAATAGTAAACATGAAGGACGTGTGTATGTGAAAAGTTTTCGTACCTGTGGCTCCACGTTTGGCTCACCAGTACCATCACATTCTGCAACAGAAAATCACTAATAAGCAACAACGCATGAGATTGCGCAATACCAGAACTACTGTTAGGTTCCTAATGATCATCGTGGCTGCAAAAGGCGAACTGCAAACTGCATCATTTTAGGTCAAATGGCAAGCATGGGCAAACTTCTATGAGCTTCCTCGATGACATCATTGTCAATATTTGATTAGAAAAACATGCTTGTACTTTGGATGTTCAGATACCTTGAAAATAAGAGAGTAAGCTAAAAGGTTAGATTGATTGATGGTTGCACCAGCTGCCAATTTCGCTGCCATTACATTGCCAGAAAATCTTAAACCGTTTCCAGAGCCCAGGCTGCTGTGTTTGCAGGCAGTGGGATATCTAACCAAATCAGGCAGTGAGGAATGCTACTATATATGAATTGCCAGCCGGTTAAAACTATTTTTTTGTCCCTCGAATGTATTTTAATATATTAGGTATTCTCAGCTACGGACAAAAGCAATAAACAGGAGAAACCTCATTTCAGTTCGTCATGCCTGGTTAACAAGAAGCTTTTAAATACAATCTGATAAAATGATACTTTATTCATAAATATGGATGTCCAATCCAGGTAGTGGCAACCAATTTACCTGTGCACAACAAACGACCCTCCCCACGACATGTAAGGCACTGTTTTGTGGAATCCTTCGATTTGCTCCCGCTAACTTGTTTCTTTCTGCCATTAAGTCTAGAAGGTTCTTCCCAACGATTCTCCCCAAGAAGAAATACTCTATGATGCGATGCCTCAACTTCTGTTACTTCTTCTTTCACAACTTTCTGATGTATTTCTGAGATTTCTGTTGCAGACGTAACAGCAGCTCCATCAGCACCTTCCTAATGTACAGTGGATTTGAAGTCAGCAGCATATTTTGAAATTTCACAATCGCAAGGCATGTATTCTCAGTGTTCTTGCTAACCAGGGATCACTTGGAATGATATCTAAAACAATAAATATTCTGCTCATCAAAATTCCAAGCATGCTATCATTGCCGAAAGCATCTGTGCAAAGAGACAAATTTACTGGGATATGCATCCATCAGCACACATACACTCAGAGTTATATCCCGACAACCCATTAAACAACGATAGATTACAAGTACAAAATTGTACGCTATATAGGACTAACAAGTAAGCATTCAGTATTGTGAGAATATCACAATAAGAGCTTATACATGGCATTTCCACCCTTTATTCAGTATGGTTACAAGCATAGTGCTAGAAACAAGGACTTTAGTTTGACCTGGATACTTCAACAGTGTAACTCCAACATGGAAGGCTTATGAATTTTTAAAAGCAAGACATTACTTTCAGATTTCTGATTAAAAAACTAGAAAGGGAGCCAGTGTTTGTGTTGTTCAGAAACAAGACTAGAGTATTTCCTGTCCTCACAGTCACCCATTCAAACGTAAATCAAGGGGATGATGCATTTGAAACAGAAACTAAGCACAACTTTTATACAATATCAGTCCTGATTATTCTATTGCTAAAAATATCATAATCTGCATGTACCTCTGCTGGAACAGTTTGAGCGCTTCCCTTTTGAGTTTCGCTAATACTTGGCATCCGAGCATCAATATGTTGCTCCATATATAACCTTTTGAGGAGCTCTGTAGTCATTATTCCATCTTCAGAGGCACCTAAAGATGCCTGTCAAGCAAGATCATATGTTATCTATTAAAAACTGATCAATCGAACTATCCACTTAAACTATTAGCCACAAGCTAAGAGACTACCAGGATTTTAGAGAAAACGGCATGTGCATATGCATGTATGTACATTTTCCATGTACGAGGGAATGATATAATCAACCCGCGTGACATTTATTTCTGTCCATTTTGAGGTAACACAAGATGGAAATCTAAAAACTTACTTGCCAGGTCCTCACAGCACGTTCAGTCCCACTTGAGAAGCTAGAATATTCCATATCTTCCTCCCCTGAGTAAAATCCCAATTTTTGCAAAGCGTCCTGTAACAATCAGAAAAAGGTAGGAAATATATCAAAATACAACACACAAGCTTCGAATATCACCACTACAACAAATATTAAAAGAAAAAAATATATATGTAAAAAGCAGCACTCATATCATGTATTTGATAAACAATTCAAGTAGTACACATTGTTCTCCAAGCCTAATAATAATCATAATAAAAGAAGAAATGAAATTTAGTTAGTAAAATAGAGAGTAGAGTCAGACCTGCATCTCTTTTACTTGTTCTCCTTCGCTTCCTTTCCTTAGGGTTTTCCTCTCCTTCTCCTTCTTCTCCTCCAAAACCCTATCAATCACTTCCTTCTGTTCTTCCACCACATTCTCCTCCAACACAAGAGGTCTCGCACTGGACCCACTCTCTGCAATCAAATTGTTATTATTATTGTCTTTCAAAACCTGCAGTAACAACCCTACTTTAGCTACCGTATCCTCTCCTCCTTGAAGGACTGAGATCCGATTCTCTAGTGCTTCGATTTGAAGCTTTAAGGATTGTATTTGAGCGAGGAGCGATTCTCTGTCGCGGCTCCAACGCTTCTCTTCACGGAGCCACCTTTCCTCTTCACGTAGCCACCGCTGTTCCTCTCGGAGCCACAGGGATTCCTCTCGGTCTGGATTAGAAGAGAAGCAGATATAATGAGGTTTCGAAGGAGTAGAGCGCGAGAGTGGTAGTACTGTTGTGTGTTTGGAGAATTGGAGTGGAGAGAGTGTGCTGTGAGATTGCTTGTGGGGATGAAAAGGTTTAGGATTTAGAGAGAGGGGAAAACTAGAAGAAGACATTCTCATCATCATTATTATTAGATTTTTGGGATATAAAATAAAATAAAATGGAAGGGAGAGAAAGAAGAAGCCGGACTGCAAAGAAGATTTTTTTGCTGCTTCTTCAGAGTTTGAACTTTGAACCACACGATTGAATCAGAATAACAACAGCTGGCTGGCGGGAAGATAAAAATAATATCTTTTTTTATTTACAGTTTACACTTTCTCGGCTTTTATATTTTCTGTCTGGGAATTAGGAACATTGTTTCCTATCAACTTGGGCCTCAAGCCCCAAGCCCATTACAAATTCTTCAGACTCTGAAACATAATATTTACAGTATTGCTAAAACAATCGTAATTGTTAAGCTCGGTCAGTAACCCATCAGTCTTTCCATCACTTTATCCGAGTTGAGTTTTATTTCATCTTGGCGTCAAAGTTACCATGATCAAAGGATTACTTAGAAATATAATATCAATTTTTTTTATTTAAAAATATTTTAAAATAATATTTTAAAATTTTAATTTTTTATATTAATACGATAAAAAATAAAAAAATTTTAATTTTAAATATAAATACATATTTCGAACTACTCCTAAACTATGAAAGTTTTTTAAAAATTACTTTTTTACATTAGCATGAAAAAAAATAAAAAAAATTAATTTTAAATAAAAAATTAAAATTTCTAAATTTGAAGGTTACAGTTTTAAGCAATGGAGAGCGAGGCATACAAAACTTCAATACTTTTTTTTTAGGAGTTTGTAATTCAATAATTAACAAAAATAAAAACAATACATCAACCGTTTATAAAAAAATAAAAACCAACACAACTGAAAAATCTAAAGCTAAGTTTGAAAAACAATTAAAACGTAAAATAAACTAGGAAAAGAAGTAAAACAACAAAAAGCAACATGATACTAAAATAAATATAATACTAAATGTTTTTCATTTAAAATGATACTAAAATAATATTTTTTTTAAAATTAATTTCTTTAGAAACGACACAATTTCAAACTACCCTAAACAATGAAAATAATTTTAAAAATTACTTTTTTACATTAGCACGAAAAAAATAATAATTTTAAATAATTTTTTTTTATAAACACCAAATCGCAATTTACAGCTCCTAAACCTAAACCATGAAAGTTTTTTTTTCCATGCCAGCATCCTCTTATTCAACAAAAACATGCATGCACACTATGAGAAACAACTTCACCAACGAAAAATAAATAAATAAATAAGAATGCTTAATGATTGTTGTTCCACATTTTGTCTCCCCAAAAAGGTTACTGTCCTACTACTGTATACGAAAGGAGTTTGCATCAACCAACAGGTTTTCTTGTAAGCCTTGTCCCTTGATCAATGTAGCTAATGACGCCTAGAAAGCAAGCATCTGATTCGCTAGAGCAACCTCTTCAAGACAACAGAACAACCAACGAATAGGTTTACGACAAGAGATCTACAAATAACCCATTGAATGTGGGCTCGATGTTACCCTGCGGCAGTAAAAAGATCTACCGGACTCCTTTCAGCTTAGTCAAGCTTGACGTTGGAGTAGAGAAGGGTGTCCCTTGTGATTGGCATATTGAGGAGATAGTAGATCTGCGGCAATGAGAAGATTAACCAAGAAATTGTTTTTATATTGCAGCAAAAATGAATTGAACTTCTAGAAAAAAGTTAAAAGAGTCCCCGGTATGGTCTGAAATCTCAACCAAGTTGTTCTGAGATGCAAACACTGATAATTTAAAAAAAAAAAAAAAACTGCAGAATTTACTGCAGAATTTACAAATTAAGATGTGTATTCTACTGTCATCTCATCCAAAAAGAGAGTATAGAAAGTTAACCTTCCATTAAGCTTGTCTGAAACCCTAGTTTTGAAGGGTATGCCTATGAAATATATTGATTTAAGAGATTCATATAAGCTATCATGTTTAAAGGTATTCCTTGTTACGTGAAGGGATTAATTGAAGCTCAATTGTGAAGACAGGATTTAGCAAAGGAATTTGAGTAATGAAATTGAAAAAAAAATAAAATCTGCCGGTTTTAAATTGGCATGGATAATTCTTTTCTTTGCTAGCTTGTCCAGGTTTAATCTCACACGATGAATAGCTGTTCTATCAACAAAACTTGTAAGAGCTGTGAATCAGGCACCCTGTGCAGAATCTTAGTCCTAAACTCGGCAATGTCACAAAAAACATGGATCATTTGTCTAGATTATTCTATAAAAAGGTTCAAGGATAGGATAGTTATTCAACCCACCCCCTTCCTTTTCCTTCTCCAAACCTATAAGTCACATGCAATGCATCTCATTATTTTACCAGTAAGCAATCAAGCTTTTTTTTCTGCTTACAAAAAAATATGGATAAAGAAAAAAAGGGGTAGGGAATAGGGAACAATAGCACATTAGAGATGTTAATTAGCTCCATTTGCAGTTTTCCTAAATTAATTAGAGGGAAAAAAAAAGGAGAACGGTTTTTGTTGTTAGATAATCTTACCCCCAAAAGAGTAGCAATGATAAGAACAATTCCAGTTATCCAAGCAAGGGTCATTCTAACCAAGGCCACTTCTGCAATGGTTCCATTGCTAGGTGTTTTTGTTTCTTCCAACCAACGTGCAAATGGCTGGGAAGTCAGCACGACATCCAGCACTGTTTCTGATTCTGATGCAGGTGCGGTGTTAAAAAAGATTACTCCGGCAATTTGACCTGCCCAATTATCATTGGTTATTGTAATACAACCATAATTTTCAGGTACAGCAATATGCTAAGGAACAGCAATTGCTAATGGAAAAAAAAAGAACGCAAAATTTCATCACAAATATAGGGCAGAAACATTTACAAGAGACCCACAAAGCTAGCTTAAATTCTACTTTTTTGTCGATTTAAAGACCTTGACATTGATATAACCAAAATAAGACATCTACAATTGGGTAAATGATTGGAAGCACTATAAAAAAACACCAGGTCACTACTCCTTTCACCCATCATTTACATGAAAACTACAACATTACAGCTTAAGATTGTGTTGGTGATTTCCCAAAAACCCAAAAAACCAACCTTTGTAAGCTGTGTGCAATGAATCAAACATCTTGGACAATGTAGTAAGTAATAGCTCCAGCCCTTTCAGTTTAGCACCCTCGGGTCCATATTGCTCTCCCAAAGCCTGTGATGTGAAATAAAATAAGTCATGAGCTAACCGCTTTCTAGTTGGGATATTCTCTTGAAAGATTGGGGCAGAAAATAACAGAAACATTTTGCATTCTGAACTTGGAAGATGTGGCGCAAAAAAAAATGTACGAATACTGAATAAATGATAAACCATGACAGAAACAATCAATTTTATAACTATATGATTTCATTAAATGAAGAAATGAATCGGTGAAAATCGACAACTCACAAACACTCGAAAGGATGCAATCAAGATCATTATATATCACCCAAATCACTATATAGGATTCTATCAGAAAACCCTCTAGAACCAAAGGGTGAAGCCAACCCAAAAGGAAGTATTGATTTTTCTCTCAACCTCAAGAATTAGCAGGCTCACTTCACAATTCCACCATTGCTTCCTTTTTCCACAAATTCACACACCAGTTAAATAAGATGATCGTTGTGCTATTGTTTCCTAAAGTTCATTGCAATAAACACCATCGTTGTCAAAATAAAAATTGAAAAAAAAGAAAAACCATGAACCAAAATTAGAAGCTGTTTGTTTGTATTCAGAGACTTTATATGCTCTTTCCTACGAGAGATTATTAGATACTCACGATCACTCCCCCGCTCACATAAATGTGGGATCCATGGGTAGTTATCAAGGTGAGTCCCAATTTGATGAGTCAAGGACCAATACACCAGGAGTTTTTATTTTTCTACTTCCCTACTACATAAATTCTATGCTGAAGTAGACGATACACAAAAAATATTATGTAAGAAATAAAAATGGATATCTTCACCTTAAGACCATCAAAACAGCCCTTCAATAACTCTGCAGGTGGTTGAGTGCTCTGCGACAAATCTTCATGCATCTCTACTGCTCTTCTACTATTGCGGAACAGAGCTAGAAGACTTGCTATAAACTCCCTGTTTGCTTTCTGCAAACAATCAAAATCCAACCTTCTAATAAAAATCCGAAATTTATAAAATGAATGGTTCAATTTAAAATACAAAAGGTTATAAATAATAATAAAAGACCTTAGACATATGAAAACTTGTAGTGGCACCACTAGCCAGTGGGATCGCTAACTCTCCATTCCATGCTTCCAAGGGATCAACAACATATGATCCACCCAACCAAGATGCCTAAACAAACACATGATGCCAAAGTCACACATTCAAGCCAAATGATCATTGACTAAGAAGAGATCAATAACACAGGAAAAAAAGAAATAACTGGGGGTAAATCAAAGTCAGGGCTTACAAAATCACTAATTTCCTTGTCAGTGAAGTCTGCCAACTCTTCATCTAGAGAAACCACTGAAACCTCTTCACCTGAAATGAACCTCGTAAAATAAATAGTCATAATAATGAAACAAATCTTCATATTCTTCAAAGCATACAGAGCATAAGTACCTGGAAGTTGAATGCCAGCCTTATCTGAACCAAGAACAATCTTGCTCTTGAAGGCACCATTGAACATGGCATTTGCTTGTTCAGCCACAGATGGGATTTCTGCGTGTCAAAATCATTCACTTAAATATCAAGTCAACAAAAGAAAACAAGTCAACAGCAAGCCAAGAGACCCTCGCCTCCAGTGACTTCCAGCATGAAAACAGCTCGAGGCCTGTTAAATGGAGTAGGCATGAGAACCTCGTTCAACTGCAGAAGCGAATACAGAATTTATCAAAACCAACAATTTCCACAGGACAAAATTGTAACTATAAAAATTTAAGTCTGCACTACATATTATTCCAAATGACCTTCGATGAACTAGTAGCTGAAAGAGCATCTGATGGCGCAAAACCAAGCAAGACCGACACAGCAGCACCAACTTCTCGAAGTGACATGGACTGTAAAAGCAGAGATTTAATCATTCCAACAGGCGCTCGTACTTGGTGAATAGAAGCAGTAACAAAATCATTGCTCAACCTTGAAGTAGACCATCAACGAAACACAACAGATGTGTGAAAGGTGATTGATCGACTCACCTTAAGATATCATGACTAGTATAATTGTGCAAATTGAAATGCAGTTTAAACACTCATCGTTGCGATTTTTTTAGTTCAATTGAGAAATTTCTAATGCCAATTTAAATCATCTCAGGTAACAGCTACGGACACTGAGTAACTTCCCTAGGATTTCTATTAACCGATAAAATCCAATAAATTACACATCAAAATTCTGCATCGGTCAGCTTGAATTGAAGAAGCGTATTACTTAAGCGTTGAAATGGCAAAAACCTGGACGACATCTTTTGGTGATGGAGTGCGCAGATATTGACGAGTCTGGCTATCGATGAAAAAAACCGAGCCAGCAGTCTCGGCCTGGAAGGGACAGGTTAATCAAATCAATCAAACGGTAACAAATTAGCAGATCATATCGAGCATAGATTGGTTTGAAGATATGTGTGTTGAGAAATATACGAAGATAGAGAGGCGTGTACCTTAGCTAATGAGAAGACAAGAGAGAAGATGACGAACAGATGCAAAAAGCTGCGTTTTTGGAAATCCATTTGTCCAGAGAGAGAGAGGAGAGATCTGTGGTATCAGGAAAGCCGAGAGGACGCCTCGAACTTTCATTAATCACTTTGACCCGCACTCCGCTGCGGGTCATGTATTTTTTTCTTCCAAAAATAAAAAATGAACAACCAAGCTTTTTTTTATATGGAAGTTAAAAATTTTATTTTATTTAATTAAATAAATTAAAATATATACATAAATAAATTATTAATCATAAAAAAA
>Ga0325405_1000706_pt1 | contig 32594 bp, 22 predicted proteins | sample PopdelMetagenome_21_FD_205663 | JGI IMG/M metagenome (GOLD analysis project Ga0325405, IMG submission 205663) | Populus deltoides microbial communities from Bellville, Georgia, United States - Xylem-Control-R2 | ecosystem: Host-associated > Plants > Phyllosphere > Stem > Wood/Secondary xylem... | reverse complement strand
TTTTGCTATATTTCTTATGTATTAATAACTACATATTTTCTTATATAATTTGAAGTTATGGAATTATTACATGTTCATTTTGGTCATTTTATTATCAGCAACAAGTTTAATCAAATATATATTTTAATCCAACTACAACAACTAAAAGTGTTTTTTTCAAACCTACTTTTTCAAAATGCAACAACAAATGCTATATTAGTAGTTAGATTTATGGATCACAAAGATTAACCACTATAAATTGTTGGGCTTTAAAATCGATTTACATAGCTCTGATACTAACTGACATGGTTGGAAGTAAAGGATAATAGAGTTTGTTACAAGTTAAATTCCTTAAAAATCAAAAACACTATAATTATAAATAGATATCCAAAATATTTAATTTTTATTCATCAAAGTTTTATTTGCCAAAAGAATCTTATAATCCTTTGTATATAATCAACTAGAAAACTATATTGATACTTAATAGAATAAAATTCTAAAATATAAAAATAAAAATATTTATAAAAAATATTTATTTTCCCAAAAAAACTTCTCCATCATCGTAAATTTAATAAATTCTTTGTAATGTTGGACCTAAGATTTTTTACCTTGAAAAGTCTATGAAGATAGCATAACTTCTTAACAAACATGCCATTTTTTAGTTAAAATTAGTTATTTGATCTTTGATTTGCCGCGGGTTGGATAATATTTTTTAGCAAAAAAAAAAAATGCAAGCTTTTCAAATATTATTTTAATTCTAATTATAAATGAAAAGGTATATGTATTCATTTAATTAAATATATCAAAAATCATCTGTGCCAATAAATATAAAAAATAAAGTGTTAATGTGTTTATTCAACTCGCCTCATTGCAGGTAAAATAATTTTTTTTCTAACGCAAAATAATTAATGTGTAGGTGTTATTAATGAATTTTTTAACATCGATTAAAAAATATAATAGTGAATAAAAAAGTATATGCTTATATATAATAAAATACAGTAAAGATCATATTCAATAATACAAACATGTAAAATCTCAAGTTAATTTTTAATATAGCAGAAGAATGAAACAATGTTATAATTGCTATAATAAAACATAATTTCTTTAGTATTTGTATAATAACTTTTCAAAAAAAAAAAGTGTACGGAAATTTTTTTTTTAAATACAAAAGTATAAAGATAAGAACAAAAAGAATGGTATAAATAGATTAAGTGTAGAGTGACAAATATTCAAAGTATGAAAAATAAAAAATAATTTTTTTAAAAAAAAGTGTATAAAGAAGAGGAAAAACTAAAAAAATATTACAAAAAAATAAAAATATGAAAAATAGTGATAAATAGACAAAACATAAAATGATAAAAATATCAAGTATAAAGAGAAAAAAAGTAAAAATACTTGTTTTCTAATTTTTTTTTAAATCCAAAAATTATAATTTTAGCTCGTCACAATAAAAAAAAAAAGTTAAATTTATAATTATATAATTTCTCCATGAAAATAGCATAACTCCTTAACGATAATGCCATTGTTTAGTTAAAATAATTATGTATTCTTAACATGGGTTTTATCAAATAAATAACAATCTCCTAATTTAGCTCCTATATTTATGTAAATTCAATAAACAAACTCTTATATATATAAAAAAAAAGCCTTTATAAACTTCACTACCTCTATATCCATCACATTTCATCAATTCATCAACTTTACGAACTACAAACTCGTCGCAATTTGTCTACATTTGAGTAACTGGGCATTTGTTTTTTATAGATAATGTATCCAATTGCAAATATAATTGGAAAGATACCAAGTTGGAAATTATGTTATAATTAGAGGACAAATATGTTCTTTTTCCAAAGAATTGTATCGTTGAACAACCAGTGACTGGCAGGTGGAAAACTAGGTTCCCTTAACGATCCCTTCTCTATGGTCCCTTTTCACTCTTGCTGACATCTTTGATCTTTCCCTTCTAACAAAACAAAAACAAAATACTATCTTATGATAATTTAACCTCAAAAAAGCAAACTACACATCAGCAGAAGTAGAAAAGCATTCAACGAACACTTGTAACTTTTACGTTCGTCTGTCTTTGCAGATGCTGGATTGGTCAACTACAAACATCATCATCATCAAAACAAGAACATCATCAAGACCGTTACATTATTGTATTTAGAGAAAACCCAGATTGGATTTCTCATTGTTTTAATAGAATTATCATCCCTTTTTCATTTTGTTTTCTCATCTATGTATATATGTATGTATGTGTATGTATATGTGTAGATGTACTCAAGCAATTTATTGGGGTTTATACTGGCAATGGTTTCCAGTGCCTTTATAGGCTCTAGTTTTATAATCAAGAAGAAGGGCCTTAGAAAAGCCGGTGTTAGCGGTCCTCGAGCAAGTAAATCAAGTTTTTTTTTTTTTTTTTTTTTTGTGAAATGGATTTTGGTTTTTTGCTGAGTTTGTAATGTGATTGAATTTGATTTTGGTTGTTTAAGGTTCTGGAGGCTATGGTTATTTGTTGGAGCCACTATGGTGGATAGGCATGATTACTAGTAAGTTACATTTTTTTTACTGCTTTTTGCTGTTGTTATTGTTGTGGTTGTGGCTATTCAATTCACAGTCTTTGTTTAGAAAGGATTGATTTTTAGGGCATTTTTTGTGGGAGTTGACCCAATTAGGCTATCTGAATTTAGGTGGAATTTGTTTGAGGGATGAATGTTCTTGTATGCTTAGATTTGATGTATCTTGATCTGATTGATGTTTTGTTGGGGGAAATTGACAGTGATTGTTGGAGAGATTTCCAATTTTGTAGCATACATTTATGCTCCTGCTGTTCTTGTGACACCACTTGGTGCATTGAGTATCATTGTTAGGTAAGGTTTATTTGTAGTTCAATTAGGATCTGTTGTTGTTTTTACTATAAAGCAACAGTTGCATGATTAGTGTGTCTGATTATGTTTGTGTAAACATGGGCAGTGCTGTATTAGCCCATTTCTTGTTGAAGGAGAAGCTGCAAAAAATGGGGGTGTTGGGTTGTCTTCTATGTATTGTTGGTTCTACTGTGATTGTTTTACATGCACCTGAAGAACGGTCCATCAATTCAGTAGAAGAAATCTGGGAATTAGCTATTCAGCCAGGTAGTCCGTCTTCCTTATAAGTGCTAATTTCTTGTTTCTACCTTTACTCCCAATCAATTCGATGTGATTTTTTTTTCTTTTCCAGCATTTCTCTTGTATACAGCCTCCGTGATAGCTATAGCATTGGTGCTGATTTTGTATTTTTCTCCACGCTATGGCCAAACCAACATTTTGGTGTATATAGGAATTTGCTCTGTAATTGGATCATTGACTGTAAGTTTCTTGTAGCCCTCTTGCTAAATGTTTACCAAGATTAAACAAATTTAACACCTTTGGTTTATGCTTATGTGGTCTAGGAGCTTTGAAACTTTAATCCTAATGGAACATTTGCATGTATTCCTATAATAATAACTACATGTTGTCTTGTTTTGCAGGTTATGAGTATAAAAGCCATCGGCATTGCTATAAAATTAACCATAGAGGGCATAAACCAGGCCAAATACTTTCAAACATGGATTTTCGCAATGGTTGTAATTACTTGCATCATCACTCAATTAAATTATCTAAACATGGTTAGTATCTTAATATGCAGTTCTAGCACAATGTAGTATTATCTGAATGGTTATATATTTTTGACATGTAGTGCTACATGCTGGTAAGGTGGTGATATTTAACCATTTTCCCTGTGACAAACATACTTATGCTAATGAAGACTGAATTACTTTACTACTCTAGAAGGAGTTGCTCACCTATCTTCTTACTGATAATTGAATGCATCTATGGCCTTCCTGAGACTAGGACTATCACCATTGCGTCTAAGCCATTAGTTGTGCATGTTTTTAGGATCTAGGTGGGGGTGTTCACAGACATGCTGATCTTGAGGGATCTGATATCCATAAAGATTTAAAATGATTTAGTACCTGCGACTTTATAGTCTTACCTAGGACCTACATAGCTATAACCAGAACTATTAGTGTATATTATTTAAGGGACCTAAAAACATCATTTAATTGAGGATGAATATGCTTAAAAATCTGTCAAAAATTAGGAATGCTTAGCAGATTCTATCTTCTTACAATCTTATACATAAAAGAAGTGTTTTTATTTCTTAATTTGCACTAACGTAGCAGTGCTTTTTTGCATGGAATGAAGCTGACTGGACCCTTAGGCATGGACAACGTTTTTTTAATATACACATAACATTTAATTTTAACAAATTCAACCACTTTGTGCAACATTTCAGCCAATATTTATTATGCACTACAACTAATACACTTGTAGGCAGATATTTTCCTTCCATTAGAACCTCAATTGATCTCCATCATATATCTCCCATGATACACCTGCAAGAATTCAATCTAGACAAATGTGTGGTCTCATTGAGAATGTGTTGGTGATAGGGTCAATAGAACAGCAGATGCACATTAGCAGTGTGAATGGAGGTGTTTTTTTCTTTTTTACTTTTAATTCCCTCATCTTAAAAGTTCATGGTTATTTGATGACAAGTGCTGAATAAACTTGGAAAATCTGTGACACTGGGTCCATTAGAAGACGTCCCTATTCTTCTTGTGCATTTTGGAAGATTCCAAATCTCCTCCAAAATTCAGAGTCAAGATGTTGCATTGCCTTGATTGTGATTCAGGTTCAATACAAGCTGTTTCCTAATGATGTGGTGTGGTTGCAGGCATTAGATACATTCAACACAGCAGTTGTTTCTCCCATTTACTATGCTGGGTTTACTTCCTTTACAATTCTTGCCAGTGCAATAATGTTTAAGGTATTGTTATGTGCACATGCACATGGGAAGAGAGAGAGAGAGTGTGTGCGTGATCCGTGGCTGTGTTTTTGTGTGTGTGTGTGTGTTGGGGGGGGGGGGGTTTAGTAAAGAACATTTTCTAACTCTTCCCATATCTTCTCTGAAGGATTATTCTGGTCAAAGTGCAAGCAGCATTGCATCTGAACTTTGTGGGTTTCTTACCGTGTTATCTGGTACTGCTGTATTGCATAGCACGAGAGAGCCAGATTCACCAACCCTACCAGGTAGATTTCTTTTGTACTGAGGTTGGTGACTCTTGCTATATGTTAAAATTGTGACTTAAATGCGTGATTGCTGAGTGTCTCATGTTTGCTTATTGTTCGAGCCTTAGTGCACATGCATCTCATTACTTTTCTAATTAAAACAATCATATTTATGTAGTAAGAGAATCATAATTCTGAAAATCTCAATGATCAATGTTCATTTAATAGAGACAAACATATAGAAAGGAATCAGTTATTATGAGTAACTGGTAAGGTTTCTCAGTATGATGAATTAGGTAAAGAGAACCAGTGAGGTGATAGAAAATTAGTTGGCTAAGTGTGGGGAGAAAGTCACTCATTCTGTTTGTAAGATGCCAGAGTTTGTAATGAGGACATTGAAGAAAGGAGAAAGGAACATGCAAAAACATTTGTAGGTAGGTGCAGTATATTAGAGGGTAACTAGAAAAGGTTTGAATATTGGTTTGAGGTTCTTGAACAATTTTGAAATGATTTTGTAGAAACTCTTTAGATTATTGCAACTGGCCTGAGATGTTAGCTTCATTGCGGAAGAGACAATCAAGTGTTTTAGGGAGAACAAGCCTCTTTTATGGACGGGAATGCTTCGAAAATCATGAATCAATCACAGGATTTGACTGCAATGAATCTGAAAATAAAGGGAAATTGAAATAAATAAGAACAAAGTGCTATGTAAAGATTGTAGAAAATAGAAGGTACCGTTCAGGTAGATTACTTTGTTTTTGAAAAATATGAGTTGATCGCTAGCACTACTGGTCATGTTTATCATCACAATTGCTATTGTATTTTGCTGAAATGCCCTTATGAGGCAGGGTTTGGCTAGTTTATTGTTAGAAATAGCGATTTGGGTAGATTACTAACTATAAGGGTGTAATGTTTTGCACATTAACAGAATCATGTTTCCACACCTCTAACAGTGCTGATGTGATCTAATTTTATTTTGCTGGAACAAGTGAACTCTAGCTGATTATGAACCGCAGGCTCTACCTTTATGTGTTTTTAATTTTCATACTAAGGATGAGATTCAAGTTCCTTTAGGATGGTAGGTTTTTTTCACCTCATTGTAATATCAGTTACTGCGTGGATACCTTTTGATCATGCTAATATGTTAAAAACAAGTACTACATAGATTTTAGTTTCTAGGGTAGCAGAGCCTTATATTAAAGAAAAAGTAGTGCATTTGTCTGATAAAACTGACTATGCAGATCTTTATACACCATTGTCTCCAAAAGTTTCATGGTACATCCAAGGCAATGGAGAACATTGGAAACAGAAGGATGAAGATGGGTCACCTCCTGATTTCATCACAATTCTCCGACAAGACCATTTCAAGTGAGAGATAATATACTTGAGGTGCTACACTTTTCAACTTGTTCATGGTGCTAAGGCCCTAAGCAGAACAGCTCGAGTGTCTATTGCTTTTGCAGGTGAAAACCATGTGGTAAAGTATTTTTTTGTTAGGGAATACTTTGTTCTTTTCCCCCTTTAAAGATGGTAATAACAATTTTATCTTGCAGTCTTGTGCCAAAGTTGTTAGTAGTGGTCTCTCACCTTATTTTGATTTTCACTTTTTTGTTCTCTTTTTCAACGTGTAGCAATATTTGATTTCATTCTTCAAACCATGTCCAGTCTCATTGTGTAGGCTTCAGACTGAGCTGGTAGTCTAATTTATTTGATTTTATATGACAAGTATTGGTAAATTCATCTCTTCGGTTGTGCTGAAATTGATTATTTTTCCTTGCTCTCATGATTAGTGCCATAGCTTCTTACTTGCCTCTTACATAGATAAAGCTTGATATTTGATTAATTTTTTTATGTTGAGGAGATCCAAGTCACCTCTACCAAGGATATGTTTGCCATCTGCAATACTTCCATACTCTACCTGTAAAATGAAAGGTCGTTTCGTGAAGAACCACTGAACAGTAAACATTGCTGTAAGGGTCTCTAATTCTTGCTCTTCTGTGATCCAAGTCAACCAACAGGTCCAGCTCTGCATGTTCTTTAACTTAATAATCTGACAAAAGAGAACTTGAATGGAGTATGGTCTTGCAGTGATATGATCACCTGCTTTGACTCAAGTCTCCTCTACTTCTAAGTGAGAGCTACCCCAGTTATGAAGTCATAAATGCTGACAGTTAGGGCTTGGCACCTTATTGGGTGGTGGATCAGTTCTTAACTTGGCAGGAATCTACAAGAATGGGAGAGGAGCTGGAAATGGCAAGATGGACATGAACTAGAATAATAATCAGAGACTTGACTGGAACCTTTACAGCAACAGAACACAAGAAAGATTAGTTCTTGTTGATATTCATTGCTATAGAACACTACTTTCCAAAAAAACAAGAAACTAGAAAATGATGTTAAAGCGTGAGTTCAATTTTGAATATATAGATAAACTAGGAAATGATGAAGTGGATGTGAATTGGAAAGTGACACTAACAGTCATTTATCTCACATGCATGCCAGTGTAGCTCACACATTTCTTGCTAATGTACTTGATGCTCAACCAGTACTCATTCCTCCCCTTTCCTAGTGGTCTTGGGTTCAAACTCCTCACTTTGGAAAATTCTATTCGGTTCCAAAAATGCCAAGAATCTTCAACATTAGGTATTCATATATTCACAAATAACATGAGAACTCTACAGAAATTACACAATAGAATAGGATATCAGTGAACTGCCACCCCCGTTGAATTTCTCATACAGATTCTTACACCTATGAATACAAGCCCGGTCTGAAACCCTGTAAACCAATCAAAATCTTGTTTTTTCTGTATCAAACGTTCCTTTCTTTCGCCCTCCCATTTCAAAATAATAAGCTACATCTATATCGATACATCATCATCCGGTGAAACCGAAGGCAGTAGAGAGTACTTGACTCTAAGAGAGATTTTTCCGTTGTCTACATTAAGCTTTGCCCCAGACACAACCCAGTATCCAGGTGAGTCTTGTGGTCCTCTAGTCATCTCTGTTGTGTCAACGAGCTTCAAAAGTTTAGGGGTCTGCGCAGCAACTGGTGGGCCTCCAGGGTACACAGCTGAGTTTATGTTCACGACAGGTTGTGGTGGAGGCTGTTTTTGAGCACTTGAGAAACGAGTGCTGATCAATGTGGATATTATTCCGGATTTCTGGTTCAAGGCAGGGGAACCATCCCATTCAGACGTCGTAAAAGATGTGGCACTCATAACTTTAGAAAATTGGAGCCGCAAAAATAGGACTTTTTTCAAACCAGATTCTCCAACTTCAAACTCAGCTCCAGTGACAATCGAGAGATCATCATCTGACTCAACAGGGGCTGTGCAGATATGCGAGAAACTCTTCCATTTCAACTTCTCATAATATCTTTGGTCAGAGGAGGGATCTGAGATGTTGCCATTTCGTTCATCCGCAAGTTGGAAGGTCTTTGGCAGTGAAGAAAGGTGCTGCAAGTGGATTGCTAAGCAGTTGCTTCTTTTCCCTTCCAGGTACAGTCGAAGACCAGTAACCGGCTTCTTCCCCACATTGACCTGTCATGTATTTTACCAAAAAGATTAGTACGATAGAATTGTGCTGAGTATCATCCACTTTCACTTTTTATAGATATTTACTGCAACTAGGAGAACAGACGAGATGCAGCAGTCAATGGAACCACCACTTTCAGACCAAATCAATCACTTACGATGGTTAATATGACTACATAGGAAATGTAGCTTGGTTTGACTTGTATCTAATCTAGAACAATGCTGATAAAAAAAATTAGGATAACTACTTTTCCTTTGTAAAGTGTGGTTTTTCTATTCTTGATCTTCAATGGAGAACTGAGACAAGATTTATGATAGCTTTGAGAGGCAATTACTTTCCAAGGGGTATTATGATCTCATATATGATGACTGACAATGGAATGAGCTTCGTTACTTGAATGGAAAAGAAGGACAATATTGAAAATAAAGTTCAAGGCCCTAACGAATGAAAGAAACAAAAATCCCACAAAGCAAAACATGAAAATCTCACACCATGGTAAGAGCATTACTGGTGATGTATTAACGTAAAGCTTAGGACCCATTAGGCTGAACTGCAAAGATGCATTACTTTGTTGCTTCCTGTCAGGACCAAGGGCAAGCTCACCAAATACTGGTGCCCATTGCCTTGGAAGCTGAAACTCCAAAAACTGGTGTAATTCTTCAATTGGCGGCTTATCTTCACTCGGAAACAGGTTAAACCAGACAACAGTTAAGAGCTGAGCAAACCGGAAAAAATAAAAATCGATAAATCATTCAGTGAATGAGCGGAAATCCATTAACTTTTTTTAAAAATAGCTATCATATTTTGATAAAACACCACATGAAACTCATTGTTATTTGTTGATCACTTAAATAAACAGTAGTTCCCGTTCAGCTTTGGAAAGCATTTTCTTCGGCAAGCATCCCATAGAAACGCAATGAATGTGCACTATCACAATCTCAACTCCACAACATGCACTACATCAACATGCAAACTGAGAAGAAATTCCATGCTTACATCGGATATAGAGATTAATGGCATGGGTCAAAAATCCACTCCCGTTGATTCCACTCAGTAATGATGTGATTGGCACAAATGACATTGAGATGACATCAGGTTCAGACTGAACAGTTTGACACCACTCATTGTGTGGTAGGTTTTTAACAATTCCACCTTTACGCTTACTTATGAATTTAATATCCTGCAAAATAAATACAAATTTGAACAGAAGTCAGAACTGGAAAGAGGAAAAAGAAAAAAGCAGAGTTGATCAAACTTAAATACGAACCACTGCATAATCTATGGGGGTTAAAATCAAATTTAATTATGTCATTTGTGGAATGGTAGGCAACTAGGAAGCTATTACACATTTCCAAAAGGTGTACCTCAGTGTGGGAAGAAGAGCTGGATGGAAATTGGTCCCTGAATGCCAGCCCCTGATGCTTGACAAGCTGGTAAAAAAAAACCAAATTAAGCTACCTGTAAAATTTATTGCCGAAAAGTTGTCTTTTGAGTTCACTTGGATTTCATTCATGTCAATTTAAGAGGGAAGGCGTGGATGGACTTTTCTTCATACCTTTTCTCTATCATAAAATTTATCAGAGTTCATGGTACTCCTTCCACCATCTATAAACATTTTGTCAGCCATGTCCTTTAATTTTTTCTGCACATCAACAGGTTGGAGAGGTGATGAATGCTGCTGCTTCATATATATCATGTCCTTTCCCCCCATTTTGATGCCGACAATAGCGTGTGTACCATACTTCTCAATAAACCTGTAAAGAAACAGAGAAGTATGCTCAAGGTTGTCAAGGATACACCAATTATCTGTAATATACGGCGTTAAACGGTCAGAGAAAGTGCATGTCTTTTGAGTTCAGTTGTACAAGGCATATAACCAATTGTCAATATAATACGTGTCATAAACAAGCTAAACTGCTACTAATGCAATATACTCAGTTAGTCTACAAAGTAAATGCACATGACAAAATACAGACACTCCAACAAGGCAAAAAAATATCGTAGTTGAATAGCAGAATCAAACTTTTTGGTAATTTACCCCATTGCAGATCCATTATTGATACAGGAAAAGGCAAGGTGATTGATTCTGCAAGCGAGAGATAAGAACACTAACTTTTGTTCATTGAGTGCCTATACCAGCTACATATATGTTAAGCACTTCAGCCATATGTGGTCACAACCATGCAACATTTTATCTTTCTCGAGTTACAGTTACAGAAACTACGTAGCCCAGGTTTTTCTTCAGAAGTACGAAGTCATCTTATTTATAACAAACTCCCAGTGCCTTGTACATAGGAAACTACTGGGTCTTCTAAACACCTTAGTGTCCATTCCCTCCCTTTATATCAGCAAAGCCATGTAAATAACTCCACACAACAAAACAGGAACTGTACTCCTACTACTAAGAGGTCACGAACATAACAGACCTTGAATAATTGGCCCACATTCACTTCGGCTAACTAACTAGTCTACACAACAAGCTATATAAAATCTAGAAATCTTTCAAAAACTTCTCCTGTTTGCAAAGTGAAATTGATGATAAAATCCTGTGGTGCTAATGAAATACATAAACAATAGGATTTCTAAAATCCACCATTATTTTCCATCTCATATGTTCAATGCTTTTTATATAAAGTTTTATTCATTGTTTGCAGGTAGAAATGTATTTCAGGCATTACCCCACTAATTAAGTTAACATCAGGCTATCGCCTCCAAGGATGGTTGTTTGGTCATGAACTTTACATCCAAACTTACAAAAACTTCACACGGTGTTGTAGCTAAAAAATTTCATCAGACCAGGATCACACAATATGTTCTTGTTATGCTAACTTCAACCAGTAGCTGTAAAATTTCCTGGGCTTACCAAGCCACGATTGCTATAATCAATATTGATATAATTATATTTTCAGAATCATTACTAGCTTAGAAATGGTGTGCAAATGCAAAAAAAAAAAAAAAAAAAAAAAGAAAAAAGCATGCTCTTCTGATCACGTAGCACAACCTGCGATTTGAAGTTATAAATGGACAACCTCATCCTCAGCTCTTTAAACACATGTTCTAGAAGCTGCAGAATCTCACCTTGCCAATGCAGCAGGTTCCCAAGATGACGGTACAGCTTCTTTAACATGATCACATAGCACAACCTGCGATTTCTCTAGTGCAATGCTGTAAAGTGTGATGTTTACACCATCAAAAGCAAGGGCTTTAGTATTGGCAGCATCTTTCTGCCAAACTCCTGAAAATTCAAACGCAGCATTGAAATGGCCCGAAGGAATTTTTCCAGAAAGAGATAGTTCCTGGTTAAACTGCTCTGACATCTACAAGCAAAGGGAAAACACTGTGAACCGATGAATCCAGTCACTTGTATCTTTAACCAAACACCATTTTAAATTAAAACAAATTTAACTTTCTCTTGAATGCAGAGCAATTTTCATATCTACTTCCCAGTTGATCCCATACAATTTTCAACCAACTGCACCCTCAGGCCAGTTTAGACACCTCATTGCAGAAATTTCTCTTTTTGTTTCGACACTGATATTCAAATCCCTCAAATTTGACCATTAAGTCAATCAGAAGCTATCACTAAATTATAAGAAGAAACAAAGAAAGAAAAAGTTCTTAAGATGCCTTAATGAAGCAAATAACAATCAATCCTAACATTTTTTTTTCTTAACGAAAAGTAGCTGATGTTACAAAATCAACAAAAAAAATTCAATTGGGCTCATTACTCAAGAGAGACAGCTAAAATTTTAGCCAAATTGTTAAAACTTTGTTTTTCATCAAAGCACACACAAAGACAGGTACTTGGACTACAAACTCAATATACATAAACACAACAAGACAGAAACTTGGACATAAGATTTCAAAATAGAGCACAAGTGGACAGCAACATAAGCAAAAAGAACGAAGGAAAGGCGAGTTCTTTTTACCTGTTGAAAAGAAAGAACATCAGAGCTAAACCTCAAACGCTCGCCTTTATCACATTTGATAGATTTAGGAACATTAGGAAGAGAAAACCCACCAGGAATCACCATATTACGCACTTGCTTATCATCATCATTAATCACTATCAATCTTGGTGAGTTTTTCTTGCAATACTTAAGCCTTAAATCAAAACCCAGGTCATATCCCAGCCCAATTGCTTCTATAGCTTCTTCTGCAGCTTTCTTTGCACTACTCATTCTTACAAGTTACAATCTTTCCCTCAAGGCTTTAGATTACTTTCTTTGTTTTTTTGGTTTAAGTCCCATAAAAGATTAAGTCTTTTTGGGTCTTTCTTGTCGTTAACATTGCATTTGTTGTTATTCAACAAAAGTTGTCGTGGTTGAATGAATGCTAAAGAGAATATAATGGTCAAGGTTTGATTTTTTGTGTGTTTGATAATTTTGTTTATAATTCTTTTATTTGGAGCTTCAAGGTTAGGTGTGAAAGTGGCTGGAGATCAAGTCAGAGGTTTTGTGCAGCCTCAGCTACTGCTTTGGTTCTTTCTTTCTTCAGGAAAAGCAGAAACCCACATCACATGCTGCTATTTTAGTTTTTGATGGATAAATGTATCCGACATGTTGAGTAAACTATAAGAGAAGAAGTTGACAGTATTCTAATACATTATAAAAAATATTTGGGAAATAATATATATATATATATATATATATATATATATATATAATGGATTTACAAATCGTAAAAGGATTATGAATATTAATTAAATAATAAAATAAGAAATTGATCATCTTTGTAAAAAAATAAAAATAAATATACATGGAAATATTTTATCATGATTATCTTTATATTTCATATGCTTTTTATTTATTTATCTTGAAGATTAATATTAAATGATAACTACATATGATTTTCTTTTTTTATAAATGCATCATGAAAATAAAACTTAATTTTTTAAAATTTAATAGAAGATAAATTTAAAAATAATTATAATAATTTATTTAAAATATCATGAAGTTATACTATCCAAAAGATTAATTATTAACCAAAAAAAAGTTAAAATGAGAGGAATATTAATTAAAAATAAAATTATTTAAGATTAAAAAAATAGTCAAGTTTCCATACTTAGTCTAAAAGAAAAGCCCAAGCACACTTGAGCTAAATTTTTTTTTAAAAAAAAACAAAGAGTCGATAAATTATCATCTGCCTAGAACAGACAATATGTCTTTAACCCGAAAACAATTAAAAATTTCGAACCCAACTTATTGAGAGCTTAAAACATTAAATTTTAATTTGTTTTTATTTAAGAATATCTCAAAAATATTTTGAAAACTTAATAAACTCATTTTCAACCTAAAAAACTCTCTAATAATTTTAAAAGTCCAAAATCAAACGAAATAAAACAATTCAAAGGTTCGATCTACTTTTTTTTAACATGTTTGAATGACAAAACCACCCTCTTTGAACTTTTTTTTTTAAGATGAATTCATTGACATCAAAATTAAATTTTCATGTGGTTAAAAAATGGTTGGCCAAATCCTTTCTCTCTTCTTTTTATTTTCTAGTAATTTTCTCTCTCTTCTCTTAATATTTAAAGACTAAAATGTGATAAAAATAAAGTTTAGAATTGAAAGGTAAAAACATAAAATAACAGGGACTAAATAATTCATAAATTAAAACTTCATGGATCAAATTGAATTTTTATGTCATTTGGTCAACAAAAATGAAAAAAAAAAGTTTGTTTTATGTGTTAATTTTTGTCATTTCTCTTTTAATTTTTTTAATTAAAACTTCTAGTTCTATTTCATAATATTTATCCTTAATCTAACGTCAATATTACATGAGGCATTAAATATACAAAAGCATGCAAAAACTCATCTGATTTATTATATTGTGTAATGTTAACTTTCTTGTTCCTTTCCATTTTTTTAAGGGCAGTAACATTAATATGGTACAAATTTGGTCTACCTACTATACACTGAATTTTAATCTCGTCCTTTTCTTATAATAATTTTAATTTGATCTTTAATATTTAAGAGATTTTATTAATTTTTTTAAATAAAAAAAAAAGAGTTGGGATATCCTTGGATAGTTTTCGTGCCCGTTTGGGAATGCAGTGCAAACGGTGTTCCACTAAATTTTGAAACTTTTGTTTTTGTTTAAATTTATTTTTTTAATGTTTTCAGATCGTTTTGATGTGTTGATATTAAAAATAATTTTTTTAAAAAAATATTATTTTGATATATTTCTAAATAAAAAACACTTTAAAAAGCAACCGTGACTACATTTTTTAACACGTATTTTATGTGCGAGGAATATTTCTCAATTAGGTTTTAGACACGGTATTCATTTCTAGATTGTTATATATGAGACTAATTTCTTTCTTCAAAGTCATAGTTAAAATGATGATTTTGAGAATAAATTTATTTGTTTATTTTTGTTTCAATCGAAAGTCCATTTAACCGTGTGGCTAGGACTAAATAATATGTCATTTTCAAGATGAAAACAAACTTTAATAATTATTAATTATTAATAAATAAAAACAACCAAATCATAGTGATAAAAGCACTTATATCCATATAAGGATAATAACACAAGTTTAATTTTCAGAAAATATATTTATTAGAAAGGACAGCTACGAATCCCGAACGGGACTAGTCTTAATCTTTAAAAGAGTATGAGGATACCTAGGTAAGAATAAAAATAAAAATATCAGCATTTTACTATTCAAGAAACGTTATGTACATACTCATAATTTAATGCTGGTTCGGTCTATGTTCTTGTCGATTTCTTATGCTTTGATACTTGAAGTTGCATAGTCTACAACTCGGTCAATGTTTTTCTTTAATTTGTTTATTAAACAAGCCAAGAATTTCAAGAGTATTCTACTACTAAGTTGATAGTATTCTGGTCAATTTAATTTTATAATGCCTTCAAAATTGTGAAAAGGGTGATTGGTGGTAGTTGTTTAATAAAATAGGAGGAGTTAAAGGAAGAAAAGAGATAATTGTTGTTCTTGTTCATATGAGACACTTTTCCACTTTGTGTGCCCTAGGACAATTGCTTCGGCTCTTCCAAGAGATACACAAGCACAAGTGCAAGATTTTTTTCTTGAACCTTGGCCATATATTTATTTTAAATTTAGTTCTTAATCTAACAATATTTTTCATTTAGATCCCTTAACTCTAGAGCTCCTCAATTGGACCCCCTTATCTAAAATCATCACAAGACTTTTTAACATAAAAATAAAATCATATTATTTTCAAATAGCATCGTTTCAATGTGTAGAATATGCATTTTAGATGGAAAATCATTAGCGGTTATGGTTGTTAGGACCAAAACTAATAGAAGGAAGCTTAATTGAGAATACTTCTAGTTTGAGGATTGTGATTGAAAATTAGCAAATACTTTAGGACTGATTTGAGAATTTCCTTTTTTCTTTTAGTTACACAAATTTTTAAATGTCTTATATTTTAAATCACTCCTTTTCTTTCTTTCTTTCTTTTGAGAATTTAAATCACACTCCTTCATGGTAAAACAAAAAAAACAAAATCTCAATCTTTATACTTAATTTTTTATTCTATACTCATGAATAGTGTTAACTTGATCATTGATTTGCACTATTCTGTGAGTCGGGTCAAATGTTTCTTGTAAAAAAATATTTAGATATTATTATTTTTTTAGTGGAAAAAAATGTAAATTATGTGGGAGTTAACTCAATACAATCTGGTTAAATTTAAGGGTCTACGAGTAACCCGAACGACATGTAAAAACATAATTTGACTAAAAAAAATTCAAGAAGACATTTTTTTTTAATAAGATAACAACACATTGGATTTATTTAGGTCAACCCGAGTTAATATGTCAAATCCATGATTTGAGTTATGAGACTATAATTAGCCCTATAAAAGACAAATCAAAACAAATTATAAAACCAAATTTCTAATCCAACCAATGTTAAAAGATAAAATTGAAAAATAAAATCAATTAAAAAAGAATTTAAAAAATAACTCGAGTTAACTTGTCAAACTTGCGACTTAGATAATAAAACTGAGATAACCCCTTAGAAAAAAATCATAATAAATCACAAACTTCAATTCTCAATCAATTTAATGTTGAAGCAAAATAATAAAAAAAATCAATTAAAAAAACTTAAAAAATAACCAAAGTCAATCCACCAAATTCATGATCTAGGTCATGAGATCGAGATAACTTTATAGGAAAAAAAACAACTTGATTTAACCATGATTAACTTTTCAAATTTGCGACTCTAGTTATGAGATTGAGATAACCCTATAAAGAACAAATAAAAATAAATTATGAAACTCAATTCTCAATTGATTATGTAGGATCCAATATTGAATGATGGAATTTGTAAAAAAAATTATTTAAAAAATAACACAAAAAATGAGCCAGGTCAATATGGGTTAAGCCATTAAACATTATTCTTAGGTCATGAGGCCAGGATAACCTTATAAAAATCAAACCGAAATAAATAATGAAACCTAATTCTCAATTAAATACAATATTAAATGATGAAACTGAGAAAAAAAAAGTCAATTAAAAAAACTGAGTCAATTGAATTAACCTACCAAACCTGCAACCCGGGTCATGAGACGAGGACAACCCAATAAAAAGCAAATCCAGTATTGAAGAACATGAGATTGAGATAACCTCTTAAAAAATAAAATAAAATAAAACAACGACCTAATTTAACCTGGGTTAAAATACCAAAACCCGCGACGTTGACCATGAGACCAAAATATCCTCATAGAAAACAAATCAAAATAGATTATGAAGCTCAATTCTCAACCGACCTAATATTGAATGATAAAATTGAAAAAAATCTTAATTAAAAAAACAAAAAACAATCTAAGTCAACTCTGGTTAACTCGTTATGCATTATTTCCTAGTCATGAATCCGGAATAACCTGATAAAAAACAAATAAAATAAAAGTTTAATTCTCAATTAACCCAATATTAAATTATGAAAATGAGGGAAAAGTTAAATAAGGGAAGAAAAAAAAGCCCTAGCCAACCAGGTTAGCCTGTCAAACCTGTTATCCATGTCATGAAAGTGGGATAAGCCAATAATAAAATCTAATATTAAAGAATAAAAGTAAAAAAAATAAAAAACATTGATTGAAAAAAAAATCAAAGAAAAAAAAAGGCAAATGTTTTTTTAGAAACCACACTAAAATATGCAAGCAAAGTGTCATTCATTGCTACAGTTCTTTTCTTACATGTTTTAGTGTATTGTTAATAATTAGTTATGTAACTCGTACTCCGCTACAAGTCAAATATTTTAATTTCTTATAAAAAATTTGCGTATGTATGTTTTTTCAATGCATTTATGTAGTTCAAAAAAAATTAATGCAAATAAAAAAATTTATTTATTTATGCATTCATGTAATCAAATAAACCAAGAATTATATGTGTTAATAAATAAATAAAAAATTATTAACGATACTTAAAAATAAAACTTGAAAATTAAGAGACAAGTATAAATCAAGATATTTAATCACAAGACGGGACATATACCCAATTATGTTTGCTAAATTTGTTTTATTACAATATTTGTTTTATTCAATTAAACGATAATAGAAATAGACAAACACATTAAATTGATTAAATAAAATAAAAAAATATTATGTAAAGCTATACATCTTAGAAATATTATCTGAAAATAAACATTTTTTATTTTAAAAGATATAACTCATCTATATAAAAGATAAAAAAAAAAATTATAGATGGATCAGAAAAATCTCTTCTAAAACTCTAAAAACTAAACGCATAATAAAAAAAAAAGAGGTTCTCTAGGGAAAAAAAAAAAAGAAAAGAAAAGAAAGAATGGGTATTAATGTAAATATAAATGATGCTGTTGTCCATGAGTACTCAGTTCTAAACTAATGTCAAAGAATTTCAAGACCGTTGTTGGGCTTCTAAATCACAGTTTAGCTACTTGTGAACAATATGATGACAAGTAAGCAGATTTGATGGAGCAAAAATGTCTGAATAATAAATGATGCTAGAGTTTTCCTTGTGGATAAGGAAGCTTGCAGATACAAATAATAGATGCATGTCAATTATAATTAATGATACTCAGTCAGAAATACCATCCCCGTACATTCCATTACCAGTATCCAGATCAGTATCAGGTTTACTTTTTAATTTTGACAATCTACCAGAAGATTTCAATGGTTTCCCGACCTTCCCCGCCTGCAATACCAACCCCTTTTCAGAAGGTTTCCGTTTTCTCTTCATGCGTGTCCCTCCCGTGTCCTCTGTAAGAGAGTCCATTGCAACATAAGAGTTAGTCATCAGTTAAACAAATAAACTAACGTAGAACACTCAGAGTCAACTTGCTTAAAGACTCTAACACCAAAAGCCTAAAGAGTTTTAAGCGTAATATAACCAGATTTCCATCTGCTAAAATTATATAATTTCATTTTTCATATAGAAAATCATTCTCCTTGCCTCCCCTACACCCCCCCCCCCCACCAAACAAAAAAAACTGATAACCAAAGTCAACTATCATACACAGACAGCATTTTCCCAGAAGATAAGTATAATGTGTTTTACAATTATTAACAAATCAGGTATCTGGAAAATGTTAAAAGTTTTAAGATAAATCTTGAATCCCAGTTCATGGTATGAATCGAGAATATTGACAATCCTCACAGCATAATCATTAGTTATACAAAAATCACCACTTAAAATCTTTAAAGATAGGCATGGTGTTACCTTCAAGAGGACTTGATGCATGGTTCGTTGCTTGTCCATTCTGTTCAGCTTCTTCAGACAGTGGGGAACCAGAATTATTTGAATCCATCAGCTTTGAAGAACTTCCCACACACTTATCTTGTTGCTCAAGAACGTCAGGACAAGGGGTAGCTGGCAAGAAACACAGTTCTTCTTGAGACACATCTGAATCACTGAAAGCATCTTTCTCCACTGTTACAATATCAACTTCATCATCTTGATTAATATCTGATTCTTTTACCTGCAACCATACATATATTTTGAGAAACATAGAAATGGACGGAAGACTTGCTCAACCAGCCTGTTTGTGTTTACCTTTTCAGTTCCAGGTATCAGATCAAATTCATCTTCACGTTCCACGTACTCTTCATTTTCCTCTAGCTCTTTGAAGTCTGGGGCAAATGCACTCCAGTTCTCAGTATGGTCCTTAGCCCAAATATAAACCAAGCCAGTCAATGAAACAGAGACAATAATAGGGTGAACAGGATGCCAGGCTAAATCAATCAATGCTTCTTTTGGACCTTCAAGGATTTTTACAAGATGTCCAGCTCTATCCCATATGTAGATCTTGTGCTCTCCCTTGCTCGCAGAACCACCAATAACCCATTCCCCATCACCACTGAAACATGGCGCTTTCCAGTGCACTTTGGTGATGATATCCTGGAATTCCCGGAAAAGTGCTAAGCACCTTGATCCAACAACCTTCATTCTCTCGACACCAGCTACCTCATCAAGAGTCTTGTTCAGGTCCTCTAAAGCCATGAGACCATCTTTAAGAGGAAGAAGATTTTCATATATCCTAATTGTCCGGTCATTTGAATTTGTAAGAAGAAACTGTCCATTTCTGCTGAAAACTATGTTCTTAATCACAGCACCACCGGGAGTGGGAACCATGGCATGCACTTGAATGCTTTTGGGATCTATTATAAGTATTTCTCCTTTGGAATTTCCCACATAAACCAGATCCCCACACTTGTTAAAGCATGCGGCAGTGGGAGTGAAAGGGAGACCATCTGTGGGCTTGTTACGTGATGGTGGGGCAAGTCCATTGTCCACATCAGCTACTGTAACTGGTAGCAAAGTGGTGTTTCCTGTGTTTAAATCTACAATGATGGGAGCAGATGAAAGTGGGCATGCCAGGCAGAGAGATGGAGTAGAGGATCCAGAATGTAGCCGAGCTAGTAGTGGGGTTTGCTGAAGAGTAATGCGAGTAATCTTCTCTCCACTGACAACATCCCAAAGTGTTAGTGATTTGTCAGCAGCAGACACAAGAATTCGATGACCATACTTCGACCAACAGACACTTGTTATGGCAGCAACACAATCTTTATCCCGGAGCTCTTTTGCAATTCCCCTGGTCTCAAAGTCCCAAATAACACAACTTCCATCAGTGCATCCAGCTGAAAGAAGATAGAAACAATTAGGAAATCAGAATATCTTCGAACAATACACACACATTTCTAAAAGTAGCTAAAATTAAAATCGATAAAAATAACTACGGCATAAAAGAACAGGCAGCAAGAAATGGCTTCCTTATCAAAGAACAATCAAACTAGCAAAAATAAGCAACACCCACAATAGCTTATCTAGCTACTAGTACCTACATTATTTAAAAGCATAAAGTTTTAATCACATACCAGCAAGAAGCGTGCCGCGACGATTAAAAGCAATACATTTCATAAGCCCATGTTGCAAATACTCCTCTATCACTTCTGGAAAATCTCCTTGCAGTGGATCTTTTCGATAAAACCCAGCAAAATAAATTTGGTAAAACATAATATTTGTGTACAAAAAAGAAAACCCAGAAATAAAATAAAAAAATGAAAAGGAGATAGAGAGAGAGAGAGAGAGAGCTGACCAATTATTGGAGCATTCATGGATGAGTTGATGAATTTTCCCTAATTGCTATGTTGCTGATAATAAGCTTAAAAAGAAAGGAACTTTGCTTTTATGTTTGTTTAATTTTTCTAGTGTAGTAAGTGAGGTCGAAGGGAGAGAGTGAGAAGGAGAATGGCGGCGGAGAGTGGCGGCGGAGGAAGCGGAGGCGGAGGAGGAGGTTTTGTCGAGGAGGAGACATAAAAGAGAAGTTTAGTTCTGTTCAATTCCAAGGGAGGGAGGGAGGGAGGGAGGGAGCGAGGGAGAAAAGAGAGATCGAATGCATGTCGCTATAGCTCATTTTATAGTTATTTTTATTTATTTACTGCATCGTTATCCACACAGTTCGGATTAAAATTATTTTGAAAAAAAAACATTTTGTCATTATTTATATCTTTCTAATAAAAAAAATTTAATTATGATGAGTTTAATCCAATATAACTTGATTAATTCAAAAGTAAAAAAAAAAACTTGAATTAATCTGGGTGAACTTATCAAATTGTTATTAAGTTCATGAGACTGTAATAACCTAATAAAAAACACATCAAAACAAATTATAAAACTTAATTTTCAATAAATTCATTGTTAAAGGTTGGAAGCTATAAAAAATCAATCTAAAAACAGAACATAATAAAACGAGTCTACTTGAGCTAACCTGCAAAACACGTGACCCAAATCATACGACCGGGATAACTTCATAGAAAACAAGTCAAAATAAAATCAAGAAGTCTAATTTATAACTTCATGTTGAAGGATGAGATTGAAAAAATATCATCTAAAAAAGACAAAACTAAAAACTCAAGTCAACTAAGTTAACCCGTCAAATCCGTGATCCGAGTCATGAGACCGAGATAACCTCATAGAAAATAAAACCAAAATAAATCATGAAGTCTAATTTTCAATCAATCTAATGTTAAATGATGAAATTAAAAAAAATATCAATTAAAATAAAAAAAACACTCGAGTCTACCAAGTTAACCTGCCAAACCCATGATACAGGTTATGAGATCGAACTAACCACATATAAAGCAAACTACAATAAATTATGATACTCAATCTCCAATAAACTAAAGTTTGAAATATAAAATTAGGGAAATAAATACAGATATAGAAAAAAAAAGGGGGGAAAAACATCATATAATGAATAGTGTTTTGTGAGGTGGTAAACAGTAAAAACATTACCTCTTTTTGTTTATACTACTAAATTTGTAGCTCGCGCTTCGTTGAACAAAAAATTTTATGCCATAAAAAAATGTTAGGGTAAAAAAAATCCAAGTTCCAAGTTATTAGTTCAATTGGCAAGTTCAATAATATGAAAAAAATACAATAACTGACAAGACAAAAAAAAAAAGAACCAAACAAGATCCTATCCAAATTATCAAACAATCCAATGTTAAATTAATAAAATAAAAAATTAAGAAAACAAAACAAAGAAAAACTCCAAAAAAATCAGCTTAAAAAATGAAAAACAACAAGTAAACTCAAACGAACCTCCTAAACTTAGTTTAATCTCTAAAACTTACAACTCGTTAAATCATGGACTCGAGTTTAATAAATAAGCTTAACTCTCAACCAATTTAATTTTGAATGATGCAATCATTGAGAAAAATATTAATTAAAAAGGTTATAAAAGCAAAAAAGAAATACAACAAAAAGAATAAGGATAAAATTTGAGAGTAAAAAACCTAAGAATGGTGAAACTTGAAAACAAAATGATAAAAAAAAAAAATTAATAACAATTAAAAGAATGAACACCAAATTTAAAAGGTTAAAAAATAATAGGGGATGAAATTGAAAAATATTTATAATTTGATAGATTATATATAGATACAAAAATGATGGAGGTGAAATTGAAAAAAAAAAGTTTTATAGCACTAACCCAATAGAATAAAATCTTAAACAAATACAGAAAATAAAACAAAAAAAGAGGATAAAATATAATAAAACCTCATAAACCTAGTCTAATCTTTAAAACTTGCAGCTCGTGAAGTATTGGATATGGGTTCAATCAAAAAGCTTAAGTCTTAATAAATTTAATTTTGAATGATTAATTTATGAAAAAAAATATGAATTAAAAAACCTCCAAAAGAAAAATAAAACACAGAAACAAAAAGAATGTGGATAAAGTTTAACAGAAAAAACCGAAACGAGGATAAAATTTGAAAAAAATTAAAATCATCCTAGATAAAATAAATAGCAATTAACATAATCAAGATCAAATTCAAATGATTAAAAAATCATAATGATGAAATTGAAAAATATCTATACTTTGATAGATAATTTATATATTAAAAACTAGTAGGAGATGAAATTAAAAAAAAATGTAAGGGCTAGCTTAACAGAAGGAAAACCATAAAAAGAAAAAGAATGATAAAAAAAAATCATAAAAAGCAAACAGACAAACCTGGACAAACCTCTTAAACCTGATCTATACTTTAAAAATCGCAACCCGTAAAAACTTAAACCTGGATTCAACTAAGAAGATCAATAATCAACCAATTTATTTTTAAAGGATGAAATCAGGGAAAAAATATTATTAAAAAAAATTGCAAAAGCAAAAAAATAAAAGAAAAGAAAAAAAAAGGGATAAAATTTGATAAGAAAACCTAAGGAGGATGAAATTTGAAAGAAAAACAATTTAAAAAATGAATCCAAAGAAAATAAATAGCAATTAAAAGAATAAGAACCAAATTTGAAGTATAAAAAAATTATACAAGGTGAAATTAAAAAATATTTATAATTTCATAGATTAAAAATGGTAAAGAGTAAAATTGAAAAAAGAAATGGTAGGCAAACTGAAAAAAAATAATAGAATTAAAAAAGGATAAAAAAACATCACCTTAAAAAAAAAACCAAGCAAAATCAGGTGAACCTCATGAACATGGTATAGTCTCTAAAACTCACAACCCATGGAATCTTAGACTCAAGTTAAATCAATAAACTTAATTTTTAACCAATTTAATTTTAAATGATGAAATTGGTGAAAAATATCAATAAAAAAAACATGCAAAAGCAAAAAAAAAATAGCAATAAAAAGAATGAGAAAAAAATTTGATAGGAAAAAAAATCAAAAGAGGATGAAATTTGAAAAACAAAAACCAATTTTAAAATGATTCTAAAGAAAATAAGTAGCAATTAGAAGAATAAAGACCAAGTTTGAAAGATTAAAAACATCATAGGGGGTGAAAATGAAAAATATTTGTAATTTGATAGATTATTTATATATTTAAAAATGATAGGAGGTAAAATAAAAAAAAAAGTAACTTGAAAGATTTTTTATAGATTAAAAAAAGTAGATTTATAATTTTATAGCTTATTCTAAAATAAAAAAAAAATAGTAATCAGAAGCATAGAGAAAAAATGTGAAGAAAAAAAATAATTGAAGGGGTTGTTCTGAAGTTTTGCAAGAACTAGTGCAAAATTTGAGGAGAACAGAGAGAAGAAAAGGAAAAAGAAACGATCGTCGGTACCAAACCAACGGCGATCATGATATACGCGTCTCACCATCGTGTAAATGGCTCCAAAATCTTTCAAACACCATCACGGAAGGCGGTGTTTGGTGGCCGGACAACCTCACACGCACTGTTTGAACGATGCATGGATTGTCCACACGTTGGTGATTGCTCACGCGCTAGCATTTTGTTTTTTAAATAATATTAAATGTAGGACTGTTACAATATTACCCCTAAACAACCTCCGATCTACAATAAAACTAATATAAAATAACCCAAAAAACCCTTATAAGAGAGTTGCATTGTTTTTGTCATCGAAGGCATCAAAGTAATTGCACCATTCTGAAAAAAAAATAAAATGGCAAAAGCACCCCCAATCAAAAGCATTATTTATTCGAGGGGTAAAGTTATAATTTTACTTTGCATTAAAATAGAAAATAACAAATATAACCTCAATCCAATGTGTTAAAAGATAATTGTGCTACCTCACCCCCAAAACTTAATTCATTGTTTTTTTTTCAAGGGCAAATTAGTAAACAAACCATTACAATGAATAGAAAAATGGGTCTTGGCCTACAATAACTTCTCTTGCAGGTTTGGTTTATATATATATATATATATATAATTGTTTTTTCTTATTCTTGTTATTGTTTTCTCCTGGCTTTTTACAAATAGCAAGTGCTCTCAAAATGCAGTTTTTACTGAAAGGAACAGGAATATTTAAGTTTTAGGTACTTCGAGCTTCTTTTGTTGCTTAGGAAGCAATACATCGTTTTTACTAGATACACTTTCGTTTATTTCAAATTACTTCAAAAATATGCTAATTTTACTGTTTTTTGCTCATTTTTTCATGGAGTCAAATTCTTTTTAAGAGTTAGAGCCACAGTTCAAATTAATCTTTTTTTAATATAAAAAATATATTTAAATCTTGTTAACGTGTTGATTTTTTAAAATTTAATCATAGCTTTAAACTCTAAATATATATATATTGAATAACAATATTTTTTTTAATATTAAAACAATGATATTTTGAATGAATTTTATTTGAAATATTGAAACGGTAACATGTTAGATAATGTTTTTTTGAAATATTAAAACGGTAACATAATGGATCGACTTGGATTAACCCAGGTTAATCAGATAAATTTTTGATTTGCATCCTGAGACCGTGATAATATTATATAAAAAATTATAAAACTCAATTATCAATCAAGCCAATGTTAAATGATGAAATTAGTAAAAAAATATTTGATAAAAAAACAGGATAAAAAAAACCACTCGAGTAAACTCGGGTTGACCTGCCGAACCCGCTATTCGGGTCATGCACCCTTAATAAGTTTTTATCAATAAGATTATTTTTCAAATTATATGACAATCATGTGGGTGAGACATTTTTTTTGTATCAAATAAATTTTTTTTTTTAAAAAAAGGATAGGCACACATTTTTTTTTAAAGTTAAATACCAAAAAGATTCATTTTATTAAATTGAAATAAGAAAAAAAATCTTTAAATAATAAAGGATGATTTAAAAAAAAATTAAAGGACTAAAAGAGCATTAAAAAAACATGTTGGACTCGTTAAATTAAAATAAAAAAAATAGACTTAAATTTATTTAAATTACAGAAAAATTATTTTTTAAAAAGTTAAATAAAAAAATACTTTTAAATAACAAAGGATTGAATTTTTTTTCTTAAGTTTAAGGGAATAAAAATACATTAAATAACAAAAAAAAATGTTAGGCATGTGGGCTTACCAGCTAAGGCCCAACATGCCTAAACCTCAATAATAATAAAAAAAAACTCAGGTGTATGGCCTTCCATCTTAGGCCTGCATGCTTGGGCTTTATTTATTTTAGTAAACTAAGTAAATGATGCGTTATCTATAACCTAAATTTTTACGACCAAAGGTTTGTCGGGAAAAATAGGGTTAGGATTGTTTTACACATAAAAATCTATTTCAAGCTATTTTTTGATTGAAAACACCTAAAAATATCTTAAAGATCTAATTGAACCCGTTTATGCCTTCAAATAACTTGAAAATCTATCAAAAAAAAAAAGTAACCTAAAATCAACAAAATTCTAGGTACTAGATCTACTTTTTCAAGTGATTTTAAGGTGAATGAACACCGCAATGAAACTCTTCTCATATAAAAAAACCTGTTGATACTAAGATCAATTATTTTTTTGATCGGAATTGGTATTAACTGAGATTTTCTTTTTTTATCACTAGAATTCAACGTTTTCTTTCTTTTCTTTTAAATCAGGAAATGAAAAGTAAAGAAAATGAACTTTTAAACCTCCCATGAATTTTAGAAAACTTCAAGGACAAAAAAATCTATCCATTAGAAGCAAATTAAATGATCTAAGTTAACTTTTCATGCTAATCTTGAAAATTAAAGCCTTTAAATATTTAACCGCAAAAGGATCAAATAATCTAAAACAAAGTTTTATAACTAAAATAAAAAAGATTAATTATATAAATCCACAATGAAATGTTAGAGTACCTACAGTACGTTTTGCACATTAAATTAATTAAACCCTCTCACGTCTTAGTTTTTGTTAATGTGTGATGTGAAAGAGTATACATTACGGTATATATATTCTCTAATACGGTGTATATATATACATGAAATACAAGATGCTGTCTTTATCATATGAATCAAAATCAATTAACAAGTCGAATACACAAAATGTCAACAAATTACAAAGTATTTATTCAAGGCCAGAAAAGAAATACATTAATCACGAGGTTTAATTTACCTCAAACGTTTCTTGAAGTAAATTAATCATCAAACAATTAATATGATGCCGTCCCTCCCCTTCTCTACAACACTTGAGTTGATGACTTGCGCTCCATAGGAAATTCTTCTGTGGTATCTCCATGCTTGGTTGAATCGTACTTTTCTCCATCACCCCACAATGCATAAGCCTCTTCACCATGCACGGCATCGTCCCCAATAAGCAATTCTTGATCAGACATTCTCAATGGTATCACAAGGTTTATCACTACACAAATAATTGATGTAACAACAACGTTCCATCCGATTATGAAAGCAGCGCCAACTAGTTGTTTGAGTACTTGGATTCCACCAGAACCACCGTAGACACCTCCCCTTGAGTTTGTCACCGGCAAAAATAATGCACATAGCTGAGGTTCTGCAAAAAGGCCTGTTAAAACTCCTCCTAGAAGGCCAGCAACAGCGTGGGTGTGAAACACACCTAGTGTGTCGTCAATCTTTTGAATTAGTGTCCATCTTTTGTGAACAATCATCATGGTGAACCATGGAACACTACCGGATAGAATTCCCATGATTATGGCAGCCCATCCTTGAACAAGACCTGAAAAATATACAAATTATAAAACCTGAAGACAATGCTATAAAATCAGTGATTTTTTAACCCGTGAAACCAGATTTAGGACTCCAAAAATCAATAAAAAAAACTTTGAAGGACGTTAGAATATAATCTATTAATTTCCTTATGGTTTATCACTATATATGACTATGAAACCAAGGTGAAATAATATGTATCTCTTGTAAAACTAATTATTTAACGAATATGGGTTGAAATCATCATCATCATCATCTATGTAATAGATATGAGCCAATATCATCAGTCTATAACCCTAAATACAAGCCTTAATGTTTGATCCTCCATGTCCTGTCTTACCTCCCAATTTTTTATTTATTTTTAGAGTCTATATATTGAATTAAATTATTTCCTGAGATAGCTCTACCCTTTTCTTTGTTCCTTCCCATCCCAATAGAATGGGAATTATGAACAAAAATTTAGAACTTCTGAAATAATTCTTCAAGTTAAATTATACTATCAAGTAAGTTTGTTAAGTAAGGGCACACAAATAGATAAAAGAAAGAGATTCTTTAATACTTAATTCTAGCTCCAAGTCCAATAAAAAAAGTCAACGCCTTTCATGTGAACAAGATCTTGAAAAGCATCTCTTCAACTGGAAAAGAAGAAGACGTAATTAAGAACTATATACCTGCACCAGGGGTAATGCAAACAAGGCCAGTAATCATGCCCTGAACAGCACCAATGACAGAAGGTTTCTTGAAGAAAATGACATCTAGCCAGGTCCATACAAGAAGACTAGTAGCTGCACAGATGTTAGTGTTAAGGACAGCCATGGAAGAGTCGATGTTGGCAGTGTATGGATCTCCACCATTGAATCCAGCCCATCCCATCCATAGCAACCCTGCCCCTGCTAACATTAGCAGTACATTGTTTGGTGGAAACCTCTCTCTATCCTTTGTTGATCTTGGACCTACCTGCATCATTTACAAGGAAAATCTCTCACCATCCCACCAATTAATATATATATTCTCCTCATGTCATGGAAGAAATTTCAAGAACAAAACAAAAATAGTCTATTATAATTTTTATGTACACACACTATACTATTCTTGGTCAACTATCAAAAATATTGATCCTGAATTATAATATTGTTATTTATACTAATCATCATGAATTCATGTCTTGCCATAAAGGTGATGAACCTCTAAGACTAACTAAATTCAGTAATTTAAGAGAGAGCTTACCTGTTTCTTGAGCTAATACTATACACGATTTAGTTAACATAGATGAATTCGATACTCAAGATCTCTTTTGGCAGAGTTGAAAAATATTCCACTAAAATTTTGCTCCTCATATTCATTCTGATTTAGAGAGGGGAAAAAAAAATCATGGATGGGCTATACTGCTATATTAGTGACATTTTTCTGATGTTTCAATACTGAACATGGAGTGAAGAAGCTTTTATCTTTTAGCGATGAACTACCATCATCTAAACTTTTAGGAATATAACCTCTAAATATTAAAGAAAAAGAGGTTGGTAAATTTCTGCTCAAATCACAAAAACAATTAACTCAAGGATCTGAAGAACTTAGAGAATATTAAATATTCACTGAAAATGTTCTTGTACCAAGAAAAGGTCTATGCAATAATTTCCAAGGAAGCAAGGACTTTCTAATTGAGCAATGAAAGTTCAAATACATGAAACAAAAAAGATAGACTTAACGTGCATTTTGTACCTATAATTTACATTAAGGCATATGTACTTATGCTCCAAGACAAAGAGAATAGGAAAAAAAGAAGATAAAAGAACTAACCCAGAAGGCAGTAGTCAAGCCAGCAATCCCTGAAGAAAGATGAATAACATAGCCACCGGAATAGTCCATGACACCCCAGTGAAACAAGAATCCACCGCCCCACAAGCTAAAGGCTCCAACAGTGTAAGAGAAAGTTAGCCATAGGGGCACAAAAGCCATCCAAGCCTTAAAACTCATTCTTCCAAGGACTGATCCAGCCAAAAGAATAAGAGTGATTGCAGCAAACACACACTGAAACCAAACCATGGAAGCCATGGGATAAAATGGTGTAATCATTGCAGTCTCCACTTCACCATTATCATAAAAATGTGTGGTCGCAGGCAGTGCAGCTTGCTTGATTAAAAACTTCTGGCCTAAGGCAGGTCCTGCTTTACCCCAAAAGGGCAAGAGCTTATCTCCAAAAGACATCTTGTAGGCCCAAACCACCCAGCAGAGTACAACAGCAGCGAAAGCATACAAGGCCATGAAAGCTGAATTGACTGCCCATTTTTTCTTCACAATACTTCCATAGAGGATTACAAGTCCTGGCATACTTTGGAGGCCAACAAGGGTGGCTGATATCATTTGCCATGAGTTATCACCCTTGTTTAACCAGTCAGGAACTGATGCTGAGCCTCCTTGGTATGCCACTGGTACTGGGTTGGGTGGAAGAGCAGCCATGGTTTTTGGAGGGCTAGGACTAGCTAGCAACTGCTACTCCTTTTTTCCTACAATAAGCAAGGCCTGACAACTGTGGAAGGAAATGGACGCAATGGGACTTATAAATATGCGCAAAGCAAAATTTTGTTGGAATTAATTTTAAACTCTACGTTGTATTTTTATTTATTCTGCGTACATATATATTATATTAATGATGTAAAAGGCCATATGACTTTGTTTTAAGAGAGTAATGGAAAGGAAAACCTTTTTGGTTGCTAGTTAACTTACTTTTACTTTTATGTTTCCTCTCCGTTAAAGCTTCAAGATAACATTTAATTATTGTATTGGGATAGAAAAAACATAGATTGTAAAAATACAAATTACTTTTGAAGAAATTTAAAAAATCTAAATAGTCTAGGAACAAAGCTCTCGGATTAGATAATTGGTTAATCAATTGGTCCTAATAATCTCATCTATTTTTCCTAGGTGATATGATTGATTGATAATTTATATTTGGTGTTTGGCTGGCCAAAGTGACTTGTGATCAATACTTGCAAAAGATTTCTTTTGATAGAGATGAAGATTCTTTTATACTTAAATAAATATCTTTTTAGAGAAAAAATAAATAATATTCTATAGAGAGATGATATAAAAATATATTTTTAATAGAGAATAAAGATTGTGAACCTTTGTTTTGAATGTCTCATAGTATATTTATAACCCATAAGTTTTGTCATTTTATAAAGAAAAGAGGCTCGAGTGTTACTTCATCTTTGTGATATTTTGAGTTGTATTTCATTTAATTTATCCAGTTAAAAGATGGAGAAATGATTAACTATGAAAGACATTAATATCTCTAATGGTCTTGGTGAATTATAAACTTGTTTAATTAAATCTATTTGTTGAGAAATAATTTCTCTATAATTTTATATAAAAATCTATAAAATTAATTTTGTTAAACCTAATTATCTCTTGAGTTTGATCAAGAGACCCAATATATCTAAGCTAGATACACTATCAAACCCATATATAGCCCCATTTGATGCCTTTTCCAGCAAATCAACACTAAATGGTACCATGGAGAGCTTTTTAATGTTGTTTTTAGAGGATGTTTGAGAATATGGTTGTGATTGTCTTTTAAAGTGCTTTTCATGCTGAAATGCATCAAAATAATATTTTTTTTATTTTTTAAAAATAATTTTTGAGATCAGCCCATCAAAACGATCTAAAATACAAAAAAAATTTAATTTTTGAATTTTTTAGAAACATGGGTTAGCTCGCGTTTTCAAACGGGCTATTAGCGCTTTTGGTATTGTGGTTGTGGTTTGAAAAAAATTATTTTTATAAAAAATACTTTTAGTTGAGGTTGGTTTGAAAAAATATATTTTTGGTTAAAACTGTGGTTGAAATTGAGGTTGAGCAAAAAATAGTTTAATGTGTTTGGTTAATAATACTTTTGAAATTGAGGTTATAAAATAATTTTAAAGATATATATATATATATATATATATATATATATTAATATTGATGGTTTTTAATTTAAATATTGTAGATTTAACTATTGTTATGACATCATGAAATAAATAATACTTTATATAAAATATTTTTTATTGTTCCATTAAATTATCTACAATTTCATCATGTATGAAATACATCCGACAAGAACTACAGTTTTTTTTGGTTTCTTAAGTGCGCAACAACATCAGGTAAAATATAATCAGGAACAAAATTGGGATTGCGATCAAATTCTGCAAATGCTACGTCATCAAGCGATCTCTGTCTAATTTATGTAGTGTCATTGAATAAAGTTAAATACTAGTTTTTTTTTTAATAAAACACAATTAAAAAATAAAAAATAATTTTTATTTTTTATTTTACTGGGTCAGACCTGATTGAATGCATTTTAAATTTGAACTAGAACCAGTACGTCCAGAATCAGTCCAACTAGAATAGTGAAGTTGGCTACACTGTACGTGCTGACTAATTAAACGTTAACAGTGTATAATATAATATGCTTCACTGTTTATGCTAATTAATTAGTATGAACAGTCCGCAGGAAGCATCATTCGCTTGTTTTTTCTCCCTGCGTTTTGGATGTAAAAAAAATGTATTTGTATGATTGTCAACTAAATTAATAGCTTAGTTAATAAAGTTATTTATTGTCATATCAAGGAATAATGATGGCCCCCACAGC
>Ga0325405_1000704_pt1 | contig 32632 bp, 11 predicted proteins | sample PopdelMetagenome_21_FD_205663 | JGI IMG/M metagenome (GOLD analysis project Ga0325405, IMG submission 205663) | Populus deltoides microbial communities from Bellville, Georgia, United States - Xylem-Control-R2 | ecosystem: Host-associated > Plants > Phyllosphere > Stem > Wood/Secondary xylem... | reverse complement strand
GCGTTGATCTGGCATGAATTCCCGCCAAATCTGATTCCACAAATTCGTGTTGATCCGTAGCTATAGTAGTGTTCCCATATACTATCAAAAGTATAATCCGGGGTGAGACTTTTTTTTATATTTTTTTATAAATTTAAAAATATAAAATTAATTTGTGAATATTTTACTTTATATTTATTTTTATAACACTACAAGATTTAACAGTTTTACCGACAGAATTTTTCCGTCAACGTAAGATACATATTTCATCAGTAAATTAATTACCGATGAAATCACCGACGGAAATGCTCCGTCGGTGAATCTTTTGTTGGTAATTTTTTGTCTGTCGGTAAATTCCTTGGTAATAAAAAAAATAAATTTATTTGTTTTATTTCGTCGGTATATCCCTTAGTAATAATTTTTTTATTACCAATGGATTTACCGATGGAATTTCCATCGGTAATTATTTAAAAACATTTTTAAAAAATTCATTTTATAAAATTATAAAATAATTAAATTAACATAAATTAACACTGTATAATATATACTCAAAATGCTTGGAAAAAAGAATAAGAAAATCAACTCAAACAAATTTGCAACAAATAAATAAAACAAAAAAATAAATTCAACTAAAAAAATTCATATGAAAAAAATGAAGTTGCAATTGCTAAAAATTTTAAAATCCTATAAATAAATCAACTAAAAATTGATCTCATATGAAAACAAAAAATCTCACAACAACATTTATAAAATTATTAAGAACAAAAACAATTAAAATAAAATAAATATAGTGAAAAAAATCATGAAAGAAGAAGAAAAAAGAAAAATCTTACCTTAATGTAGTTGCAAGTGAAACTAAAGAGAGAAAAAAACATTTCGTTAAGCATATTAATTAAAAAAAACTAAGAGGATAAAAGAAAAAAGAAGAAGAAGGCATACTCAAGCATGGAGGAAAAGAGAAGGAGATGAGGAGAGAAAAGAAATAGATAAGAAATGATGTTACATATAGTGAAGAAGAAGAAGAAGACATACCTTAATGATGTTTTTTACATATAGTGAAGAAGAAGAAGAAGAATAATAATAAGAAATGGGTCTGTCTCTTGTGAAATAAAGGGATTCGGGCTTTTTATTGGGGCGCGTTACCGACGGATTTACCGACGGATAATTGAATATTAATATTTTTTAATTATTCCGTCGGTAATTCTGTCGGTAGTATTTAATTTAAATTTTCAATTTCGTAAAAAGTTTTCAAAAACCACCAAAAAATTACTGACGATTTTTCCATCCGTCGGTGATTCCGTCTATAATATTTAAATGAAAAATTTTAATTAATTGAATTTTTTCAGAAAATCATCAAATAACACCGACGACTTTTCAATCCGTTGGTGATTTTGTCCGTAAAGAACAACAATTAACAGTGCAATTGGAAAGTGAACAGTTATGGAGCTCTCTGGAAAATACCGACGGAAAATTCCGTCGGTGATTCCTTTTGTAATTGACATGATGAACAGTGTTCACAGTTTACCAACAAATTTACCGACGGAATAAATTCCTTCGGTAATTCCATTGGTAAAAATGATATGTCATCATTTTTTTTTTGCTTTGTTTTAATTTGTTTTCCCACGGTAATTCCCTCGGTATATACCGAGGGAATATTTTTGTTGGTAAAATCTCTCGAAAATTTACTGACGGAAATATTCCCTCGATATTTCTGTTTGTATTTATCAATTTTCTGGTAGTGTAACCTACATTCTCATAAAATATTTTTTTAACTTTTCTACGTGAAATAGCTATATTTATAACATATATCCCCATGAAATATTTCTTAACTTTTTCATGTAGGATAACTATATTTATAGCCTAAATACTCATATGAGATGACTATATCTATAGCCTCTATTCACAAAAAAAAAAATTTAATTTTTTTATGGGATAACTATATATATAGACTACATACACAAATGTTTTTTAACTTTTTCATATGAGATATTAAAACCTTAAATATTTTTTTTTAATTTTTTCAGGTTGATCCAGATCAACCCATATAATCTAAAACCCGACTTCTTGACCAAATCAACCCTCGAGCTAGATTTAATAAGAGTGTGTTTGTTTTTAAGGTAGTTTTTGTGGTTATGGTTTTAAAAAAATAAGTTTAAAAAAATACAGTTAGTTATGGTTAGTTGGATTTAGATACGTGTTTGGTAAAAATTATAGTTGAAGTTTATGTGTAGCAAAAAACATGTATCAAATGTTTGGTGGAAGTGTGGTTGCGGTTGCTTTTCAAAGTGTTTTTTTACTTAGAAATGAATCAAAATAATATATATTTTTTTATTTTTAAAAAATTATTTTTGATATTAGCGCATCAAAATGATTTGAAAACACAAAAAAATATATCAATTTGAAGCAAAGAAAAAAATAAAAAAATAAAAATTTTTTTTTTCAAAAATACTTTTAAAATATAAAACAAACATGATTTTATAAAAATCAATTAAAAAAATATATAAAAACTGCCGCACAAAAACTACATTTCAAACTTAATTTTTTTTATTCTACCAACACAGTACAAAATACAATTTACTTTATTACCAAACATCTTACTTACTGTATTTATTTCACCACAAACATAAGAATCGGTGAAAAACAAACGCAGCGAATATACTTTTAAACAGTTAGATGGTTCGGCCTGGTTTTGTTGTCGAGTGAATGATTCTACGCATTTAAAATTTCCTACAAGGAGTGGATTGAAAGTACAATTACTTGGACAAGAAGTTTTGCGAGCTTGACGGGGTCACTTGTCACAGAGATATATGAAGTCCTACGTGGCATGCACGACCTGTCATGGGTGCCGAGAGAGTTTACCTTGTCCCTCTTTGAAGTACACTAATCTGCGAGGAGTCAACGGGAGCCATCTATACGGAAATACTATTCAGAGCGTAGGATTGCTGGCCTGCATGGACTTGACAAATTAGAATATCCGGTTAGGAAATTTCAAATAAATAATAAATAAAAAGTTGAAATAGCATGGTGATGATGTCTACCACTTGCTGATATCATTATATAATTAAATTTATTGGGAGTTAATTAAATTCAGTTTTCTACAAATACAGTACTAGCAGACTGTACACTTCAATAGATTTTAACTAAAATTCGAATTTTAACAACTACAATTTTTTAATTGTAATTATGCATAGGAAATTTACTATTATTACACTTCAATGATAGTCCTACTAAAAGCCTTGATTTTCCAACTTATTTTTTGACAATATATTTTAAAATTGATTGGTTAATAATTCCTAAACATATTGTGTCTATATGAATTTCCACCGAACCTTAGCTATCGAATTAAATAAACAACATTCATATGCACATGTCATTCCTAAAATTGTGTTTATTAGTGTACTAAAATAGAAAAAACAAATATAGAAAATATATATTTAATTGAAGAGACAGAGACAAAAATATAAAATAAATTTATTTCTAAATTAATTTTAGAATAAATTTATGTTAATTCAAAATATAAAGGACATGATAACATAATTTTCTTTTCTTAAGACAATAATCAAACAAAATTTTTTTAAAAAAAAACTTAATAATAAATAAATGTTTAACTAATTATGAATAAAATTTAGTATTCCATGTAATTATAAAAAAAAATTTCATTCCATAAAAGAATGCCTCTTTAAACACTTTTTTTACTACTCATTTTTTAAATCTTTATTTGGTTGACATCAATGTAACTGCTATATTAATTTCTATATACACTCGAGTATTTTTCTTGTTGAATCAAACATTTCATGAAGCAATAAAAAAAAATTATACGAACAAGGGTTTTGACTAATTTAACTATGTTCGTGCGTAAATGCTTTCTGAAACCTTAATATTGATGTTTTCTTTATCATTTGACTTAATTATTTTAAAGAATATTATTAATCAAAAGAAGATGAAATATGGTCAAGAACGAGAGGGAGAGATTGAACTCGCTATACTTTTGTAAATGAATGGCTGTAAAGAGTATTTTAACACCACTTTTCTTAGACGATATATTATTACGATCGATCGAGCGTATTCTTTTATGTTAATCTAATACTTTCAGTAAAATTTAATAAATTCATCCGAGTGCTAATCTCATATTATTAAGAATGAGAGTGGTTATAATATGGCGCATTTACTTCCATAATATTTTCAAAACATATTTTCCTTTTCAATATACTATTCTAATAAGGTAAGGTATAAAGAATACTTAAAACTAATATGTAGGTGTTTGTCATAAAATATGCACACTGAACTAACCCACATGAGAATTTCATATGGAGATATCACATATGTCTATGGAAATGTTCACATTACGATTATATAAATGATCTTTAGACTTGAGATCACTAAGTTATTTTATATAGGAAGTGTTATGTTTTGATCATATTACATATTATCTTGGTAAAGGTAACAAATTGGTGGACATTGGATATAACATAAACTATATGAAGGTACTTGAGTAATTAAGAGAGGATTCATCACCCTGAGTGAATTAGAAAAAATATTCCACATGTTCTCATATAGTATTAATTGTTAAATCATTGAGCAAGGTGGAATGAAATTTGAAAAGAATTTTAAATTTTATTTAAAAGATCAATGACTATAATGTTGGAAAAAAAATATATGATTTGACATAACAGATACACTTCATGCTAAAATATATAAATCAGAATATTATTAATAAATAGATAATAATTGCACTGAGAAAACGGTCACTGAAAGATCAAGTCAAACCACCTATGACTTTTCTAATATTTGAGGGATCATGACATGTTGCTAGACGGTATACTTGATCTTCAAATATAAATTAATCAATTATTAAATTGATAATAAATTAAATTGTTTGATTTATTTAATTCAATTTATTTATAATTATAATTTATATTTGAACCAGCATATTAGGAATAATCAAGTAGAGACTTGATTGGTTAAATTTCTAAAATTATTTTAAAATAATATGTGGGTATTATTTAAAGGGAAAATAGATATTTTATCATTTAAAGGATTTTTAGGATTCTCTATAAATATAAAGCTATGCTTCTTATTTTTTATAAGAGATTGTCTGTTAAACAAAAAAACTATGGAAGTCACAAAATAAAAAGTTAGCACTCTAAATATAGCAATCTCTCTCTCCTAAATAGAGATTTAAAAAATTTATTACTGATGGTTCGTGTAGATTATCGTTGGAGGCTGAATAATTGGACGACTAGTGGTTTGTGAGAAACTAGCCTTTAAAAAATTATTCTAACCTGGAGAAGATTAGATCTTTTGATAGTAAATTCTAAATAACTATAAATATGTTTAATAAAATCCTAGAAACTTTCAAATAATAATTTAAATTTATTGTTTTCGTTGTATATATATAGAACCCAACAGTATAAAGATATTAATAGTAAATATATTCAATGATCAAATGATCATAGTACAGGAACTATGTATGTAAATGACCCCGTAGAGTACCAATAATTAAGAAGCTATTAAAACTATGAGACCCTATCAAGATATTAAATTCCTTGGAGACTTATCAAAACTACCCTTACACTTGGAGGACCTTTTAAGGTTTTACTGAAAAAATAAAATTCCAAACTCACAAGAAATTTTATATTGCTTGATGGAGTAATTAGTGGAATTTTATTAACTATTTTCCGAGTTTATTTTTTAAAAAAATATATAGATACAATTATAAAAAAAAATTAGGTAGAAATATTTTTATTATTTTTGATGGATCATGGATTTCATCTTTTATTTCCTCTTTGTATTTGTTTTTTTCTTTAAAATGAGCTCAAAATGTAAGTAATAAGATCTTCCTGAGCACCAACTATTTCTAAACAAGAAAAAAACACTAAAAAAAAACAACAACTGTCTAAATTATAAACACCCTCTATTCGTTGATAAGTTCCCTTCGTTGACAAGTTTCCCGTTTGATAGCAATGGCCCAGAGAAACGGTCCCACTACTTGAAGCTTCCCTTCGCAATATGGATGGGCCCTACTGTATATATTTGAAGAGAGATTCGGTCCAATTTGTAGATCATCATCTCCCCTGTTTTCAAGATTTCCAACCTAATTCTTAATTTATAGATGGGAGTCCTTTTAAATTTATTAAAAATTTATATAATTATTAATTTCAAAAAATATAAAATTAATTAAAATACATGCAAACTATATTCAAATATTCATATTAATAAGGATAATAATAATTCCAATCTAAAATATGTTGATGAAAATTCCAAATTTTAACTGGGCAGCCATCCCAAAGAAAAATAATATTTAACCGTTTATACATAATTAATTCATTTATTTAGATCAGAATCTAATTCTCCTTTTATTCACTTTTGGTGCATTTGACCCTGTACAATAGCAGGGTGAGAAACTTAATTTTTTTTTTTTAATGAGAGGTTCTAATCTGAGATTTATAATTATTTCATAACATAATTCAAATCAGTAACATTAATCAGCTATAATAAATATAAAAATTATATATTAATCCTCAATTTATTATCTCGGAAAAGAAAAAAAAACATTGTCGTATTTGGTGTGCAAGAGACGACGCGGTCTTGAGTTATTAATATGAACCGTGTTGTCTTCTTTCTATTTTGGTACTTTGGTACAGTGCGTAACCGTGTTGTACTGATGGCATGCTTGTAATAATAAGCAATTGAAAGGGCTCTATTATACCTGCTACAATATAAAACAAGGATGGTTCTAACAAGAGCAGACACCATGCACAACACCTCCAGCGACATTGGCACTGTGAACGCTGAAAAAATGTTTCCAAGGGCGTTTTTCTTCCAAAACCTCTTCTTCTTTTTCTTTCGCATTATCTCTAGACAGTTCAGGAACCCAAAAGGTCTGCAAAGAAGCTTTAGCAATGTCCATGCAGCCCATGGAAAATACCAGAAGTATGCTTCTCTTTCTTTTAGATCAGACTTGTCATCCAAGACATTGGTCTTTAATGTGGAAGGAACTTTGCTGAAATCATACTCTTTGTTTCCTTACTTTATGCTTGTGGCTTTTGAAGCTGGAAGCTTATTAAGGGCCCTTATTCTCTTTCTGTTATACCCATTTATTTGCTTAGTTGGTCAAGATATGGGCTTAAAGATAATGGTAATGGTTTGCTTCTTCGGGGTAAAAAAAGAGAGCTTTAGGGTTGGAAGTGCTGTTTTGCCGAAGTTTTTCTTAGAGGATGTTGGGTTGGAGGCATTTGAGGAATTGAAAAGTGGAGGGAGGAAAGTGGCCGTGAGTGATCACTTCCCTCAAGTCATGATTGAAAGTTTCCTGAGAGACTACTTGGATGTTAACTGTGTTGTTGGGAGGGAGCTAAAGACGGGCTGTGGGTATTTTTTGGGACTCTTGGAAGAGAAGAAGAAAGACATGCTAAACTTGGAGGAGATACTCGGAAAGGATAGTGTTATTAGCCATGACGATATCATTGGCATTAGTCAGTTAAATAGCTCTCTTGATCATCCTTTATTTTCCCATTGCAAGGTGAGCTTTTCTTTTTCCGAACATCAATTCATATATATCCTTTGTTTGTTTGTTTTTTTTCTTGAGCCGTAAACCAACATTTTCATGCATTTGCCTTGTGTATATAAGCCACTGAGTCCTTTGTTAAGTGCTATTTGCCTATATATGCATGTTTTGAGAATATATTTTAGCTAGTAACAATTAACGGAAAGGGACACTGAATTGTTTCTTTTTTTATATATAATAAAGGGACATTGATTGATTGATTGATTGATTTTGGTGGAGAGGGGAATTCATTTGATGATAATATTGTTAATTCTTTAACATTTCCTTTATTCTTTGGTACATTTTTAATTAGTTTTCAACTTTGAGACTCGTTTATGAAGGAAAATTGAAAATAACTACTCGAGATTTCTGCTGGTTACATTTTTTTTTTCCTTGCATGACTACTCTAAATTTCTCGTACTTAATGCTGCTTTCTTGCTTTCTCACAACAGGAGATTTACTTGGTCAGAAGGGTAGACAAGAGAAGCTGGCAACACCTCCCAAGAGACAGATACCCTAAACCCCTTATTTTCCACGACGGTAGACTTGCTCTAAGACCAACCCCACTGGCCACTCTAGCATTATTCATGTGGGTCCCTTTTGGCTTCGTCCTTGCCTTGATCAGGGCCGCTGTGGCTTTATCTCTTCCATACAGCATGTCCATTCCCACACTGACTTTCACTGGGGTTAAAGTAGTGATATCAAAACCCAAATTGTCTTCTTCAGTGCTTCGAAGCTCAAAAGAAAATGAATCCAAAAAAGGCCTCCTTTATGTCTGCAATCATAGAACATTACTAGATCCTCTGTACCTTTCTTTCGCATTAAAGAAAAATTTCACCGCTGTCACATACAGCCTTAGTAGATTGTCAGAGATACTGTCACCAATCAGGACCGTTCGCTTAACTCGTGATCGCGAACAAGATGCAAAGATGATGGAGAGACTGTTAAATCAAGGGGATCTTGCGGTTTGCCCAGAAGGTACCACATGTAGAGAGCCATACCTCTTGAGATTTAGCCCGTTATTTGCTGAGATGAGCGATGACATAGTGCCTGTGGCTTTGGACACCCATGTGAGCATGTTTTATGGCACAACTGCTGGTGGTCTCAAGTGCCTAGACCCACTTTTCTTCCTCATGAACCCTCGACCAAGTTACACTATTCAGTTGCTCGACGGCGTATCTGGACTGTCCACATGCCAGGACAGTGATAAATCAAGATTTGATGTTGCCAATTACGTGCAGAGTGAGATTGGCAAGGCATTGAGCTTTGAGTGCACCAAGCTTACAAGAAGAGACAAGTACTTGATTTTAGCTGGCAATGAAGGCATAACTTGCAACCAACGGTGAAATCCAAATTTTCCTAACCAGATTTGAGCGTCGAGAACGTTCAAATTTGCTGTACGTCAAGGGCACCATTGAAGTGTTTATTGTTGTTGTGGGCGATAGGTGGCACTCTATTTGTTTATTTTAGTTAGTTTTTGTTTTCATTTTTTATAGCTAACTGTAAAACATCAGGCTAATGTCATATGATGTCCCTTTATTATATCACTCTATTTGTTTATTGTTGTGGGCAGATAGGTCTCGCTTGAGTTTTGGCAGGATGTAATTATATGTTAGAACATCCATTTGACATGTTAGAATCAATTTCTAAAGTTGTTCTTGTGAGATAATTTGAGTGATTACTAAGTTCATAGGGTAACACTACACTATGGCACAAATAAAAAAAAAATAGTGTAAGAAAATATATTTAGGTTATAAAAAGTTATTTAGTATTATTATATATTAAATCTGACTCAACAGGTTAATCTTTAAAAAAATTTACTTGACTTCTTGTTTAGTTCAAATTTAAATTAAATTGTGTGAGAATTATCTTGATATGATATAATGGACTTAAAGGATTCGAAACCAACCCAAATGATTGGTAAAAAAGTATGATTTAACTTACAAAGTTCAATATGATTTTTTTTATAATATTAAGACAATAACATATTTAAATGACTTGAACTTTTTAATATAACCTGTAAAATCCACAATGAACTTCATTGGATTTAAGATTTTTTTTTAAAAAAATATTTTTTTACTTAATTATATTATAATAAAAATAGAGTCTTGTAAAATTGAGCATAAATTAAATATCGAGATATTTATTTGAGACTGCAATAATCTTAAAGAAATCAAACTAAAATAATTTATAAAGATAAATTCAAAATGAAATTAAAAAAAAAAAAAGGTGCTTCCAAGTTTTTTAGTATATAAAGTATAATTTGTATTTTTTTAATATTATTTAACTTTACTAATTAAAGTAATGACTTTTCTACCCCTAATATTTTTCTTTTACATCAATTTATTTTTCCCATAGCGCAGACAACAAATATAGTAATAACTATGTTAACTATCGTGCTGCTTTATTTGTTTACCAAGAGTTTCCATATATTTCTTCTTCTTTTTTTTCTTTCAATTGGAAATTTCCACCTACTAATCTTGTAAGATAACTAGTGTTTTTTCATTTATTATAAGTTTGTTAAGCATCGTAGCCCACCTTCATTGTATAATAACCAAATAAATTAGAGTTATCACACTTCATTCAAAAAAGTTGTCAATAAAAAATCGCTAAATCATGTCTACTTATGTATATCTTTTAATGCCGTAATATATTTTGTAGAAATGTTTTTGGTTTTTTTTATAAAAAGTATTGTTTAAAGTTTTCTATATTTTTTTTAATAGAAAACGCACAAGGAAAAATAAAGTCTAGTTTAAGAAAATTTCTTACATTTTAGTTTAAGAAAACTTCTTTCTTTCTGTTTCTAATTTGAAAGATAAAAAAAATAATCGAATTATGATGGTTGAGAAAGAAAATCTCAGTCAACATTGATTTAGCCCATATAAAAGATTAATTTTGATGTAAATAGATTTTATTAAATAATGAGAGCCTCACTTAGGTTTTATTTGTCTTTCCCATTACCTAAAATATTGGTAGAGATGAATTTCAAAAGATTTTTTTATTTTTAGTTGATTTTGGGTTTTTGAACTGATTTTTTAGATTATTTTAAGCCATATATGATTTTATCAAGGTGTATGAAGTGTTTGAATTAAATTTTGGATTGAAATGAGTTGAAAAATAAGTTTCAAGGTAAAAATCTCCTTTCCTGATTTTACAGCCACCATAATGATCGGAATCTGAAAAGAACAAGTGATGTGTCATTTACCACAATGAGCAACACATCACTTGCTTATTTATTTAATTTTTCAAAAAAAAATAAGGATATATGACAAGTCACATGCCCCTTGAAAAGAATAATAAAAATAAAACTCAGCCCATATATACGAGCCTGAATTTGTTTTAAGCCAATGCACATTTGACCGCCTATGTTAAGCTCACGTGATTGAGTTTTTTTTGGATCAATTGTTTGTTTTATTCTTTCAATTTCATTTTTTAGTATTTGAGTTTTTATTACAAATTTTATTTTTATTTTTTTTCAATTTTTTACGATTTAATTTTTACTTGGTTTACATATACGTTTTCATTAATCTTAAGAGGCATTCTTTTTTTACAACTCTACTTAATTTTTTTTCACTTAAGTTTATTGAATCACTTTTCTATGCATTTATTTATTATTGTTTTATTAAATAAAACATTGGTTCCAAAAAGCAATATTATTAAAAACAATCTAGTCTATGACCTGTGTTTTGATATCGGATATCTATATCCACATCCATCTCTTAACTTTTTAATTTATTCTTCTATTAAATATTGTTTGGTGTTTATTTGATTTTCACATAAAATGAAAGTATTTTTTTTATTGTCTACAACCTTGCATAATTGTTTTGCTATTTATTCAATCTATAGAGAGCGTTTGGCTCTGCGGTTCAACCTACTTTTCACCGAATTTAAAATGTTTGTTTTGCTAAAATTGAGTGCGGTTTGTACTTTTTGGATCGTTTTGATGTGCTGATATCAAAAATGATTTTTAAAAAATAAAAAAAATCATTGGCATGTATTTCGGCACGAAAAGCTATTTAAAAAGCAACCACTACCACACTGCCAAACACCCTCTAATATATGTGTTTATTTATATTATCATTTGATTATATAAAAAAATTATTTTAATAAATAAAGCTACTAAACACAACTAGATAAATGACTCATGTTGCGAGATCAAATATTTTGATCCACTTTTATCTAGCTCTTGATTTTTTATGTTTAGTTTTCAGTTTTTATTAACAATTTTTTTTTTTGTATTTTCTGACACAGATGATTCTTAACTTTTTAATTAAATGCATATACAAACTTTTTAATTTACTTTTATGATAAGTGTTAAAAAAATCTACATATATTTATTTATTTATTTATTTATTATTGAAATAAATTACTTAAAGCATTAGTGTTGTCATTAAATTCAAAACTACAGTCATTTAAAAAAAATTCATCAAGATATATTTTTTTAGTACTATATATTTTGTTTATTTTAGTTAGCATAATATTTTTAATTGGAATTATTATTTTTATTATTTAAAATATTTTATAATTATTAAAGCATGTTGATAAACAATCTCAAGATAGTATGTTCATGAGCTATGCGACCCGCGTTTCGTCGTGGACTATATTTTTTTTTCAACAAAAAAAATTATATGCACAAGTTTTTTTGACGTGCTTTCGTAGAAAATAATTTTTTTATGTATACACATAATCAAATAAAATAATAACTAGGTGTGTTAATAAATAAAAAAAAGATCATAAATGATAACTAAAAAAATAGAAAAAATCAAGAGATAGATATAGATCAAAATATTTCATCTTATAAGATGAGACATTTACCCGGTTGTGTTTGTTAAATTTATTTATTAATTATTTTTTTATTCAATCAAACGATAATAAAAATAAACACACATATTAAATTGATTGAGTAAAATAAAAGGAAAAACAACCTTACAAGGCTGAAAATATTATAAATATTATCTAAAAATAATTTTTTTATTTGAAAAAATAAAGTTTACCTAGACAAAAGATTAAAAAAAATATAGATAAATAAGAAAAACATCTCTTCAAAAATTAAATATATACAAAATAACAAATAAAAATCATTTAAAAAAGGGCTCTACAAACAAAATAAAAGATATAAGTAGTACTAATTGAAATATAAATAAAAATAATAATTTTGGAAAAAATATAAAAAATGCATTAATCTAAAAAAAAAAAAAAGGTCAAATATTGTTTGGCCTAACAAGCCAGACGAGCTTGTTTGACCTATTTTATTAGGGTCTTGTGCTTGGGTCCTTTTTTTTTTGTTGCATCTGAGACAGACATGTGTCGGCTGCACTAATGTTTTTTTAAAAACAAAATCAGGCGACACATCATCTATTTTTGCTTAAATTCTGCCTATTATGGTAGTCGGAAAATTAGAATGTAAAGTTTTTTTTTATCTAAAAACCTGTTTTTCAACCAATTATTAACCAAATTCACCTAGAAAACAACCTAAGAACTATAATAAACTTACATATGACCTTGAAAAACCCAAAACACCATCTTGAAAACTAAAATAAACCCGAAACAAAAAATTCCTAAACTCATATATGTTTTTTCATGATCTTTAAAGGGGGAAAAAACACCTAATATTAACTTTCCTCATCAAATAAAACTATTTGACATAAATATTAATCATTTTGGTAGCTTAAATCGGTGTCAACGATACTTTTCTTTCTCTACCACAACAATCCAGTGACCTCTCTCTCATCTCTCAAACCAAGGATTAAAAAAATAAAAAATAAATATGTGTAATTTTTAAAGTATAAGGACTAAATAAAATTTTTTGTATGAATTTTGAAACCATCACCTATTTTAGGCGTCTTTTCTACTTTGATTTCTTATCTTTCAATTTTATTTTTAGTCAATAAATTTGATTTAATTGCCCTTGAATTTGACACAAAAGGATGCAATTGCATAAAAAAAATTAAGGATCGAATTAAAAAAATAAAAATTATGAACAATAGGTCCACAGTGAAATGTAAGATGGTGCATAGTACTGACTCAGTAGTACTCATCCCACACGTTTTATTTTTTTACTTAATATTTTATGTGACTGGAAAGTAAAAAAATCATAAATGTGATAAAATGTTGAACATCAATTTAAAAGTTTTAATAACAAAAAATCAATTTAAATCAAACAATTTATTATAGTACTGTTATTTTCAAATGAAATACATAATAGTTGAAAAATATTAAGATGCAAATAAAAATTTATAATAATATTTAATAATATGTCAAAATTAAAAAGTAAGTGATCGATTAATTTTTCTCAGAGTGTCAAAAAACTAAAGAAAAAAAAGTCATCAAAAGGGTTAGACTTTAATTTTTATATTTTACAAACATCACAGATAACATGTCGTTGGTCACAATTAAAAAAAAAAAAAATCTGATCCTTCTTTGATATTTTTAAAATGTGACAGATAACATGCTGTATGTCATACATACAAAAAAACTTTGCGCTAAGTTACTCTCGAACATGCAACCTCGAGGTTGAACGATGTGTTAACCAACCCATCCACAAAGAGGTAATTGTTACACAACAGCTTAAAAGTCTTATTATAGCACTTTAATGTTGAACAATAAAATCTTATATAGCTTCCTGTTCTTTACAGAGTCTCTGTTTGATATTGTATTTTAAATTATATTTATGTGTATTTTAATAATTTTAATATATTTTTAAATAAAAAATATTTTTAAAAACAAGACACGAGAGATACAAGGTTTAACTACTCCCTTTAAAGGAAAGTTCAACCGGTTTTTGTTTTTGTTTACAATTTGACTTTAGTTAAAAGCCAATATGGACACAGTAAAGTCCTTGAATGAAAGTTTCAAAGCACTAAACGTCATTCTTACGAGTTTTCTTTGAATTCGAATACAAAAATAACAACAGTAGCACACATTTACTATTCAACAGGCTGCTGCTCCATCTCTCTATTGGGCCGGGCTTATACCCGATCTGTTTTCAAGGCCGGGCCCTTAAATGAAAAATAGAAGGAGGAAATTCAACCGCTTTCGTTGTTGTCTGCTCCCCATAAAATATAAGAACCGAAAGGGACCAATAAGCAAATCGCGAAAGTTCTTTCCATATCTCGAACAGTACTAATATATAACAACACGGCACTAATGCCCTAGCCTCCTCCTCCTGTCTCTCCATCTCTTGACCTTTTAGGGTTCTCTTTCTCCTTGACAACTCTATTTCAAATCATTCAATCCCAAAACTGTTAGGGTTTGGTCGGATAGGATAGATTTGGATGGGGACGGAGAGGAAGAGGAAGGTGAGTTTATTCGACGTGGTTGACGAGACGTCGCTTTCTGCAAAGATCGTGAAATCGAACGGGGCGATGGGTAACAATAACAATGGAGGAAGTAGTTTGATAAATCGGTGGAATGGGAAGCCCTACTCACAGAGGTACTATGATATATTAGAGAAGAGGAAGAATTTGCCTGTTTGGCATCAAAAAGAGGATTTCTTACAAGTTTTGAAGAAAAATCAGGCTATCATCCTTGTTGGCGAGACTGGTAGTGGTAAAACCACTCAGGTTTGTTCCCTTTTCTTTCCTTTTTTCTTGATTTGTCTACTGTATGTTTTGAGTTGTTTGTCTAATTACTTTAATTACTGATTGATTGTTTTAATACTTTGCTTGCAAATCTTTTAATTACTGATTGATTATCGTAGTTTTTTTTAAAATAGAATTTTAGCTTGAATAGTAGAGGTAATGAGAAAGATTATTTTTTTTGAGAAGGAAATGATGGATTATTTGTCTATTGCAGTTAGATGTATTTTCATTTTTTTAAAAAAAGCAGCGTGTAGTTGCGAGTTTGCTGTTATTAATATACTGTAATGGAAACTAGACAAGCATAGAAATAATTAACCGATGAAAAACTTCTGATGGTACAGATTCCTCAGTTTGTTTTGGAAGCTGTAGACTTAGAATCTCCGGATAAACGTAGGAAGATGATGATTGCATGTACCCAACCTCGAAGGGTGGCTGCAATGTCTGTTTCTCGACGTGTTGCTGAGGAGATGGATGTTACAATTGGCGAAGAGGTTGGTTATAGCATCCGTTTTGAAGACTGTAGCAGTGCGAGAACGGTTTTGAAGTGAGATGCTCGGCTCCCTTATGTCACTTCATTTATTTTCCTAAGATTCTTGGATTTAAGTCTTGTGCTCATTTTTCTTCTCCTTTGTGGCAGGTATCTTACTGATGGTATGCTTTTAAGAGAGGCAATGACTGATCCACTTTTGGAACGGTACAAAGTAATAATTCTTGATGAGGCCCACGAAAGAACTCTATCAACAGATGTGCTATTCGGGCTTCTTAAAGAAGTGCTGAAAAATAGGCCTGACCTGAAGCTAGTTGTAATGAGTGCAACACTTGAGGCTGAGAAATTTCAGGGTTATTTTGGTGAAGCACCGCTTATGAAAGTTCCTGGCAGGCTTCATCCGGTTGAAATTTTCTATACCCAGGACCCTGAGAGGGATTACCTCGAGGCAGCAATTCGAACAGTTGTCCAGATACACTTGTGTGAACCCCTTGGAGATATACTTGTTTTCCTAACTGGGGAGGAGGAGATAGAAGATGCTTGCCGAAAAATAACAAAAGAAATTGGAAATTTGGGGGACCAAGTGGGGCCAGTGAAAGTGGTGCCTCTATATTCTACGCTTCCACCAGCCATGCAGCAAAAAATATTCGAACCTGCTCCACCTCCACTGCAGGAGGGTGGCCCTTCTGGAAGGAAGATTGTGGTGTCAACAAACATTGCAGAAACTTCTTTGACTATAGATGGTATTGTTTATGTTATTGACCCTGGCTTCTCAAAACAAAAGGTTTATAACCCACGAGTGCGGGTTGAATCTTTGTTAGTTTCCCCCATATCAAAGGCTAGTGCCCACCAGAGATCAGGACGTGCTGGAAGAACTCAACCAGGCAAATGTTTTAGACTCTACACAGAGAAAAGTTTCAACCAGGATCTTCAGCCTCAGACCTATCCAGAGATATTGCGGTCAAACCTTGCAAATACAGTTCTAACATTGAAGAAATTGGGTATTGATGATCTGGTGCACTTTGATTTCATGGATCCTCCTGCCCCTGAGACATTGATGCGAGCATTGGAGGTGTTGAATTATTTGGGAGCATTGGATGATGAGGGGAATTTGACAAAGCTTGGGGAGATCATGAGTGAATTTCCCTTGGATCCTCAGCTGTCAAAGATGCTTGTTGTGAGTCCAGAATTCAACTGTTCGAATGAAATCCTTTCAATTTCAGCCATGCTTTCGGGTATGTTTTTCTACCATGTTTATTTTCTTTATTGTTGTCTTGAGTCTGGTCTAAATGATATAGGGGGAATAGGTGCCATTGGGTTGCAGTATTATCAGATGCATCCCTCTCTATATGGCATGTGTGCAGCCAGTTTTCTGTGCACCACATTAGTTGTTTAACTGCATGCATGTGTTCGCCAGTATGCATGTATGCAGTTAAAGAATTTATGTGTCCTATTAGGTCGTCATCAGCAACTGTCTTGTATGGGTCCCATGCCCCCGGATGGCATGTACCATCGGATTCTAAGTAAGTGCTGATGCAGATAGTTGCAGTTTCTCAGTATTATCTCATGAAGCAAATGGTATCGTCTCGCCTGTATGCATCTGCTGACCTACCATGGGCCTCTTCTGTGGTAACCAAATTCTTTCTTTAGTACCCAATTGCTTTGTCCGCCCTAGGGAGGCGCAAAAGGCTGCTGATGAAGCAAAAGCAAGGTTTGGGCACATTGATGGGGATCACCTCACGCTGTTGAATGTGTATCACGCATATAAGCAAAACAGTAAGTGCTTGCTTACTCTCTCTTTTTAATCATGATTCATCTTAATTAGTTGTCATTTTAGTAAGATTCTTACCATTGGCAAATGGATTGCAGATGAGGATCCATCTTGGTGCTATGAAAATTTTGTCAATCATAGAGCACTGAAGGCTGCTGACAATGTAAGACAACAGCTTGTGCGTATCATGGCCAGGTTTAACCTCAAGTTATGCAGCACTGACTTCAACAGCCGTGACTACTACATCAACATAAGAAAATCTATATTAGCCGGATACTTTATGCAGGTTGCTCACCTGGAACAAAGTGGACACTACTTGACAGTGAAAGACAACCAAGTATGTGGATAATATATATTGGTTATGTTTTTTTTGCAGTGATGGTCTCATGTTCTTTTCGTTCAAGGCAAATTATTGAAAGATTATGTGTTAGATAACAATTTTGTTTTGTGGTGGTAATTTGTTTTTCAGGTGGTGCACCTGCATCCTTCAAATTGTTTGGATCACAAGCCGGAGTGGGTGATTTACAATGAATATGTCTTGACCAGCCGGAATTATATACGGACTGTGCTAGACATTCGTGGGGAATGGTTAGTCTATCCTACCTCCAATCTTTGTCTTTCAATGTTGTCCCTCAATACATGTTTTTATTTATTTATGTTATGTGCAGGTTGGTAGACATAGCACCACATTACTATGACTTGCAAAATTTCCCGCAATGTGAGGCCAAGCGGGTTCTTGAAAAGCTTTACAGGAAGCGGGAGAGGGAGAAGGAGGAGAACAGGAACAGAAAATGAATGTGTTGACTGATGAGTTGCTGGATCCTTCCAGTATTTCTTATCCAGAAACTAAAAGCGTGGCTGTCCTTCCGAAGCTATCCAGTACTAATGTGCAACACAACCACCTTTCTGGATCCAGTTGCCTGGCCAATCTGGCTTGTACCATTTCTTCAAATAGTAGCTTTAGCATTTTTCATTTTCTCTGTACTTCAAGCATCCACATTTATTTTTGGATGTGGCATTGTTGCCGTTTTAAGGTTTAGGCGTTAAACATTTAAAGAAAATTGAAACGGGTATGAATTTGCTATGCTGTGGTCATGATCTCACTCTACTGACTTTTCGATACGAAAATAGTAGTGAATTGAACCAGAGGGGGCGGGCCTCATGCGAGCCTTTTCACGTCAGGAGCTATCCCATTCTCGAAACCTACGATAATCATTATTTTCACATGAAAAGCCGGCATGGTTATTACTAGCTCCAACATGATTAGAGTGCTGCAATTATTTAAAGAGCAGGAGAGATCACAAGATTCTTGTCGACAGTGTTCCATTTATTAAATTTCCCATACACGCTTTGTGGGGGGGTTTGAAGTGCGAAATAGCGAGGATAAATCCAATACTGGCAGTTCAAGAGGTAACATTGCACACTCTATGGATCTTGATTAACTGATCATGCTCGTCCTTCAGCCAGTTTTTGATAAAGTTCATCAATTTCCACCTGTACATTAAACAAGTTGGAAATTAATAAGCAATTGTTCAACAGGATGCAAGCACAAGATCGAAGGGAGTTGTTCCATTTATTTACCCGATAGTGGCTAACCAACTTGTTTCTCTTCTTCTTCAAGGTTGCAGTCACCAAATCCTTTTCAATGTCGAAGGGGCAGGACTCCAGTATCACTCCCTTGATATGTTCAAAACCTTTCAACTGATAATAAGAAATGGGGAAGAAGTGTCAAAAAAAAAAAAAAGAAACTATCAGCTGACTTGAAGGAATGCAAATAACTTCCTTGAAAACTTTGAAAAGGGTTAAACGATTCTCTGGAGCTCTGGAGCTACAGATATAGCAAACAGCGGAAAGCCTGAAAGGAAGCTAGTGACAGGTCGCATTGGTTTGAAATTCAGGTTCAGCAGAGACTACCTTGTTTCTTTCAGCCGTAGTCTTTAGCTCTGAGAGGACAAGTTTCTGTAGCTGATGGAGAGAGCAGAGTTCGGTGAACGAACCCATATGGCCATTCAAGTACGCCCAGCTTTTTGTGTTTTCTTCATGAAGCACAACTACTGCAACCAGCATTGACTTGAAGCTGTCCCCGTAGATCCAAATCTTAACAAAGAACATGATAACGCAATTTCAATAAAACCTCAACGCACCTAGCGATCACATGATAAAACTTTCAATTAAGAAGTTGAGTTGAAACAATGCTTACGTCCTCAACAATTGGAGTGTTATTGTATACATTTTCCAAGTACTCAATAGCAATATACTCTCCCTGAGAGAGTTTTATAAGATTTTTCTTCCTGTCAATAATCTTGACGACTCCATTTGGAAGAATTTCTCCTATGTCTCCTGAAAATGCCAAAGAATGAAAGAGTCAGCACACAAATGTAGAGGCATTCTGTTTGACAAGAAACGACGGCTGTTTAACCTGTATGGAACCACCCATCTTTCATGCTCTCTCTTGTCAGTTCTGGATTCTTGTAATAACCAGAGAAAAGAGTCTTCCCTCGGAGGCATATCTCGCCACAAGGAGGATTACCAAGCGGATCGTATCCCATCTCCGGAACCTCCTCCAGGCACAGATCAGTGTATACAGCTGCTGCCCCAACTGTACCCAGCATGCACATTTCATCTGGAAAGGCCATGGTGGCTGGTCCACAGCTTTCGGTCAACCCTAAAGAAATGTAAGTGGATGAGAATTCGACTGCCTAACCTAAGTAGCCATGCTGGCTGGATCAGAATGGATTATCATTTATCAAGCTACTTGCAAGAGAAGGCAATCTCTGAGGATTATACTCAAAATGCTCAGACAAGATCATTCCTCCACTAAAATCATTGCATTGCATAAAGAAATGAACAAGATCTTCATGAGCGTTAACCTAGTTGCCCTAAACTATATGCTTAAAGCAATGTTTCATCATTTTCCAACACAATTAATCTACATGGACTACTAATGTTTCTCGTCATTGTTAAGGAAACAGTTCGTTACCATAGCCTTGGATTACAAAGGCACAGGACGTAACCCGCAAGAACTCCTCCACCTCAGTGCTCAAGGATGCACCTCCACATATTATTAGTCGAAGGCGGCCACCTAACTTAGCTTTGACCTAATAAAGAGAAATCAATGATAAAAGCTTTATGGCCAAGACGATAGTAGTAATGCAGAGATAAATGATGGTAAATGGTTTTCAATCAGTCAATTGATTGGCCAGCGTATTTAAGAACCATGAATTAGGGTTCCACAAATTTGGAAGCAGGAAACTGGTGCGGTCATTTTTGAGTAAAATACGACTTATTGAGGGAGGCCAGATACAACCTTCCTGAAGGCTAAAAGGTCTGCCAATGGCGATGCATATTTTTGTCTGTAACCCCGATTCATCCAGCCAAGCTTGCTGTATAACAACAGAAAAGGTACTTTCAGCATCGTTACAGAAATTGTTGTATCCAATCATTGCTAGTATTGAGAACAAATTTCATTACTTAAGAGAAGACCAACTTACTATCTATACAAAGCATCGAATATATTCCTGCGTAGTGGACTGAGTTCTTGTAATGCCTTCTTTATACCTGAAATACAGATGAACCTAGTCTTAAATAAGAACTGCCAAACATCTTTCAAGATCAATTTATGCGCGCTTGATAGATTACTATAGGGATTTCCATGCCTTCTTGTATTTTTTCGAAGACTCGAGGTACACCAGCTAAACATGTTGGCTTCAACTCCATCAAATCATCCCTCAAAGCATTCAAATCCTTCAAATCAACCCATATAATCTTGAGAAACAATTATTGCTAATCAAAGATCTGAAATTTATAGGAAAATCGGTGAATGTCGAAAATTGAAAGTGAACACTCAAGTCATATGGTGAAATTGGTACTCAGTAGAGTGCATGGCTCTTTCATTTCCTTCCTTTTTCCTACCGCATCTTGTATCATGCCAGCACGAATTCCATGTTTAACTATCACTCAATAGTCCATTACAACTACAACTATCAGTAGTCGTCATGATTTTTATGCGGATACCCCGTGATAATACCCTACAGAAAGTCCAGTTGTTTAACATTTCCTCCTCTCTATCACTGACCCATAACCTGTTCAAAGTTCAAATAGTGGTGTTCCAGCAGCATACCCCATGATAATAGCCAACAGAAGCACCTTTCCGGAAAAAGTATTCCTCGATCATGCGATCAAGGACATGAGCAAGCGGCAGGAAAGATAGATACACATCATCAGTTGTCATCTGTTTTAAGTCACAAAATGTGTTTCAAAACAACAAGATAAATCCAGGTAGAAGAACAATACTTGACCACAGCAACATATTCAAGCAGAGAACGCATGCAATCAAGATGAGAACTGATTTTTATATATGCCGATCGTTAGTTAAAGTTGTCAACTAAGATAATAAGGACAGGTTCCGACATGCAAAGAAAAAAAAAGGTTTCTCATGGTGAACTTTGGCTTACTGGATAATTTTAAGCCAGTAGAATTAATGCATTTTGTTTATTCAAACCAGTTTTTGCTTGTACATACAACTTCATACATAATGAGAGAACACTAAATAAAAAATACCATATTTATTTTCCCACCTTGTCTTCAAATTGTTCCATAAATAGATCAATGCCTCTGACAAAAGCTGCAACTGTTTCATGCAATATCACAACACCTTTGGGATCTCCACTGGTACCACTTGTGTACATAATTGTGCAAATGCTAAGAGGCTGAGGCGGGAATATCTCCGATGGATTCTCTTTTCCCTAATGCACAAGACTCTTAAAAACTAACCACAAAGGAACCGGGAAAAAAAAAAGCAATATTGTATCAACTCCATTCTATCAATTATGGGGAATCGGAGCAGTACTCCCAGAAGTTGTAAGCAAGGAAGTGTCTCATAGTACCCCACAGAACTTTATCAAGGTTAAAAATAAGTTTATCTAGTTTTATACAGTTCACTCTGATGCAAAATAATGTTAAAGATAGTAGGAGTTTAAACAGCATATGAAAACCCTCTAGCCTCAACTATATATTAACATTGCAACTATCTTCAGTTATCATCACTCGGAAAGAGAGGACCTGGATACAGATTTACACGAGGACTATTCTCAATCTGAACAAGTACTATATCTCCACACAAGACAACTGATAAATTTCATGAAGGTGAAGTTATATCTAACCATGCATAGATACTCTTCCCAAGAGTATGATTTTATCCCCATTTGGGCTGCCCGATCCTTCTCTTCCTCCGTCAAAGAAGTGAAGCAAACAATTGCTGCAATCACAATTAAACTTAGTAGGATGTATTGTTAGAAATTTATTTTAAATAAACATGTCAATGAAGTTCAAATTAAAGCAGAGTAAACTTATTTTTAAGGTTAATAATTTACTGAAAATTATTCTCTAATAAAAATATTTTAATATAAACATTAATTAGTTTAAGATAAATTATTGGTATATGAAAAATTTAATTCAAAGAAATTATGATTGCCATGTTTTTTTTTTAACTATAAAACCCTTAATCCATGATTGAGATATTATAAGATTTTCTTAAATCTTATATATAAAGAGAAATTAAATAGTTAAAGTTAGTTTTATAGGACATTAAAGTTTTTAAAGCTAGGATAAGTGAGATTTAAGCTTAAGCCATACACCATTACTCTCTCAACTCGGCCTAGGCTCGAGTCTCGAGATCTAGGTTTGGACTCGCAATAAATTTTTTGCTCATAATTTTCTTTTTGCCAAATCATTTTTGCTTAGCTAACACATGAATAGACAATAATCTTCCTCCTCTTGAACACTTTTGTTTTCTAAGTAAAGACATCTAATTTTTAAGGCAAAAACTACCTGGTTTATCTTTTTATGATAGGTAATTAAAGCAAAATGGTGATAATTAATTAAGTTAATTACCACAATTAACTTTGCAGTAATTCTAGTTCAAAAAATCAGTATAAAAAAGGATTGAATGATAAATTGTTTGTATAAACAAAGTAGTGGCTCTTCGGCCTTCTTTTCTTTGCTTTTCCAAATATTTCAACTCTTTTTTTATTAGTTATTCTAGAGCTTAAGTTCAAGATTTTTGTATAGAGGTTTTTGAATTTGTTTCCTAGTTTGTGGATCTTGTTTAATAGTGCAAGTAATCAAGATAGTATTGTTGGAATTTTGAGAAGTTGATTGCAATCAATCTATTTGCACCAAATGACGAGTAATAAAGTTTTAAGAATAAAGTACACAATTCTTGAAAATGATATGATCCTATATGCTTCAATAAGTAAGTATACTAAACAAACTATTTAATATATTGCTTTCTTTACATGTATGTTTAAGTAAAAATGATTTATTTGTTCAAGTCATGGTGTTTAAGTTTGTATACTTGCTAGTTACTCTTTTTTTTTCAAGGTTAAATTGCATACAACTTATTTAATTATAATATTAAACTATATATTGCAACTCTCATATATTTAGGTGAACAAAATTAAACCTAATAAACTTCAATTAAATTTTGATAACAATCTTAAGGCTTTATCATTTTATTTTTTGTAATTGTTTTTGTTTAATTTAATTTATGATAACATAGTTTATAGATGATAAAAATACTAAATTATAAGTTAGAAATTATCTCCTTAATTTTGTTGTTGAATTTTTTTTACCTATTGTAATTCTTTGTCATTTGAAAGTTTAAAACCAAATTTTAATTATATATATCTAGATGTTATTTGAGAAATTTTACCTTGACTTCAACTTAAGATCTGGTTGCTATAATTAATGTTGCTTTGATTAATACTACTTCGGTTACCTTCTGTGATGCATAGTAAGAAAACCTAAAAATTTCAATGTATTGAACTTTAAAAGGTGATAGTAAAAGATGTTTTTCTATCTAACCAGTTTGAACTTGACAAATCTATTAGATAGTGAATCTGATCCTATCATTATTGCAGTTGTGGACACATGAAATAATAGTGATTTCATGTGCAAGAACTATATCTTGAATGGATTTGGTAACATACTACATGATGTATATAGTTCAATCAAGAGTATAAAGATATTATGTAGAGCTTTGGATTGAAAGTACAAAGCTAGAGATGTTGGTATAAAACAAATTCATAGTCGGTAAATTTTTAGATTTTAAAATGGTCAATTCAAGAATCATGATAAGACAAGTTCAAGAGTTTTAACTTATATTGCATGATATTTATGCTGAAAGAATGGTTTTGAGTGAATCCTTTCAAGTAGCTATAATTATAAAAAAAGTGCATTTTTTTTTAAAAAAATTTAAGAACTACCTTAAGCATAAGCGTAAAAAGATAAGAGTTAAAGACTTCATTTTAAGATTGAGGATAAGAGAGGACAGTAAGTTCTTTGAAAAAGAGCTAACTTTTCCACTATAGCGCTTAATGCAAACATTGTTGAACGAGTTATCTAAAAACCTGAAAAAAAGGCTTTTATGAAAGGGAAAGGAATTGTCAAAATTTCAATGGAAAATACTTCATATGCATAAGACTGAACACTAAGCCAAGAATTGTATAAACAAGGATCAATAAGAAAACCCTAAAAAAAAAGGATTGCTTAAGCTAATATCACTAAGGTTGATAAATGATGTGTCAAAATTGAATGTGTCTACTGTTGTTTTCGAAGTCAAATCGACAAAAAATCCTAAGAAGCTGTGGGTTAATACAAGACATGTATGCGCTAATAAGAAAATGTTTTCCACTTATAAAGAAGTAGATGGTGAACATTTATACATGAAGAATTCATTAATCTCTAAGGTATTGGGCATTGGAAAGATCATACTAAAGATGACTTATAAAAAGCTTCTTACCCTCAACAATATACTTCATGTTACTAATATTAGAAAAGATTTAGTGTTTGTCTCCTTGTTAAGTAAAAATAATTTTAAAATGATAGTTAAGAGTAACAAATTTATACTCATTAAAAATGGGATGTTTGTTGAAAAGGATGCCTATTTTTACGATGACCTCTTTAAAATAAATTCAATAACCATTATAAAAAATGATGAGATGAATAATAATAATAACCATTACTTACATGTGAACTATAATTCTACACAAAGTTTAATTAATATTGAATATTTACCAAGTATAGTTTTTGAGAAAAATCATAAATGTTAGGTTTGTGCGAAATCAAATTCATAAAACCTTCTTTTAAAAAAAATTAAAAGAACTAGTGAAAAAAAATCGTAAAACCTTCTTTTAATTAAGCCGGGTATTGGTGATTTAAAATTTATGCAAACTAGAGGTGAGAAAAAATATTACATTATTTTTATAGATGATTGCACAAGGTATTGTTATATTTTTCTTGCTCAAAAGCAAAGATAAGACACTTAAAATATTTAAATATTACAAGAATGAAGTTTAAAATTAACTTAATAAAAAGATAAGGTACTAAGCATGATAGATGAGGAGTCTAAGAAGCACCTTTTGATAAATTTTGCTTTCTAAAATGGTATTATCCATCAAACTACTGCTTCTTATTCACATAAATAAAATGACATTATTGAAAGAAAAAACCAAACACTAAAATAAATAATGAATGTAATGTTGATATGTTCAAGAGCACCTCGAAACTTGTGAAGTGAGGCAATTCTGATTGCTAATTATATACTTAATAAAGTACCCAACAAAAAGTTATAGAAAACACTATATGAATTGTGAAAAGGTAGAATATTTTCCTACAAATACCTCAAAATATAAGGGTGTCTTGTAATAATGGTACTACCAGGTCCTAAAAAGGTCAATATAGGACAAAAAATTATGAATTTTGTTTTTATTAGATATGTTTACAATAAAAGTGCATGTAAATTTCTTGTATGCAAGTCAAGTATTAAGGATACTCATCCTAATACAATAACGAAATCAAGCAATGCTATATTCTTCGGATATATGTTTCTATTTAAGGAAGCATATATATGGTGTCTTCATATAGTGATGATATAATCATCATCAATTTAAAGATTATGTTATTAAATGAGTTTCAAATCAACGAAATTGAGAAATATATTTATATGAAAAACGTAAATAAATATTGTGTTATTATATGTCTTTTTATGGATGACATGCTAATTTTAGACAATAATGATTACATGATAAATTTTACCAATAAAATATTAACCAATAAGTTTAGACATTGCCTTCACTAATTAATCGAGTAAATTTAATAGTATTTCATTAACAAATGTTCAAAGCCAAAAGCTACCTATTACGATGTAATGATCTACCAAGTCATTATCTTTTTATGAATCTTCGAGTTCTTATATATTGTCAAAATTTTCATTTACGTGAGGATTGTTAGAAATTTATTTTAAATAAACATGATTGATGGATATATTTGATGCCAAATTAAAAGTGAAATCCACTCACTTTTAGGGTTAAGGCTTTATTGGAAATAAATCATTCTTCAACAAAAATACTTTAACATGAAACACTAACTTTTTAAAAATAAATTATGAGTAAATGATAAATTAATTTCAAAGAATCCATGGTTAGCATATTTTGTAAACCCAAAAACCTTTAATCTCACATTGAAAGATTACAAGATTTTCTTGTAGTTTATATAATAAGAAGTTGAATAGTTAAAATTAGGCCTGTAGAGCACCAAAGTTTTTAAAGGAAAGATGTAAAACCCTGAGAACAAACTTATACAAAAAAAAAAGTTAATTAAAATTAAAATTATAATAAAAAATATAATAATAATGCAATTAAAAAAAGAAAAAAAAATATGAAAGACATAAGAGGTATGACTTAAATTGTGAAAAAGAATAGAAATGGGGTCAAAGTGTAATTAAGAATAAATAGGGCTATAAATACCCTATTTCTTCTCCATTGAAAACTGGCAGTGCACACACAAAAAAGGGAGATTTTCCATCAAAATTTGAGAGAGAAACACCAAAACTTAGCAAGCTTTACAAGTCTTAGACAAATTGGTAGGAGAAAAACATCATTTAACAAGAGAAATTACAAGAAATAAGTGTGGGAATTGTGAGGAGAAAAGGGATGGGTGGCCGGCTAAATGCAAGGAGAAAGGAGCTAAAATTTTTCAATCAATTGAGCAGTGAAGTTTAGATTACCCTCAAGTAAGGAGTCTTAAACTCAATTTTACGAATTAAGCTTCAATTTGATTGAAATTGTGCAATTTTCTTGAATTGAGAATTAGAGATCTTGAACACAATTTGGAGGAAATGCAAAATTGCCTAATATTAGATTAATTAGAGTGTTGTAGGTTACTTTAGATGTGAAATTATGTGAGGAGAACAAAGAAAAATCAATGGAAAAAAGGACCTAAGGTGGCTGACCACTAAAATGGTAAATGAAAGGGGTATAACTTATGATTTTCCTTATTAAATTATTTATGATGTGTTGTTATAATGTGAATGATAACTAGAAAGGAAAATTATCACCTAAGAAGGAGAAGGAACCCTTAGTTCCTTTGGGGTCAAGTTCGGGCAAGATAGGAATTAGTAGGGGGAAGGAGAGTTTTGAGATTTCGTATGAAAATTATGAGTGAATTAGGTGTAGCAGAAAGTTTACTAACAAAGAAAACAAGATAACTTGATGATATGAGAATTGCATAAATCAATTTCGTAGGTCATGAAGGGTGGAAAGGAGTTTATAGGCCACATGTATGGTCTATGACGTGTTTTGGGGATAGTTGTGAAAAGTAGGAAACTGTAAACACAAAAAAAATGCATGCTTATTGAAGTGGTTCTAGACCACCTTACAAAAACAAAAAAGAGGAAGAAGAGCAAAATTAGCGTAAACGACCTTGGGAGGTCATATTTAGGAAGGTTTCCATATATACAGTGTGGGATTAACTATCTCAAGAGAGAAAATGGGAATGAGGACAATTAGAGATGCATTTAATCCATTAATGAAAAACTGGATAGATTCGTCGTCTTGATTCTTGAGAGGATTCGAGCTTAAAAATGATAAAATTCAGAGAGAGTTTATACATAAAAGTTGTAGCCTAGGGTGTTAGATTTCCAATGAGTTCAACCCAGCTTATTTTAGAGCTCTAGAACTCCAGATATAGATAAATATCCGAGGAGAGGTCGAGCTGCCACCCAACTAGCACATTTGGCCAAATTAATAAAACAGAGGAACTTAGCCATGTTAAGGGTAGGATTTGGTTTCCCTCCCTTTGTAAAATATGTAGCGTTATGTCCTGACTTTTAGAAAAAAAATAAACCATATTTGAAATTAAATTTGTGATATTCGTTATGATTTAATAATGAACTATAATCCTAAAGGATATAATGGGGCTGTAAAAGTAAGGAAAAAATAATTGTTAAAAAGGAATGAATGTTGCAACCATTTTTGTTGTTATTTTTTGAAATGTGATTTGAGTATGGAATAATGTGGTGTACTTGTTGATTCAGGAGGAACTGTAGGAGGGGTACAACAACAATAAAGGAGTGCGAGCCGAGCTTCTGCAGCAGATAAGTATTCTATATCTATACCATCCTTAAATAAGGGGAATTTTAGTAATCTGTTTAATTTATGAACCTTGTGCTTATGAATGAAACTGAAAGGAGAAAAGATAAGAATGAAACGAATGAGGAATGTAAATTAGATTTGAATTATGGATCAAAGTTGGCGATGATGAATGGTAGTAAGGAAATTTCATGAATAACCGCTTCTTGGATTTGATTAGCCGATCCTAAATAAAGGAGGCTAATGATGTTAGTAAGATTTACTAATATCGGCATGACCATTACCGAGAATTGAGGAATACTAAACTTGATCAACTATTCAGGCGAAGAATAGTTAATGATATCGACGGATGACGTCGGTATTGGCAAACTTATGAAACTTGATTAGCTTTCTTGAGGTGAAAGCTAATGATGTCAAGAACTCTTGACATCGGCTTTCCTGAAATTATTTCCAAGGTATTATACAAAACTGATTAACTATTTCGGATTTGAAATAGTTAATGGCATCAACCAGCTATGTTGATGTTGGCATTACCAAAGATTTGATTACTCGGTCCCGGTAAGGGCGACTAATGAGAATTATTAGTGTCGGCAATAGCCTCCCCTGATTTGGAAAGTAGTACGATTGGTGTTCCCGATGAAAAATGATTAATAATATTTACAAAATAGAAATGTTGAGCGATTTCAAGAATGATGAATCCAGATGTAATAAAGGAAGATTAGATGAGAACAATGAACTACGATTGTATGTGTGTGTGCGTGTGGGGGGGGGCGCTTTTCTCTTCTATGCTATATTTTTGTTTTTAGTATAATTATTGCAAACATCATGTAATTGCAGGTTCATCACATTCACGCCAGTAGATATGTCTTAGGTCCTTTAGTTTTTTTTTTTTTTTGTATGATCTAGGAATTAAATGAATACTAATGTATTTTGCCTTTAAAGAATTATATGACTTGAAATGTAATAGTTCCCTTTTTATATTAAATGTTGGAACACAAACTGTGCTATAATGTACTTGTAATCTTAATGTTTGTTCATTTCTATTTATGAATTAACGTATGCCTAATGTAAAAGAAAATGAATATGTGAAATATTATGCTTGTACCCATGAATAATTTGCTATTGAGACTCGAAATGATTGTGATATGGTTGAGAAATGGGTATAAGATACGTGCATGATAATTGTCGATAACTTGGGACCTCCTGGTATAGAGAAGACATTGCTGAAATTTCGGTAGAAATTTCAGCAATTCTTATACGAGTTTGGCAAAAATAAAATAAATTTCTCTATGATTTTTCTTTATATGATTGATATGTTTGATCCCGATAATGTGAATATTACAAAAAAAAACCTTAGGCTAAGTGAGCTTTGGGCTTAGGTCACACACATACTCGCTTGACTAGGTTTAAGATCAAGCTCGGTCTTAGTCCTGAGGATTGGATCTAGGCCTGGGCTTGAACTTAGATTTATTATTAAATAATTTTTGGTTAAAGGAATTATTTTTGCCAATCTATTTTTGTTTAGTCAATCCATTAATAAACAACCAACCTGAAAAATACTTTTCCTCATCCTGAATAATTTTATTTTCTAAGTAGAAAATCTGGTTTTTAAGGCAATAATTACAATGTTTTTAAGACAAGAATTATTAGTTTTTTATCCTTTTGTGGCGGGGTAATTAAAGTAAAATGATGAATCTAGTAATTACTAGAATTAATTACGCATTGGTTTAGTTTTAGATCAAGAAATCAGTATAAGATGTTTTGTGCACACAAAGCAGGTCTTTAGCCTTCTCTCATTTGTTTTTCTCAACTTCTCCACTCCATTTTTTCTTCAGTAGTTCTAGGGTTTAGTTTCAAGTTTTCTGTTGAGAGATTTTTGAGTTTGTTTTTCAAGTTCATGGCACAACTAATAAAAATAGTGGGGTAAGAATCCTAAAATGTTGACTATAGTCAATCCATCTACCAAATAACTAGCAATAAGGACAAAAAAATACGATACTTGAAAGCAAGGGGCATGCATGTTTAAGTGAAAAGGATTTACTTGTTTAATTCATCTTATTTAAGTTTATATGCTTGCTAGTTACTTTCCTACAACCTTAAATTTGGTTCTAGTTGCAAGCAATTTATTTAGTGATCTAATGCTTACCTTTAAGCCGCTGAGCAGATGCGCAATCAGGATTTAGCAACTGCAAATAGAAGTGCATGTCAAATTAGAGAATCGGCAGCTCTTATAAGCAGCGGCATGCGGAAGAGAATACATGTGATCATGAGAAAACAGAAAAAATTTTCTTACTTCTTTCACTTTTTTGTCTTGGACAAAGACAAAATCAATCTCCGCGTGATCTATAATAAAGTTTACAGCACGAGGACCTGCATCCAAGAAAACCAATAACCCCTGCTTAATTGGAGAGAAGAATCAGAGAGGTCGAGATGCATGGTGCCCCCTCGGAAACCCATCTCTAGAATATTAATAAATGACTTGCAGAGAGACGGAGGAATGCAGGATTTAAAACTAGAGCGCGAGCCACTAATGGTTATTTGAAGTTCACTCTCTACTTTCAGTTGAAGTAGAAAGCACAAGGATAAAAACTATAAATGAAGATTTTCTCCTTTGCAAAGCTTTCAGCTGCAGAATCCGATCACAACACCCACACCAGTGGATTTACAGCTTGGAACAAAAACCAGTGACGAAAGCTTTTTGGATCTTTTTTTACCGAAAGAGAGCACAGATTTTAATCCTATATTGAGAGTATTGTAGAAAGAAGTTTACCGATAGTATCATAGAGAGGCACGCAGACTAAGCTTTGGGCATTGCAAGCCTACACAGAGACAACGAAAGTAAAGAAAATAAAAGCTCAGCCAATAAACGGAAAGTCGTAGAATATTAAAGAAAGCAGACCTCCATTGCCTCGATCCATTGAGGACAGTTTGATCCATAAATACCAACTCGGTAGCCCTGCCACCAGGAATTAATTATGGCACAGGAAAAATGACCAAAGGGAAAAGAAAAGAAAGAAAGCTTTAATTGCCAAATCTTCAAATCCAAAGTCACTCTAATCCAAGTCCCTGCTAAATGCACATATCTATGCTTACTGGTTCAGCACCGGATGCCCGCAATGCAGAGCTAATTTGCAAAACTTCATCATAAACTTCCTTGTAAGTTTTCCAGACATAAGGCCCCACCTAAAGAAGGATCAAAGTCAAAAAAACTGCCCCAACTGTTCCAATCTACAGAACTTTCAACCAGATATTTACCTTCCCGTCAACAAATTTACGCCATCCAAGCATTTTATATCCAGGATACTTCTTGGCAGATGAACTATGCATCGAAAGATTTTCATTGTCAAGAGACGAATTTTATAACAAGCGCAAAAAAGTCAAAACCATCTCAATATCCAAGCTTTCAAGTTAAACTCCAGCCAACATCATTGGCAAGCTACATGGGCTGCCATTCTGCCTAAACATCTATGTTCTATCTCCATCAATTCTCACATATAAAAGCAAACATGTCTAATTGTACCAAACTTAGTTTCTTTAACCATCTAAACCTGCAAAACCAACGTAGTTTGTAGCTAGCTTTGGCTTCCATTACCTTAAGGTCTAGCTTTAAATTAATACTTGATAGCATAACAGAAGGATGCTGCTTAATACAAGCTGAGATTCCTAGTACTCTTGCTGATAATTTCATACCTGAAAATATCCCAAGATGTGGTCACATCGCGATCAAGAGGAGGATATTCTTTCTTGGATAGTAGATTACGATACACAGGACCAACAGAAGGTTTCCCATCTTTTCCTTCCCTCCCCTCCTCAACCTGAGCAGCAAATGCCTTCAATGCCATT
>Ga0325405_1000700_pt1 | contig 32673 bp, 20 predicted proteins | sample PopdelMetagenome_21_FD_205663 | JGI IMG/M metagenome (GOLD analysis project Ga0325405, IMG submission 205663) | Populus deltoides microbial communities from Bellville, Georgia, United States - Xylem-Control-R2 | ecosystem: Host-associated > Plants > Phyllosphere > Stem > Wood/Secondary xylem... | reverse complement strand
TATTTTAATTGGTTATATTGTTAATTACTACTTGATTGAAATTGTTAATATATAATTAGTTAAAATATTTTACTTACGATTTTACGATCTTACGATTCAAGTTTATATTGTATATTCCGTGTTATGTTAAAAAAGCGTTTTTGACAACCTTGCATACAGCTAATCGTCAGGGAATGTCTCTCTTATTGTTTCAGTGGGTATATCCTCGGTCCTTAGTCGGCTCAAGTGATCAGCTACATGGTTTTCAACACCTTTTTTGTTTTTGATCTCAAGATCAAATTCTTGTAAAAGCAAGATTTACCTAATCAATCTTGGTTTTGACTCCTTTTTCTTCAAAAGATACCTTAAAGCTGCATGGTCAGTAAAAATAACAACTTTTGTACCAAGTAAATATAACCTGAGTTTTTCAAGAGCAAACACTACTACAAAAAGTTCATTTTCAGTTGTATGGTAATTGCATTGTGCTCCGTCCAACTTGCGGGATGCATGTACAATCACATGCAAATTCTTCCCTATTCTTTGCCCTAGCACAGCCCCTACCACATAATCACTCGCATCACACATTATCTCGAAAGGGTAATCCAAGTTTGGTGGTTGGATGATAGGGGCAGATGTGACCCACCTCTTAAGTTCATCATGGGCATCTTTACATGCTTGATCGAACACATAATCCACTTCTTTGGATAATAATTAGCACAAGGGTGCCGTAATCTTCGGGAAATCTTTGATAAAGCGTCGATAAAAACCTGCATGGCTAAGAAAAGAGCGAACTTCCCTCACGCATGAGGGGTTAGGCAATGATGAAATAACGTCTATTTTAGCTTTATCAACCTCTAATCCATGCGAAGACACAACATGCCCAAGAAGTATTCCTTGTTCTACCATAAAATAACACTTTTTCATAGTTCAAGACAAGGTTAGTTTTAATGCATTTTTCAAGACTAAAGATAAATTTTACAAACACTTATTAAAAGAATCACAATACACCATGAAATCATCCATGAAAACCTCAATTATACTTTCAACATAGTTAGAAAAAATACTCATCATGCATCTTTGAAAAGTTCCGGGTGCCTTACAGAGACCAAAGGGCATTCTCCTATATGCATATGTACCAAATGGACATGTAAATGTAGTCTTTTCTTGATCCTTAAGATCAATAACAATCTGATTATAACCACTATATCCATCGATAAAGCAATAAAAAAACTTACCTGCTACACGTTCAAGCATTTGGTCCATGAATGATAATGGGAAATGATCTTTGCGTGTAGAAAGATTAAGATTTCTATAATCAACACACATTCTCCAACCACTCGAGATGCGAATTGGAACGAGTTCATCATTTTTGCTCTTTACCAACGTGATTCTGGTTTTTTCAGGCACCACATGGATAAGCGCCACCCATTTATTATCCGTGATGGGGTAAATGACTCCTACATCTAATAGTTTCAAAATCTTAGCTTTCGCTACCTCCATCATAGGCGGATTCAACCTTCTTTGCATTTCCCTCATTAGTTTCACATTATCCTCCAATAGTAGGTGATGTATACACATCGAGGGACTAATGCCCTTGATGTCGGCTAAAGTCCATCCAATGACTGTTTTGTGATCGCACAACAACTTCAAAAGTTTTTCCTCTTGTGCACTTGTAAAACCTTTTGTTGTGATAACGGGAAGTGTATTGTTGTCGCCAATGAATACATACTTCAAATTATAGGGCAAAGGTTTCAATTCTAACTCGGGGGCCTGTAAAATAGATGGCAAAAGCTTTTTATGTGAAAGTACTAAATCAACAATGACATTACCAAGAGGAACGGTTTGCAAAGCCAATGCTGATTCGTGCATGTTTTAGGGAACACATATATGCCTCTCCATCTCTTCTATCTTAGTAAAATCATAGCCACAGCTTAAAGCCACGCTTAATCCGTCCTCATGAGCACAATCAAAAACTTGTTGCACACATTTATCAACTTGGTCATAGCGTGTGATAGAATAACCATCTCTATATGGATATTTGATTGCATCATGAAAATTAAATTCAATCTTTTCATCTCCTACTTCATAGACAAAGTATCCTTACCACAATCAATTTTTGTATTGGCAGTTTTCAAGAATGGTCTCCCAAACAATATAGAAGTGTTGTTTGATGAATCACAAGAATCACGTTCCATATCAAAAATATAAAAATCACATGGAATAACCAAACTATCAATCTTGACTAGGACATCTTCTATCACACTAAGTAGATAAACAAAACTAGGATCCGCAAGTTGTATTACAATACTAGTTTTATTAAAAGGCTCAAGGCTAAGAGAATCATAAACATGTTTAGGCATAACGCTAATGGATGCACCTAAATCGCATAAAGCCCTTTTAAAACTAGCATTACCAATAACACATAGGATAGTAAACGCACCTAAGTCGTTTTGCTTCAAAGGTATATTCTTTTGAACAACAGCAGATACAACTTCACCCATACTTACCATTTTGTGGCCTTTTAGCTTGTAGGCTCTCTTGGTGGTACTCAATTCCTTCAAGAATTTGGCATACTTGGGAATTTGCTTGATAACATCAATCAAATGAATGTTGAGTTCCATTTTCTTAAAAACCTCTAAAATCTCTTTTTCTTTGTCCTCTTTCTTAGACCTGGAGAACTCACAAGAAAGGCTGGAATTGTTTTAAAAGTAGAATTCATTGAGTGAGGACTTACCTTTGGAGTGTTGGTTGTGGTTTCAATTTGTGAAGGAGGAGGATGTTTCTTCTTTATGTTCAATTCGGTTTCTATCTCCTCTTCTTCCTCCATCTCAATTTGTTTCAACCTTTGTTCTTCAAGTTCTTTCCCACTTCGCAGCATGATCGCACTAACATTCTCTTTTGGATTCAATGTTTAGGAGGGCAATTTTCCATTCATTTGTGCTTTCAATTTCCCCACACTTAAAGCTACTTTGCCCCATTTGCTTCTCCAAGTTATGAATACTTGACCTTGTTTTCTGTTGAAAAGATATGACATTTTGTTACAAGGTCACAGTGTTAGAAGCCAAAGTTTTCATTATCTCAAGAAGATCATCACTGAATGATGACCCCATAACATTAGAGTTTGTGAATGGAGGGGGCCATCTCGCTTGATAATTCTGTTAGGGTTGAAATCTATGGGGATGAAATTGTCAGCCTTGATTGCCTTGTTGAGGCGGGTTCCCATAGCGCAAGTTGGGATGATCTCTCCATTCGGGATTGCATGTGTTGGAAAAAGGATCATACTTACACTGAGGTTGTCCATTGAATACTGTATCAACTACATTAGCTTGTTCAATGTAACTTCTTGCATTGTTGGGCACATATCTGAAGCATGTCCTTGTGAAGAGCATATGGTACAAACTTTCACCTATTGTACATTTCCACAAGCCAAAGAATGCATAAGATTAACTTTATTCTTAAGGTTAGAAATACTTACCTCATTTACTCGTTTGCTTGGGAAGTCTCCACGTGTGCCAAATTGTTTCGAGTTGGCTGCCATATTTAAGATTAATTGGCGTGCAACTTTGAGTGTTTTATCTACCAATGCCCCTCCACTTGCCGCATCAATGATATTGCGGTCAGTAGGCGTCAGTCCTTCATAGAAATATTGAATGAACAACTGATCGGGTATTTGATGATGAGGGCATTGAATACACAATTGTTGAAATCTTTCCCAATACTCGGAGAGTGTCTCCTCATGAGATTGTCGAATCCCACATATTTCTTTTCTTATGTTGGCAACTAGAGATGTTGGGAAATACTTCTCAAAGAAAATCTTCTTCATGGCATTCCAAGTTCCAATGAAACCTGAGAGAATAGAGAAAAGACATGCCTTTGCTGCTCCTTTTAAAGAGAAAGGGAAAGCTTTCAACTTAACCTGTTCTTCATCAACTCCATTTGGTTTCATCACTAGTCCTGTTCAAAACATCGTTTCCCTTTAGGAAACAAAAGGTCGATACCTAATTCCACCAAAAAATTAGTTTTGAACAATAACTGTACCGTACTGTACATGACTGCCGCAAGAAAAAATCTCCTTTATTTTCCAAAAAAATAAATAACAATCACAACAAATAAAAATCGCAGCACAAGAATCAATTAAAATCACCTCCCCGACAATGACGCAAAAATTTGTTGCAATGTCACGGTTGCACAAATTAATTACCCTAGCTTAAAACACAACATACAAGATAGTATAGAGCAAGCAAGGGGTCGATCCCACGAGGAAGGTTCAAGTCTGATTTTTATGCTAGATGATATGCAATTTGGGGGGAGGGGTTTGGACGTTATGTAGGCTAAAGCAAAAGAAAACAAAAAACTATCAAGTGAAATTAAATAAAATCAGAAAATTATCAAAATAATAAACCTTTGTCACAAGTAAACATCCAATTATAGAAATCAGAACTGATCATAGAAACAAAACGCCAATTTATACTCTGAATATCTATCTTTTCTTATGTTGATTAGTTAACAGATCCGCTGTATAACTAATCCTAACCATCAAACAATCACAATATCCGCACTAGTAATTTAATTTAATGGCAGCCTTAAGAACTAAATGAGTTGATTAATCTAGACAACATAACTGTCCGTAGTCCATGTTTGATTTAATCAATCGAATGCTCTCCCTAAGATTACTAATCTAGATCCGCCACAATTATTAATCTCAGTTGCTTCACAAGTTTATATACCACAACTCCAGTTTTGATACCAAACTTAGCAATAGATTGTTCACAATAATAACTTACAGTCCGCTCTATCAATTAAAATAAACAATCATAGGAAATAAATGAAGGAGAACAAACATATTCATTTATCATATAAACTAAAAAGAAAAGGTAGAATAAATCTCACAGTTCTTGAAATCCAAAGGTTTCTATGTCCTTGCAACCAAGAATAAAAGTTTAGCCTTGCATGTTTGTTGAACAACTAATCAAAAAGAAAGAAAAAAAAATGATTTCAGGTTTGTGGAGGAGAAGGAGTGCTTTTTTCTCTCTTGGCTGGCTGCCCCCCTTCTCTTCTCTCATTCTTTTTATATCTTAGGAAACCCTAGTCTCTATTTTACAAAACAATCCTCCCTTAAGTAGACAGTTTACATTTAAGTACTTCAATAACTATTTTCCAAAAAAGAAAGAGAAATAACCTTGCATGAAATCTTCAAGCTTTGACTTAGAGAAGCTAAATTGCTGAAATAAAAACTTGGATGTTGTTTTGGATGCTTCGGGATGTAATTCGGACTCGTTTCTTCACAAAACCTGTTTGCTGGTAGAATTCATTTTTCATTTTAGAAAAATCTTATCACTCTTATATGACATCATTTTTTGTTGAACTTTGCTATGTTGATAGGTCTTTGAGTCGGGAATCCTAACAATTGAGTTTAAATTAAATGGAATTATATAGCTCAAGATATTTAAGTTGGAATGGCCGAAGGTCAACATTGGCAAATTGCAAGATTTGACTTTGAAGGCTGCAGTTTCCATGATCTTTCTTATTTTATTTTCTTGCCATAGATGTCCAGAAAGCTATGAATGTTAAATTTTAATGTCACTAGAACCACTTCATTTCAACCTCTAGAGCTTACTCTCTGCACAAAACATCGACTGAAGGTCAAATCTGTCAATTACATCCAATTTACTCCTTTTTCATCTCTCATCCAAAAGTGCCTTCAAAACATAAAACAAAGAATATTAAGGCATTATATATATAAAACATAGGCAAAACAGTAGTTGAATGTGGGTGAAACATGGTTGCATCAATTATATTGTTAGGGAGGTATCATCTTGTATAGGGACTAACTGTTTTTTTCAGCTTCGTTTACTTTTAATCTTCAATATTACTTGCATTTTGATACAAAAAAGATAAAGAATGGCTAATGCATATTGCAAGAAAGTTAGACCCATGGTATTTCAGGAAGGAGATCTAGTGTTGAGAAAGATTTGATTTGTACCTGGTAAAGATCAGAGCAAGTAGGTACCCAACTATGAAAGTCAATATGTAGTGAAGAAAGCATTCTTTAGGAGAGATGTGTTGTTGACAAGAATGCATGGAGATGACTTGCCTGTGAACTTTGAATCTCTAAAGAAATAATATGTGTAGTGTACTCATCTTTTTTAAATCAATAAAGTTTGGTTATTCATTTTCATTACATCTTATGTGTTTTGCAAATGATCTCAAAAGGCTCAACGAAAAACCTTTTTCAAAAATCATTTTCTCTTAAACAAAGATTTTCAAGATTTGACTTTTGCTAATGATTTTAAGAAAAATTAATGATATGTCAAGTGCAACTATTCACCTAACAACTCCCTAGGAGATGATTAAATACCTAGATGAATGATCCAACCATTAAAGTTTGTTGTGTAAAAGTTATATGAAACAAAGACAGTGAAGTTTTCGCGAGTTATGAACTATTTATCACTCCTGACCAATCTTGCTTGAAATGAGAAAAGACCATTTTTGATATCCTTCAATGATATATATGTCCTTTGCAGTCCTAATTTGAGCTGAAATGAATTCTTTTTCTTTATAAGATAATCTTGGTTAGGACCACACCCCATACTAGTCCAAATATTAGAAAATGATGAAAATAAAGGTATTTAAGAATGTCCACTAAAGATGAGAAAGTGGTCGGAAAACCCAAAAAAGGTAGAATACTTGTGAACAGAATTCATAAGATCTTGATTGAGGCCCCAACCAATAAGCCTAAAAAAAAGAGAAAAGAAGAAAAGAAAAAAGCTTTGCTAAATGACAAATCTTGAAAAAACACACAAGTAAAAGCTTCTCTTACGACTTCAATGAACAAACGAAAGGAAAATCATTAAGGAACTTGCAAATGGCATAGAAAAGGGCATTGGTATCTAGATATGAGTAGATAAAGAGATTTTGAAAAAAGTAAAGCCAATTAGGTGTTCAATCAAAGGTTTAGAGTGAAAAGAAAAACCTAGAAAGATTCTTTGTCTTAACTTCTAAACGTGATGGTCTTTCATAGCATAGCATATGCTGGAAGAATAGTAAAAAAAGATGAAAGGGCATAAAGGAGTGAAAGTGATCCTAGACCCATAAAAACCCTTAAACACCATTTAAGCATGTGAACTCCTTTTTTTGGTATTCATAAAATTCAACCTTCATTACATGCCTCGAAAAGTCAATTCTAATCAAGTAAGTGGGAAAGATTGATGAATATCGCTCTCAAAATGCAAGGAACCATTTATAAGAATCATGATGAAGTGAAAAAGTATTCGTCTTTGTTCACGTTTAGAAAATCCAAACACAAGACTTCAAACAAGTATTTGATCCTTTTGAACCACCATGATGAAATATATTTCTTCAAAGACTAATACAAATCATGAGAGTTGCATGAATATTGTTATTAGACATGTCATTGAGAAAATCTTAGGTTTTTGAAAAGACAAAGTAAATCTTTTGAAATATGTTTTTGGGAAAACACTCTAAAATAAAAACCAAAGCGTGTGTCATGAGTATTTGAAAAAACTGCACGAAAACAAACATTGTCACAAGAAAAAGAGTTTTCATTCATTCCCAATTAGGAAAAATATGATAGCATTCGCCACGCTCTATATACTCACAAAAGTGAAGGCTATAAAGGTAGCTCGACATTCAACTTTTGAAAGTAACTCGTACGAACTTACTCGAGTAAACTAGAAGAGAGAGCTAATAAGAGAGACCACTTTACAAATTACAACCCTCAGTAATAAAAAAGGAGATTATAAAGATAAAGGGGGGCTATATTTTAAAAGGCATGCATTGCATATGGTTTAACCTCAATTATGAAGTAGTGTTGGCATAGGATTTGACAATCAAGTGGAAAGGCGGTGGAATATACATAGGTAAACAAAAGCCAAGAAATGACAATGACCATCCATAAGGTGTGGATTACTAAGGCCATAAAACAAGTTACTCGTTGTAAGAGTTTACCTTTGAAGAATTTTTTGTTTTAGAAAAATTTTGGAAGGACCGATGTAGATCCTAGTATTTGGAATTTGAAAAGGTTAGGTTGCCCATGAAAACAGTTTAATTTTAGAGCAGCTTTGCTGAAATTATTTTTAGAATTTGAAAAGGGTAGGTTGCTCGTGACTATAGACCAATTTTAAATTTCAAAATGTGCAGGTCGCTCGTGAAAACCAACTAATTTCAAGGAAGCATAGAACCTTGCTGAAATTATTTTTGAAATTTGAAAAAGAATAGGTCACCTGTGAAAAATAGACTAATTTTTTAATTTTAAAATGGGTTGGTCACCCGTGAAAATAGACCAATTTCAGGAAAGTATGAAGGCTTTCTGAAATTCTTTTTGAAATTTGAAAAGAGTAGGTCACCCGTAAAAATAGGTCATTTTTGAAATTTCAAAATGAGCAGGTCGCTTGTGAAAATAGACCAATTTCAAGGAAGTATGAAGGCTTGCTGAAATTCTTTTTTGAATTTTAAAAAATGACAAGTCACCTGTGAAAATAGACCAATTTCAAGGAAGCATGAAGGCTTGCTGAAATGCTTTTTGGAATTTGAAGAAGGACATGATACCCGTGAAAATAGATCAATTTTTTTGAATTTCAAAAGGGATAGGTTGCCCATGAAAGTAGATCAATTTTTGAATATTTTAAAAGAAGTAGGTTACCCATGATAATGAGTCCATTTTCTTTTAAAAAAATAAAAGGTTGTCCGTGAAAATAGACCAATTTTTTAATTTCTAAAAGGGGCAGGGGCAGGGGCAGGGGCAGATCACCAATGATAATGAGACAATGTTTTATTTTTTTTAAAGCTAAGTCTTTGAAATTCTAAGATGGGTGGATCACCAAGCAAGATTGACATACACTTTTTCTTTACAAGATCACTATTTAAAAACTTGATTTGATTTTACTTCGTAAGCATTATAAAGAGGAGGCATTTGTTGTTACTCACTTTTGACCCTATAAAAAAATCAAGAAAAAAATAGAAAAAGAAAATCCAAAATACAAAAGGATATACATGAAGAAAGCCTAGAAGATTATCTAAGTTGATGAATGAACAAAATGACAAGTGGATAAGAGAACCAAAAGTGCAAGAAAAAAATTGAGGAACTAAAGTGAATTTGATTTGCTTAGTCACCAAGCAATTGGGAGGGAAGAGACAAAAACATTTTCCTATAACACAGTGAAGGAATCTCACATAAAAAGGGGGAGAACAAAAAAATAAAAATAAAGGAGGCAAAAAAAATAATCTTTCTCATATTCTCTCCCCACATACAACAAAAAAACCTTAGCCCCATTACACTTAAATCTTGCCACCAACTACTTAAGAAACAACTACACATCCACATGCATGTTTACTTCATCTCCCGGCCTCCTTGCCATCAACAACACAAACCATCCTACACGCTACTATCGATAACTTCTCTCACAACACCTACACAAAGTTTTCATCCTGAAACCAAAACTCTTAGCTAGAGATTGTTCTTTTTACAACCCTTCATGTTTTACTGTGAAGAGACCAAACCTAAAAGCTCACACCTTTTCACCACAGTGCCTACCTTTATTCTCTTTAACATAGCTCACAACCATCATGAGTAGCCTGCCACTATGCAAACCTCCACCTCATAGTGTTATCATTTCATCTATCCATTTGAAGCCACCACAAATCGACTCACCATCATCGTCGACCACATTCCCCCACCAACAGGCACCAGCTCCTCAACATCACAACAACCTCTGCCAGCAACAAACCCGACAACGCTAGCTCTAGCAGCATTGCCTCTATGAATACAACTACTAACTTCTCTTCTCTTTTTAGCCGTGAACCAATGACCCATCAATAACCATCCAACTAGCCCTCCCCACACACAATTCTCCACTTGTGGTAGCAGCAGCAATGACCATTTAAAGAAGAAATAGTGAGAGAGAAGCAGATTTAAAAAAAGGAAAAGAAAGAAAAAGAATCGAAGTTTGTTGTGTTTTATGTCTTGCTTTTACAGGTTTTCTTATGTTACACCATAGGCATAGGAGTGAAGAGGAGTGGAAGAGTTGCCCGATCCATGTCATCATGCGCCTCTCAAAATGCTGGAGGGTCACCTGCACGTGCTGCCAGTGGCAAAAGCATGTGAGACCCGTGTGTCACCACTACTCCAATGGTCCTAGAATCTTTTAGCATGCTTCTTAAGTTTTTAGCAATCTCTCCAATTCTTCTCTAACCCTTGGTGATTTGTAAACTTATGTAATTTTTGGGTGTGTGAATAATTAGTGAAAATATGTGAATGTGTGTGTTTGTATTTTATTTTATTTTGTGTTAAATAATTAAAAAAAGGTGAAAAAATGTTTTAATTGCATATGACTAAAAAATGAATTCTGGTCGTAGCATATGACCCAATCCTTGCAAAGATTTCATTTTATTTATAAAAAAAAGAGAAAAAAATGTTTTATCATTATTTTAGAAACATTTTTTGTATCTCTTTGCATTTTGTTTTGATGAATTTACAACAGGTTTGCAAATTTCCTATAGGATTTGGCTAATATTTCAATATCCCTAAGTTTCTTTTTCTTTAACTAAAAATTAATGGTTAACATTTTGGTATAAATATTGAACCTACAAGTCGGCTAATATTTAAATATCAGGAGTTGATTAGAAAATTCTCAGAAGTTTTTTAATATTCACTAATTTTAATTGTTTATTTTCACCATAATGTACGAGTTATGAAAAACACTTTTGCCTTTCAGGATAAGTGAATCCTATTAGGACACCTATATGTATTCTTCTTAGAAGGATTTGTCTTAGCATACAAGCCCTTGATAAATTCAAAATGTTAGTTTTGTTCATAAGCGTAAATCTTTGTTTTGAGTCATAGACAGACCACCGGTTAGAAACCCATCAACGCCCTTAAATCACATCTAGACCACACAATGCAACTTACCTCAGGTAAGGTGTATTAGGGGTGTTAATACCTTCTCTAACCCAACCAATCCCTTACCTTAGAATTTTTTATAAGACCAGTCCACCTGTGTCTCATAGTGACTAGAAACCAAACAATTAGGTGGCGAGTCCTTGATCTCTCCGCATCGCGTGCACATGTTCGACAAGCATAGTGAGAATAATTAAGTGAAACACGAGAGTGGTGAGGATATATTTTTCTTGCTACTAATTAATTTTTATAGATTCAAAGATGTATGAAAATAATGGCTCTACGACATTAAAAACGGATAACACCTTTCAAATGCAAGCTTTCACATAACAACTTGAGTTATTGACTGTTGTGATGTTGCGGTCGCATAAATTAATTACCCTAGCTTCAAACACAACACACAAGATAGTATAGAGCAAGCAAGTGGTTGATCCCACAAGGAAGGTTCAAGTCATATTTTTATGCTAGATGATATGCAATTTAGGGGGGGGTTTGGATGTTATCTAGGCTAAAGCAAAAGAAAACAGAAAACTATCAAGCGAAATTTAATAAAATCAGAAAATTATCAAGAGAACAAACCTTGGTCGCAAGCACACATCCACCTACAGAAATCAGAACTGATCATGGAAATGAAACATCAATTTATATTCTGAATATTTATCTCTTCTTAACATTGGTTAGTTAACGGATCCGCTGTATAACTAACCCTAACCATCAAACAACCACAGTGTCCGCACTAGTAATTTAATTTAATGGCAGCCTTAAGAACTAGATAAGTTGATTAATCAAGAAAACATAACTGTCCACAGTCTATATTTGATTTGATTGAATGTTCTCCCTAAGATTAATAACGTAGATCCGCCACAATTATTAAACTCAGTTGCTTCACAAGTTTATATACCACAACTCCGGTTTTGACATCAAACTTAGCAATAGAATGTCTACAATAATAACTTAGATTCCGCTCTAGCAATTAAAATAAACAATCATAGGAAAAATAAGTATAGGAGAAAAAACATATTTATCATATAAACTGAAAAGAAAAGGTAAAATAAATCTCACAGTTCTTGAAATCCGAAGGTTTTCGTGTCCTTGCAACTAAGAAAACGAGTTTAGCCTTGCATGTTTACTAAACAACTAATCAAAAAGAAGGAGGAATGCATGATTTCGGGTTTCTTAGAGGAGGGGGGGCATTTTTCTCCTCTTGGCTGGCTCCCCTCTTCTCTTCTCTCATTCTTTTTATATCCTATGAATCTCTAGTCTCTATTTTACAAAATAGTCATCTTTTAAGTAGACAGTTTACAATTAAGTACTTCAATAACTACTTTTCTAAAAAAGGAGAAACAGCCTTGTATGAAATCTTCAAGCTTTGACTTAGAGAATCTAAATTTCTGAAATAAAAACTTGAATATCGGTTTAGATGTTTCGGAACGTAATTTGGACTCGTTTCTTCACGAAACCTGTTTGTTGGCAGAATTCAGATGTCATCTTTGAAAAATCATATCTCCCTCATATCACATCTTTTTTGGCTGAAATATTCAGTGTTGATAGGCCTTTGAGTCAGGAATCCAAAAAAATTGAGTTTGCATCAATTGGATTTTTGTAGCTCCAGATATTCAAGTTGGAATGGATGAAGGTCAACATTGGTAGATTGTGAGATTTGACTTTGACAGCTGCGATTTTCATGCTCTTCTTTTTTTTATTTTCTTGCCTTAGATTTCCAGAAAGGTATGAATGTTAGCTTTTTAATGCCACTGGAATCACTTCATTTTGACCTCTTGAGCTCATGCTCTGCACAAAACATCGACTGAAAGTCAAATCTGTCAATTACCTCCAATTTATTCCTTTTTGCATCTTTCATCTAAAAGTGCCTTCAAAACATAAAACAAAGAATATCAAGGCATTTTATATATAAAACATAGGCAAAACACTAGTTAAATATGGGTGAAACTATTGAATAATATGGTTGCATCATTGACTAGGATAATGAAGGGGGTTGAAAGATGATATAGATTCGATAAAACAACAAATAAGTGGGGTTAATCAGAATAGATTAAATATGAGTAAGGAAGAGAATTAAAGATTACATGTTTCAAATATTTATGATCATAATGTTTCTATGAGGTTAGATAAAGAACGCGAGGCTGAATGAATTGCAAATATTTATAAAGAAATAAATAAAAAACATAATAGAGAGCTTCAATTCAGTGCCAAAATGTTGAAAAACAAAAGAGGGTAGCGATGGTTAACATTCAAAAATATATATGCAAGTGAATGACAATGCATGCTTATTTTAAATTATTATTGGCAACTACTTCTATACAATGTTGTTTGATTAGTACTTGAAAGTACATTTTTATCAAGGTTTTATATCATCATTTTGCACTTGAAGTATCAATAACTCTTTAACTAGAGCATGCTTTATAATAACATGTCTGATAATATAAGATACCTTTAATTTATGGTACATGTTCATCTTAAATACAGGCCTATCACATAAATGAAAGGATTGATTGATGAGTTTAATTACTGAAATTGAGAAGACAAAGAAAGGGCTAAGCTTAGAAAAGAGATGTTGGTTTAGTCCAAACTGAAACACCACTCAGTTATTGGATCATAATTGGAGCTGTAGAAGTTGGATTTAGGTCTAGTTTATATGTATGGAAAACTAAGACATAGGCCTAAAACTTTCATGAAGACTCCAAGATTCAAAATGACCGTTTTCAAGTTTAAATTGTAGCAACAACGGAGAAGTCAGAATCAGTCCTGCACCCCTCTATTCTAACTTTTCAGTAACTTATATTGGACTTGTTTTTGCCACGAGAAAGTTGTTGTCCTTAATCAGTTCTCAACCAACTACATCATTTATTCTTTCACTTTATCATAATTAGTAAGCTAGACCATAAATTTGTCAATACTTAGATCTCCATTGGAAGTTGTGATATCAATATTCAAATAAAATTTATTCATCTTAGGAGAATGTATTTTAGGCCTAGTCTTGCCATAATAAAAAAACCCATATAACATCCCTCAATTTGATCCTCACTAAACTTCTTTACATAGATAAGGTTGTCCATATAGGATTGAAGAAAAAGGTATAAGGATTGGTTTGCCATAAGGTAAATCTCTGGGCACATCTCTCTCATCATAGTTCATGTCTGTGCCTTTCTCTAGTAGTAGTCAATTCTATCTGATAACTAAGACTCCACTTAATGTAGCGTTTGTGATAAGGTACTTTACACTACCTCTTGAGATATTACAATTCTAAAATGACCTCCACTTTTGTATCATAAGGTGGAATGATGTTGTTAATATATTCTTCTATCAAACAGGCCAACCTATTCTGATACTAATATATACAATATATATATAGTGAAAGAAAGAATTAGGGTTTCTCAAACTCTAAGGTTACTATAGAAAACTTTGAACTAAAAAGTTGTAAAATTTTTCTAAATAATAAATCTTAACTATATTGAAAAATAAGATACAAAGTTATTTAAATAGATATGAAATTGACCTATCTAATTAAATTAAAATTATGAAACCTAACTAGGAAAGGAGTAAAAAATTATGAATAATATCTTCTAACTTAATTTTGGTATGAAATGATCTCAACTAGTTATACCAATTGATCCTTTAAAGAACTAGACCTCTAGAATACTCAAACAAATTTTTAGCCTAATGCAATGGTTAGAATAAATTTAAGTCCATTTTTTTTCAGAAATATCGTTTGACACATCCATAATTCTTCTTAGAGTTGGACATGTCGATACATGTCCCATGTCAATATGTTAGTTAAACATTTTTTATAATTCAATATTAAAATTAAATATTAAAGATTTTCATTAATTTATGTGTTTCTAGATTTGATTTCACTTTATAATGGAAACTATGATAATTAAGAGGAACAAAAAAAAAATAAAAATAAAAGAAGAAACCAAACATCATGTAAATGAAGTAAACAAATGTTTAACGAATTTCTAAAAAACTTCACACATAAAAAGGCTTTCCCTGACTGGCAACATCTTAGGGTTAAGTTGTGCCTGAAAAATTAGTCTATTGTGGGAACATGAGACACTTTGATGCTTAAGTTAGTAAAAGTGTCGAGAGATAATGTACTGTAAAAGAGAAATAAAAAGAAAGCTGGGAGTGTGTAATTGTAAGTTTTATGTGGCTTTGTGTGTCTGTATGCATGTGTGGCTCTGTATGGAAAATCTCTCATTGTTTTTTTTTTTTTTTTATGGTTGTGTACATATACACTCGACCATGGACTTTCTTTATGGAGAAGGTGACTTATTATTAAAGGGTAAATTGGCTTTAGACATTGGTTATGGAGCTGAAAACCCATCATTATGTCATGCATCATTAGTGGAGATGGTGGATAACAATTAAGCATGTTGTAGCCATTGGTGTAAGAATATGGCGTTACTACCTGCCATATAAAGTCTGTGTGCATGGAAAAATTATATATGTGTGTCTTACAAAGAGAGAAATTGTTAATGGTACTTGAAAAAAAATACATAAAGGTATGTGCCTAGTTTGGCAAGAGAAAAAACGAAAGAAGAGAGAGAAGCAAGAAAAAAAAAGGAGAAAGAGTGACTGAGAAGGTCACATGGGATTGGCCCATGCTACCAACAACCTTTGCCGCATGGGATGAGCCCGCATAGCTAGCAGTCTTAGCTGCTCTTGTTGAGGGGCTGAGCCCACATGTGACCAATAGTCGTGGCCATGTGAGCTTAGCCCACACGACCAAAAGTTTTTTTTTTTTTGAAAAACATGTTATGTATTTTTTGTGCATCATAAATGTTCATATTTTAAGTTTCCTATTTTATTATGGTCATATTGTTCTTCTACTCCCTTCAATACTTTAGAAATTTAATATTTTATATAAAATATAAAATATTTTGTAATCTTTACCTTTGATTAAACCTTGTACTTAGAATTCAATTCTTTGTTAAACCTATGTAAAAATAAAATTATAAAGTGTTATATTAAGCCATATCATGTGAGTTCTTTTGATGAGGCTGACAAGTTTCAAACTTCTTAATGAGTTGTTGGGCTACTTCATGGTTGGTTGGAGTGCCTAAGCCTAACAGGAATGATAGTCACGTATGAAGAGATTAAAATTAGGCCAAACCATGTTGGAAAGTGAATTGATCAATCTAATGATCAAGACTTTCAAGGGGCTTCGATTTACCAATACATATGCAAGATAAATCCACTATCATGTTAATTGAGGAGAAAATATTATAGAAAATGTTCCATGTATCTTCATGACTAAAAGAGTATATTCTTATTTAGAATGACTTTTTTATTCCCTTCAAAGAGAAAATCCCCTTCCCCCTTTGACATTATATACTACTAGTATTGCCATTCTTTGCATGGAAGAAGGGAAAAAGTGAAAAAGGGAACCTTTCTTGTATTAGAGCTAATCATGTGTGATTATTACCCTAGTTAGTTCAAGTCTCTCTATGATAGATGAGCCTATAGGCTAGGTATAAAATGTCCTATCACAACTTAAGGATTTTCCACTAGGATATACAAGCATAAGACATAAGATGGTAGCCATGTGTTGGGGAAAAATCTATTTTAAGTTGGTGAGGAGGGGTGTCAGGTATGGACATCCTTAACTTATATTGTTAGGTCCAAGATACCTTGTCATAACCTAATTTTGGATCCCCTAAAATTGTTATATATATATATATATATCCAAAAAAAATAAAAATTTTAAAACAAAATTATATTTTCATAACACGAAAAGATAAGCTTTCGAGCTGCAAAGACCAAAGACCAGAAGAATAACCAAATTGGGAGAATTCGACAAGATGGGATGAAGAAAGAAAAAAATTGAGTTTGAAATCCAAAGTCGACTAAAATTAAATGAATTAATTAAGTTTAAGGACTCAATTAAACTTTTAGAAAGTTTAATTAACATATTTAAGGACTTAATTAAAGAAATGATTTAGTTTTAAAGTTAATTGAGAAAAAATAGAAGAATTAATTAAGTTTAAAAACTTAATTAAACTTCTAAGAAGTTTTGTGGATTCAACCAATAACTCATTTGAAAAAAAAAATCAAGTTTTGAGGTCTAATTTGGATCGATTTGTAAAGATTGGATGATTAGGGACACAATTGAAAGTTTGGAACGACTAAATTGGTGTAATCATGGGTTCAATTGTAAGAAGTTTGTCTCAATTTAGGATGTTTAAGCTTTAATTTAAATAACAAAGACCAAATTGAAATATATCAAATCTTAATTAGAAAGCCCTAATTTTTAGGTGTTTAAACAGACAATATGTCATTTATTTTTATTGAAGAGTTTGAGTGACACATCATTCGCCCCTGTTTATTTGTCTTCTTCGGCTAAGAAGGTTGATCGAGTTGCAAAATTTTGGTGAATGAATGTGGCATCTCCGATCACTTCAGGGACTTCAACCACCACCATTTGACATAGGAAGTTTTCCTCTTTAAGGTTGTGCCACCCTTATTCAATGTTTATGCCCCACCTAATGTATGGAAGTCCTCAATTTTTTTTTCCAAGGTAGCCTTTTTTGATTCAACAAAGTTTGGTAGTGTTACATTTGACTTTATATTGATGGTTGGAAAACTACAAGCTACCAAATCAATCATGGCTTGATCCTAGTTAAAGAATAACACCTCTTTTACATGATCTATGGTTTATTTGGCTTCAATAACATTCCATTTGCCACGATTAATTCATGAAATGTGCACCCACAATCAATCATTTTCAATTACGAAGCTCCTAACTTTTTCTAGAAGATCTAAGAGTTTGTTAAACATATAAGGAGCAGAAAAACATATGAAAAAGGAAGAAGAATCATCTCCTAATAGATTAGAGGAAAACAATGAGAAAGAATCCCTTATGATCTAGTTTCAAAAAACCACCTTCAAACCCATAAGTGCTTTCACAAGTACTTGCCTTTTAAGGCTATAAAGGGAGAAGGAAAACAAAAGAAAATGAGAGATTTTTTAAGAGAGAAAAAGCCACTAAAAGAGAAGAAACATTGAGAAAGAAACCAATCTAATAGTAAAAAAAAAGAGAAAAGAAAAGGAAAAGGAAGATACTGTTAGAAGAAGGTTAAAAGCTCTTGGAATAGGCCATTAGAATCTGCTCAAACCAAGCAAAAAGGGGACAAAATCCAGTCACAATCATCTTTTAGCATGTATTTTGAATTTTCTTTGAATCCAAGTTTGTTACATGATTGGTTGTTTTGTTGTTAATCGATTGTCTATAATGTTTAATGGTTGATTGATGACATGCTTTTGATGATTGAATACTTGTTTTGAGGCATAGAAAGTATATTTTATAGTTTGATGATTATATGAAAAAATGGGACATAGAGCATTGCTTGGCCATTCTAGTGTTTTTGTTTAGTTTTAAGAGTTCATATAGGTCATTTTGATGTTGCTTGTGATGTTAAATGAGCTTTTATATTGATAAAATAAGTGTAGATACATGTTTGAATGTTGACAATAGGTATAGACTTTGATATCTTTGTCTTACATGTTTTTTGTTGCTTTTAAAGATACGTGTGTATGTGACTCATATGAATATGCTTTAGTTCTTTATTCTGGGTTTGGATGTTTTTTTTCTAGGTTTAAACTTTGCTGGGCATTCTCGGTTGGTGTTCTTCGGATGAACTTTGCCTTAAGTCGTTGATTTCAGTGTCATTTTGGTTGATTGATTATTCATACATATGCATGCGTACTTTTTGATCTTTAATCTATGGCTTTTGATTTTCATTTCCATCATTTCTTTTTGTATACAAATCAAATAATCATGGTTTTTATTTGATTATTGTAATGATATAGCCCCAAAATCTTACTTAAATGTTGATTTCACATATGAATGTGGCTTCAATTTGATATAGTATGCACTGTTTTCAAAGTAATGTTTTTAGGTTTTATCTTCGTTTTCTTCATGTTCTTTGTCAGAGTCAAACTAAAAATTTTTTTTGATCTTTAAATCTTTGTTGTTGTTTCTGGGCATGGGCTGGGAAACCCAGCCTAAATGGCTAGATTGAGTCCATCCTCCATAAGACTGTGTTTGGCAATGTCATTTTTTGTCAAGAAAAAAATGATTTTTATGTTCTTAAGGCATGTTTGCCAAATATGATCTTAAGTCATTTTTTTAAGCCTATGATTTTTTTGCTAAGGGCGTGTTTACATTTTCCAGTTGTATAATTTTTCTTATTTTTTGTGTTTTTGCTAAACAGATCCCAAAAAATTTCAAAAAATTCTAAAGAAATTCAAAGACCATTTTTAAATTATTTATGGGTCTCACATATTTTTCCAATCATTTCACTTAATATCAGAGTTGTAAACTTATACTATAAGATACTGACCCAGTATTAAATATACCTATTTTTCTTCAAATTTCTGAAAAAAATACAAGAAAATAAAAAATCCTTGTTTCGAAAAAAGATGCGTTTTTATTCATATGCATATGACCAAGTCTCTAAAAAAATTATATTTGCATAAATAATAATAAAGAATACAAGATATGATTTAGCATCTTTAAATACAAAAATTCAAGAAAAATAGTTTTGTTGATATATTTGCATGTATTTTTGGATTTAATAACTAATTTATGAAATCCATGAAAATTTGACCTATGTTTTTAAATTACCAAAAAAATATTTTGTTTATTCGAATATCAGGGATTACGAACTTATATGTAAGACATATTTTCGATATTAAAAGAAAAATACAAAAAAAATATATTTTAACATTAGAATAGTTAGGTTTTATCCTGATAAGATAAGGACATTCTAACTAAGAAGAATTTTTCTTAAACTTTAAGAAAATACAATATCATCTTAGTTTGTATCAAACATATAAACATTACAGATTACCTCAGCTAAAGTGTATTATGAGTGATACTTTCTCTCTATAAATAATCAGTCCCCTTATCTAGATTTTGAAACTAATTATGATTTTTAGTTATCAAGATATAAATGGCAATTTTATTTTGTTTTACTGATAAAAAATAATATATTTTTTTTATTTTTTTCACTTGTCACCACAAAAATCCTGTCTCAAAAGAACAATTTTCGTGACACCAAGCATGTATGACAAACTTTCCAAGGATGGACCATGTTTCCTGGTACCGGGTGAGGAATTCTCCTTGTGTTCATAGCATAAGAAAGAATGAAGGCGACATAAAAGATCTCTTTAAACCATAGAAGAGATAGAAATAGCCAGGCTGCAATGGCATTTACCTAAAGATTATCGAAGGACAATTGGTCATTAGTGTGTTTCCGGACTATTCAGGGAAAAATTTCGGATCTGCACCCAGTTCGTCGTCAAGGACTATTAATAGAAATACAAAGGCAATTTAAATTCCTTTGAGAAATGATTGGACGCACCATCAAGGTTTTCCAGGCACTGCAGATATGTACTTATAAGCACACACAAACATACACGAGAGCGCGCGGACACACGCAACTCTGTGTCTGGAAAATATTTATTTTCTTACTATTTTTTTGTGAGAGTGTGTGGAAAATACAGATAACAGAAGATATATTGACACACAAATAGAGAAGCAAAAAAAAAATAGCTTACGAGCTATGAAACCCGAGGGTAGTGCAATATATAGCTCTAATAAGATTTCCACTTGCTTCATGATTTAGGTATTTTGTGTGCAGTGGTGGGAAGCACCATCAGTTGTCTTGTAAGAATTACCCAACATTACCTATTCTTCCTGTTCTACATGCACTGAATTTTTTCAATACAGTATGCATGTGCAGCGCAAGCACATAAAACACAGAACGAAGATTCAGCAGAAGTCATTTACGACTAAAAAATTTAGAAGAATAACGACAGTTGGTGCTCTAGTACTGACATTTGGTACAAGATCGGTACCTTACAGCAGTACATTATGTGTATTTTCTGAGTTGCGAGCCCCATGAAAACGGTTTGACTAAATTTAGAAGAATGATCTTCATGAGTTGCATAGTATTATTATTTTTAGGAAGATCTTTCAAATTGTAACCGTTCAATTCTGGCTATAAAAAGACGCATGCACCCACATTCCAAATAGCTAGGATGAGAGGAGTAATTAGTGAATAAACTGATAAAGGGAAATTAACTCCGTCAGAGATTAATTTATAAAAGCACAACTAAGAGTTAGTGACAGAATATTTTTAAAGAAAGAGGTGGGATCCCACCAAGGAGGCTAGGCGCACATCACAGAGGAGAATTCTCCTTGGTACCTAGGTTGTATTTCTCTACTATATATTTATAAGCTGCCCAGTTCATTTTGGGAAGTCAAGTTAAAAGAAATTGATCAACTTCCTCCACTCCTAATTACAGACATCACTACCACCACTGACAACAACGGGTACATCTCCTCTCCCAGGCCATGCCGCTCAACTCCATAGTTCCCAAGCCAGACCACAAAAGTGCTCCTGTAGAAGGTCTGCCAAAGATGTCCGAAATCAACAACAGAGCTGTCGTCGCCTACCCAGGACAAGCCAATTCACAATCTGTCCACCAACTCACCATATATCCTACAACCTTGAAGGTCTCTCACATAGAATCATAAAAGCTCTTTTTTATTCTTCTTTTGATCTGGGAATACTAGTAGCAGCATATAGAATGGTTATATTTAGAAGGACTAGTGGATGATTATGTGATATAGAATAACAATACTTTCTCATCAAATAGCATTTTCACACCTATTACAAATTTATTTATTTTATCTCTGATTATTTTCAGTTTGAGGACGTGGTGTACAAGGTTAAACAGGATCAGAAGGGATTGTGCTGGGGTGGCACATGGACCACCCGAGAAAAGACCATACTGAATGAGATAACAGGTATGGTTTGTCCAGGGGAGATCCTAGCAATGCTAGGTCCATCTGGAAGTGGCAAAACCACCCTCCTTACGGCTCTAGGAGGTCGTCTAACTGGTAAGCTATCCGGAAAGATCACGTACAACGGACAGCCTTTTTCCGGTGCCATGAAACGACGCACAGGCTTCGTTGCTCAGGACGACATTCTGTACCCACATCTAACTGTGACTGAAACTCTTCTGTTCACTGCACTGCTAAGGCTACCCAAAACATTAACCAGGGATGAGAAAGCACAGCATGTACAACGAGTTATAACTGAACTGGGTTTGAGTCGGTGCCGGAACAGCATGATAGGGGGGCCACTCTTTAGAGGAATATCAGGAGGAGAGAAGAAGAGGGTTAGTATTGGTCAAGAAATGCTAATCAATCCAAGCTTGCTACTACTAGATGAGCCCACATCAGGTTTGGATTCAACTACAGCTCAAAGGATCCTGACCACGATCAAACGGCTTGCGAGTGGGGGACGAACTGTCGTCACCACCATTCACCAGCCCTCAAGCAGACTTTACCACATGTTTGATAAGGTAGTCTTGCTCTCTGAGGGACATCCCATCTACTATGGTCCTGCATCTGCAGCTTTGGAATATTTTTCCTCCTTTGGATTTTCTACTTCCATGACTGTCAATCCAGCTGATCTCTTACTTGATCTTGCGAATGGTAATTTGAAATTCTAATTATTAAGAATCTCTAATTTCTTACTTTATATATATATATTTCACTTGAGCAAGACAGAGATTCAAGTTGGCTGTTGGGCCACTGAAGGTTTCTGTGGTACATAATACTTTATTAATTTTATTAAGGGAGTTTAACGAGACACCACCGCTGTAGAGGAAGGGGTAAACAATATTTCCAGTATTCAATTTGGTTGACAGTAGGAAATTATAGTTCTCTTTTCGAAACAAACCACAAAACAAAATGGTTCCAGTTTTGAAATCATGTATCTACACAAATACTATAGCGCTAATAAGTATTCTTTTAAGTTAACTAGATAATAGACATCTTATATATTTTCTTACAACTTTTGGAAACTCGCAGGCATTGGTCCTGATTCTAAAAATGCCACTGACCAAGGTGAGAACATGGAGCAAGAACAGAAGTTAGTGAAGGAAGCTCTTATATCTGCTTATGAGAAGAACATTTCTACCAGACTGAAAGCTGAGCTTTGCAATTCGGACCCGAATAATTACAACTATACAAAAGATGCCTCTGCAAGTATGACTACCTTTTCTCTATCCATCTGATTATATTGACAACGACGTCAGAATCCCATTTCACCCTCCTGTTCTCTAGTGTTTAGCTAAGTAGAAATACTTATTGTAACAGAAACTGAAACAAAGTCAGAGCAATGGTGCACAAGCTGGTGGTATCAGTTCAAAGTGCTCTTTCAGCGGGGGCTAAGGGAGCGGAGGTACGAGTCCTTCAACAGGCTAAGAATTTTTCAAGTCCTCAGTGTCAGTATACTTGGCGGACTTTTGTGGTGGCATACACCAACTTCTCACATTGAAGACCGCGTAAGAGCTTTTCTTCTCGCTTATTACCATGTAGATTATAGAGACTGCTTTTACCTCAAAATTCATGCTAGAATTTATTAAAAAACACACTGGTTCGAATTTCATAGAAACTCCAAGCTAGATGAGACTATTATAAATTTCTTTTTTTTTTTTGTTGATGATAGCTTTTCTTCTATAATCTGTTTCCCACCTCTTCTAAATCGGAAGAAACTGAAACCCGAGAAATTTAACTCCAACTCCTTGGTTCCACATGTGCTAACTGCTAAGAAGGTTGGCATTTTTCTTGCAGATTGCATTGCTCTTCTTCTTCTCTGTTTTCTGGGGATTTTACCCACTCTACAATGCAGTTTTCACATTTCCCCAGGAAAGAAGGATGTTGGTTAAGGAACGAGCATCGGGAATGTATCATCTTTCATCCTATTTCCTGGCTCGAACATTCGGAGATCTGCCATTGGAGCTTGCGCTCCCAACTGCATTCGTCTTCATAATCTATTGGATGGGCGGACTTAAAGCCGATCCTATAACTTTTATCCTCTCCCTACTTGTTGTTCTTTACAGCGTTCTTGTCTCTCAAAGTCTTGGATTAGCCATTGGTGCTCTTCTAATGGACATAAAACAAGCCACTACAATAGCTTCAGTTACAACTCTGGTTTTTCTCATTGCCGGAGGATACTACGTTCAACAAATCCCTCCTTTCATAGTATGGCTGAAGTACTTAAGCTACAGTTACTACAGTTACAAGCTTCTTCTTGGTGTCCAGTACAATGAGGATGATTACTATGAGTGCTCAAAGGGAGTCTTGTGCCGGGTTGGAGATTTTCCTTCTGTCAAATCAATGGGTCTGAACCATTTATGGGTAGATGTGGCAATTATGGCACTGATGCTAGTGGGTTATCGATTGGTCGCTTATCTGGCACTCCATCGCGTGCAGCTGAGGTGAAATTTAGCAGAAGTCTATTTCAAGAAACAGGACAGTTTGAAGAGTTTTCTCCTTCTTCAACTGAGGAATAATGTTAGGTTCAGAGTATGGGAATCAGGTATTGAGATTTTGTTCAACTACCCTTCCCACCGAGTTGATGTATTGACCTTTTTGCTCTACTCAAGATAATGCTAACTTAGAAACCTTCTAGTTTCAGAACTAGCTAGTAATAAATATCTAACAATTCTGAATCGATGGAATCATACGAGCAAGTGACAAAAGGAAAGGAAATAAACGAAGATAAGCACATTTCCAATTGCAGGAAAGAAAGAAGAAAACGACCTGACCTTCAAGTCCAATACTCTATTGAGTGGAGCTGATATATCGATCTTTGTGGGGCTTCCAAAACCAAATATTGGTTTCTGTTCAACAGTTTGCTGCTGCAAGAGCATGAACAGCAAAAAAAAGCACTGTTCAAAAACAACGACAACTCATATTGATAGAGATGGACATGACAGATCTGAAGCAAAGCAGAATAACGAAGCACCATATACCTGTTATTACACTAAAATATTTGATAATTATTAAAAAAAGAATGAATGGTGGCAGAGAGTTAGCTTTAATTCAAGGACAACATTATGAGGAAAGGCATGTGAAGGAATTTGTTCAGAGCATATGATTGGCAAAAGTAAAAGAATGATTGGTTAGAAAATGGTATAAAAAAGAACAAGAACAGGAAGCACTAAGCTAACAAGTTTAATAGTACCAGGCAAGTATACTGTTGTTCACCGTCCACAAGGAGAGGACACCTCCGATATTTTGATAAGAAATTAACGGTTTGTTTAATTACATAATACTAACTAGGTGGCTTATTTTTTCATAGTAGAAAAAATATTAAAATGATACAAATATTTTTGAAAAAAAATCTAAGGATGTCAAAATAGTAAGGTTAATAAGACTGATTAATTTAATAATGTGATTAGAAAATAAAATATTAACAAAAAATAAAAAGAAAAAAAATAATAACGATTTAATGCAAAATATAAATGCTTTTTAATATTATAAAAATATATCTATAAAATATTCATAAAATGTCTCAATGATCTTATTTGTCTATTATTCATAAGAAATCTAAGATCAATTTTTTTTTAACAAGAAAGAAAAAAAGTTCATGAGACATGTATGTTTTTAAAGAAGTAAGAAATTTGATAACCAAGTTAAATTTTGATTAATTTAATAATATGGTAAAAACTAAAAATCAATGTCAAATGACAAAATTAAAAAACAAATAAGACAAAAAAAGATTTTAATCCCTATTAACTTTTCAAATTCCATGAACAAAATAAAAGAAGAAAAAATATTATGCAAGGTTGCAATATTAAAAATTTTATAAAAAAACAAATTCAATCTATATAAAAATTTTTTAAAAAATTCACAGATGAATCATACCAATTTTTTAAAAAATTAAACAAACCCACTATCATAAAAATAAAATCACAGTCTAAAAAAGGCTAAATAAGTGAAAGAAAATCATAGAGAAAGATTATTAATTAAATCATATACCAAAAGATTATTTTTAAAAAAATCATATAAAATAAGACATCAATTAAAAAGAATTCATCTTAATTTTTAAAAAAAAACAATTAAGTCAGGCGTTACTGGGCCTAGTAAGTCAGGCTTAGCACTTGGCCTATAAAGTTACAGCCCACATGTAGCCTTTTTTAAAAAAAAAGTATAATGAGGTGGACCCCAACTATTTAATTAAAAAAAATAACGTGTTGTGTGCTAAGCCCATAATTTTTTAAAATTATAAGGACCAATAACCTAATATCTCAAAAAGATAGGGGATGAAAATGAATTTCCACCACAAACTTCAAACACTCCTTCTATTTTACCTACTTTTTTCACTTCGGTTCCTATCTTCTAATTCATCTCTCTCTCCTAGAAAAATATACAATTAGAGGCTAATTTAGGTTTTAAAAAGCTAAATTGCGCAAAACAAAAGTTTGAGGATCAAATTAAAAAAATATTACTCTAATCCACAGTATTTTGTGAGATAATGAATAAACAAAAACTGATATCATTTAGTATATTTTATAATTTAATTGTGTAATTTTTAAATTATAATATAATATCATATTATAATTATAATCAATGGCTCATTATATTACAATATATATACATATAAAGTGTCAGGATGAACCCTCACATGATTTAAAGGAACACAAGTAACGTCGTTTATGTAATGTTGTGCTGAAACTAAACCAAAGAATGCACATAACCTGGTTTATGTAACGTTGTGCTGAAAATAAACTAAAGATGGGAACATCGCTGGCACCGAAATGTGGTTTCTTTAATCTCTTATAGAAATTAAACTGAGGAATACGTAAATCATTTGTAAAAGCGAAGATATAGAATGATTGACCTTCAATCAAACACTTGTAAGTGAATCTTCTCGATCAGTGACTACATTTCTAAGCAAATAAATCTTCTTGATCAATGACTACGTACATCCACCCTTGATTTCTACACGTTAGGGACTTTGAAAACAGCACGATAGGTAACAGATTTGAACCAAAACACTAGCAACAAGCGGTGGAAGAACTAAAAAATGCAAAAGCAAACCTGTTCTTAGAAGCAGATCGAAGAAACATATCAAATTCTCAATAAAACATCTTTGAGAAAGGAGGCGGGGAAGAGAACATGTTGAGATGGATAAGCAAGGGGCATGTTAAAGAACATGACATTTAACATGGCTTCCTCCATGCCTTGCATAAAATTGCAAGGTAATAGTATTATTCCAGTTAAAAGTCTGGAACTGCAGATCTCCACATATATGCATGCAATTTAACATGGCTTCCTCCATGCCTTAGTAAGCAGTAACCATTCATTTTTTCTATTTCATTGTCATATAAAGTCACTTATCTGCCATGGTAATACATTATAAGTCTTGTTGATATGTAAATAAAAATCAAGGACTCTGTACTTCACAGTGAAGTTGTATTCCTTTTTTTGGTTATTGTTGTTCATTTAACAGAAGTGTTTGTTTTTTTTTTAAGTGTAAGGCTGTTACACCTCTAATCCCTTGAACATTAAAAATTATGTAACAGATATTATAGTCGCGACACTTGTTAAATGGTGCATCACATTACAAAACAGATTATAACACAGCAAAAATATAAAATTTCTTGAACATCAATATGATTAAGTAACCTCAGGTTTCAAACCAAGCTTGAGATGCAAGGATCTTGAACGGTAGATAGGGAAGAATGTTAGTTGGGTCTACAAAATCACCTTAAAGTTGAATGAATTTCAGGCAGACATCATGGCAAAGCATGATGAGATGTTGCTAAGCATGTAGTTTTCAATCTTTGGCAAGTCTCTTTTGGTTTACTTTTCTGAAACACTATTTCCTATGATTCAACTTTTTTTTTTTATCATCAAAATTAATATGCCCCTAGAAAATGTAAGGACCTTTCTTGTGATTTTCTCTGAAAACTCACTCTCTTTTTTTTTACTAAGTTTTTTTATCATGTTTTCTATAAAGTTAAATGTTATTATGTTAGGTATGAAACCCCTTAGATAGGTTGGAGAATTGTGAAAAAAGAGTGCATGCTATTCCAAACTCTTTATCCCCTCAATGCATGTGAGAAAAATATACCAAAAATAAAGTAAGCAAAGATAAAGATGATTGGAGTGAACAGTAAAAAGTGATGTTGTACTGCTTTCTCCTACTCCTGTGTAGGAGAAATATCTAAGGGTTTAGGTTTTTGCAGTACTACTCCCTCTTCGAAGAGTAAGATTTTATAAGATCTCCTGGGAATCCACCAAAACATAATGATTTGCGACCTAAAAAACTACAGATTTTAGTAATTACACAGGAATTGATCTAGTTTGGTTGACAACAATATGAAAAACCATCCATTTTAAAATTGAGATAGAGGAAGAAGAAGAGATAGAAACCGAATTGAGTACAAAAAAAGAAAAATTCTCCTCCTCTACAAACTGAAACATCGACCAACACTCCAAAGGTAATTCCTCACTCAATGAATTCCAGTTTTAAAACAATTCCACCTTTTCCTGTGAGTTCTTCTAGGTCAAAAAAAGAGGACAAAGAAAAAGCGATGTTAGAGGTTTTCAAGAAAGTAGAACTCAATTTTCCTTTGCTTGATGCTATCAAGCAAATTCTCAAGTATGCAAAATTCTTGAAGGAGTTGTGTACTACCAAGAGAGATTTCAAACTGAAAGGTCATGAAATGGTAAGTATGGGTGAAGTTGTATCTACCGTTGTTCAAAAGAATCTGCCTTTGAAACAAAAAGACTAGGTGCGTTTACTATCCTATGTGTTATTGGTAATGCTAGTTTTAAAAGAACTTTATGCGATTTAGGTGCATCCATTAGTGTTATGTCTAAACATATTTATGATTCTCTTAGTTTAGAGCCTTTGAATAAAACTAGTATTGAAATACAACTTGCAGATCGTAGTTTTGTTTACCCACTTGGTGTGATAGAAGATGTCCTAGTCAAGATTGATAGTTTAGTTATTCCATGTGACTTTTATATTCTTGATATGGAACATGATTCTTGTGATTCATCAACTAGCACTCCTATATTGTTTAGGAGACCATTCTTGAAAACTGCCAACACAAAGATTGATTGTGGTAAGGATACCTTGTGTAACATCCCCCATTTCTGGGATAAAACAACAATCTCATGTCAATAGAAAAACATAGTAGTTATTTTTTTTTTTGTATATATATATTCATGGTCTTCGTATTAACATCTACTAGAATTTCGACGGAGTCCCCCCTATACCGGAAGGTCCCAAGTTACCGACATGTAACCTGTTTACACTTCTAACAGTTTGCATCTCATAACTTAATTCCCGACCCAATCATCCTGGGTTTCAATTCTACAATTATACTCACACCTATCAACCATAATATTTATGATATGCATTATATAACAAAATATCATTATGAATGGATAATTAAATAAATATAAATACATAGACATGAAATATGGTTATATGAACTACAATGTTAAATTCATCCAATCAAGTTTAAACATTTATTATACAAATTAAGTTATACAAACATTTTTATGTTTACAAAATAAAAGGGTATACTCCCTAAAACCTAGATTTCAAGAAGGGAACATAAGCAAGGATCTACTCCTGTCGTGCATGCGATGATCCTGAAACAAAATACATATTATTGCAAGGTGAATATCACAATAAATATAACAATATGAATATCTAATAATTTCAACAGGGTAACATACATTCATATTTCATTTACTTCTCCCTTCTAGTTTTTTTATTAAAATCTCTTCCTTATTCAAACACTATTAATAACCGTTCCCTCTGCCACTATCAACCTTCATTCCAGACCTTATAAGATCAACGTGATTACTTTTGCTTATCACATTACCGTTACCAATTTCACTGGTATCGTCATCACCACTCCATAAGAGTCGATATAAGGCGATCCCTTTACCCGGGATCCTAACATACACTAAATGTATGCTAGCCAATACATGGTGATCCCCTTACTCGGGATCCTAACATACACTGAATGTATGTTGGCCAATACATAGTGATCCCCTTACCCGGGATCTTAACATATACTGAATATATGTTAGCCAATATGTGGAGATCCCCTTACCCGGGATCCTAACATACACTAAATGTATGTTAGTCCATTCGTGGTGATCCCCTTATACAGGATCCTAACATACACTCAATGTATGCTAGACAATACATGGTGATCCCCTTACCCGGGATCCTAACATACACTCAATGTATGCTAGTTTATGCCTCAAATCACATTTCTTATATTTCCTTTGTCAGTGATAATTTCATCACTTGGCAATTCATATAACAACTTTTCACCTTGAATACACATACATTCAGTAATTCACATTTCACATCAATAATATATTAAATCATGGAATTTAACTAGAAAGCATAGGTGTGAATCACCTACCTGCAATAGAAGCTCTACTCGTGCTCCCCTGCTGCTGCTGTTGTACCACGCCTGTGGTCCCTCCTGCAAATCACAGGTTAATCTCAAAAAAAAATTTCACTCAAGGATATGTTTTATAATAACCATATCAACAACCAATAAGTCTTTCTTTTAGTCATTTCTTAGTGCTTTATGTTTTTCTCTTTTCGCTCAATTACTGTTGTTCTTTGTCCAATCCTAGTTATCATTTCTTTCTTTATATTTGGACTATCACTGTCCAACTGTTACTGCCTCGTTTTTGAACTGTTACTGTCTGACCTCTCCTCATATTTTTAACTATATCTGGAGTTACACAACTCTGATTCAAGCAAAATTTGTGGCGTTGGAAAGGTAAGACATGAGGCTACAAGTTCTATGTTTTGAGAAGAACCCAGTTCTGCCTCTAAGATAGCCAAAATCGCTCATCAACAAACACTTGGACTGTTACTGTCCATTTTTGAACTGTTACTGTCTAACCTCTCCTCAGATTTTTAACTATATCTGGAGTTACAGAACTCTGATTCATCAACCTTTCCATTTACACACAACACATGAAGTTCTTTACTTTAACAACTCATACTTTTTCCTCAATTGAAGTCTAAGAACTCAATATATAAATTAACATCCAGGCATCAATTCATAATCGACTTGAAATGACTCATAAGACCAGGTTTAGAATATCTTACCTGGTGCGAATCAAGGCTTCGATCTCTCCTTTTCTTTTTAATGATAGCCGACCCTCCCCTCTTCTCTTCTTGTTCAATTTTTCTTGTTAATCCCTTTCCCACCAGGGTTTATTTTACTTATAACCCTCAATCTGGGATAGGTTCTTGAAATTTTGGTGTTTCTCTCTTGATTTGTAAAAATATATATAAAAGCTCCCTCTTTTCTTTCTTTACATAGCTGCAGATCTGTTTTTTGGTGAGAATAGGAGTATTTATACTCTATAATTATTCTTATTTGCATTTAGGCCCTATTTTCTTTAAATGTATTCGTTTTTTGCCCCACTTCTTTTTAGTTTAGTTTATTTTCTTTAATTTAATCCAGCCTTGGTTTTTCTTGGGATTTACACCTTGTCTATGGTGGTAGGAGATGAAAAAATTGAATTCAATTTTCATGATGCAATGACATGTCCTTATAGCAATGTTTATTCTATCACATGTTATGACCAAGTTGATAAGTGTGTGCAGCAAGTTTGTGATTTTGATTATAAGGATGAATTAAGCGTAGCTTTGAGATATGGCTATGATTTTACCAAGATAGAAGAGATGGAGAGTCATATATGTGTTCCCCAAAATGTGCATGAATCAGCATTGGATTTGCAAGCTTTGCAAACTCTCCTTCATGATGCAGGAGTCATTCACCCCATCATGGACAGTGAATGGGTGGCCCCTATCCTTTTGGTGCCTAAAAAGATTGGAATTACGTTGGAAGAAATACAAAATGATGCTTACAAGAATGCAAGGATTTACAAAGAAAAGACTAAGAGTCTTCATAACCGAATGCTTACAAGAAAGGAGTTTCATGTTGGAGACAAAGTCCTTCTTTATCATTCATGTTTGAAACTTTTTCCTGGAAAGTTACGCTCTCATTGGATTAGACCCTTTGTTGTTTCTAATGTTTTTCCTTATGGTGCAGTTGAAATTACAAGTTTAGAAACCAACAAAGTACTCAAGGTCAATGGGTATCGCTTGAAACCTTTCTATGAAGGTTGGACGATAGAACTCACCGCTTCTGCAGAATTAGGTGAACCAATCTATGAAGAATGAGCATGCAACATGTCGAGCCAATGACATAAAACAAAAGCGCTTACTAGGAGGCAACCCAGCATACAAAGAAAAAAAACAGATTTGCTTTCTTTTTCCCTTATCTTTTATTTTTTGCATTTTACTTTATTTTTGTCATTCTCCAATATTCCTTTTCTTTTATTTCAACATTGAGGACAATGTTGTGTTTTAAGTGTGGGGGTATTGGGAGAATGTTGGTTTTCTAATTTTGGTTTTCTTTGTTATTTTTTTTAAAAAATAATTATGTTTGATCTTTTGAACTCATATTGGTTTTTGAGAATATGAGTATTATGTATGAGAATTAGTTGAGATAGATGAAGATATAAATCAAATGAAGGAGTGTGCATGCAAGTTTTAAGGTTTAATTGGTTTAGGGATTGATTTTGAGAATATGTCATGTTGACTTTATAGTGTTATACCAATGCAAGCTTTTGAGCCTTCAACATTATATTCTGTAATTGTGCCTTCTTTCAATGATATGTATCTCTAGAACTTGCTTCATATCTTGTTGAGATTACATTCGCATTACATTTATACATGAAGATGATAAAGGCATTAGAGATTTTAACCACTTGAGCCAAAAAGCCAACCTAAAACAAATTATCCTTAGTAAACCCCTTTGAGCTTGTTTATCTTTTCTTTGCTTTATCCATGTATAAGCCTTAACTTTATATATGTTTT